>Ga0066662_10001189_pt1 | contig 11775 bp, 14 predicted proteins | sample GraSoiAngelo_111_FD_133939 | JGI IMG/M metagenome (GOLD analysis project Ga0066662, IMG submission 133939) | Grasslands soil microbial communities from the Angelo Coastal Reserve, California, USA - 14_0903_12_40cm | ecosystem: Environmental > Terrestrial > Soil > Grasslands | place: USA... | reverse complement strand
GAGGCACGCTATGGCTCTGTGGAAAACAACGAAACAAAGCAAGCCGCTGGCCGCTCGCTCGCTTTGGTCCGTAGCGCGTTACTTGCTGGCGAATAAAGCCTATAGGCGCGTGCTCATTCGATTTGTCGCAGTGCAGCTCATGACACGGCCACGCGCCGTGTACACGGCATATCGAGCCATTGCCAGGCTCACAAGATAGCGAGGGAGCACAACAGTGACTACCACTGTGCAAGAATTGATAGCCGGCATTGAGGTGGAAGGCGAGGCGGCCCAGAAGCAGTATGATAAGGCCACCATCGGGGTTCGCTCCATTCTGGCGCTAGCCAGCCAAGAGGGCCGACCATCCCTTACTGTGGATGAAGACAAGCGGGTGGCCGAACTATTCCAGATGCGTGACGGTGCCAAGGCCGATCAGGAATCTATCGCCACCAAGCTGGCCAACGCGCGCAAGATCGAGCTGGACGACAAGCGTGACCGCGCGCAGCTGGATAATATACAGCCCTCTGGTGCGCCGCAATTGCGTAGTGGTGACAAGCCAGCTTACGATCAGGTGGGCCGGGTCACCCGCGGAGAGCGTACCTACCACAAAGGGAATGACCGCCGTGGTGCTATGTTCGTTAAAGACGTAGTGCGTCAGCATATGTTTAAGGATGTCGAAGCAGGCACCCGGCTGGCAATGCACATGGCAGAGGAGAGAGTTGAGCGTGCCAATAGCGGGTATTTGGAGCGCGCGGTTGGTACTGGTGCATTTACGGGATTAGTCGTGCCGCAGTATTTAACAGATATGTACGCACCCGCAGTGGCCGCCATGCGACCATTCGCCGACGTTTGTAATCATCACGACTTGCCCGCGTACGGGATGACAGTAAACATTTCCCGGATTACTACGGCATCCTCTGTGGCATTGCAGGCCACGGAAAACACCGCAGTCAGCGCGACTGATATGGATGACACGCTGCTCACCGAGGTCATCCAAACCGCAGCCGGGCAGCAAACCATTTCCCGGCAGGCTGCGGAGCGCGGCGTAGGGATCGAGGAGGTAGTGGTTGATGACCTTTTTAGGCGCTATGCGACTGCCTTGGACGCCACCCTCATCAATCAGACCACTACCGGATTGTCCGCGGTAGCGTCCAGCATCACCTACGATGACGCCAGCCCTAGTGGTGTCGAGGCCTGGCCCAAGATCCTGGCCGGCGCGGCACTGTCTGAGGCGTCTCTGCTCGGTTTCGCACAGCCCGATGTGGTCCTGATGCATTCGCGGCGCTGGTACTGGCTGCAGAGCCAACTGACCAACCAGTTCCCACTGTTCGGGCAGCCCGGAATTGTGGACACCCACGCCGGCATCAACTACGCGGAAAAGTACGGCCGGGGTGCTCGCGGCATTATGCCTAACGGCATGATTGCGGTGGTGGACAATAACATCGCCACCAACTTGGGTGCCGGAACTAACCAAGATGAAATGTACATCATTGCTTCTGATGAATGCCATTTATGGGAAGATCCCGCCGCGCCGGTATTCATGCGCGCAGAACAGCCAGCGGCTGCACAGCTAGGCATTCTGCTGGTCTTGTATGGGTATTTTGCTTATTCATTCCGTAGGTATTCGGCGGCTAATGCCAAGGTCTCCGGTACGGGATTTGTCAGCCCTACATTCTGACTCTCCGTAGTTGGTCTGTTACTCTATTGTTTCCTCGAACGGAGGGTCAGATATGGGTATGCATCAGCCGTTGGCTGACATGGTAATGCCGATCCAGACACAAGCTGCGGGTACCTATTCCACGGGTCCGCTCGTGGAAGCGGGTAATGCTAACTGGGTGGTGGTGTACGTCAATGTGTCCGCAGCTACGGGCACGACACACACACTCGATGTCAAGCTGCAGAGCTCAAATGATGGTTCTGTGTGGGCAGACCTGCCAGGAGGTGCCATCACGCAGATTACTGGCACGGCCAACACCGCGATTGCAGCGGCACCTCCCAATGATGACTATGTGCAGGCAGTGGCCACGGTAGGTGGTACGGGTTCGCCCACGGTCACGTTCTCGTTAGGAGCGTTGATTATCTGATGACTAGCTCAAGTAAACCAGCGGACACGCCGGCACAGACCACCACCGGCAGCTCACCTACCCAGACCGCGGCAGAGCATACCGCGGCGCAGGGGGGTGACACCGGGATAATCAGCCCAGAGATTGAGGATGCGGCTTTTACGGCTGATGACCTTGCCGAGATGGAGCAAGCCGATTCCCCCTATTACCAGCTGTCCTCGCGCATTGCCCAGCTGTTGGGCGAGCGCAGGATCGTGGCAGCGCTGGGCAACACTGAGCGTGTACACGCGGTTGATAAGGAGCTGGGCGAGATGCGCCGCGTTTGGGATGACCGTGACACCACCACTACGGATGCCCGCGACACACCACCGGAAGGGCGCCAGACGCTGCGAGAGCGCCAGATCAGGACGGGTGGCGGGCCAGCGGCATCCACACCGCCACCGCAGCGGCCAACCCCGGCTACGGCCACTACAGCGGCCGGCACGACCGCACCGGGCGAGGACACCGCAACCACATCGAGCACATCGAGCACAACCGCGGCCAAGGCACCCCCGGCAAGCACCGCTACCAGCACGGCTGCCACGCCGACCACAACCGGTGGGAGTGAGGCCAAGCCGTGACCGCGCCCGTGCCATCACCGCCAGGGACGTGGCTGACAGTGGATGAGCTGAAAAATGATCAGTCGCTCGATGGTGTGCCGCTAAGCCCTCGCGATGATGCCAAACTGCAGCGTAGCCTCTATGCAGCGATGTCTTGGGTGATGGACCGGCGCAAAGACATCGATTACCACGGCAACTGGACGGTGCCATGGGAGGTCAGGTTAGGCACATTGCGCCTGGCTGCAAGGTGGTTCATCAGGAGTAATAGCCCTACCGGGCTCGTACAGATGGGCGAGCTCGGCGCTGGGCAGATCCCCGCGGTGGACCCTGACATCTACTTACAGCTAGGCATCCTGGGCGGATTGGCATGAGTGCACCCGGCGATATTAGCGGCACCCCGGGCGTTGAGCGGGCGGTATCCGGCATCGAATTCGCGCTGGCCTCAGTGCCGGATTTCCGCATTATCAACTCGGTAGCGTTGCCTGTGGCACCGCCGGCATTGGTGATCGGCCCGCCACGGCTGTCTGTTCGGGGTTACTCGTTTGCTGGTACGGGCCTGACTACGGCACAGTTTAACATTTACATTGTCGTGGTGATGAATCAGTATGCGATAGACATTCTGCGATCGATCATAGCATCGGTGATGTACGCGCTTGAGCGGTTCACGCCAGGTGTTGTGCTGGGCTCCGTCCCGGGGGTTTATCCTAGCCCGGGCGGTCCATTACCAGCGTATATTGTGACCTTTCAGCAAGAGCTGAGATAGTAGGAGCTGCGCTAATGACGATACCGCTTATCACTCCCATAGTGCATCAGCAACGGCTCAAAGTGGTCACGTTTACGCTGGCCACCACGGACTTTACCACACAAATGTCCAGCTGGACGATGCAGAATAACACCGCACTGGGCACTAAGACATTTACTTACGCGGGGAACATTTCGGAATTCAGAACGGACACCGATAACGACTATTCCCTTGCTCTCAGGTTCTTTTCGGATTGGCGGTCTGGCGGTATATCTGATTTTCTCGTTATCAATAACCGCGCGTACGCTGCATATCAGCTTGACCATCACCCAGATATCGTAGGCGAACACGTGCGCTGGACGGGAACGTGTCAGCTTTGGGCACCCAGTGTTGGTGGCGATGCGCGTATCACTGAGGAAACAACTGTCACATTGCCTGTACTCGGCATACCGTCCTACAATCGGATTGGATGATCTGTCATGACATTGCAATCCACCCTACAGTTCTCATTGGCCGCCGCTATTGTGGGAACACCCGTGGTAGGCGCTGCGCAGGCTGCGCTCAATCTGCCGCTAGGATGGAATCTAGTCAACGGTACCGGCGCGGGTCAGGCTGATACGGCATGGTGGGTGCAAAGCACTTTAGCAGCGAGTGCATCAGAGACCTGGGATTTTGCTGGTACCCTCCGTGATCTGCTTAATAACTTGATCACTCTGGCGCGCATCAAGGCTTTGGTGGTCACCGCTGCCGCGGGCAACACAAACAATGTGATAATCGGCGGCGGCGCAACCACATTGGCTACTCTGTTTGGGGCCACTACACACACCACACCAGTGCGCCCTGGCGGCACGGTTGCATGGTTTGTGGGTGCCAATGATGCGGTGGGTTACACCGTCACATCCGGCACGGGGGATTTGCTGCAGGCCGCCAACTCGGGTGCAGGGTCATCGGTCACGTATACAATCGCGGTGATAGGAGCCAGCGCATGATCACGTTTATTATCAAACCGGATGATGGCGAACCATTCCGGGTCAAAGCAGACAGCCGAGATGTCCGGCTATGGGAGCGCATCAACCCGCGCAATACACTGCGCCGCATCGCGGAACAGCCTAACGTGGATGATTACTACTCACTGTCGCACTTGGCGATCAAACGTCAGCGGTTGCGCGAGATAGTACCTTATGACGATTACGTGGAGACGCATGCGGTAGAGGCCTTGATGGACACCTCTGAGGTACTAGATTATGACGAATTGCTCACCGTGATTGACAAAACTATGGCCACGCCGGATGCCTCACCCACGCGGGTGGCGGATGCTGTTGTCGAACTACTCGACAGTTTGCGGCTGAGGTCACTAGAGCCGGTCCCTACACTGCCGGGTCGCTGACGCGCACCATTATTGTTCTGGCACTGGCCAGCGGCATTGACCCGGAAGTGTGGTGGAAGCAGGATTTGCGCAGTATTGCTACTGCGATGGAATTACTAGAGCAACGCAACAAACGTGACGGGGGGCAGGCCCCTAGCGACCCGCGTTTGTACGGTGCAACTTTTGATGAGCAAGGCCGGCAGATGTCAGGCTAGGTGGTGTACACGTGTCCAATCCGATGAACTTTACCGAGGCTGACCGGACTGGTGACGCGTGGGAGGGTGACGCCGGGCTCACCGGGCAGGCAGCCGAGAATTTCAATGCCCCTGCCAGCCTGCCCGGGTTTGGTGTGGATGCGGGGGTACCCGGCGCGATAGTGCGGCCCGGTGAGGAACCTGTACCCGGGGCAATGCTCAATGACGCAGCGCAGATAGCAGGTGCTTCCACTGCTGACAGCATCACCGCTGATATGCCCACTACACAGGTTAGTCAATTCGAGCAGGCCTCTAACCAATTTGCCAGTAATATGCAGAGCTCTGTCGAGAACTTGTCAGGCCTGACCGCCAGCCCGGGTGTAGGTATTCCTGGGATGCCTGGCGGCAGCGCACCTGACCAAACCGCTGCACCCAACCCGGCAACCTATGCCACGCCCGGGATGTCAGGAGTCGTGAATCCGCCCGGTGCCGGCGGCCAACTACCCGGTGCCGGCCCGATGGCTGCCCCCGGTGCACCCGGGGCACCTGGCGGTCCGGGCCAACCTCCCCCTGCCGGCGGTGGTGGTGGCGGGGCTGCCGGCTATCTCAGCGCAAACGTCCCTGGGGCAACGGACAGCCTCACCTCTGCCGTGGCTGCAGCCGCGTCGAGCTCAGGCCCGCACGCCGCTCTCGTGGCCGGCACCGCGGTGCTCAGCGGCATCGCCATCATGGTTGGCGGCATGTCCTCAGTCGGGCACAAAAGCGCGCCCGCATCAATCATGGCGTTTGGATCCGAGGGGGGCAGCGCTCCGCAGTTCGCCAGCGACACCCACGGATGGTTCACCTCTGCAGTGGCAGCCTGGGCGGCAGCCAATCCACCACCACTACCGCCACCGCCACCAATAGCCGGTGATGGGCCACCTGTGCCAGGCGGCGGGGGTGCGGTCGGTTCCCCTGGTGATGGTACTGCGGGTAGTTCGCCGGCACCGCCACCTACAGCTGGCGGCCCGATGCCCATGCCAGGAATGACACCGGCCGACATGATTCCCGGCAGCGGTGGCGGCGCTAATGTCCCGGGTCAGTTTTCAACAGCTGGCCCGATGGCACCCGGGCCAATGACGGGGCAGGACGCTGCTACCCCCGCGGGCACCAATCAGTCTGTAGGCGGTGCAGTGATGGGCAAGGTCGATAATGCTATCGGCTCATTTGACCATCCCGGTACTGGTTTCAACAGCGAGGCATGGACTGGCCAATCAGTACCCAATGAGGGTGTCTGGGATAACATGGGTCCAGGTATCCAATCTCACGGCGCAGTACTCGCGGGGCAAGCCAAAGACATGGCCCAAGGTGGGCAGGGGATACTGAACCGTGCTTATCAAGGCGATGATTTCGCCGGATACCGTAATGATGATAACGGGATTGTCTACAGTAACCCTGATGACGCGGCCTTTGTTGCGCAGACTATGCAATCGCTTGGTGCCCAGCCTGCAGGATTCAGTGTAGATAATGAGGCTACGGGTATTGGTGATCCGGTCAAACCGGGGGCACCAAATCCAAATGCACAAGATATGTGGTCTAGTCCCTTGGGCGGTATGGGTAGTGTTCGTACGCAGTTCGACAACCCGCCAGAATTACCCGATGACGGCAGCGATGACGGCGCTTAGTACATGCCATACTCATCAGTAACGTTGTGATGGGAGTGCTGTGGCCTCGCCGTCCCGTTCCATTATTATCAATTTCAAGGGCTCTATTGGCGGGTTGGTCGGATCTACCCGCAAGGCGGTAACCGAGATATCCCGCGTAGGCAACGCTGGTGTCAAAATCGGTAAAGATCTGTCACAAGCATTACTGCATGGCAACGTGAAACCGATCATCGGCGATGTGGTCGGCGGATTGGCCTCGATGGCCCGCATGGTGTTTATCATGCCAGGTCTGTTGATGGCTCTCATCAACCCGATGAATATCGTCAGCATGGCGACCGTGAATTTCTCGAATGCCATCAGTGCGTCCAGTCCACAAGCATTTGTTGCCGCTACCCGAAATATGGCGCCGGCAATGCGTGATGCGGTGATGGCCACCAGACTATTGTCGCCAGAGATCAAAAACTTGTACGGTATTATCCAGCAAGGATTCTGGGCTGGTGCCGCGGCCGATATTAACAACTTGGCTAAGGTCTATTTTCCGGTGCTGGGCGCGGGTATGGGCGGTATCAGCACGGTACTGGGCACATTACGTCATGATCTCGTGGCATTCCTCACAGAGCCTCAGGTGGTCAGCACCATTAGTTCGTGGTTTACCGCGTTTGCCAAGTGGGGCAGCTCCATGGAGCCGGTAGTCAAGGCTCTCATGCCCGACATGATTACGCTGATGTCCGAATTCGATGCAATTATGACTACCTTTGTACTGCCGCTGGTCACTCGATTGATTGGTTTGTTCACCACAGTGATGGGATTCATCACTCCGATCCTCACCGGCATCAGCTCAATAACCGGTATTGCTGGCGGCATCACCGGGGGAGGATCCGGCAGCGCGGGCGGCAGTGCAACCAAGAGCGGAGGCATCGGCGGGTTTCTCAGCGGTCTGGTATCAGGCGTGGGCTCATTTTTCTCTGGTCTGTTCGGCCGGGCAGCGGGTGGCCCGGTACTTGCGGGACAATCCTATCTCGTGGGTGAGCGCGGGCCAGAGGTGCTGACCATGGGCGGTAGCGGCGGATTTATCAGCCCGAATATCCATACGGGCCATACCAGCGTCACGGTCAAGATTGGTGACAGTGAGCTGCGTGATATCGTGTCGCATGAAATTGACCGATATGCAGCGGGTGTGGCCATGACAGCGCGCATGGGCGGGGGGTCATTTGCGTGACTGATATCAATTTTTATGCCGCTGTTGCCAAGCCGGGTGACATCTTGATTGTAGCGGTGCCGAATGCACGTTTGCGTAAAGATGCTGAGGAAGTAGCAAGCGAATTAGAGAAACTACTGCCTGGCATCCGGGTTATTGCTGTTTGTGCCCAGTCGATAGCGGTTTACCGGCCGGGTGATGATGTATGACTATCAGTGTCACCGCCACCTACGATGACTCGCGGGGCCGAGTGCTCATCGCTGCCACCAACTTACCGGCCATTGCCACCACGGCAGCATTCGAGTGGTCTAACGACAATGTGCACTGGCGGCCAGTCCGGGGTAGCTCTGCGGTTGCGGTGGCGAGCAATGCGGCCAGCTGTTTTGACTACGAGTACAGCCCGGGGATCCTGAACTACTACCGGTGCGCCGCGGTGAGCTCGGCCGTGCCCAGCTTTGTTGCTGCCGGCACCGCGGCGACCGCCAACAACGCCAGCGTGACCCCGGGCCTGCCGGCGGGCTGGCAAGAGGGTGACCTGTTGCTCATCCTGGCCAGCATCCGCAACAGCGGCACCGGCAGCGTGGTAGCACCTACGGGCTACACACCACTGCTGGCGGTCGATAACTGGGCACTGTTCGGCAAGCGCGCGGCGGCGGCTGAGTCGGCTCCTACGGTCACCATTACGGGCGGTGCAGCCGGTGCAGACGTGCTTTCCCAGATGGCAGCCTGGCGCAACACAGAGCTCATCCCCGCCACCACGGCCTACCAGCTCAATCCGGGTGGAGCCAATATCACTTACCCGGGTGTGGCGGCATTCCAGCCCAGCTGGGATGTGATTCTGTATCTCGGCTGGCGCCAGTCCAGCTGGACAGTACCCAACGTCGCCACTCTCAGCGGAGCTACCGAGATTAGCGAGGTCACCAGCACAGTCGGTAGCGGTGCCGGGCAGGTCTGGGATTACCAAGTGCAAACCGCGCCGGCACCCGTCATCGGCGGGGCATTCACCGTGACCGGCGGCAGCGCAGCCATCAGCTACGGCGCGGTAGTCGCACTGGCCAATGCGACTTACGTCCTGCGCACCACGGCCACCGTGACCCCCGTGCAATCACAGGTCTGGCTCAAAGTGGTCACCGCGCCTTATCTCAACCGCACAGTGACATTAATTGACTGGGATGATCTGTCCCGCAGTAGTCGGGCCATCTCCTATAGTGTAATCGGCAAACGTGACGCGAGCGCGGTTACGGACATGGCGTCACCGCGCACCGTCAATATCAATCTGTGGACAACGGGAGACATCGAGACAGCCGCATTGGATCTGTTGCTCTCATTAGGCAACATCATGCTGCTTTCAGTCCCCCCGAACTGCGCTCTCAAGAGCATGTATGTATCACTGGGCAACTACAAATACACCCGGCCCGCGCACCTGAGCCACAACAACAACTACACAATACCGCTCACTGAGGTCACCATGCCGGATGTCTCATTGGGTGGCAATAGCGTGACATGGGCAACTCTGATCACCAATTACGCCACGTGGCAAGACGTGATCAATGCTAATGCCACCTGGGCGGCAGTGCTCGCGCTGACCGGTACGCCGGCAGATGCTCTGGTAGGCCACTAGTGCGCAGCGTGTCCAGCCGTTTCCTGGCCGCGGTGAAAGGACCGCACAAGGTAGCTGCTCGCGCTGTGCTCGTGGATGCATCCCCGCAGTTCGGGCTGAACCCAACGGGTACCGAGATCCCGATTATCAGCGGCTCGATCACCACACAGTCTTTGTCCGATGTGAAATCCACACTCTCGCTCACGGTGCCCGGCGACTACTACACCGCGCTGAAACCCTACGGCACTGAACTGTTCATTTCCCGTGGCGTGGAATTCGCCAACGGCGACCGCGAATTAGTCGGCCTGGGTTACTACCGCATTGAACAGATCACTCAAAATGAGGCACCCTATGGACCGGTGAGCATCCAAGGGCTTGACCGCATAGCGCAACTGCAACAAAACAAATTGGCATTTCCCTTACCGCTTAATAATGCGGACAGCCACCGTAGCGTGTTCCACCGGCTGTTTAATGGCATCCCGATCCCGCAGCAAGCCACCTACCCCGGGCTCTCGCCGGCCGGATTCGCAGCGTATCCCAACGCGCGAATACCCATCAGCTGGACTAGTTACAACCCGGATAGCATCACCATCATTGGCGATCAGATTGTCGAGGATGACGCCTACGGCTACCTACGAGACCTGATTAAGATATACAACGCCAGCATGATGCGATTTACCTACACGGGCGAACTGCTGGTGTACTCGATTGCCATTGATGCCAGCTACCCCGTGTACACGCTGACCGGTGGAGCCGGCGGCCAAATCATCAAAGCCAACCGGGTAACGAAACGCACGGACGTGTCAAATTCGGTTACCGCATACGGGAGTGACCCGACCAGCATTACCGACTTTATCATCACCCAGAATGATGACCCGGCCTCAGCCCTGGCTTTCAACAAAACCACCTACCCGGCATTCGGACCAGCACCCACGTACTATTCCTCACCGTTGCTGCAGACCAACGCCGATGTAGAGCTCGCAGGCGAGACACTGCTACGTCGATTTCGGATGCTGCCGGAAACCAACACGCTCACGGTAATCCCCAACGCGGCCCTAGAGACCAATGATCCCATTGACGTGATCTACCGTCCGGGTATGGATCCAGTCCGCTGCATCATTGACTCAATCGTGATGCCCCTGACCTCATCAACAGGTGGCACCATTACCACACGGATTCCGACCGCTACCGAGGGGTACGGGCTGGGTCTGGGATTCCTGGGGCCATAATGACTTCCCCCAACGCATTTGGTCTGTCGCGGTTATTCATCGCGCCGTACAATATCCCGCAAGTTCCTACGCTGACCCAAGATTGGGCTGGCGGGATAATGACGCAGTGGGATTCGATATCTCACACCAATACGGTTGTGGTAGGCCCGGTAACCTATCGCAATCTCCCCTCAGTCAGCCCACTGGGATTAACTGAGGGTACTGTTCTGCTGGCAAAGGTCCCGGGCGGTTACATTATTCTTGGGATGCTCGCTGTTGCGGGAGCCGTAGCGTTTCTCGATCCGATACGCCATCGCCGGGTGGCAACTGATATACCGTTGACCTCCATCACGCTGGCCGATGCAGGCAACCTGAATTTTCTGGTGAAAGATAATACTGAGTATGCCGTTGACGGTGCGCTCTACTACAATTCCACCACGGCGCAAGACATCAAATTTGCGTGGAATGGGCCACCGAACATGGCGTGTAAATGGTCAATGTTCGGTCTGTCGAATGCATCGCTTAACGAAATCCTCACCGATACGATGACTGCCTACGGAGACACCACCACACAGACCATTCAGGGCCTGGGCGCGCTGGCTACTTGCCGTCCCTCTGGGTGGTTTAAGACTACGGACACCCCCGGGCTGTTGCAGCTGCGCACCGCGCTGGCCTCTGCGGGCACAGCGGGCACCCTCAATCAAGGCTCGTGGCTGCGCATCAGCGAGCTGGTTGCCGGCGCGGGGGTCGCAGACACCTACACCAAGATCTACACTGCCACGGGCTCGCGCAGCTATGATCACAATGGCGCGTTTATCGGCAGTCCCGATGGTGACAACAATATGTACTTTGGGTCTTTTAGTGGCCGGTCATTCGGCAGTGAGCGGCATATGTGGACTTTCAACGCCGCACAGATGCGCACCGATCTCACGGGCGCCACTATTCTGTCTGCACAGATGTTTCTGTACTGCTTCCGTTGCGATAGTTCGGCGGGTGACTATAACTGGTTTTGGAGCCCAACCTCCACTATCCAGACCACATTCCCCACCAACGGCGTGGGTGGTGCGGATGTGCAGGATGTATGGGGCACGATACCGGGCTGGGGAAGCATTGATATTGCTAGTCAGATGACTTACATAGTCAACAGCAATGCCAATAGCGTTCTAGGTGGTCCGGCTGGGTT
>Ga0066662_10001188_pt1 | contig 11782 bp, 5 predicted proteins | sample GraSoiAngelo_111_FD_133939 | JGI IMG/M metagenome (GOLD analysis project Ga0066662, IMG submission 133939) | Grasslands soil microbial communities from the Angelo Coastal Reserve, California, USA - 14_0903_12_40cm | ecosystem: Environmental > Terrestrial > Soil > Grasslands | place: USA... | reverse complement strand
GTGGGATACGCAGATAGGAAAACTTTCCGACTTACACATCTGGTGCCTGGGACTGGTCGCCCAAATGCAAGTCTCGACGGGGGTCGGGCAAATCCATATGGCTCTGCTTTCGAAATCCATGCGCGGCCTTCGGGCGGGCGGCACGATTTACGGCTATGATTGCATTGCAGTGGACGGGGAGAAGGGCCACGTCAAAATCAACGTGGAGCAGGCGGGTCACGTGCAGAAGATGTACAACTGGGCCGACCTGAACGGTTTAGGCGCCAGGGCTATCGCGCGGATCCTGAACAGACTTGGAATCCCGTCGCCTCGCGGCGGCAAGTGGACGCGAAAGACCGTCCAATATATTTTGCAGAATCCATTCTATTGCTCTCGCGTGCTCTGGAACTGTCACAGGAACGAGTGGGACGTGGAGAGAGAAACAAGCCGCAAAGTGCCGCGTCCGGACAGCGAGCACGTTAGGGTCCCCGGCCGACAGGTGTCGATCATTCTCCCTGCGCAATGGCAGCGTGTCCAAATAAGACTGGCGCGGCCGTCCGCGCCGCACAGCGGCCGAAAACCGGGCCCGCCGACATTCCTCTCCGGTCGTCTCAAATGTCCTCAGTGCGGCGGCAGCCTTATGGTTTGCGGTGGCGACGGCAAAAAGCTGCGCGTCGGATGCGGAAAGCATATTCACGGCGCCTGCGAAAACCATCGGACTTTTTACCGCCACCATATCCTCCAAACCTGCCTTACCGGGCTGCTCGATATCCTCGCAAAGCCTTTGGCCCTTGAAATGTTCGTGGAGGAACAGAATAGGGCGAGCCTCGACTTTTCGAAGAACCATTCACAGGACCGAACGCGACTTTTGAGGAGCGCCGAAAAGCTGCGGAGCGAAATCGACAAGTTGGTAGACGCGGTCGCGGTCGGTAGCGACCCCGCAATTTTCAATGTGCGGATCGAAGATCGAAAGAGGGCGTTAGGTCGGGCCACGATCGAAATCGAGGATCTGGACGCGGCGGCTATCGAACTGGAGGTAAGCCGACCCTCCTTGCAAACTTACAGAAACTACATCGAACGTCTCCTGTCAGAAATCGCAATCAATCCCAGCGCGCTGGATCCGGAATTGAGCGAGCAGGTGGAGGCGTTGATTGATCACGTGGTGGTAACCCCAAACGAGGGCCGTCGTGGGTTTTCGGTGGAGGTTTGGGGCGACCTTGCCCGATTGGTGACCGGTCGATCGTCATTCAAAACTGAGTTTCGTAATAAAACCTCACCCATGGACATCCGGGGGTCAGAGACCCTTACAATTTCTAACACATTCAAAAAACTAGTATTTTTGCTTTTCAAAAGAATTTTTGATCCGGTCGGCGATAAAACGAGTGCGGTTACCGTACCGTCATGCGTCCGGTCAAGGAGCGTTGCGCGCCCGGTGCGCACGAGTGCAGCACCTTATACAGCGCAAAAATCGAAAGCGTTGGCAGGCGGCGAACGATCTGCTCCGACGCGTGATCCGCAGGTTAAGCGTTGCCGATCGACGCGATCCCGCCATAGCGGGAGGCGACGGCCCGCCGTCATAGGGATTTGTAAAACTGCAGGACCGCGAACGCGACGAAAAGACAGGACGACGCGGTGAGGTGTGCAAGCCCGATCGCGGTCACCATCACTTGGGCCGGTTGCCCCCAAGGGAGGAGCGCAGCAGTCATGATCAAGAGGCCAACCGCCGTACCGGCGGTAGAGACAGCCGCCCCATGCATCTTGTTGCGGGCCAGCCGATCAAACCAATTTTCGAGATTTGGAATTTTAGGCATCTTGTTACATCGCTACATTGCTGGACTTTGGAGCAATATTACGGGTCTGCGTTGCGGCGTGTCCAAGGACATTCAACGACATAGGTCGACATTTTCTGACACGGGCACAGGGCATGGCGTCGGACAATCGAGAGCTTGACGCCGCCGCCGTCGATCGGCTCACAAAGCTCATACAAGCCGCGGGAGGCCGACAGGACGTAGCTGCACGCATGGCGGAGGCCAATGGGATAGCGAGGCCCAGCAAGCCACAGGTCGCTTCGCAGGCGAAAAGACTTCGGCGGATACTCACGCCCGGAGATGTCACTATCAAGTCGCTCAACCTCGTTGCCAAGGCGCTGGGAAAGCCTCTGACCGAATTGCTCGCTTACCTGTTCGGGGATGCGACCGAGCCAGCAACTTCTGCGGCGCCGCGGCTCGGCCTGGGTCAAAGCCAGCTTCGGGACGAAAGCCGAAACACCGATCCCGGCTGGCTCGCGCCCGGAACGGAAACGGGCCGGCTGTATCTCCGGCTGAACAAAGCTTCGGAACTGACCGCAAACCGCACGAACGTGGTTCGCGACGAAGTGGGCCTGCCGGTCATAACGTTGCAGGACCAGCTTTACGTTCGAAGAGACATCGAAGCCGAGATCGCGCGCGCACTCGAGAGCCGGACAACGGACACGCCTTTCATCGTCATCGACGGCGAAGCCGGCACGGGCAAATCCAGCGTCCTTTGGGCGACCGAGCGCGGCTTGAGGGAAACGGGCGCGCCCGCGTGGCTCATCGACGCCACCGAGCTGCCGGGCATCTTCGGGCCGGGATCGATTCTTTCCGACACGTTTCGAGAACTTGTGCGGAACCTCGGGGCCGCCGGCCGTCCGCCGGTCATCCTGATCGACACCATAGACGTCCCGCTGAACCGAAGCGGCGCGGACGTCTACGTGGCATCGTTGCTGACCGACCTGGCGTTGGCCGGCGTGACTGTGATCGCAGCGTCGCGACCCGGCGAGGCGCGGATGCTGAGGGCGCACAATCCCCACAAGATCTTGCTGTTCGACTACTCCGATTCGGAATTCCTGCGGGCGGTAGCGGCCTACGCCGTCGCCTACGTGCGCGACGGCAGCAGGCTGACGCCGGAGTCCCACGCCGAGCGGATACTCGAGGCCGCGGCGCAGGGCTTCCCGATCAAGGAAATCTGCCGGAATCCGCTTACGCTGCGTATGCTGTACGCGATCTATGCGCCGCAGGAGATCAACTTTCAGGATATCGACGTCATCACCCTGTACCGCGAGTTTTGGCGCCGTCGCGTGGAGTCGGATCTTCGAACCGACGCCGCAATGTCGCGAAGCGGTCAGGCCGACCTGTCGGAAGCCGCGATGCGCATCGCGACAGCCATGCTGGTCGCGGGAGCGCCGGAACTTCCCAAGGATCGGCTTAAGCGCGAGCTGCAGGCCGCCGGTCTCGAACGCGGCGAGCTCGAGCAACTGCAGGGGCGCGGCGTGGTCCGCGCCTCGAATCTCGGCCCCGAGCATCTCGTCGGCTTCTTTCATCAAACCTTCTTCGAGCATGCCGCGGCGCTCGCGATCATCCGTCTTGGAGGTCCGAAAGCGATCGCGGCGCTCGGACGGCGATGGTCGGAACACGACGGCAACCTTTTCCTTGGTGCCGTTTTGGAACGCGTGCTCGTGCTTTCCGAATACGAGCTTCCACCGGTGCAGGAGGAGGCCGAGCGCGTCCTGGCCTCGCTCGGCGGAGCCGGCGGCAAGGCCGTTCGGGCCTACGCGTTCGTACACCGCCGGTCGGCGCCGGAATCGCTTGCCGAAGAGATCGGCGCCCGCGTCGCCGAACGAGAAGCGCTCACGGTCGAGCGTCTCCTGGGAATCGGGGCCAACGCCCTTAGGCCGCGCCGTCTGGCGCTGATCGACACGCTGGGTTCGATCATCACCAGCAAAAACAGCCGCTGGGTCCGGCGCGCGCTCGATCTTCTCCTACGCTTCGCATGGCCGGATCTGGCCGAGGTCGGGCGGGTCATCCTCAACGCCGACCTCGGCAGGAGGATCCTGAAAGACCCCAGCAAGCATACCCAATCCCGAGAGTTGTACCTCCGTTTTGTCGCGCTGAACTTCTCCGGCCATCGGGAATGGTCGCTCGCCGAGCTCGCGCGGTTTTTTTCCGATGCGATCAAGAGACAGTCCGAAAAAAGCTGCCTGGACGTTATGGAAACCGCGGCTTCCGTCATCGCCCTGGAACCAAGACTGGTGCGCGGCCTGGAGACAGCGGCAGGGCTGGACCGACCGCACGTCGCCTCGCGAATCACCTCCGAGGAGGTCGCGCGGAGGATGGGTGAATTGTATTCGGCGTGCTGGCGCAGCGAGGGTGTGAACATCGAAGACGCGGTCGCGGAAGCCGCGGGCAAGCGCGGGTTGGCGATGTGGGCCCGTCTGCACGCGCTCGGAGACATGATCCTCGAGGCATCCCCGGCGACGGCAGCGCGCGCGTTCGAGCTCACCGGAAGCCTCGAAGACGCCACGGTGCGGGTCATGGCCGCTCGAATCACGTGGACGCGATGCCTGCCCGCGATGATCGAGGATTGGCCCGCGGAGGAGGTGGCGGCGGTTGCGCGGCACGCAAAGGCACTGGCGGGTAATGCGCTCGCATCCGACCGGAACGGCTACGCCGACATACTGTACCACGTTTTGCGCCACGGCGTTTTCACCGAGGATCTCGCCCGCAATCTGCTGGACGAGCGTACCTTGGCGGACCCCGGTCCGTGGCTGGACACCAGGACATTGGGTCATCGACTCGTCCAGGGCGTCGCGGTGGGCATCGCAGGCGCCGAGGCCGCGTTCGCGATGCTGACACGAATGCCTTTGGAGCATCGCCATCTGGCGCGCGCCGCCATTGCCCAACTAAAGGAATCGCCGGTCTTGGAAGGGTCTCAGGCCGTCGCGCTCCGGCTTGCCGTCGCGACGGGGGACGCGGAAGCCGCCCTCAACGTCCTCAGACAGAGCGCAGCGTTCCCCAGCGGATGCGCATCGTTGATCCGGCCTCTGAGGGAAATGGCGGAAATGTCGAGGCGGACCGGAAACCCCAAGACGGTGCGGACGGGAAGCGGCCTCGTGCTCGAACTCGTGCGGCTGCACGCCGATCCCGATCTGACCTGGGATGCGCTCGTCGCACGCGTCGCGAAGGAGACGGACGACCTGAGCATCGGGCAGATCACGCGCGCCCTATGCATGACCGCCGAGATGGCGGAGGAGTCGCGCAAGGCGCGGATGCGGTGGCTGCTGTCCTTCGCGAAAGATAAGGGGCCCTCCTCGCGGGAAGCCGTGCTCGAACTCTACAGTCGGGCGGCGGAGGATGAAGCGGAGCTGGCCGCGGATGCGATCGAAGAGCTGTTCGATCTGGCGTTCGAGGAACCGACCGACGCGGGTCTAATTGAGAAGCTGCAGGCGCCGCTCTTCGGTCTCTATCGGAAGGAAGATCCGCGCGCACTCACGCTGGCCCGGGCTCTAATCGAGCGGAGCGCACCCCTGCCGGCGCAAACCTGCCACCTAGTTTGCGGCACCTTCAAGCGCCTGTTCGGCCTCATCGTGGAAAGGATGGACCGGCAGGCGATCGATCGACTGCTCTCCGACGTTCCGCGGCTCCATAAGCGGCTCGGGAGGATGATCGTGGAGGGCGTCGCGAGAGCGGGCGGTGACGGCTTGGCGGCGAAGCTGAAGGCCATAGCCGAGAATCCCCAAACCGATCCGGAGATCGTGACCCTCGCCGGAAGGTTTCTTCACCGGGAGCTGCGCACCAGCGGGATCGAACGCTGGCCCGAACTATATGAATTGGTGGCCAGCCGCTAAAACGACGAAGCCCATCACGAGCGCCCCTGCGCATTGCGGCCGTAGGAGGGTGGCTCCGAGATCCGAATTGACCTACGAGGCCACTGGATCGAGGCCTCTATCGTGCTGATACCATTGCATGTCTAGGCACCATGAATTATCGGTTGTGGGTCGATGCTCGAAGCCGGGGTGAATTTGAGCGACCTTGAGCACTTTATCAGTCTCGGTAAAGCCGTTTCATCGTCCACCGCCGTTACGGTCGTCGCGAACTTGAAGGAGCGCGAACCCAACGACGTACACGATGTTCAAACAGAGTATCTCAATCAGAACGAACTGGACGAAATTACCAGCGGCTTTCGTGAGGCAGGCTATCACACGGACGCATTCATCGACGAAATCGAATTCGTCAAATGGTTGAGCGCAGGACGGTGGCGAAGTAGCGGGTATCGATGTCACGCCGTCTACTCGCTCGCACAACGGGGAACCAGCGCTGGAAGACACGCATTCGTTCCGGCGGCGGCCAGCCTTGTCGGGATGACTCTGCTTACGTCGGATCCGTATTTCGATTGCCTCTGCCATCATAAGTTTCATGCTTCCACGCTGTTGCAATCGGCCGGGCTCAACGTTCCTCGCACCTGGCTGTTCGACGCGCGAACCGGCTGGGCTAATTCGCGCGAGCCCGATGCCGGCCTCCGTGTAATCGCCAAACCTAACTTCGAGTCGGCCAGCGTCGGCGTGGAAAAAGACTCCGTTTTTGATTTTGGCGGCGACGAAGTGCTGCGGCTATCCAAATTAGCCGAAGCTCTTCAGCAGTCGATTTTGGTCCAGGAATTCATCAGCGGATGGGAAATCGAGGTTCCCGTCCTTTCCGGCAAAGATGCGTTCGCTCTGGATCCAATCGGCGTTTCGTTCGGCCCAAGTCTCCAAATGGGCGATCGGATCGTGGATCATTCCGCGGCGTATGAGGGTGCATACCACCTCTTCGATTTCGGAAAATCAGAGCCCCAGCACTCGGAGGCCCTCCGCCGATCGGCAGCGCATGCCGCCGTGGTTCTCGGAGTCGCCGGGATAGCCCGAATCGATTTTCGAATGTCGTCTTCCGGAAAAGCCTACATCATGGATATGACGGGGCAACCGCATCTTAGCCGTCAATCCTCGGTCGCCGTCAGTTTCGCGATGCTCGGGTTTGGCTACTCGGACATCTTTTCGGCGATGGTCGGCATTGCGGCCAGCCGCGGGTGAATGGCCGATCGGCCTCGTACGGATGTCCGCTACGTTGAAGAACCATGCACAGCTTCGGACCTTGAGCGACGGTGCCCTCGGCCTCAACCAAAAGAGCCGAGGACGTTGGCTCTCGCCAGGGACGAGCGTAACGCCTCATCGGAAACATGAGTGTAAATTTCCGTCGTCGCGATGCTTGAGTGACCGAGCAGGCGCTGAACGATCCGGATGTCTATGCCCGTTTCGATGAGGAGCGTGGCCGCGGTGTGCCGCAACATATGCGGGGTGATGCGGCGGGCCAATCCCGCGACGGCCGCCGCGCGGTGAAGGCGCAGCCGAACGGTTTGCGGCTGGAGCCGTGAGTTGTAGCGGTTCACGAGCAATGGAGCGCTGGCGCCGCTGGCGTTGTATCTCAGCTCCGTCAATTTCTGAAGCTTCGCCCTGAAATCGTCATCGGTAATATACACGAGGCGGTCTCGCGAACCCTTGCCGGTGACGCGCAAAGACGTGCCGTCGGCCGCGATGTCGAGGACCCGCAGTTTGCAGAGTTCACCGACCCGAAGGCCGGTCGCCACGATGAGACGCAGAGCCATCGCCAGCGATTCCTCGAAAGCACCGGTCCCGCGCACGCGCATGTCCGATTGCACGAACAGCGAGGCGACTTCTCCGCGCGTCAGCGCCTTTGGCAGGATTTTCCGCTTAGGCAAGGCGAGCTTCCACCCCGCAAACGGGTCGGAGACTCTGTCTCGATCCGCCGCTCTCCGGAAGAAGCTGCGCAAACAGGCCATCCGTCGCCGAACGGTCGTAACGGCCAGTTTCCGGTCGGACACCATCGCCTTTAGATATGCTTTCAAGGTTTCCGTGCCGACCTCCGCGGGGTTCGAGGCTGCCAGCCAGGCGGCAAAGTCCGACAAATCGGATGCGTAGGCGCGCAATGTATTCTCCGAAAGGCGTCGTTCGATCGCGCAATGCTGCAGGAAATCGTCGACTGCCGGTCCAATCTTCATGGATAACTCCGAAATTCAGATTTTCTCGGCCTATATCGCGCTCAGCGAACCTCCACTAGCAACCACACGTCGATTCTGGAAAGAGGGTTACCCGTCAGCGGTTTCCGCATTTCCGAGCACATTTGAACGCTCCCTTCTCGAACGACGTGACGGCGCGTCGCGCACATCATCCTGGGGGCCGCAACCAGTGCTGGTGCGGTTGCGGTCCCGGAGAGATTTGACCACCTACATAACCCATCATGAGCCGTTACCCCGGCAGCAACATGTCGAAATTTTTCGAGCAGGGCCAGAACAGGCCGGCTCGTCCCCTCAGCACCCCCTTGGGAGCCACGGTCGTGAGACCTAGATTGTATCCGGTGATTGCCGCGCCGATCGAGTACCCGCTTGCCAGGCAAATGTCGCGCGCCGAAAGGATATCGGATCGGCGACCGTACGCCACACCGTTATTGTTGAGGATCGCAGCGCGGCTATAGATTCCCGCATGATCGGCCGTAAGGCGAAGGCATTGAGAGGCGAACATCTCGGCCTCGCGCGCATTACCCTTGGCATGTTCGACGATGAACCGGTTGTTCAGGTGATACGCCTGGACTTCCCATTTGCCGATGCTGGAAGCTTCGATCGGCTCCGCTATCTCGGCATCGGCCAAGAACGAAAGAATGTAGGAGTTGACCAAAGCGGCCTGAACGACGTGCGCCGGGAGGCTGCCCGATTTGGCGAGGAGCGCCGCGACGACTTCGCGGATTGTCGCTGCGGCTTTGTGAAAGTCGCCCGCATCGGGAAGGGAGATCGCAATCGAGTTCTTGACGGCAAGCGCGCCCAGCTCGTCGCCGATGCTCTCGAAGGCCTGCAAGCTTTCCTCGAACAACGGCAACGCCTCGGAAACATGCTCCATCGTATCGCAGAATACGCGACCGATGGTGTACAGGACGTAGCCGCGTTGGCTGGCGGTCAGGTCGTCGGCGTGCCTACCTGCCAGCAGGTGGTCCGCGATGGCCCGTGCTCGTGCCATCGTGTAGGTGCCGTTCAGGTTGGTGTCGGTACCTTTCAGCATCAGAGCCAGGTTGATCAGGTCGGACGTGGATTGAGAAACCGCATAGAGGCTGTCGGCAAGAACGACTGCGCTCGAATAGTCGTGAGTGCGATATGCGCTCGCGGCAAGCGCCGCAAAGAATTTGCGGGCCGACGGCGTGGAAAGATCGGGCCTTGCGAGAAGGCGCGACAGCGTCAAATCGTTTTCTGCGAGCCGTTGCTCCAGGACTTCAACGAGGGCCGGCGTCGGCACGCGCATGCCCTCCGCGAGATACGCAGCAGGATCGGCGTCCCGATCGAGCCATCGGAACGCCGTGAGCAATATTAGACGCCGTCGTCTTTCGAGCGTCCCCTGCGAAGCATCATCCCGGCATGCATACTGTACGAATAGATGGGCTAGAACGGGCGCAGCCAAGTCTGCGCCGCTCCACGCGGCATAGTCGTCCGCATAGGCCAGAAAATAGTCCATGCCCAACGAAGGCTCCTCCAGCAGGTCGCCGGCTCCGCTGCGCAAGCTGTCGACCCACGGCCGGACGAGTATCTCCTGACGGACTAGGAAGCGGTGACGCAGTGCCGTTGCGACCTCCTCGTGGCCGATGGAATACACATTGCCTCGGTCGCTGCGGTCGACGCGCAGCATCCCGCTAAGGTCGCGGAGGAAGGCGCTTGTTCTCAACGATGGATACCGTTCCCCCACAAGGAAGCAGATTTCTTCGACGGAGAGTGCCTCGTATGCATAGGCGAGGGCCGAGGCGATGTCATAGAGGTGTTCGGAGTGGCGCCCGTAGATTCTGCCCAGATTGTCGAGAAACGCTTCAATCATCGCGCCGCCGCGGGGCAATTCTTCCGGACGCTTCGCCTCAAACAAGGTCATGGCGCCGACTAGCGTGCGGAGATAGAGAAAGCGTCTCTCGGAGATGGCGAGGAAATGGTCCCACAACGCCTTCGGTGTCTTCGTCTTGCGAAGGTAGGTCTCGAGCGGTCCGAGGTTGGCGGGATCGCTTCGCGTGATCGCCAGCCGGCGGGTGGCGGCCAGATCGGCGATCCTGCGACGGATCGCAGGCTGAAGCTCGTCATCGACGCGCGCCGTAACGAGGATAAAAATGCCCTCTTCGAGACTTTCCGGAACCGGGATGAAGTCCAAGATCGGCGCCTCCCCCTGCAGGGGGTTTTCGTCGACGGCGTCGATGACGAGCACGATGCGGCGATCCCGGTGCAACCGTCCGCGCTGAATCAGGAAAAATTCCAGGTGTTCGGCAAGCGCGCGTTGCTTGTCCGGCGCCGCGGGGGACAAGAACGGAATATTTCCCGTGATGAACTTCGCGCCGTGCCTGTCCATCCGAAAGCTGTCGGTCACGTTCCAGGTGAACGTACCCGGGATGTAGCCGTAGAGATCGTTGCCGTAGTGAACGCGTATCGCCGTGGCTTCGAAGGTGTGGGGCGATTTCCGCAAGCCGTCGATGTACTGGCAGAAAGTCGTCTTTCCGCAGCCGCGCTCCATTTGCAGGACGAAGACGCCTTTTCTCTCCTGATTGAGGGCGGTCCCCAGCCAGTTTATAAGGGCCGTCGGCGCGACGATATCCTCCGGCTCCCAGTCGCGCTGATAGATCTGCTCCTGGTCTCTGGTACGGATCTGAGGTTCAAAGTCGGTGGCTGCCACTTTGAGGCGCGTGGTGAGCACCAGGTGTTCATATAGCTCCGCAAGGCGGCGAAATCTTTCGCGCCGCTTGTGGCCGTCGGTGTAGTTGAGCAAGGCAGTGTTGTGCAGTCTGCGATGGTAGTAGGCATCGAAGAAAAAAATGCCGCCGTCGATGAGATGGATATAGGGAAAGATCGGCCACCGTTCGTCGTCGATGGCGACGGAAAGATTGCCGGAGACATTACCGAGAGCGGCGGGTCGCTTGCCGCGCAAGGAGATCGGGCTGCCATTCTCCTCGGCCTGAACGTCGAGCCGGCCGTAGTCATGTGCTACCGCCCGCAGATGATCGGCAATGGCGAGGACCTTCGACTCAAGTTCGCTGCGCAGTTCCGCATCCGTATCGAAGCCCAATGCCCCATGGCCGATCGTCTCGTTGCGCCAATGAGGCACTTGATGGTCTCTGAACAGTTTCTCCATGTCGGCAATCACCCGCCGGATGGCGCTCGGCATTCTCACGTCGGCGGCCATCGCCAAGCCTGAAATTCGATGCCAATCGCCTAGCGTCAGCGCTTTCTCGATGAGGGCGTAGAGGAAATCGCGTTCGCCGGCAGAGGGATCCTCACGTGAAAGAATTCGGCTCGCCGCCAGGAGCACGGGCAACTTCAGCAGGACTTCGAGGACATCTCTGATCTGGAGGATAGCGCCGTAGCTTTGGTCCGTCTTGAACAGCTCCCGCAGACGTTCGATTTCGGCGGCGACGAAAAAGGGGAGTTGAACGTACTCTCTCTCAGGCCAGAAGCGGGGTTCGTCAGCAATTGTCAGCGACCACGGATGATGCCCGTCGGGCTCCAATGCACCATGGCATTCCGGGCATTCGAAATGGAGAGCCTCGGCCACGACCGGCAGCAACCGCTCGCCGGCGACAGGGCATCCGCGAACGGAGCATCTATAGCTAATCATCGCGCATGTGGCTTCCGCGACCTGGCAACCGCGCCGGCTGAGCTACCCGCAACTCTCAGGCTATAGCGAATTTTCCGCACGCGCTACGTGTCGGCGCGCAGATCCCAATGCCGTTCTGAAATCTATCCGCCGCTCAGCGTGCGCTCTGACGCCATGCGGCCCGGGACAAAGTAGCGATAACACTAGATTATCGGCCGCCCGACCGAGTTCTATCTCGGCAGAGACGCTTCGGCGACTTCTCGAACGGGGCTTTGGAGGAATCTCCACGTCGCCGGATTTCCAGCGGGAACTGCAGAAGATCTTCGACTTAGGACGTCTCTTTTT
>Ga0066662_10001180_pt1 | contig 11811 bp, 11 predicted proteins | sample GraSoiAngelo_111_FD_133939 | JGI IMG/M metagenome (GOLD analysis project Ga0066662, IMG submission 133939) | Grasslands soil microbial communities from the Angelo Coastal Reserve, California, USA - 14_0903_12_40cm | ecosystem: Environmental > Terrestrial > Soil > Grasslands | place: USA... | reverse complement strand
GCGGTCCGCGAGCGCGTCGACCAGGACTTGATGGGCAGCGTGTTCGGACGGATCTCGTTCTTCGTCAACGCGGGCGTGCGGTTCGTCGAGGAGCACGCGAAGCTGCGCGCGATGGCCCAGCTGTGGGATGAGCTCGGCCGCGACCGCTACGGAGTCAGCGACGAGAAGCGGCGGCGCTTTCGCTACGGCGTGCAGGTCAACTCCCTGGGGCTGACCGCGGCGCAGCCCGAGAACAACGTCTACCGGATCGCGCTCGAGGCGCTGGCCGTCACCCTGGGCCGCAGCGTACGCGCGCGCGCGATCCAGCTACCGGCGTGGAACGAGGCGCTCGGGCTCCCCCGCCCCTGGGACCAGCAGTGGTCGTTGCGCCTACAGCAGATCCTGGCATACGAGACCGACCTGCTCGAGTACCCGGACATCTTCGAGGGCTCGAAGGTGATGGAGGCGCTGGTCGACGAGCTGAAGAGCGGCGCCCGCGAGGAGATGGCGAAGGTCGCCGAACTCGGTGGCGCGGTCGAGGCGGTCGACTACATGAAGGCCTCGCTGGTCGAGTCCCACCGCGAGCGCTGGCGCAGGATCGAGTCAGGCGAGCTGACCGCCGTCGGCATGAACCGCTTCACCTCCACCGAGTCCTCGCCTCTCACCGCGGATGCCGACGGCGGAATCCTCGTCGTCGACCCACAGGTCGAGGCCGACCAGCGCGAGGCGGTGCAGCGCTGGCGCTCGGAGCGAGACCAAGAGGCCGTCGCCGCGGCGCTCGAGGAGCTCGCCCGTGTGGCGCGTGAGGACTCGGAGAACATCATGCCGGCGTCGATCGCGGCGGCGCGTGCCGGCGCGACCACCGGCGAGTGGGCCGGGGCATTGCGCGAGGCCTTCGGCGAGTACCGCGCGCCCACCGGTGTGGGCGAGGCGGCCGCGATCTCCAGCGAGAAGGTCTCGGAGCTTCGCGACGAGGTCGAACGGGTCAGCGAGGCGCTGGGCCGGCGCCTCAAGTTCCTCGTCGGCAAGCCAGGCCTCGACGGTCACTCCAACGGTGCCGAGCAGATCGCGGTGCGGGCGCGCGACGCCGGAATGGACGTCGTCTACGAAGGCATCCGGCTCACCCCTTCCCAGATCGCCACCTCGGCGGCGCAGGAGGGCGTTCACGTGGTGGGGCTGTCGATCCTCTCCGGCTCGCACCGCGAGCTGATCCCGGCCGTGCTCGAGGCCATGCGCGAGGCCGGCGTCGGCGACGTGCCGGTCGTCGTCGGCGGCATCATCCCCGAGGCCGATGCCGAGTCGCTGCGGCAATCCGGTGTGGCTGCGGTCTACACGCCCAAGGACTGGGACCTCAACCAGATGATGCGCGACATCATCGCGCTCGTGGCCGAACGCCACGACATCGAGTCCGCCGCCGCGGCGTGATCGACGGCGCCGCGCTCGGTGCGCGACTGCGCGAGCGCGATCTCGACGCCGCGCCCGCAGTTCTGAACCTCGTGGAGAGCCGGACGCCCGCGGCGCGTGAGCAGACCGAGGCGCTGCTGGCCGCGGTCGGGACCGACGCTCCCGCGCACGTCGTCGGCATCACCGGGCCCCCCGGAGTTGGGAAGTCGTCACTGCTGAGTCAGCTGGTGGCGGGATGGCGCGCACGCGACCGTGCGGTCGCGGTGCTCGCCGTGGATCCCACCTCGCGGCGCTCGGGTGGAGCCCTCCTGGGCGATCGTGCGCGGATCGAGGTCGACCCCAAGGACCGCAGGATCTTCATCCGCTCGACCGCCGCCGGCGACCGCCTGGGCGGCTTGGCCCCGGCCACGCGCGCGGCCGCGAGCGCGCTCGCCGTCGCCTTTGACGTGGTGGTGATCGAGACCGTCGGGGTGGGTCAGTCGGAGACGGAGGTCGCGGACGTCGCGGACACCACGGCGGTCGTCGTACAGCCCGGATCCGGCGACGTGCTCCAGTTCCTCAAGGCGGGGATCATGGAGGTGCCGGACGTGCTCGTCGTGACCAAGGCGGACCTGGGCCGCGTCGCCACCCGCGCCGTCACCGACCTCCACGCGGCGCTGAAGGCGCTCGGCGCCACCCGCACGCCGGTGATCGCGGTGTCCTCGCTGCCGCCGGCGACCGGCATCGACGAGCTGCTCGACGCGCTCGACGCGCATCGCGCCGGCATCGACCTGGCGGCGCGGCGGGTGAGGTCCAGGCGGCTGCACGCACTGGCTGATTTCGTCGCCGAGCATGGCGAGCGCGGCCTGCGTGCGCTCGGGGGGCGCCGCGAGGCGGAGCGCTGGCTGGCCGAGCAGGATCCGGCGCTCGACGTGCCCGCCCTGACCCGCGCGCTGGCGGCGCGTAGCCTGGCGGCCTGATGCGCATCGACCTGGTGATCATGATCGGCGCGTTCGTTGCTGCGAGCGCGCTCGCCGGAGCCCTCGGCGCGGTCAACCTCGGTACGGCGCTGGCATTCGGCCAGATCGGCTTCGCGATCGCCGTGGTGTGCGTGCTGGTGCGGCGGCCTTAACTGAGCGGCTGCGCTTTGTGCACCCTCGGTGTGAATGCACATTCACCGAGCGTATGCCGCGGTACGGGTCCAAAGTCCAGATCGCCGGCCCCACTGCCGGATCGTTGTGTCGGCCACCCCAGACCCACGTAGCTGGTCCCAACGCACATGTCCGAACCGTCGCTTAACGCGTCGCTCAGCGTCCCGTGCCCGAGCGCGCGCCGGGGCGAGCCACGGGCGATCCCAGCGAGCTGATCCGCCAGCCGGCGCCCGTCTTGACCAGCTGGATCGACTGGAGCGACGCCAACTGGCCGCGGGCGCTCGTGAGCGTGATCACCGAGGCGTTGTTGCCCGAAACCGTCACGCGGCCGATGCTGAGGGTGGGGTTCTTGACCCGCCGCAGCCCGAGCTGGATGGCCTGCGGGCAGGGGATGCCCGCCGCGGCCAGGCGCGCCAGCAGGGCCGGGGCCAGCACCTGGTCGCAGATCGTCTTGTAGTCCCGGGCGGCGGCCGCCTTGGCGAACTGCTCGACCTTGCTCTGCACCTGCTGACGCTGGCTTGCGCCACATCCCGCCGCCGCGAGCGCTGTAGCGACGATTACCGACGCCCGCAGGGATCGCATCGCCCGAAGAGTAGCCTCTGGGTCGTGGCGCCCGAACCGCTCGAAGACGGGCACGGCCGGCTGATCGGCGATTTGCGCGTGTCGGTCACTGACCGCTGCAACTTCCGCTGTCAGTACTGCATGCCGGCCGAGGGCCTGCCCTGGCTCGAGCGCGAGGAGATCCTCACCTTCGAAGAGATCACCCGGCTGGTGGCGCTGTTCGCCCGCCTGGGCGTCCACGACGTGCGCCTGACCGGGGGCGAGCCGCTGGTGCGCAGAGACTTCCCACGGCTGGCCGGGATGCTCGCGCAGATCCCGGGCCTCGACGACCTGGCCGTGACCACCAATGGCTTCCTGCTCGAGCGCGACGCGCGAGCGCTCGTGGATGCCGGCATCAACCGCTTCAACGTGTCCGTTGACTCGCTCCAGCGCGACCGTTTCTACGAGCTGACTCGCCGCGACGCCCTCCCCCAGGTCCTCCGCGGCATCGAGGAGCTCGCCCGCTATCCGCAGGCCCACCCGATCAAGATCAACGCGGTGGCCATCCGCGGCTTCACCGAGGAGGAGGTGCTCCCGTTCGCGGAGCTGGCCCGGTGCACCCCGTACGAGGTCCGCTTCATCGAGTTCATGCCGCTTGACGCCGACCACGCCTGGAGCGAGGACCAGGTCCTCACGGGCGCCGAGATCCGGGCGGCGATCGCGGCGCGCTATCGCCTGGAGCCCGAGCCCCGCGAGCCCAGCGCCACGGCCAGGACCTACCGCTTCGCCGATGGCAACGGTCGGATCGGGTTCATCAACCCGGTGTCTGAGCCATTCTGCGCCGATTGCAACCGGGTCCGCCTGACCGCCGACGGGCGACTGCGGACATGCCTGTTCTCGATCAACGAGACCGATCTGCGCACACCGCTGCGCGAGGGCGCGAGCGACCCTGAGCTCGAGCGGATCATCCGCGACGCCGTCTGGCGCAAGGAGCTCAAGCATCACGTCGGCGAGCCCGGATTCGTCCAGCCGGCGCGCTCGATGAGCGCGATCGGCGGTTAATCGCAACGAAGACGCAGCATCATCTAAGGCCGCCATGCCCCTCCTGATGCTGTTCGCGCTGATCGCCGGCGCCGGCACCGCGATCACCCCCTGCGTGCTGCCGGTGCTGCCGGCGCTGCTCTCGGCCAGCGCCGCCGGCGGCCGGCGCCGGCCACTTGGCATCGTCGTAGGCCTCGCGGCCACGTTCACGATCGCGATCGTCGCGCTCGCCCAGCTGGTCAAGGGCGTGGGCCTGGCCAGCGGCGCGGCGCGGACGCTGGCGATCGTGACGCTGATCGGCTTCGGCGTGGTGATGCTCGTCCCCGACCTCGCCGCCCGTATCCAGGCGCCGCTCTCGCGGCTTGCTCGCTTCGGCCCCAAGCACCGCGGCGATGGCTTCTTCTCCGGGCTCGGTGTGGGTGCCGCGCTCGGTTTCGTGTGCGCGCCGTGCGCCGGACCCATCCTCGCGGCTGTCACGTCGGTCAGCGCCTCGGGCGGCGCCTCGGCGAAGGTCGTCGCCACCGCCGTCTCCTACGCGCTGGGCCTCAGCGCCGTGCTCCTTCTTTACGCGCTGGCCGGACGCGCGGTGCTCGACCGAATCCGTCGCGCGGCCCGCGGCCATATCGTCGAGCGCGCACTGGGCGTGGTCCTGCTCGCCACGGGCGTGGTCATGGCGACCAACCTCGACGTGCGCTTCGAGGAGGCTCTCGCGCGCGACCACAGCCTGCCGGCGTTCCTGGTCGATCCCACGCGCGCGCTCGAGAACTCGCGCGCGGTCCAGAACCGGCTGGCCTCGTTGCGGCCGGCGTCGCGCTTCGCGGTCCGCCAGCGGCGAGCGACCACCGGCCACGTCAGCGCCGTGGCGCTGCCCGATCTCGGACCCGCGCCTGCGTTCACAGACACGCAGCGGTGGTTCAACACGCCGGGCGGCCAGCCGCTCACGCTCGCGCGAGAGCACGGGCACGTGGTCCTGGTCGACTTCTGGACCTACACCTGCATCAACTGCATCCGCACGCTGCCGTTCCTGAAAGGGCTGTATGCGGCCTACCACCCGTATGGCCTCGACATCGTCGGGGTGGAGACGCCGGAGTTCACGTTCGAGCAGGATGCCGGGAACGTGGCCCAGGCCATCCACGCCGACGGTTTGCGTTATCCCGTCGTGCAGGACAACCGCTTCGGAACTTGGAACGCGTACCAGAACCAATACTGGCCCGCCGAGTACCTGGTCGACGCGAACGGCGAAGTCCGCCACACGCAGTTCGGAGAGGGCGAGTACAAGCAGAGCGAGGAGGCCGTCCGCCAGCTGCTCGGCGAGGCGGGTGTCAAGCGGCTGCCACCGCCGATCACCGCCCACGCGATCGTTCCGGCCGCGCAGCTGGCGACGCCCGAGACCTACCTCGACGCGCAACGCGCTCAGGGCTTTGCGATGCCGCTCGTCCCCGGCATCCACAACTACAGCGGCGTCGGTACCCCGGCGCTCAACCAGTTCGCGCTGCGCGGCCGCTGGAACGTCACCAAGGAGGCGGCGATGGCTCTGGCGCCCGGCGCCGCCATCCAGGCCGGGTTCCAGGCCGCCAACGTCTACCTCGTGCTCACCTCGGCGCACAACGTTCCCCGCCAGGTCCACGTGTTGCTCGATGGGCGCGCCGTGGGAACGGTCACCGTCAAGGGGCAGCGGCTGTACACGCTCGTGTCGCTGCCCTCCGCCCAGCAGCACGACCTGACCGTCGACGTGCCCCCCGGCGTCAGCGCCTACGACTTCACGTTTGGCTGATCCTCGCCGAGCAGCGCCGCGGCATGCAGCAGGTCCTCGGGCGCGTTGACGTTGAACAGCTCCTGCGGGTCTGAGACCTCGACGAGGGTCGGCGCCAGCGCGGCAGCGGCTTCTCGCGCCGGCTCACCGCGCCGCATGGCCTCGGCGAGCGGCGCCGTCGCCTGGGGCAAATAGCAGCCGAGCAGCGGCTGCGCCTCCCCCGCTGCGCAGGCCAGCGCGGCGGCCGCGCCGCCGGCGCAGGCATCCACCAGCCGCCGTACCAGCGGCGGCGTGACAAAGGGCAGGTCCAGCGCGCAGACGAGCACCGCGCGACCCTCCGCCATGCCCAGCGCCCGCACGATTCCCAGCAGCGGATGGCGCGGAACATCGGGCTCCACCCACACCGTCACGCCGGGTAGGCTCGGCAGCTGGGTGTCCGGTTTGACCAGCACGGCGACGTCCTCGAGCGCGGCCGAGAGCGCCGCCAGCGGGTAGGAGATCAGCGGCCTTCCGCGCAGCTGGACGGTCGCCTTGGCGCCGCCGATCCGGCGCCCACGCCCGCCGGCCAGGATCACGCCGATCGGTTCGGGCACTCCGGGATCGTAGAATCAAGGCGATGGAGGGCTCAACCGAGGTCAGAAGCTGGCTTCGCTGCTATCGCTGCTGGTCCCAGAACCTGGAGGTCCAGGTCCACTACGAGGGCATCCATCGCATCGACCCCGAGAGCGGCGAGCGCGGCGACGTCGTCGACGAGATGCAGGAGGCCGTGGTGCAGTGCCTGGAGTGCATGCACGACCAGCCGCACCTGGGCTTCCACAACGGGCGCGTGGAGCCGATCGAGGACCGCTGGGAGCGGATGATCGCCGGCACCCCGTGGGTCGCCTCGTGCACGGTCACGGTCGATGCCGAGGACGTGGAGACCTGCTCGGGACCCGAGGCCGGAGACGCGCTCTCCTACGCCGCGTTCGGAGACCACGGCACCAGAGAATTTTTCACCCACGTGCGCTTCCACAAGCACGACGACGACCGCATCGTCGTGCACCTCCTGGTGGAGCTCTACGCGCGCTCGGCCGAGGAGGCCACCGAGGTGCTCGAGGAGGCAGCGCGCGGGACGCTCGCGATCACGAGCCTGGCCGAGGAATCGCGCCCGCCGGCGTCCACCGGCGACGGGCAGCACTGACAGTAGCTACGGGTAGATCGCCCGCAGGCGCGCCGCCTCGGCGACCCGCTCCACCGCCACCGCCTGCGCCGCGGTGCGCCAGTCGCAGTCCAGGCGCGCGGCAGCCTCGACGATCAGCTCGAAGGCGGCGCGGATCTGGTGCTCCAGGCGCTCGGCGACCGCCTCGGCGTCCCAGAAGAACTTCTGCTGGTCCTGCACCCATTCGAAGTAGCTGACCGTGACGCCGCCGGCGTTGGCCAGGACGTCGGGGACGACGGGGATCCCGCGCTCGCGCAGGATCGCATCGGCCTCCACCGTGGTTGGTCCGTTCGCGGCCTCGACGACCAGGCGGCAGTCGAGCCGCGGGGCGTTCTCGGCCGTGATCTGGCGCTCCAGCGCCGCCGGGATCAGGATCTCGCACGGCGTTTCGAGGATCTCGGTGCGGCTCACCGGCGTCCCGCCGGGAAACCCACGCAGAAAACGGTTCTCGAGGAGCCAGCACACGGCCTGCGCGACGTCGATGCCCTCCGGATTGACGATGCCGCCGGTGATATCCGAGATTCCCACGATCTGCGCCCCGCGCACGCTCAGCTCGTGCGCGATCACCGAGCCCACGTTCCCGAAGCCCTGAATCGCCACGCGCTGTCCCGCGAGCGATTCGGCAAGCTGCTCCTGCACGGCCTCGAGCGTGAAAACCACGCCAAGTCCAGTGGCCGCCTGACGTCCCACTGTCCCGCCGAGCACGAGCGGCTTGCCGGTGACGATCTCCGGTGCCGTGTGCCCGATCTGCTGGGAGTAGGTGTCCATGAACCAGGCCATCTCGCGCTCGCCGGTAGCCATGTCGGGCGCGGGGATGTCGCGGTCGGAGCCGATCACCGGGATCAGCTCGGAGGCGTAGCGTCGCGTCACGCGCTCCAGCTCGCCGACTGAGAAGCGGTTGGGGTCGCAGCGCACGCCGCCCTTGGCGCCGCCGAACGGCAGCCCCACGAGCGCGCACTTGAACGTCATCCACATCGCCAGCGCCGCGCACTCGCCGAGCGAGACTCCCGGGGCATAGCGCACGCCGCCCTTGGTCGGCCCCATCGTCAGCGTGTGCTGAACCCGGTAGCCGGTGAACGAGCGCACCGACCCGTCGTCCATGCGCACCGGGAAGTTCACGACCAGTGACCGCCGCGGCTCCAGCAGCCGCGTGCGGATCTCATCCTCCAAGCCAAGAACGTCGGCCGCGCGCTCGAACTGCGCCACCGCCAGACCCCACAGCTCTGAGCGCCATTCCGCCCCCGGCCGGGCCTCGTGCAGCTCGGTCGCGAGCAACTCGTCCCAGCCGCCGGTGCCCCGCCGCTCGTTGCGCGCCGCGCTCACGTGGCAAATCTATTCCAGACCTCGGCCGCAACCAGCGCGAGCGCCACGGGCACCGTGGCCGGCAGCTCGCTGACCACGAAGAAGAGAAGGTCGAACGCGGCGGCGAAGGCCAGTGTCATCAGCGCCGCGCGGCCTTGCAGACGCGGCCGCGAAGCCAGTACGGCACCAAGGAGCGCCGCGCAGAAGAAATCGCCATAGCCCATCGACACCGACCCGAAGATCGCGGTCTGAAGCCGCGGCAAGCCAGCGGCCGGATGGGCCGCGATCAGCGTCGCATTCGGCGCCTGAAGCAGGTCGGAGACGACCAGCCAGGTGTCGGCGGCGGCCATGACCACGATCCCAAGCTTGAGCCAGCCCGGCGGCGTCACCGACGCCAGCAGGACGCCGAGCGTCACGCAGCTGAGCGCGGAGAGCAGCGCCGCGGCGGCCTCGCCACTCAGGCTTCGGTGCCAGACCCACGCGATCGCAAACAGCAACGCCGCGACCAGCGCCAGCCAGCGGCGCGAGCCCCGCGCGCACCAGCCGAGCGCGAGCGCGGCCAGCGGGGGCACCGCGACCAGGGCCAGGTAGGTGAGTCCCTTTGCGGTGTCCGAGACGTAGCGGATCGCGAACACGACGACGACGATCGAGCCGAGCGGCACCAGCGCCCACCAGCGGCCCGCGAGCCGCCGCACCCGCACCAGCGCGGGCAGCTCGGAGACCGCGCGCGGCGCGGCCACCACACCGGCCTGCAGCGCGAGCAGGCCCGCGTCGGAGGGAACGAAGGGAAGGGCCGAGGCTAGGCCTCGAGCCGCGCGACCAGCTCGTCGAGCTGTGCCCGCAACTCCTCGGGCAGCTGGTCGCCGAAGCGCGCGAAGTGCTCGCGCATCTGCGGCAGCTGCTGGCGCCACTCGTCGGAGTCGACCTCGAGCACTTTGGCCAGGGCGGCTTCGGAGACGTCGAGCGCCGAGGTGTCGACCCCTCCCGCGCCCGTGGTGGGCACGCGCCCGATCGGGGTGTCCACCGCCTCGGCAGCGTCATCGCAGCGGCGGAAGATCCAGGCCAGCACGCGGGAGTTCTCGCCGAATCCCGGCCACAGGAATTTCCCATCCTCGTCCTTGCGGAACCAGTTGACGTAGAAGATCCGCGGCAGCTGCGCGCCCTCGCGCTCGCCGATCCGCAGCCAGTGGGTGAAGTAGTCGCCCATGTTGTAGCCGCAGAAGGGCAGCATCGCGAAGGGATCGAAGCGCAGCTCGCCGACCTTGCCGGTGGCCGCGGCGGTCTTCTCCGAGGACATGATCGAGCCCATGAACACGCCGTGCTCCCAGTCGCGAGCCTCGGTGACGAGCGGCACCACAGCCGAACGCCGGCCGCCGAACATCATCGCGTCGATCGGCACGCCGGCGGGGTCCTCCCACTCAGGAGCGATCGACGGACACTGGGCCGCGGGAACGGTGAAGCGGGCGTTCGGATGGGCCGCTGTCGTCTCCGACTCCGGCGTCCAGTCGTTGCCCCGCCAGTCGATGGCACGCGCCGGCGGCTCGCCGGTGAGGCCCTCCCACCAGATATCGCCGCCGTCGATCTTGGCGCAGTTGGTGAAGATCGAGTTGCGCTCGAGCATGTCGATGGCGTTGGGATTGGTGCGCGCGCTGGTCCCAGGCGCGACCCCGAAGAACCCCGCCTCCGGGTTCACGGCGTAGAGCCGGCCGTCCTCGCCGAACTTCATCCAGGCGATGTCGTCGCCGATCGTCTCCACCTTCCAGTCGGGCAGCGTGGGGATCATCATCGACAGGTTGGTCTTGCCGCAGGCGCTTGGGAAGGCGCCGGTGACGTACTTGACCTCGCCCTCGGGTGAGGTGAGCTTGAGGATCAGCATGTGCTCGGCGAGCCAGCCCTCGTCGCGGGCCATAACCGAGGCGATGCGCAACGCGAAGCACTTCTTGCCGAGCAGCGCGTTGCCGCCGTAGCCTGAGCCGAACGACCAGATCTCCCGCGACTCCGGGAAGTGGACGATGTACTTGTTGTCGGCGTTGCAGGGCCAGGGCACGTCCTGGGCGCCGTTGCTCAGCGGCATGCCGACGGAGTGCAGGCAGGGGACGAAGTCGCCCTCCTCACCGAGGACGTCGAGCGCGGCCTGCCCCATCCTGGTCATGATCCGCATCGAGCACGCCACGTACGCGGAGTCCGTCAGCTGCACCCCGATGTAGGAGATCGGCGAGCCCAGCGGGCCCATGCTGAACGGCACCACGTACATGGTGCGGCCACGCATGGAGCCGCGGAACAGCTCGGTGAGCTTGGTGCGCATCTCCTGCGGGTCGTGCCAGTTGTTCGTTGGCCCGGCGTCGACCTCTCGCTCCGAGCAGATGAAGGTGCGATCCTCGACGCGCGCCACGTCCGCCGGATCGGAGAGCGCCAGATACGAGTTCGGCCGCTTCGCCTCTGAGAGCTTCTCGAATGTCCCGGCGTTCACCAGGGTCTGGGCGAGGTGCTCGTACTCCTCCGCGGACCCGTCGCACCAGTGGACTTCGTCAGACTGCGTGAGCGCCGCGACCTCCTCCACCCACTCCCGCAGACGGGCATGCTTGGTGGTGGCCTGGTGCGTCGGGGCAGTGTGCGACATCGGTATCCAGTTACTCCTTGCTGGCGTCGGTGGCGGGCAGAAGCGTACCGGCCGCTACTCGACGTTGGCCTCCGCAGCCTGGGGGGCGCCGTCCGACGGCTGACCGGGCTCACGGCGGGGAACCAGCACTACCCGCTTGAACTCAGCCACAAGCGTGCCGTCCTGGTTGAGGACGCGGGTGTGGACCCTCACCGTCCCCCGGTCAGGCTTCGAGCGCGAGGGCTTGACCTCGAGGACTTCCGACTCCACGAACAGGGTGTCGCCGTGGAAGACGGGCGCTGGGTGGCTCAGCTCCTCCGTGGCCAGATTGGCGATCGCCTTGCCGCTCACGTCGGAGACGCTCATCCCCAGCGCGAGCGAGTACACCAGGGGCCCCACGACGACGTTCCGCCCCTGTTGGGACTGCTTGGCGTAGACGTCGTTTATGTGCAGCGGATGGTGGTTCATGGTCAGCAGGCAGAAGAGGTGGTCGTCGGCCTCGGTGACGGTCTTCGCCGGCCAATGCTTGTACACAGCGCCGACCTCGAAGTCCTCGAGGTAGCGGCCGTAGGGATGCGCGCCCGAGGCCTCGCGCGCGGCTTGGTCCGTCTCGACTTGGTTCATGAGCGGGAGGATGCCAGGAGTCGCTAGCGTTCGGCACATGCGCAACCCCCGTGACTTCGCCAAGCCACTCGCGATCGGCGCCCCGCAGCCGGTGCTCGAGATCCCATTCAGGCCCTCCCGGATGATCCATTTCCTTGACTTCTCCAACGAGAAGATGGTGGCCAAGGTCCCCGACATCGCCCCGACCGTGGACATCCTGCTCGGCAACCTCGAGGACGCCGTGCCGGTCGACCGCAAGGAG
>Ga0066662_10001179_pt1 | contig 11815 bp, 7 predicted proteins | sample GraSoiAngelo_111_FD_133939 | JGI IMG/M metagenome (GOLD analysis project Ga0066662, IMG submission 133939) | Grasslands soil microbial communities from the Angelo Coastal Reserve, California, USA - 14_0903_12_40cm | ecosystem: Environmental > Terrestrial > Soil > Grasslands | place: USA... | reverse complement strand
CATCGACCCCGTAGCGCTCGATCGCGTCCGCGATCCGCCCCGTGAGCCATTCACGCCACGACTTGACGCCGAGATTCATGTAGGCCAGCCAGCCTTCCTGGTGACGGTCATTGTCCCAGTCCACCCAGTTCAGGTCGAAGCGATCCCCGTCGATCTTGTGCGTCGCCGCGCCGGCGATCCGGGCGAACATCGCCTGCCGGCGATTGGCGGCGTTGGCGCCGAACATCGGCATCACCCGGAAGCCCAAGCCATGTGATTCCTGGATGAGGCGCTGCAACCCGGCCTCGCCGCCCATCCGGTCGGAAGCCCGGTACAGCGGATAGTCCCAGTAGTAGCGGCCGTCCCACGCCGGGAGGAACAGCAGCACGCGCTCCGGCGGGATACGGGTCGCGACCCACCGCGCGATCTCGAGCATGTGCGCGTAGTCGTTGAACACGTAGCCGGTGTAATGCATGCCGTGGAGCGTGACCACGAGCGCGAGGCGGCGCAGCCAGTCCGGGGCGTCGCGCCGGGTCTCCCACGGCGCGAGATGGTAAGCGTGTTCGAGGTGGGCGGTGTGCGCTTGCACCGCGTCGTCCAGCGTCTTCGCGAGCCCGAGTCGCCAGGTGGGAACGCGGAGTGTGGTCTGATCCTTCCAGCCTTCCGCCTCGAACACCGCCTCGACGCGATAGGCCTGCTCGCCGGGCTGGAAAAAGAAGCGCTTAGCTCGGACGCGATCGTCCAGCGATGAGAGAAAGACGCAGTCTCCTTCGGCGCGCTGCACGATCACGAACGGCGTCGCGAGACCCCATGCCGTGTTGGCCCCGAACAGGTCACCGCCGCCGAACGGATAGCCGAACAGCACCTCGTTGTCCCGCGGATCGAACGGCTCGTTCCCCGCAGGCGAGATCCGTCCGCGCGGCACGTTGCGGATCACCGTCGTGACGGCCTTGATCGGCTGGCCCAGCTCCGCCGTCACGTCCCACTCGATGAAATCACCGCGCTTCTGGAGCTGCGCGGTCACGCGGCCCGGCGCCGCTTGTTGACCCCCCGCCCACACCAATCCGGTGGCGCGGATCTCGAGACCGCTCGGCGTGCGCGCGGCGGTCATGCGCCCGGCGTCGAGGCCGTAGACATTCTCCCGCGTGAACACAAGAAAGCCGAACCGGTAGCCCTCGAACTCGACGGACGGCTCCGGGAAGGCGAAACTCAATCGCATGAACGCCCGGCCGTGGCTGGGCGTGAACACCTCGCTGGTCGAGGTCAGCGGAAGAATGGGGACAGGCTCGGCGCGTCCAGGCGGGGCGGGGTGGCTAAAGCCAGGCGGCACCACCGCCCCGGCGCCGGCGGCGCCCAGGACCGCAAGCCAATCGCGGCGGGAAAGAGAATCGCCCGTGCCGTGCATCGTCGCCTCGCAGGGGAAGAGGCAGCAACAGTACCGCCGGCGGGGCGCCCCAGCCAGCCGCGGCACCCATTCTGCAGCAGTGCGGCCGCGAGCCGGTAACCCATCGATCGACTGTTGCGTCACTACGACAGGAGACCCGCTGTGAGCGCACTCAGCAGACGCGACTTCGTCACCGCCACGGTGGCCGGCGGGCTGGCGCTGGCCGGCGCGCGCCGCTCGCGACTCGCCGACTCCCGGATCGACGTGCTGGTGAGCGAGCCGATCGGCACGATCGCGCCGGAGCTCTACGGCCACTTCGTCGAACACCTGGGCGGCGTGGTCTACGACGGCGTGTGGGTGGGTGAGAAGTCCCGTATCCCGAACATCGGCGGGCTCCGGCAGGCGCTGGTCGATGCGTTCCGCCTCATCCACCCGGGCGTGGTGCGCTGGCCGGGGGGCTGCTTCGCGGACTCCTACGATTGGCATGACGGCGTCGGTCCGCGCGAGCGCCGGCCGCGACGCACCAACTTCTGGAGCGACGATCCCCATCTGCGCGCGCTGGGCGACGTGCCGGCGAAGTACGATCCCAACCAGTTCGGCACGAACGAGTTCATGCGGTTCTGCCGTCTGGTCGCGGCTCAGCCCTATTTCGCCGTCAATCTCCGCACGCTCCCCCCGCGCTCGTTCGACGAGTGGCTGGAGTACTGCAATGCGCCGGCGGGAAGCACCACGCTCGCCGAGCAACGGGCGGCGGGCGGCGAGCGCGAGCCGTTCGGGGTGCGCTATTGGGGCATCGGCAACGAGTCCTGGGGGTGCGGCGGCAACTTCACGCCGGAGGAATACGCCGCCGAGTACCGTCGCTTCGCCACCTGGGCCGTGCCGTCGTACGGCCTGGAGCTCGCCTTCATCGGCTCCGGCCCGAACGGCGGGGATCTCGACTGGACGCGGCGGTTCTTCCGGGAGATGGCCGAGCGGCGCGGCTTCGACCGGATGTGGGGCTGGGCGCTCCATCACTACTGCAGCGCGCCGAACGGCGAGGCCGTGGCGTTCGACGACACTGCCTGGTACGACCTGCTGGGGAGCGCCAACCGGATGGAATCGCTTATCACGTCGCATTGGCAGGTGATGGGAGAGAGCGACCGCGAGCGGCGCGTAAAGCTGGTGGTCGACGAATGGGGCGCGTGGCACAAGATGACAACCAACCTCGACTCTGCGCACCTCTTCGGCCAGCAGTCGACGATCCGCGATGCCCTCGTCGCCGGGCTCACGCTCGACACCTTCAATCGGCACGCCGATAAAGTGGCGATGGCCAACATCGCGCAGCTCGTCAACTGCATCCAATCCTTGTTCCTCGCACACGAAGACAAGTTCCTGGTCACGCCGACCTACCACGTCTTCGCGATGTACGCGGCGCACCAGGGCGCGCGCGCCGTGCGCACTGTCGTGGCGGCGTCGCCCGTCGGCTGGGTGGACGGCCAGAAGCGGGACCATTCGCTCTGGGGACTGAACGGCTCGGCGTCGCTCCGCGGGGCAGGGGGAGGGGCAGGCGGAGCACTCACGTTGACGGTCACGAATCCGCACCTCTCCGAGCCGCGCGAGACGGAGATCGCGGTGCGGGGGGCGACGGTGCGCTCGGTGAGCGCCACCACGCTGGCGGCGCGCGACGTGCACGATCACAACACGTTCGAGGCCCCGCGCACGGTGGTGCCGGCCACGGCGACGGTGGCGGTGACCACGCCGCCCCTCGTCTATCGCTTTCCCCCGGCTTCGGTGACGAAGCTCGAGATGGCGCTCGGCTAGTCGGGGTCGAGCCCCGACCGAAATGCCTCGACCAGTGGCGTGGGGTCGGGCCCGCGCCCGAGCGCGTGCGCCTCGCAAGCGGCGTACACCGGTTTGAGTCCCGCGTACACGGCGACGCTCGAGGGATCGGGCCGGACTCGAGCCACCGGCTCCACGAACCCCGCCACGACTTCCTCCCAGCCGATCTCCCGGCCCTGGGCGACCTGCTCGCCGTGGAACGCCCGCAATGCCGCACCTAACGCCGCCGACTCGGCGACCGCGAGCTGCCGCACCTCCGCGCCGTGCACGTCCGCCATGACCTGCAGGATGGCCCGGTTCTGGGCGGCGCCTCCGGTGGCGTGGATCGCCACCACGCGCTCTCCCATCCACCCGGCGTGCCGCGCGGTCGCCAGCATCTGCGCCTCGATCACCGCCCGCACGTTTGCCGCGGCGTCTCCCGCATCGAGCCCGTAGCGTCTCACCCCGGCCTCGAGAACCGGTGGCGTGACCTCGGGCTCGAACCACGGGAGCATGATCGCCCCCCGGTTGCCCGGCGGCGTGTCACGCAACAACCGCGAAAAACCATGCCATTCGAGCCCGTACGCGTCTCGGACGCGCTCGCGGGCGAGCGAGCCGTTCTTGAAGCACACCAGCGCCATGTAGTCGCCCGTCGCCGCACCGAACACATGACTCGCGCCCGCCGGGTCGATCCGCGGAGCTCGTAACAGCCCGAACAGCGTATCGCTCGTGCCGAGCGAGATGCCGATCCGCCCGGGGGTCACGAGCCCCACGCCGATGAGACTGCACGGGTTGTCGCCGCTCCAGGCGATCACGCTGGCGGGCGGCAAGCCGTAGCGCTCCACCCAGAAGCGGGACAACCGGCCGATCACTGACCAGGACGGCGCGAGCTCGGGGAGCTTGCGGTCGAGCCCGGCCGCGGTGGCACGCATCGCGACGCCCGACCACCGCCCGGCGGCGAGATCCATCAGGTTCATGCCCGCGCCGTCGCCCGGCTCGATCGGCGCGTGTGCCCCGATGAGCAGCGACGCCAGGAACGAGCTCACGAGGTGGATCCGCTCGGTAGCCGCATAGCCCGACGGATCCTGCTCGTGGTACTTGCGGATCTGGGGTCCCGTGAACCGCTCGAACGCGCGGGATCCCGTGAGTCGGGCGAGCGCGTCGTTCCCCCCGACGGCGCTGGCGATGGCGGCACACTGCGCCGTGGTGCTCGAGTCCATCCAGATCGGCGCCTCGGCGCGACTCAACATGCCGGAGAGCTGCGCGACGAGCGGTTGCCGCGGATCGAGTCGGCCGAGTCCCGCCGCCGCCGCGATGTTCAGGTAGACGCTCCCATGCTGCTGCGCGGCGCCCGACACGGCGCGCAGCCGGCTGAGATCGACCTTCGAGTCCCGGGCCAGGATACCCATGAATCGGTCCAACGCCTCGGCCCAGAGCAGCGGCGACGACGTCGCGACCAGCGGATCGGCGTGCGGCAGGACGCCGCTCTGTGTTCCGTAGTGGGGAAAATCGCGGTCGAAATTGAGCGACCGCTGAAACACCACGCGACGCTCGGATCCGCCGATCTCGAGCACGATCCCGGTCAGGCTTTGCGTGCTCGAGTCGAAGCCCAGGTACAGGGACACGCAGCTTATGCGCGCAGCCGAGTCACTATCGCGCGCCCACCACTCTGATCCGCGTGTCGAGCCGGAGGTCGGCCGAAGAGGTCCCCACCTGGATGCGCACAGGCTCGGTTTCCACCACCCAGCCGTGGGTAGCGGGATTCCAGTAGGCGAGCGACGACGCCCGCAGCGACAGCTCGACCGTGCGGGTCTCGCCGGCATTGAGGGTGATGCGTCTGTAGCCCCGCAGGTCCTTGTTCGGCCGCTCGACCGCGGAGCCGAGGTGCTGCACGTACAGCTGCACCACCTCGTCTCCGGTTCTCGCGCCGGTGTTCGTCACATCCACGCGCACGGTGATGGCGCCGTCGGACCGAAGCGTCGGCGCACTGGTCCGCAGATTCTTGTATGCGAACGTCGTGTAGCTCAAGCCGTGGCCGAACGGGTAGAGGGGCGACCCGCCGAAGAAGCGGTACGTCCGACCGGCCATGTGGTAATCGTCGAACGACGGTAGATCGTCCACGCTACGATAGAACGTGACGGGCAGCCGGCCGCCCGGGTTGTAATCGCCGAACAGCACGTCGGCGATCGCGCTGCCGGCGGCTTGGCCGGGGTACCACGCCTCCACGATCGCCAGGACATGCTCCTGGGCCCAGTTCACCGCCAGGGCACTACCGTTGAGCAGCACCAGCACGGTGGGCTTGCCGACCGCGCAGACGCGCTCGAGCAGGCGCTGCTGCGATGCCGGCAGGTCGATCCGCGTGCGGTCGCCGCCGCGGAACCCCTCGATCTGGAGCGGCATCTCCTCGCCCTCCATCCGGGCGGTGAGGCCGAGGAACAGCACCACCGCGTCCGCCTGCCGCGCGGCGTTCACCGCCTCCGCGGCGAGCGTCTCGGCCGGGACCCGCGGGCCGCTGTCGGTCATGGGAAAGCCATCGGCGAGGTCGGCGCCGCGGGCGTAGAGTACGCGTGTGCCCGGAGCGACCGCCTCACGCACGCCGCGCAGCGGCGTCACCGGGTCAGTAGGGTCCCCGTTATAGTTGCCGAGCAGCATGCGGGCCTGATCGGCGTTCGGCCCGATGACGGCGATGGTGCGGAGGTTCTTGGGCAGCGGAAGCAATCCACCCTCGTTCTTCAGAAGGACGATGGACTCACGCGCGACCTGGCGCGCCAGCGCGCGGTGGGCCGGTTGGTCGAGCACCGCGTAGGGAATGCGCGCCCACCGTACGGAATCGGGCGAGTCGAACATGCCGAGCCTGAAGCGGGCCAGAAACAGGCGAGTGACTGCCGTGTCGATCTGCTGCTCGGTGATCAGCCCCTGTTTCGCCGCGTCCACGAGGTTCGCGTAGACGCGACCGCACTCCAGGTCGGTGCCTGTTTTCACCGCCAGGGCGGCGGCCTCGGGAGCGGTCTGTACGACCTTGTGCCGCGCGTAGATGTCATCGATCGCGCCGCAGTCGGACACGACGTAGCCCCGGAACCCCCACTCGCTGCGCAGGATCGCCTGGAGCAGCATGTCGCTGCCACAGGCGGCCTTGCCGTCGACTCGGTTGTACGCGCACATGAGCGAGTAGGCGCCGCCGTCACGGATGCCGGTCTCGAAGTGCGGCAGATAGCTCTCGCGCAGATCACGCTCGCTCACTACGGCGTCGAACTGGTGTCGCTCCGGCTCCGGCCCGCTGTGCACGGCGAAGTGCTTCACGGTCGCCACGGTCTTGAGATACTTCGGGTCGTCCCCCTGCATGCCACGAATGAACTGCACGGCCAGCCGGCCGGTGAGAAAGGGATCCTCACCGTAGGTCTCCTGGCCGCGGCCCCAACGCGGGTCCCGGAACAGGTTGATGTTGGGAGACCAAAACGTCAGCCCCTGATAGCGCCGGCGGCTTCCGGTGCGCACGTACTCGTGGTGCTTGGCGCGCGCCTCGTCGGAGATCACGGTCGCCATCCGGAAAATGAGGCTGTCGTCCCAGGTGGCCGCCAGGCCGATCGCCTGCGGGAACACCGTCGCGGTGCCGGAGCGCGCCACGCCGTGTAGCGCCTCGTTCCACCAGTTGTATGGCGGGATACCGAGTCGGTCGATCGCCGGAGCGACGTCCTTCACCTGGGAGACCTTCTCCTCGAGGGTCATGCGGCTCACCAGATCGTGCACGCGCACGTCGAACGGCAGAGCTTCGTTCTGGTAGGGAGGTGTCTGCACCGCTGCTGCCACGCCGATCGCGCGGCACACGAGCATAGCGCCGAGCAGCGGGATTCTACCGGTCGCAACGGAAGCGCGCATAAGACCTCGAGCGGGGCGGGAGACGGCGCGACAGCATAGACTTACGCTAACCGTCGAGGATCCGGAACAGAAGGAGAGGGCGTGACCATCTCACGACGCGATTTCGCGCGGGCGGCCGCCTGCGCCCTGGCGGGGACGGTGGTGGAAAAGGTCAAGCCAGGCGTCCGGCCCCATCCGTCCGCCTCGCAGCTCGCCTGGCAGCGCGACGAGCTCGCCCTCTTCCTTCATTTCGGCGTCAATACGTTCACCGACCGCGAGTGGGGGGACGGCCACGAGGACCCGGCGATATTCGACCCGACGCAGCTGGACGCGCGTCAATGGGCCCGCACGGCCAAGGCCGGCGGCGCCCGCGCCCTGATCCTGACCGCCAAGCATCACGACGGCTTCTGCCTCTGGTCCAGCCGGCTCACCGAGCATTCCGTGGCGCGCAGCGCGTGGCGCGGGGGGGCAGGGGACGTGGTGCGGGAGTTCACCGACGCCTGCCGGAGCGAACGGCTGCGCGCCGGCCTCTATCTCTCGCCGTGGGATCGGAACGCCCCAGTCTACGGCGATTCGCCGCGCTACAACGACTTCTACTGCGACCAGCTCACCGAGCTGCTCACGCGTTACGGGCCCATCAGCGAGGTGTGGTTCGACGGCGCCAACGGCGAAGGCCCGAACGGGCGGCGCCAGGTATACGACTGGCCGCGCATTTTCGGCCTGGTGCGCCGGCTGCAGCCCCGGGCGGTCATGTTCTCGGACGCCGGCCCCGACGTGCGCTGGTGCGGCAACGAGGCCGGAGTGGCGGGCGATCCGAACTGGTCCAGCGTGGACCCTGCCGCTGTTCCCTACCCGGGCGCCTCGGGCGGGGCGGTGATCGCCGCCCTGCAGCACGGCGATCCCCACGGCGCGGTGTGGCGGCCTGCCGAGACCGACACCTCGATCCGGCCGGGCTGGTTCTATCACGCGGCGGAGGATGAACGGGTGAAGCCCGTGGATCAGCTCGTGGGCATCTGGCTCACGTCGGTGGGACGAAACTCGAAGCTGCTCCTCAACGTGCCGCCGACGCGCGACGGCGTGCTGCACGCGACCGACGTAGCGCGCCTCGCGCAGCTCCGGGCGCAATTGACCTCGTTGTTCGCCGAGGACTTCGCAGCGGGTCGGCCGGTCGACTGGCGGGTGACCGGGAGGCGCACCGCCGTCGCCCACGTGGACCTGGGCAAAGCGGTGACGATCGGGCTTGCGCGACTCGAGGAGGACATCGCCCGCGGCCAATGCGTCGCGCGCTACGCCATCCAGGGCACCGCGGACGGTCGAGATTGGCGCGAGCTGGCGCGCGGCACTACGGTCGGCTATCGGAAAGTCGACCGGTTCGAGCCCACGGCCGCCCGGAACGTGCGCGTCGTGGTGGAGGACGCCGTGGCGACCCCGCGGCCGCTGCGCTTCGGGTTGTATCGCGGCGCCTGACGGTGGCGCATCGCTGCGAACGGTGGTAGCCTCTCTGGCACATGCGCGCATCCGGTTGGTTGCGATTGTCGGCGGTTATTCTGTCCCTCGCCGTTGCCGCTGCTCGGGCGCCGGCGCAACAGACAGCGCTGGGTCTCTTCCACGGTCAAACCGACGTCGGGCAGGTGACCAAGCGGGGCTCGGTCACGTATGACGCCGTGCGGGAGCGGTACACCATCGCGGGCTCGGGCGCGAACATGTGGTTCGACCGCGACGACTTTCACTTCGTGTGGAGGCGCATCCAGGGGAATTTCCTCTTGCTCGCGCGGGCGCAGTTCGACGGGCCGGGCGTGGAGCCGCATCGCAAGCTCGGGTGGACGGTCCGATCCGACTTCGCGACCGGTTCGCCCCACGTGACGGCCGCGGTCCACGGGGACGGCCTTGTCGCGTTGCAGTACCGCCGCACGGGCGGGGGCGCGACCGAGGAGGTCCGGTCGCCCGTGACGGGCGACGTCATTCAACTCGAGCGGGCGGGGGACGGGTACACACTCTCCGTGGGCCGCTTCGGGGACAGCCTGGCGCCGGTACGAGTGGGGGACCTGGCGCTCGGCGACACGGTCTACGTCGGGCTGTTCGTCTGCGCGCATAACGACACGGTGGTCGAACGAGCCACGTTCCGCGACGTGCGCATCACGGCCCCCCCGCAGGACGGGTTCGTGCCCTACCGGGACTACATCGGGAGCAATCTGGAGATCCTCGACGTCGCGACGGGGGAGCGCACGATCGTGTACCGCTCTCCCGAGTCGCTCCAGGCGCCCAACTGGACCAGGGACGGCAAGGCGCTGATCTACAACAGCCAGGGCCTGTTGTATCGCTTCGACCTCGCCAATCGGCGACCCGTCGCCTTGAACACCGGGTTCGCCACCAGCAACAACAATGATCACGTCCTGTCCTTCGACGGGCGAACGCTCGCGATCAGCCAGCAGAGCGCGGAGGATCACAACGCCTCGATCGTATATACGGTACCGGTGGGAGGCGGGACACCGCGGCGGGTCACGCAACTGGGCCCGTCGTACTTGCACGGCTGGTCGCCGGACGGGAAGTTTCTGGTCTACACCGGACAGCGGGGTGGGGAATTCGACGTCTATCGCATCCCGGTGGACGGGGGCGACGAGACGCGGCTCACACACGCGTCGGGACTGGACGACGGCCCGGAGTATTCACCCGACGGCACGTACATCTACTTCAACTCCGTCCGGAGCGGGACGATGCAGATCTGGCGAATGCGGGCGGATGGCAGCGCGCAGGAGCAGATCACGAACGACCAGTACAACAATTGGTTCCCGCACGTGTCCCCCGACGGTCAGTCGATCGTCTTCCTGTCATTCATGAAGGACGTGGCGCCCGACGACCATCCGTTCTACAAGCAGGTGTACCTGCGGATGATGCCTGCCGCGGGCGGCACGCCGCACGTGGTCGGCTACGTCTACGGCGGTCAGGGGACCATCAATGTGCCATCCTGGTCGCCGGACAGCCGGCGGGTGGCGTTCGTCAGCAACACCGACCTGCGCCGGGTGCCATAGCGTCCGATGCGCGTGTCCGAGCTGCGCGGCGCGCTCGAGGACGCCCTCGGCCCGACCTATCGAGTCGAGCGCGAAGTGCGCCCCGTCGGTGAGTGCCGTTTGTTCGTGGCCGTAGGGCCGCCGACCGATCCCGAGCTGCTGGTGAAAGTGCTGCCGGCGGAGCTCTCACTCGCCGTCGATGCGGCGGTATTCGAGCGCGAGGTGCTGCTCCTGGGCGACCGCCTGGGACACGCGCAGCTCGTGCCACCCCGCGGGTCCGGCCGGGCCGGCGCATTCGTCTATCACGCGCGACGCTTCGTCGAGGGCACCACGCTGCGCGCCTGGCTGGCGAACCACGGCGAGATGCCGCTGCGCCGCGTCATCGAGGTCCTGCGCGACGTCCTCCTCGCCTTGGCGCATGCGCATCGCGGGAGCATCGCCCACGGCGACCTGCGGCCGGAGAATGTGCTGCTCACCGCGGGACGCGTTCAGGTCGCGGACACGGGAATCGTGGACGCCGTCGGCCGCGCCGTGCCGAGCGCGCTCGCAGGCGGCGTCGGCGCGACGTTGTGCGCGCCCGCCTATCTGGCGCCCGAGCGGCGCAAGAACGGCGGGGCCGGCGGGCCGCGCGACGACATGTTCGCCGTCGGGGTGCTGCTGCACGAAATGCTGACCGGCGAGCTTCCCGCCGTGGAAGGGGAGTCCCTCGAGGAGGTGCGCTCGCTGCCGCCGTGGCTGGCCGAGCTGGCGCGCCGCTGTCTCACCCCAGAGCCCACCGGCCGGTGGCCCGACGCCGCCGCGGCGCTGGACGCGGTCGGCCGCTCGGGCGCGGGGCCCATGTGAGCAGCCGCCCCGTGCTGTGCTATCACAGGGTCGGCGGGCCACTCGAGCTGGGCGTCACGCGCGTGGCCCGCTCGGTGTTTGCCCGCCAGATGACGGCGCTCGCCCAGGCCGGTTGGCAGACGCTCACGCTGGCTCAGTTTGTAGAGCGACGCCAACTCGGTACCTCCGCATTCCGCACTCCGCACTCCGCATTTCTCTTGACCTTCGACGACGGCTACGCCGGCCTCGCCCAGCACGCCTATCCGGTCCTCGCCGATCTCGGCTTCACCGCCACGACCTTTCTCATCACCGACTACGTCGGCGCCAACAATACCTGGGACATGCGCTATACCTGGCGCCCGCTGGCTCACCTCGACTGGCGCACCGTGGAGCAGTGGCGGGCGCGCGGCTTCGACTTCGCATCGCACACCGCCTCCCATGCACGCCTCACCTGGCTCGGGGACGCCCGCGCGGCCGACGAGCTGGGTCGGGCCCGGGAGACGCTCGTCCGCCGGCTGGGCGCCTCGGCGGGACGCGCCGTCGCCTATCCCTTCGGTGCGGCGGACGCGCGGGTCGAGCGGCTGGCGCGGAGCGCGGGCTACGAGCTCGGCTTCGGAGGAGTGCGCGGCAACGGCGGCGCCATGAGCGTGCCGCGCGGCCGCCCGCTCTGCGGGGGCCTCGCTTCGAGATACCGGAGTCGTCCGACGGCTGGCATCCGGCAATTGTAAAGTAAGGGCGGATGGTGACCGTCGCGTCCATCGGCATGTTTTCGTACGGCGCCTATTCGGTGGTCTGGGCGGCAATCGATCTGATTCGCGGCGCTCGGCTCGAGGTCTGGGCCGATCTCGGTCTGATGCTGTTCGGATCGCTTCTCGTGCTGAGCGCGGCACTCGTGCGGGTCCGGATGCCGGGAGGTGTGGCGTCCGCCATCGGCGCGATGCTCGGACTGCAGGCGCTAGCGGTACACAAT
>Ga0066662_10001177_pt1 | contig 11827 bp, 13 predicted proteins | sample GraSoiAngelo_111_FD_133939 | JGI IMG/M metagenome (GOLD analysis project Ga0066662, IMG submission 133939) | Grasslands soil microbial communities from the Angelo Coastal Reserve, California, USA - 14_0903_12_40cm | ecosystem: Environmental > Terrestrial > Soil > Grasslands | place: USA... | reverse complement strand
CGGCCGAGGCCGTGGCTGATGAAGCTGTAGAAGCCGCCAACGGCAGTGACCTTGCGTGCCATGGCGATGTAGCCCACCGAGAAGATGGTGAGGATGATGGTGGCAAACAGGAAGCCGGCAGGCGTGTAGAGGCCGTTGCCGTAGCCGACCGAGATCGGCGTGTTCAGCAGCATGGCGGTGATCGGGGCGGACCCCGTCACGGTCAGGAACAGCACTCCTGCCAGGCCGATCGCCCCGCCGTGGAGCTTTTGAACGTCGTCGCGCGTTGCGACGTCAACGCTGTCGACCACCGGCAGCATGCCCTGATGGTGCTCGTGCAAGCCGCCAAGGTCTTCGCTCATTCGACACCTCCCCAGAGTGGGTGCCGGAACGCGAAAGCGCCCGGCAAGTTGTCAGACAGGTGTTTGTACCACCTGCGATCTGCCTCGGTCAAGGGCGCCGCTCCCAAGGGTGTCGACGAGCGCGGCCGTGACGGCGGCCCGCCAGCGTGGCTGATCGAGCAGCGGACGGCGGAAGCGCGGCTTCTCGATGGCGAACTCGCTGCGGGCAAGGCGGTCGAAAGCGGCGATCACGTCGATCACGAGGCCGTAGTTGCCGCGCCCTGCGACGCCGCTGATCCAGGCGCGGACGCGCTCGTCGTCGTCGAACAGGCCCTCCTCGCGGCCGTGCCAGTAGGCCTGCTGGAACAGGCAGCCGGCCTCGCCGTGCGACGTCCAGCAGCCGGCGGCGAGATCGTGCCGCCCGGACTCGATGCCCTGGAGGGAGAGCTGGAGGAGCTTGCGCCCACCCTCGTGCTCGGCAAGCCGCGCCAGCGCGTCTCGCAGGTCTCGTTGCTCTGTGGTCATGTCACGCCTCCTCGTTGGTGAACACCGCGTCGGGCATGAAGCAGCAGACGATCCAGTTGGGTGCGTCGACGACCTCCGTGATCTTCAGGTCGCCGGCGAGCGAGATGAGCATGTAGGCATCCGGCCGGGAGAGGCCGCGGTGCTGCTCGAGATGGTCGATCATCGCGCGCACAGCCTGGCGGGCGGACTCCATCAGGTCGCTCTCGACGCCGGTCGTGGCGAACCAGCCGCCGGCGTCGACGCGCGGCGTGAGTGAGCCGGCCGGGCGCCGGAGGGCGGGCGAGCGCAGGCGCATGCTCCTGTCGACGGTGACCCGGATGGTCGTGCGCATCTGGCACTCGATGCCGGATACGGCGACCTCGCCGTCCCCCTGCGCTGCGTGGGCGTCGCCCATCGAGAGCAGGGCGCCGGGAACGCCGACGGGCAAGTACAGGGTGCTGCCGGCGGTCAGGTGGCGCAGGTCGATGTTGCCCCCGCCCGCGTGCGGCGGGGGGACCGGCACGTCGCGCATGCCGGCCTGCGGCACCCCCGTGGTGCCGCAGAATGGCTCGACGGGAATCCGGACGCCGGGCGCAAACGCGGTGGTGTCGCCCTCGGTGAGGTCGAAGACCTTGAGGTGCGGCCGGTCGAGCTCGCCCGGCGGAAGCAGGCCGAGGTTGGGGCCGATCATGGCCCAGCCCCACTCGGGCAGCTGGAACTCGAGCAGCTCGACGGCGAGCACGTCGCCCGGCTCGGCGCCCTCGACGTGGATCGGCCCCGCCAGCGGGTAGATCTGGTTGAAGTCGAGCGCGAGGAGATCCTCGGCGACGGAGTCGCGGGTGATCTGGCCGCCGGCGAAGTCGTCGGTCTCGACGTGGATCACATCGCCCGGCTGGACGCGAAGCACCGGCTCGATCGCCTCGTCCCAGCGGCGGTGCGTCGGCATGTCACGGGTGATCGCGTGCTCGGCCACGGCGCGAGTATCGCATGAGGCAGGCGCAACGGGACGGTGACGAGGCGTACCGATTCGCTGGCGACTTCATGGCCGCGCCCGACACCCTGCTTTGAGATCGTCCGGCCGCCGGAGGCGGCCGGACTTGCCCGACCACGCCATTCCGCCTCACGATTCAGCGTCAACCAGTCACGATTCACAGCCAACTCGGCCACGGCCGAGTTGGCTGTGCTTTGAGACCGGGGTTCCGCCCACGAAGTACCATCGAGGTCGTGCTGGCCCGCCTCACCCGCCTCCTTCGCGCCTCCGATCGCGCCCTCTGCCGCGTCGGCCGCAGCTGCTGCGTCGCCCGCTCGCAGGCCGCCTGGCGCGACCGCTAGCTACACGACCTCGACCGAGCTTCCAAGCGCCGCCGGCGTCCGCCCCCGCACGCGCACCACGATCCGCACGCGGTCCGCCCGAAACAGGTCGCGCGAGTACTCGAACGCCTCGCCGTCCGCGTCCCACGCCGTGCGCCCGATCGCCATCAGCGACGATCCCGGCCGCAGCTCGAGCACCCGCGCCTCGGCCGCCGTCGCGCCGACCACCTCCACCCGCTCCTCCGCCTCGCCGGCCGTCAGGCCGTACTCCGTCTCGAGCAGGTCATAGATCGATCCGGCCAGCGACCGGTCGAGCAGCCCGGGGAACCGGTGCGCGGGGAACCTGGCCCGCTCAAGCGAGATCGGCCGCTCGTCCGCCAGGCGCACCCGCACCACCTCCAGCACCAGCGAGCCCTCCCGCACCCCGAGCGCGGCCGCCGTCTCCTCGTCGGCACCGAGCGTCGCCGTCGACAGCACCCGGGCGCTGGACTGAAACCCCTGGCGCCGCAGATACGCGGGCAGCCCGGCCAGGCTGGTCAGGTCGCGCTCCACCCGTCGCTCTGCGACGAACACCCCGCCCGACCGGCCCCGCACCCGCCGCACGGCGCCCTCCGTCTCCAGCGCGTCCAGGGCGGCGCGCAGCGTCGAGCGGCTCACCCCGAGCCGCTCCGCCAGCTCGCGCTCGGCGCCCAGCCGCTCGCCCGCTGTCCGCGTCCCGTCGGCGATCTCGGCCGACAGGCGGTCGCGCAGCGCCGACGCCGCCGGGCCCAGCGGGCCGAGCCCGCCCGGCGCGCCGGGCACCGGGTCGCCGGGCACTCAGACCGCCTGCAGCGCCATCAGCGACTCCGGCACAGTCTGCCCGCCGTCGACGACGATCGTCTGCCCGGTGATGTAGCCGGCCTCGTCGGTCGCCAGGAACAGCGCCGTCGCCCCGATCTCCGACACGTCACCGAGCCGGCCGAGCGGGATCGACGCTTCCATCTGCGCCCGGTACTCGGGGCCCAGCTCGTCAAGCCCCTCCGAGACGACGTTGCCGGGGAGGATCGCGTTGATCGTGATGCCCCGCTTCGCGAGCTCGATGCAGGCGGTGCGGATGAACCCGAGCTGCGCGGCCTTCGTCGCCCCGTAGTGCGACCACCCCGGGAACCCCGTGAACGGGCCGGTGATCGAGCTGGTCACGATCACGCGGCCGTGCCCGCTCTTCTCCAGCGCGGGCATGCACGCCTTCACGCTCAGCATGGTGCCTTTCACGTTCGTGGCGAAGATCTGGTCGATCTCCTCCTCGGTCATGTCGACCAGCTTCGAGTCCGGGAAGATGCCCGCGTTGGCACAGAGCACGTCGATGCCGCCGTGGCGCTCGACCGCCTCCGCCGCCATCCGCTCGCAGTCGGCGAGCTTGGCCACGTCACCCTGCACATAGGAGGCCTGGCCGGTGCCGAGGCCGCTCAGCGCGGCCACCGCCGCCTCGCCGGCGGAGCGGTCGCGGCCCGTCACGACCACGTTCGCGCCCGCCTTCGCGAACTCCGTCGCGATCCCCTTGCCGATGCCCTTGGTGCCTCCCGTGACAACGACCGTTCGCCCCTCGACCGGCGTGAACATCCGCGTTCCTCCTAGGAATGGGTGGACAGATAGGTCTCCGCCAGGCGGCAGGAGCCCTCGGTGAACCCCGCCCCGAGCTCCGCGGCCTCCGTGGCGAACTCGTGATGCGATCCGATCCAGGCAACCAGCAGCAGGCGCCGCAGCATCACGAACGTGTCGAGCTCCGCCTCGTCCTCCTGCGACAGCGGCGCGACCGACCGGTAGCCGTCGATCCAGGCCTGCTTCAGCTCGGGCACCAGCGGATGATCCTCGATGAACGACACCGTCGTCGCGAAGTCGTACATGAACCACGAGAACCCGCAGTCGTCGAAGTCGATCACCCGCACGTGCTCGCCGTCGACCAGCAGGTTCGCGAGCCGGATATCGGCGTGCACCAGCCCGAACCGCTCCCGCCCCCTCCCGAACCGCTCCAGTCGCTGCCGCAGCACGCGGTCGAGACGGCCGAGCACGTCGCGCGCGTCGGCATCCATCCCCAGCCCGTCCTGCCACCGCCCCCAGTGGCCGGCGGCGCCGAGCGTCGTGTCGTAGTCCCACGAGAACCTGCGGAACCCGTCGGGGAGCGCCCAGCCGCGGGCGTGCGCGTGCATGCGCGCCGACACCGCCCCCAGCGTGCGGAAGCCGGGGAGCAGGTCGTGCCCCTCGGGGTCGGGCATCTCGCCCGCAAGCCATTCGAACAGCACCACGTTTCGCTCGCCCACCCCGGGGACGACGACCTGGGAGACGCGCGAGCCGGCCGCGTCGGGCACCGCCGTCGCGGCCTCGACCGCGCCGTCCTCGCGCAGGGCGTCGATCCAGCGCAGCTCCGACTCGATCTCGGCCGCCGTGTGGTAGCCGGGGCGGTGGATGCGCAGCGCGTAGCGCCGGCCGTCCGGCGTGTCGATGCGGTACGTCCAGTTCTCGGAGACGTTGATCAGGCCGACCTGCGAGCCCGGGTCGAGCCCATACGGCGCAAGCGCGGCCCGCGCCAGCTGGTCGTTCGCCGCCTGATCAGTGCTCACGGCCCTCCACTGACTGAAGCACGCGGGTGATCTCGTCGCCCGCCCTGACGACGCTGTCGCGGTCGCCGCTGATGTAGATCCGCCCGGCCGCTCCGATCATCGACACGATCACGAGCGTCGCCTCCGGCGCCACCCGCTCGGCTGCGTTGGCCGCCACGGCAGCGAAGAGGGCCGGCGTGACCTCGTAGACCAGCAGCGTCTCGCCGGGGAGCACCATGGACGCGTCGCGGTTGCGGTTGATGATGACGGCATGCTGATCGGTGATGTCCTCGATGACGTCGGCGTAGAGGATATTCGGTCGCAGCGCATCCGCGGGGCTCGCACCGATCCCGTCCAGGATCGCCTTCCCCGCGCGGTCGACCAGCTCCTGGTCGGCGTGATGCACCTCGAGCACACCGAACTGGCGCTCGACGTAGAGGATCCCCGGCTCGATCTCGGGCACCGACCGCAGCGCCAGGTCGGTGATGCGCTCGATCGCGAGCGCCGGCGCGACCTCGATGATGAGCGCGTTATCGCCCTCGATCGGCGGGTAGCCGCGCGCGCGGGTGGGCGTGCCGAGGTACGCCGCGAACTGCCTCCCGAGCTTGGGGATCGGCAGGTAGACCCGCAGCTGGACTGCGGTGTCGGGTGTTGCGTTCACCTATGCGTGCGCTTGCTGATGGACGAAGTAGCGGTCGAGGTCGGGATGCGGCCGCGGGATGACGTGCACCGACACGATCTCGCCGACGGTCGATGCCGTCTCGGCACCGGCCTCGGTCGCCGCCTTGACGGCACCCACATCGCCCTGGATGACGACCGACACCAGCCCGTCGCCCACCTCTTCGCGGCCGATGATGCTGACGTTGGCCGCCTTGACCATGGCGTCCGCGGCGGCCAGCGCGGCCACGTACCCCTTGGTCTCGATCATTCCGAGTGCGTTCTCTGCCATCACAGTCCTCCTGTCATGCGCCGGACGGCGCGGGTGTTCGCGGCTCGTCGATCGAGCCGATGATCAGCGCATCGATGGGGGGATGATCCTTGAACCAGCCCGATGCGACCGAGCCGGTGGCGACCAGCACCCGCTCGCCGACGCCGCTGCCGAGCACGTCGAGCGCGACCAGCTTCGCGCCGCCCTCCATCTCGACCTCGAGGAAGGCCCCGTGCGGGATGTTGTCGATTCGCTTCGTCGCCCACACGGAGCCGGTCACCGTCGCTCTCAGCATCGCCGCTCCTTCTCGATCTCGACTCCGAGGCTGCGCGCGCGGTCACGCGCCATGGGAGTGAGCACCGCGCGCGGCGCGAGCACGATGCGCGCGCCCTTGTCGGCGGCCTCGCGGACGTGGCGCTCGGTGACCGCGCCCTTCTCGATCCGCAGCTCGGGCCCGCCCCCGGGCGCCTGGGAGGCACCGCCGCCGGCCAGCGAGAAACGCAGGCGGCCCGAGATGATCAGCATGCGGTCGCGCGGGTTCTCGAGGCGGCGCGCCAGCTGGCGCACGAAGGCGTCGAGGTCGGCGTCGGAGCGGATGGTGACCTGCTCGACATCGGCGTCGGCGTCGGCCGTCGGGGCGGACCCGGCCGCCTGTGCCTCGCCAGCGCCCGGTGACGGAAGAGTGCCTGCCACTTTTCCGTCACCCCGGTCCGGAGCGCGCCAGCCCGGCGGCCGGTGCACCGCCGCGATCGGCGGCGCCGGCACCTGCGGAACGACCCCGGACGGCGGGTCGTGCGGGATGTCCTGCTCGATGCTGGTCGCACCCCCGACCGGCGTGGTCGTATGCCAGGTGGAATGGCCGTTGCCGTTTCCCTCACGCGGGCCGGCCAGCGCCTCCTCCAGCAGGCCGGGCAGCAGCTCGGCGAGCATCTCGCGCGTCACGTGTCGCAGCAGGTTCTCGTCGCCGGCCGTCACGCCGCACCTCCCAGCGCCGCGACCGCCGCGTCGGCGGCTGTCCTCACGTCCGCCTCGAGGCCGGCCAGGTAGACCCTGCCGGTCGCCCCGATCATGCGGTAGTCGACCACCTTGATGCGCGCGGCCTTCTCTGCCTCGTTTGTTGCCAGGATGGCATACGACGCCGGCTGCATCTCCAGCACGAACAGCGACTCGCCGGGGAGCGCCATCGACCCCAGCTTGTTGCGGTTGATCAGGAAGGCGTGCTGATGGTCGATGCGCGAGATCAACTCGGAGGCCAGGATCTGCGGCCGGGTCGCGTCCTCGGGCGTCGCGCCGAGGGCCGTCAGCACGGCTTCGCTGGCCGCGCGCACGGCGGCGGTCGACCGCGAGTGGATCTCCAGGTAGCCGAACTGCCGCTCGACGATCAGGATGCCCGCCTGCACCTCGGTGGACTTGAGGGCGACATCGGTGAGGGGCTCGATGTCGAGGCCGGGGGCGATCTCGATGATCTGCGCCGCGACGTTCGTGCGCGGCAGCCGGCCCCGGATCCAGGAGCCCAGGTAGCACATGGTCTGCGGCTGCATCTGATCGATGAAGATGAACGATCGGAGCTCGGCCACTATCTCCTCACCAGCTCCCGCAGTTCCTCCAGCACCAGCCGCCGGATCTCCTCCCGCGCAAGCTCGGCCTCGAGCGTCGGCACGGGTGCCGCGACGGCCGGCTCGGGAGCCGCGCTCCACGGCTCGAGGCCTGCGAAGTCGCCGAACGCCTCCGACGGGTCGCTCGCGTAGGCAATCCGGGTGAAGTTCACGAGGTGCCGCGGCTCGAGGTTCTCGCCCAGCGACGAGCGACCGTAGAAGCCGGTGCCGATCGTCATCGTCGGCGCCAGGTTCGTGTCCAGGCCGGCCGAGCCGGTGCTTCCGCCCACGTTCACGGCAACCCGCAGCACGCGCACGGCAGCGCCGTAGGCCATGATCGTCCGCGGGTCGTTGGAGTGGATGACGGCGGAGTGGCCGGCGCCGCCGATTCGCAGCATCGCCAGCGCCGCCGCGATGCCACGCCCGGCGTCCGGCACCTTGACCAGCCCGAGCAGCGGGAACAGCTTCTCGCGCGCCAGCGGCTCCTCCGGCACGACCAGCGGGAACGGCGCGACCAGCACCCTCGTCGTCGGTGGCACCCGCACGCCGGCCTCGGCCGCGAGCACGGTGGCGTCCTTGCCGACGAGCTCCACCCGCATACGGCCATCCGGGTACAGCGCCTCGCGCACCGCGGCCGCGCCGTCGTCGTCCAGCACATGAGCGTGGTTGCGGCCGAGCTCGCGGACGAACGCGTCGTAGACCGGCTCCTCGACGACCGCGCACGACTCGTTGGTGCAGAGGATGGAGTTGTCGAACGCCTTCGACTCCGCCAGGTGGCGCGCCGCCTGGGCTGGGTCGGCCGTGCGGTCGACCAGCGCCGGCACGTTGCCCGGGCCGACGCCGATGGCCGGGTTTCCCGACCGGTACGCGGCCCGCACGACGGCGGTGCCGCCGGTCGCGAGGATCACGTCGGTGGTCGTGTCGGTCATCAGCGCCTCGATCAGCGGGATGGTCGGCTCCTCCACGACCTGCACCGCACCGTCCGGCGCGCCGGCCGCCACGGCGGCCTGCGCCAGGTGCGTCACGGCGTCGACCGACACCTCACGGGCCAGCGGGTGCGGGCTGACGACGACGGCGTTGCGGGTCATCAGGGCGAGCAGCACCTTGAAGTAGACGGTCGCGATCGGGTTGGTGGATGGCGTCAGTGCCAGCACCACCCCGGCCGGCCGCGGGAGCTCCACGATCTTGCGCTCCGGGTCGACGCGCGCGCTCACGTAGTCATGGCCGCCGTACCAGTCGACGAGGCCCTGCGAGCAGGCCTCGTTCTTCCGCCGCTTGTGCTCGACCACGCCCATCCCGGTCTCCCGCACGGCCCACTCCGCATACCGTTCGGCGTTTCGGTATGCCTCGGCGGCGACCGCATCGACGATGCGGCGGGTGCGCTCGCGGTCGTAGGCGGCAAACGCCGTGGCGGCCCAGTGGGCCCGCTGCAGCATCATGCGGGCGCGCGGCGCGCCGGGAACCTCTGCCGGCCGCTCGCTCATGCCACCCCCGCCGGCACGCGGCCGCGACGCAGCTCGGCGAGCGCCTGGCCGATCGACACCTCCGTGCGATCGAGCGTCTCGTCCACGAGCTCGGGCCCCTGCAGGATGCCGGGCTTGTACTGCAGGACGCGCGGGTCGAGCGTCGAGAAGATGGCCCAGACGCCGTTCTCGTAGAGGTGCTTCATCACGAGCTTCGCGCCCTGCGGGTGGTCGAACTCGAGCCCCATCACGACGCCGTCCTGGCGGATGCCGACGAACCAGTCGGGGTACGCCGCCTGGATAGCCCGCAGGCCCTGGCCGAAGCGGTCGGAGATGTAGTGCACCATCGAGCGCACCTCGGGGCGGCCGCAGATCTCGAGCACCTTCAGGCCGACGATGCACCCGAGCTCGGCGCCGCCGCCGGTGGAGATGTGGCCGAAGCCGTCCTCCTTCAGCCAGGCGGAGCACTCCTCCGAGACGACGACGCAGGCGATCGGGTACATGCCGCCGGTGATGCCCTTGCCGATGACCATGATGTCCGGCTCGACACCGGCCTTCATGACGCCCCACATCTCGCCGGTGCGCATCAGGCCCGTCTGCACCTCGTCCGCGATGTAGAGGGCGCCGTAGCGCTCGCAGAGCCGTTTCACCGTCTGCAGGTAGCCGGGCTCGGGGAGCGGGAAGCCGTAGGTTGCGGGGATCGTCTCCAGCAGCACGGCCGCGACGTCGCCCCCGCGCAGGGCGTCCTCCATCGCGTTCAGGTCGTTGAACGGGACGTGCACGAACTCCTCGGGGCGGTCGGCGAGGAACAGCTTGGAGAAGCGGTCGTCGCCGGTGGCAACGGCGAGCCCGGTGTGGCCGTGGTACCCCTTGAGGATGGAGACGATCTTGCGACGTTGCCTGGTGTGGCGAGCGGTCTTGATCGCGATGTCGGTCGCCTCTCCGCCGCCGGCCGCGTAGATCACCCGCCGCATGTTGGGCGGGCAGGTCTTCACCAGGGCCTCCGCCAGCGCGGTGCGGGCGAGGGCCGGGAAGTGATGGTTGCCGATGTCGAACCGGGCCATGGCCTGCTCGAGCGTGGCGATCAGCTCGGGGTTGCGGTGTCCGAGGTTGTAGGTGCCGCCGTTCAGGTGCAGGTCGATCAGCCGGCGGCCGGCCATGTCCCAGAAGAAGTAGCCCTCGCGGCGGTCGATCACGAGGTCGACGCCCGCGTCCTGCCAGAAGTCCGTCTTGTCGGGATTCCAGAACTCGCGGGAGCGGTTCAGGAAGTCGTCCTTGGACTCGTAGGCGAAGAAGCCGTAGTCGTAGCTGGGCGGCATCACACCGAACGTACCGAATCACATACCAAATGTCAAACGTTTGGATTTGGTACATGCAGCGGACTGGTAGGTTTGCCTCGTGCCGGAGCGAGTGGATGTGGCCATCGTCGGAGCGGGCATCGTGGGACTGGCAACGGCCCATGCCCTCACCCGCGACCGCGCGGGCTCGGTCGCCCTGTTCGATCAGGCATGGCCGGGATCGGGCGATTCGGGCAGGTCGTTCTCGATGGTGCGGCGCCACTACTCGAATGCCGTGGTGGCGCGGCTGGCCATGGCCGGGTCGCGGACGATCATGAACTGGGCGGCCGAGGTCGGCGTCGCGGACGCCGGGTACGTGCGGTGCGGGTACCTGTGCACGGTGCCGGAGCGGCTCGCCGATGCCTGCCGAGGCAACGTCGCGATGCTGGCGGGCCTCGGGCTGGACACCCGCTACCTGGAGCCGGGCGAGATCGCGGCGGTCGATCCGGAGCTGTCGCTGGAAGGGGTCGCCGGAGCAGCCCACGAGCCCGAAGGCGGGTTCGCCGATGCGCAGAAGATGTGCCTGGGCTGGTTCACGGCTGCGGTGTCGCGAGGGCTGGAGCACCATCTGGGCACGCGCGTGCGGCGGATCGTGGTCGAAGGCGGCCGGGCGACCGGCGTGGAGACCGACGACGGGATCCACCACGCCGAGCGGGTGGTGCTGGGCACCGGCGCGTGGGCGAACGACCTGCTGTCGCCGCTCGGTGCGGAGCTGCCGATCGAGTTGCGGCGGCTGCAGGTGGCGGTGCTGCGGACCGCTGCGGGAGGGCCGCTGCCATCGGCCGTCGTGTCCGACGCGGTCAGCAACGTGGTCGTGCGGCCCGACCGCGGACACCAGTTCTGCGCCGTTGCCTATGCAGGCGAGGACGTGCTCGAGCGGGCGGACGACTGCGATCACGGTCTCTCGCCGGGATACCTGGACGCCGTCCGTCGGGGGCTCGAGCAGCGGTATCCGCGACTTGCACGGTTCGAGCTGGTGCGCGGCTTCGCGGGGCCATACGACGTGACGCCCGACTGGAACCCGGTGATCGGGCCCTGTCCGGGAATCGACGGGCTGTACGTCGCGGCCGGATGGAGCGGCCACGGGTTCAAGCTCTCCCCCGCGGTCGGCGAGGTCGTCGCGGCCGAGATCACGGGACGCACGCCCCCGATCGACGTGTCGGAACTGCGGGCCGAACGGTTCGCCGAGGGCCGTCTTCTTCGTCTCGCCTACGGGCCCGGCGCTCGCGCCTGAAGCGTCACGGGAAGGCAACGAGGAGTGACGGCCGGCGCGACGTGTTCTCCGCGGCCGGCCACAACAGCGACGACACAACCCGTCACAGCCGTGCCACGAACGTCCACCGCGGGCCGAGTCGGGCTCAGAGCCCTTCCCGGGCGCGACTGGCCTGGTTGCGCGATCTGGCCGTCACGGCGGACGCCCGGACATGTCACGGCCTTGTCACGAACGCGTCACCCCGCCCGAGTCGGGCTCTGAGCCCGTCCCGCCGACCGCGGGCGTCACGAGTGTGTCACGACCGTCGTTGCAATCGGCCGATATCAGGTGCCGTGCGAAAGCCGGTCGACCTCGTGCCGGATCTCGTCCTCGGTGATCGGCCGGCGCACGTAGACGTCCCAAGGGTTGAAGATCAGCCCGATCGCCCACAGGCGCCGTTGATCACGATGTGGGCGAACAGGTGGGTCGTGAACTCACGCCGCTTCTTCAGCCGATGGCGACCCCACGCGTCGGTGGTCGCACCGCTCCGCTCTGGGGAAGACCGCCGCGGCTACGGCGACGTGACCGCGACCGTCGTCGT
>Ga0066662_10001176_pt1 | contig 11829 bp, 9 predicted proteins | sample GraSoiAngelo_111_FD_133939 | JGI IMG/M metagenome (GOLD analysis project Ga0066662, IMG submission 133939) | Grasslands soil microbial communities from the Angelo Coastal Reserve, California, USA - 14_0903_12_40cm | ecosystem: Environmental > Terrestrial > Soil > Grasslands | place: USA... | reverse complement strand
GGTGGGGGAAGCGGGCTACGGGCCGGCGGCCCAGGCGTTGCTCGCCGAGTTCTTCCGAGGCAAGCGCCGCGCCTTTGCGCTCGGGATCTACTCGGTCGGGATGGCGTTCGGCGGCGTGCTCGGGATCTGGCTCGGCGGCGTGCTCGCCGATCGCTACGGCTGGCGCGTCGCCTTTGTCGCCCTCGGCGCCCCCGGCTGTCTCCTCGCCCTGCTCGCGTCCCGGCTGCGCGAGCCGCGCCGGCGCCCGCCCCCGACGATCCGCGCCACGGTCGAGAGCTGGTACGCGCGTGGGCGCGTGGGGGCCCGCGAGGCCCTGCGGCTCGGCGCGCCGCTCATCTGGCTGACGCTCGCGGGCGCGGCGCTCTCCGGCGTGCTCGATCGGTTCGAGGGACTGCCGCGCGGCCTCGATACCGCGGTGTTCGCCGCCTGCGTGAGCATCGGCATCGTGTGGACGGTGCTGCGGCTCGTGCCGGTGGCGGTCCGCGGCACGAACGAAGCGACCGAAGTCGCCGCCACGGCCTTCGGCGACTTCCTCCAAGCCGCCGGGACCGTGCTCCGCACACCGACGCTGATCTGGATGTTCGTGGGGGGTGCGCTCGTCACCTTCGCCGTGAACGGCCTGATCGCCTGGGCGCCGAGCTTCCTGGAGCGCACCCACGGTCTTCCGGTGGCCGCCGTGGGACGGCACTTCGGCGTGTGGGGACTCGCCGGCGGGGCGCTGGGCGCGTTGTTCGGCGGCCGGACCGGGGACTGGCTGCTCACGCGGTGGAGCGGAGGGCGGGTCGTCGTGTCCGGCGCGGGGTTCGTGCTCGGCGGGCCGGTCTGCGCCGCGTTGCTCCTGATCGACGAGCTCCGACTCTTCGTCCCGCTCCTGTTCGGGACGTTCTTCCTCTACTCATGGTACAATGGGCCGCTGTCGGCCGTGATCCTCGACGTGGTGCCCGCGGCCGTCCGCGCGTCGGTGCTCGGCGCTTACGTGCTGTTCTCGCACCTCGCCGGCGACGCGATCGCGCCCCCGCTCATCGGCTACCTGTCCGACCGCATCGGCCTGCGGCCCGCGATGTTGCTGCTACCGACGGCGGGGGCGGTGGGGGGACTCGTGATCCTCATTGCACTCACTACGGTAGGGCGGGATATGGCCAGGGTGAAACCATGAATGCGGAATGCGGAATGCGGAATGCGGAATGTCAGGGCGAGTGTCGCTCGACGATCGACCTTCCACGTCAACTCCGCATTCCGCATTCCCCATTCCGCGTTGGGCGGGGCGGGGCGGGGCGGTGAAGATCGCCGTCGTGTTCGACACCTTGCACCCCGACTGGGAGGACGCCGACTACAAAAAGGAAGTCGACGCAAAGGTCGAGGAGGCGGAGTACGACGTGGGCCGGGCGCTGATGGCCCAGGGACACGACGTCCTGATGGTCGGCGTCGCGGATCAACTAGCGCCGGTGCTCGAGCGACTGGCCACGTTCCAGCCGAAGCTCGTGTTCAACGGGTGCGAGTCGTTCCGCGGGCACGCCCGGCACGAGTACGCGCTCGCCACGGTGCTGGAGATGCACGGCTATCGCTACACCGGATCGTCTCCGACGGGGCTGCTCGTGGCGCGCAACAAGTCGCTCACCAAGAAGATTCTCGCCCACCACGAGATCCGGGTGCCGGCGTTCGCCGAGTTTCGCCCGGGGGAGAAGCCGGTGCGCCCGTCGGAGCTGCGGTTCCCACTCATCGTGAAGCCGCTCTTGGAGGACGCATCCGTGGGAATCGCGCAGGCCTCGGTGGTGGAGGACGATGAGGAACTCGGGGTGCGGGTGAAGTTCATCCACGAGAAGTTCCAGCAGGCGGCGATCGTCGAAGAGCTGATCGAAGGCCGCGAGCTCTACGTCGGGCTGATCGGGAATGGCACCCTCCAAGTCCTGCCCATCGTCGAGCTGACGTTCGGCGAGGCCGATGGGGAGCATCGCATCGCGACGTACAAGGCCAAGTGGGACGAGGAGTACCGCAAGCGGAAGAAGATCAAGAACGTGTACGCGAAGGGACTGTCGGACGAGGTCGCGGCCAAGATCGCGGACATCTGCACGACGGCGTTCCACGCCCTGTGGCTCCAGGACTATGGGCGCGTGGACCTGCGGCTGACCCACGACGACGCCGTCTACGTCCTGGAGGTGAACCCCAACCCGTTTCTCGCGCAGGAGAACGAGATGGCGGATGCGGCCGAGAAGGCGGGGATGAGCTATGACGCCTTCATTCAGCGGATCGTGGAAGAGGCGCTGGCGCGTGGCTCCGCGTAAGCGCGAGGTCCCGACGCCCGAGCTGCGCTGTCCCACGTGCGCGGCGGAGGTGCAGCGCTTCTGGTCAAACTGCTCGAACTGCGGCCGCCGCCTCGAGTGGCGCGACACCACCAAGGAGACCGGCGCGGAGTGCTACTACTGCGGCTGGGTCGTGTCGGACAGCTTCTCGTACTGCCCCTGGTGCGGTCGCGACATCGCTGACCGGGCCTCGAGCCCCGAGCCGCTCAAGGCCCCGAAGGGGTTCAAGTACCACCGGCGCTGCCAGTGGGGCTGCGGCGGCGGCGTGATGTACCCGATGCGCTCGTGCCCGTGGTGCGGGCGCTCGCAGAAGTGGCGCTACCGGGAGTTCCAGAACATCTGCCCGCACTGCAACAAAGGCGTGAACGACTGGATGGACGTCTGCCCGTGGTGCGGCGAAGACGCCACCGGGCGCGACTTGATCCGCCAGGCGTTGCGGCGGGTGCGGCAGCTCCTGGTCGTCGGCCGCCTGAAGGGTTGGAACTACCGGGTGCTGCTGCGGCCGGGTGTCTCCGGCGTGACGCACCGGACACCCAAGATCATCGAGATCGAGCGCCGCTACGTGACCGGCAAGCGGCGGCGGCGCGACGAGATCTCGTGGAACATGCTGAGCGGGTTGATTCTGCACGAGCTGGGCCACTCCTTCCTCTATCACAACTGGTCGTTCACCCGAACGGGGCGGTTCCGCCGGGCGTTCGGGGAGGTGCGCAAGGCGTACCGCGTCGCCGACTCGAAGTGGGTCGACTTCGAGCGCCGGGGCGTCACCACCACGCTCCCGAATTACGTCACCGCGTACGCCGCTACGCACCCGCAGGAAGACTTCGCCGAGACGTTCCGGTTCTACGTGGCGCGGCGGGGGCGGTTGCGCGAGCTGTTCGCCGAGTTCGGTCGGAAACGCAAGGGCGTGCCGGTGTTCGAGAAGTTCCTCGTGCTGCACGACTATATCCGGAGCCTCCGAGGATGGAGCTGAGCGGCGCTATATTATAGCCATGGCCCTGATGCGTACGTCGAATCCAGCCCTGAATGCGAAGACCTTTGCCGATGTCCGGCGCGACCCCAACGCACCGGCGATGACGGTCGAGGGCACGGTGAACCGGACGGCGTTCCTGTTGTTCCTCGTCGTCGTCCCTGCCGCGTGGGTGTGGGCGCAGGTCCGCACGGCGCTCGATCCGTCGGTGGCGGGCCCGTGGATCCTGGGCGGCGCGATCGGCGGCTTGGTGGTCGCCCTCGTCACGATCTTCAGGAAGGAATGGTCTCCGGTCACGGCTCCCATCTATGCCGCGCTCGAAGGATTGGCGCTGGGCGGCCTGTCGGCGGTCCTCGAGACCAGGTATCGCGGAATCGCCGTGCAGTCGGTGGGCCTCACGTTCGCGACGCTGGCGGCGATGCTCCTGGCCTATCGCTCAGGGCTCATCAAGCCGACGGAGAAGTTCAAGCTCGGCGTCGCCGCCGCGACGGGCGCGATCGCCCTGTATTACCTGATCGGGCTTGGCCTGTCGCTCTTCGGGATCGCGATGCCGTTCCTCCAGGGCAATAGCACGGCCAGCATCGTGGTCAGCGGGATCATCGTCGTCGTGGCGGCGCTGAACCTGATCCTCGACTTCGACTTCATCGAGTCAGGCGCGGCCGCCGGAGCGCCCAAGTACATGGAGTGGTACGGCGCCTTCGGTCTGATCGTCACACTGATCTGGCTGTACCTCGAGATCCTGCGCCTGCTCGCCAAGTCCCGCAGCCGGCGCTAACCGCTCAGGGCTCGCCGACCGCCGCCGCTTCCTTGGCGAAGGCACGGGATCGCTCCACGAGCTCCAGGTAAGCCGCCACCTCTTCGGCACGGCGCTGAGCGTCCCAACCGAGGGGCTCCGCCAGCCAGTCCGCGACGGCGCTCGCCGCCGGGACCGCCTGGTCGCGGGTCGCGTAGAACAGATGCAGCCGCCGCACCAGCACATCCGAGAGGCGGACCGCCATCTCACGCTCCACCGCGTGCGCCACCTCGGCCCACAGCGCCGCCCGCCCGGCGACGATGGGTCGTCCCAGCGCGCGGTCCCGGTCCACCAGGTTGAGAACCGCGGCCGATTCGCTGCCGTAGGCCTCGACGAGATGGCGGGCCGTCCGCTCCGACGCCCCCCGCTCCATGGCCGCCTTGACGAGTCCTTCCAGGTCGGCCGTCTCGCCTCCCGGGAGGGGTAGCCGGTCCGTTGGCACGCGGGGGGCTCGGGGACGGCCGTCCAACTCGCGCAGGCGGGCCGCGACTCGATCCACCAGGTCGCGGGCCATGACACGGTAGGTGGTGAGCTTGCCGCCGGCGATGGTCAACAGGCCGCTCGCGCTCGCGACCACGCGGTGCTCGCGCGAGGCCGCCGACGGCGTGACGTCTCGCGGCGGTCGCAGCAGGGGTCGCAGGCCGACCCAGCTGGCGATGACGTCCGCCGGCGAGAGTCGCGCGTGTGGGAAGAACGCGTTGGCCGACCGCAGCAGGTAGACGACGTCGTCCGCCGTGGCGCGCACCTCGTCGGGTGACGTGTCCTCGTCAGTGTCCGTCGTGCCAATGTAGCTCAGATCGCCCCACGGCAGCACGAACATGACGCGCCCGTCGATCGGCGACGTGAGCGTGACCGCCCGCGTGTGCGCGACGCGCTTGCGGGGCACCGCCACGTGCACGCCTTTGGTGGGCCGCAGCAGAGGCTCCGCCCTGGCGTCGTCGAGGCGCCGCACGCGGTCGACCCACGGCCCGGTCGCGTTCACGACTACGAGCGCCCGTACCGTCGAGGCGCGGCCCGTCAGTCCGTCGCGCACCGTCGCGCCGCCCACCCGGCCGTCCGGCTTGATGAGCGCCGTGACCTCGGCATAGCTCGCGACCAGGGCCCCCGCCTGCGCGGCGCTGCGCATGTTCGCGATCACGAGACGGGCGTCGTCGGTCTGCGCGTCGTAATACAGGGCCGCGCCCTTCAACTCCTTGTCCCGCAGCCCGGGCTCGAGACGCTGGGTGGCCTTGCGTCCTAGCCAGCGGTGCGCCCTCACGTTGTGGAACGCCGCGAGCAGATCGTACACCCACATCCCCGCGCGGAGTTTCCAGGCGGGGACCCGCGCTCCGCGATACACCGGGAACAGGAACGGCAGGGGATGCACCAGGTGCGGCGCGATGCCGAGCAGTACGCGACGCTCGCGGCTCGCCTCGAACACGAGGCGAAACTCGCCTTGCTCGAGATAGCGGATCCCGCCGTGGATGAGCCGCGATGAAAGCGACGAGGTGCCGCCCCCGAGATCGCCCTTGTCCACCACCGCCGTGCGAAAGCCTCGGAGCGCCGCGTCGCGGGCGATCCCGGCACCCGTGATCCCGCCCCCGATGACGAGGACATCGACCGGCTCGGCCGCCATCGATGCGAGCGCGACGGCGCGCGTTCGATGCGAAAAGGGTGTCTCGCTCGTCGACGTTCTCCAGCTTGGCCCGGCAGCGGGCTCGGGGTAGGTTTCGGGACTGCACCGCCGTTCCCCCTCTCCTGCGTTGCGGAGAGGGGGACAGGGGTGAGGCCCAACGCCGAGGAGAATGTAATGCCGGTTGCCAACGGACGTCGCGTGGCGGTGATCGCCGGTTGCCGTACGCCGTTCTGCAGGTCGGGGACGGTGCTGAAGGACGCCCGGGCCGTGGACCTTGCCCGGTTCGTGGCGCGCGAGCTGCTCGAGCGCACGAACCTGGACGGCGCCGACGTGAATGCCGTGATCTTCGGGCAGGTGGTCCCGTCGGCGCTCGTCCCGAACGTCGCTCGCGAGGTGAGCCTCCTGCCCCAGTTCCCCAAGGAAATCCCCGCCTACTCCCTGAACCGCGCCTGCGCGTCCTCCGGACAAGCCGTGGCCAATGCGTACGATGAGATCGTGCTCGGCGATGCCGAGGTCGTGCTCGCGGGCGGGGTGGAGTCGCTCTCCGACATCCCGATCCTCGCCTCGCGCCGCCTCGCCGACATCCTGGTGGAGGCGAGCAAGGCCAAGTCCTTCGGCGCGCGGCTCCGCACGCTCAGTCGGATCCGGCCGCGGGACCTCGTTCCCGTCTCACCCGCCATCGCCGAGCCGTCGACCGGCGAGACGATGGGCCAGTCGGCGGAGAAGATGGCCAAGGAGAACCACATCTCGCGCGCCGCACAGGATCGCTGGGCGCTCCGGAGTCACGAGCTCGCGGCCCGGGGGACCGACGACGGTCGGATCCGGGCGGAGATCGTCCCGTGGTTTCCGCCCCGCGTGGGAGGGCGCGCGGGCGACGCCGTGGTTACCCAGGACAACGGGATCCGCCGGGACACGTCACTCGAGCAGATGGCCAAGCTCAAACCGGTCTTCGACCGCCGCTACGGCAGCGTCACCGCCGCCAACTCCTCGCCGCTCACCGACGGGGCGTCCGCGGTTCTGCTCATGCGTGACTCGGCGGCGCGCGCGCTCGGCTACACGCCGCTCGCCTACGTCCGCGCGTACGCGGTCGCGGCGGTGGATCCCGGGTGGCAGCTCCTCCAGGCGCCCATCTTCGCCGTCCCCAAGGCGCTCGAGCGCGCGGGAATCGAGTGGAAGGACCTCGGGGTGATCGAGGTGCACGAGGCGTTCGCCGCGCAGGTGCTCTCGAACCTCCAGGGATGGGCGGCGCTGGGCTGGGACATCAACGAGGACATCATCAACGTGATGGGCGGCTCCATCGCCATCGGCCATCCGTTCGGCGCGACCGGCACGCGCCTCGTCACCACGCTCGCGAGCGAAATGGCCCGCCGGGACGTGCAGTTCGGCCTCCTGTCGATTTGCGCGCAGGGGGGAATGGGTCTCGCCATGGTGCTGGAGCGCCGTTGATGGCCCCGGGGGCGGCCCTCACCTGGGAGCTCGCCGACGGCGTCGCCGTCGTCACCTTCGACCTGAAGGGTGAGCCCGTCAACAAGATCTCGGCTGCGGTGAAGCAGGACCTGCTCGCGACGTTTGAAGCGCTGGAGCACGACACCGCCGTGCGGGCCGTCGCCTTCTTCTCGGGAAAGCCCGAAAACTTCATCGCGGGGGCCGACATCGAGGAGTTCGTCCGGCTCACCACCGCCGCGGAAGCCGAGCGGCTCTCGGCCGAGGGGCAGGAGATGCTGGGGCGTGTGGCCCGCTTCCCCAAGCCGATCGCGGTCGGGATCCACGGTGCGTGCCTCGGCGGCGGGCTCGAGTTCGCTCTCGCCTGCGGCTACCGCGTCGCCTCCGATCACCCCCGGACCCAGCTCGGCCTCCCGGAGGTGCAGCTCGGCATTCTCCCGGGGGCGGGCGGCTGCCAGCGGCTCCCGCGGTTGATCGGCGCCCGCGCGGCGCTCGACATCATCCTCGCGGGCAAGGTCGAGAACGCCCGGAAGGCGTTCCGTCTGGGCATCGTGGACGAGCTGGTGCATCCCGCCATCCTCAAAGACGTCACCATCGCTGCAGCGCAGCGCATGGCGGGCGGCTGGCGCCCCCGGCGCAAGCGGCCGGGTGGCTTCCGGGGGTGGCTGCTCGACGGCAACCCGCTGGGCCGGCGGCTGGTCTTCCGGGCGGCCCGGAAGCAGGTCCTCGCGCAGACACGCGGCAACTACCCGGCGCCGCTCGCCGCGCTGGAGGCGGTCGAGCACGGGCTCACGCACGGCATGGCGGAGGGGCTGAAGCGCGAGGCGCAGCTGTTTGGCCAGCTCGCCGTCACCGACGTCTCGCGCAAGCTGGTGCAGATCTTCTTCGCCACTACCGCCCTCAAGAAGGACTTCGGAATCGCCAATCCACCGCCTCCCGCCGTCGTGAGCCGCCTCGGGGTCGTGGGCGCGGGGTTCATGGGGTCGGGCATTGCGGGCACCGCGATCGCTCAAGCGGGTGTGGACGTGCGTATGAAGGACGCCGATCTACCGCGGGTTGCGAAGGGGCTGGCCGCCGCGCGCGAGATCCTCGACGACCGGCTCACGCGACGGCGCATCACGCCCCACGAGCACGCCCGACTCGTCGCGCTGCTGTCGGGGAGCGATCACTACACCGGGTTCGGCCGCGCCGAGCTCGTGATCGAGGCGGTGTTCGAGGATCTCCAGGTGAAGCAGCAGGTGCTGCGCGAGGTCGAAACGGCGACTGCGCGAGACGCGGTGTTCGCCTCCAACACGTCGACCATCCCGATACACCGGATCGCCGAGGCCGCGAGCCGGCCGGAGCAGGTGGTCGGGATGCACTTCTTCTCCCCGGTCGCCCGGATGCCGCTGCTCGAGGTGATTCCGTCGGCGCGCACCGCGGCGCCAGTGGTCAGCACCGCCGTCGGGTTCGGCCGCCGCATGGGCAAGACCGCCATCGTCGTGAAAGACAGCCCTGGATTCTGGATCAACCGGATTCTCACGCCCTATATGAACGAAGCGGGCTATCTGCTGGTCGAGGGCGTGGCCATCGAAGAGATCGACCGGCTCATGGTCGAGTTCGGATTCCCCGTCGGGCCGATCACGTTAATGGACGAGGTGGGGATGGACGTCGGGGAGAAGGTGGTCGGAGTGATGTACGACGCGTTCGGCGAGCGGTTCGCGCCGGTCCCCGCGTTCGCAGGCATGGTCAAGAGCGGCCGGCTGGGGCGCAAGGCGGGGAAGGGCTTCTACAAGTACGCCGGCGGCAAGAAGGGGAGCGTCGATCCCGCCGTGTACGAGGTGATCGGCGCCCATCCCAACGGGGGCCCCAGGCCCGCGGAGATCATCCAGCGGCTCGTCCTCGTCATGCTGAATGAAGCGGCGCGTGGCGTGGGGGAGGGGATCGTGCGCACGCCCCGTGACGGCGACATCGGTGCCATCTTCGGCTTCGGGTTCCCACCGTTCCGCGGCGGCCCGCTGCGGCACGCCGACGACCTGGGCGCCGCGCGCATCGTGAGTGAGCTCGAGCGGCTGGCGGAGCGCTACGGCGCCCGCTTCGCGCCGTCCGATGTGCTGCGCGACCAGGCGCACCACAACGCGAAGTTCTACCCTAACGCCTGACCCCCAGCACCGGCCACCTGATGTTACGCGCCGGCCTCCTGTGGCTCAGCGAACAATCCCGGGTCTTCCGGTTCATCCGCGGGAATGGGTTGGCCCGCCGCTTCGCCGCGCGCTTCGTCGCGGGAGAGACGGTCGAGTCGGGAGTCGCCGCCCTGACGGCCCTGAACGCGGCCGGACTCACCGCGACCCTCGACCTGCTGGGCGAATCGGTGCACAACGCCGCCGAGGCGCAGGCCGCCCGAGACACCTATCTCGAAACGCTCGACCGGATCAGGGCCGTCGGGGCCGCTGCCAACGTCTCGGTGAAGCTCACCCAGATGGGCCTCGACATCGACGAGGCGCTGTGCGCCGAGAACATGCGCGCCATCATCGCCCGGGCGAAGGCCCACGGCTCCTTCGTGCGGATCGACATGGAGCAATCCGACTACACCGAGCGCACGCTGCAGCTCTTCAAACGCACGTTCTATCCGGAGTTGGGGAACGCGGTCGGCGTGGTGCTGCAGTCGTACCTGCGGCGCACGGAGCAGGATGTGGAGCAAATGATCGCGCTCGGCGCTCGTGTGCGGTTATGTAAGGGTGCGTATCAGGAGCCGGACACGGTCGCCTTTCCCGACAAGCGCGATGTGGATGCGACCTACGTGCGCTGCCTGGAACGGCTCATGCTCAAGGGCAACTACCCCGGCATCGCGACGCACGACGCGCGCATCATCGAGCACGCCAAGGCGTTCGCGCGCGACAAGGGCATCCAGCCGCCGCGCTTCGAATTCCAGATGTTGTACGGAGTGCGGCGCGACCTGCAGCTCGGGCTGCGGCGGCAGGGATACAACGTGCGCGTGTACGTCCCGTTCGGCACCCAGTGGTATCCCTATCTCATGCGCCGGCTCGCCGAGCGTCCGGCGAACGTGGCGTTCCTCGTCGGCAATATGTTGCGGGAGTCTCTACGGCGGAACTGACGGACGGTACCCTGGGGGGCTATCAGCGTGTGCACGAGCGCGCCCCCGCGTTCTCCGGGAGCGACGGCCAGTCCTACTCTGTGGGGACATACGTGGATGACGCCCCGGATCCCCAGGGCCGCTACGGTGCGGCGCTGCTGTTCGTGCGCTGGTCCGATGCGGGAGATCGTCCGGTCGGCCACCTGGAGACGGACTACCTGTTCCGGGGCGCGACGCCGGCCGACGCGCTCACCCCGCTGCTCGCCTTGACCCTGCAGGACGTGAAGCGGCAGCTCGATGACTGTATCGAAAAACAGGGACGGGGGAGGGGGGAAGGGGGACAGGGGTGACCACCGGCGTCGTGCTGGCGCGCATCGGATCCACCTACCGCGTGCACACGGGGGCGGTGGAGGTCACGGCGGTGCTGCGCGGCAAGCTCAAGCACCGTGACGACGACCGCGTAGTGGCGGGAGATGTGGTAGAGCTTGAGCTGCACGCCGACGGGCGCGCCACTATCTCCGCCGTGCGGCCGCGCAGGAGCGTACTCGCGCGCCGAGCCGCCGGTGAGCGGAGCCCCCGGGCGCAGCCCATCGCCGCCAACGTCGACCAGGTCGTGGTCGTCGCGTCGGCTCGGAGTCCGGAGCCGAGCCCCCGCATGCTCGATCGATTCCTCGTGATCGCGGCGGCGAACCGCATCCCCGCCGTGCTCGTCCTCAACAAGATCGACCTCGACCGGAGCGCGCGCGACGCCCTGCAGCGGCGGTACGGGCCGGCGGGCTACCACGTGCTCGGGACCTCCGTGACGCAGCCGGAGGGCCTGGCGGCCCTGCGTGATCTCTTGCGCGGGCGGGAGTCGGTGCTCGCCGGTCAATCGGGCGTCGGCAAATCCAGCCTCCTGAACGCGCTCGACCCGGGCTTGAACCTCCGCATCGGCGAGATCAGCGAGAAGTGGGATACGGGGAAGCACACGACCCGCGCCGCCCTCGTCGTGCCCGTCGCCACGGGGGGCTATGTCGTGGACACGCCGGGGTTGCGCGAGGTGGGCACGTGGGGGATCGATCCCGAGCGCTTGGGCGTCTACTTCGCCGAGTTCCAGCCCTTCCTCGACCAGTGCCGCTTCGACAACTGCCGGCATCTCGCCGAGCCGGGCTGCGCGGTGCGCCAGGCGGCGGAGCGGGGCGCGTTCGACCCCGACCGTCTCGTGTCCTACCAGCGCATCTACGAGGAAGTCAGCGTGCCTTCCTGGTCCAGCGATCGGCGTCGCGGGAGGTGACCTTTCGCATCATCTCCGCGAAGGCGTCGTCCAAGTCGATCCCCTGCGAGTTGGCGAGGCAGATGACGACGAACAGGACGTCGGCGAGCTCCATCGCGAGCGACCCCTCCGGCTCGTCCGCTTTCTTCGTTTTCCCTCCGAACCGGTGGTTCACCTCCCGCGCCAGCTCACCGACTTCCTCCGTGAGCCGGGCGAGGTTGGTGAGCGGGGGGAAGTATCCTTCTTTATATTGGCCGATCCATCGATCGACCGTTTGCTGGGCTTCGCGCAGGGACACGGGAGGCTCCGGGCAATCGTGAAGGCCGAGCTGCCGCCGCTCGTCGCGCCGTTCCGCGGAGAGCGGTACGCTGCGAAAGAGTTGAGCG
>Ga0066662_10001174_pt1 | contig 11841 bp, 11 predicted proteins | sample GraSoiAngelo_111_FD_133939 | JGI IMG/M metagenome (GOLD analysis project Ga0066662, IMG submission 133939) | Grasslands soil microbial communities from the Angelo Coastal Reserve, California, USA - 14_0903_12_40cm | ecosystem: Environmental > Terrestrial > Soil > Grasslands | place: USA... | reverse complement strand
GGGGATGCGGATGCTCTGGTCGGCATAGAGATCGCCCACCACGCCTTTGCTCGATTCATAGACGAAGAAGGCGTAGCCGCAGACGCGTCCGTTTTCAACCGCCGCATACCCGGGAAGAATCTTGGAATCGATATAGCGCAGGATCATCTCGGCGGAGGAGCGGTAGTCCCAGGACATGAGGTTGGCCCATGTGCGGGTCTCGTGCTCCAGCAACGGCCGCAGGTGATGCGAGCTGAAATGCCGCAAATCGAGGATTTCCACGCCTGAAGGCTGGGGAGTCCTTTGCGGTTCTATGTGGGTATGCAGGCCCATGAAGATCTCTAACGTCCGCTATGCAGGGGGAGACAGCGGGGCGAGGTAAAAGTCTATTATTCTCCAGGGGATTTGGCAAAGATTCTCTGCCCCGGAACCAAGGCAGTAGGAACCCATCCCGTAACCGCCCCTATCTGGTTTTGGATACCAGAAAGTACTCAAGATGTTGTGGGGGAAGACCGCCAATCCGGCGCACGGTGCGGTCGCCTACCAGGGCTTTCACCGCATCTTCGCTGCCTTCCTTGGCGATGACCACGTGATTTCTGGGCGGCACACCATCCCTTTCGTAACGGTTGATGGGATGGTTGCGGTAAAAGTTCAATCCGTATTCGACCTCGCGTTTCACATTGAAGACCGCCAGTGATGGAGCAGGAATTCCGAAGCTTTCCAGTTGGGCATTCACGACGCGGGCCGATGTGACCTGATCGAGAATGCCAGCCGAAGGACGCAATAGAAACCCTATCGCCAGAACTACCGGCACGAGCGTGACGAAATGCAGGGCGCGCAACCCTTTCTGAAACACCAGCAGAAGCACAATCAGAGTCACAGTAATGGCGGTGACCACCGCCCACAGTTCAACCTTGAGCGGCGGATGCTGCCGCAGCATGCGCCAGGGTGCGAACAGTGCGCCTCCAATGATGGCCCCGCAGAGGATGGCATGCACGATGATGCGCCAGCGGGAGAGAGCCTTGGCGCTGCGATGAAGATAGCTGGCGGTCAGCACGGCGGCAGGTGGAACCGCGGGCAGGATGTATCCGGGCAGCTTGGAGCGCGAGATGCTGAAAAAGATGATGGGAATGAGAATCCAGAGCAGGAGAAAGATTTCCAGCCAGTCTGGCGCTTCGTTTTCAGCGACGCGGTTGCGGAACACCTGAATGCTCTCACGGATGCTTTTCACCAGCGCGGAGAGGCTGAACACCGTCCAGGGCAGCACGCCCAGGGCGAATACGGGAATGTAAAACCAGAAAGGCTGCTTATGCTGGTAGAGATTGGTGCCGAAGCGTTCAAGATTGTGCTCGATAAAGAAGACGCGGAAGAACTCCGGGACTTTGATCTGCACTGCGATATACCACGGCAGCGCAATCACCAGGAAGATCACTATTCCCAGCCACCAGATGGAGCGCCAGAATATTTTTCCATCACGGCGCACTAAGGCATACACGCCCACGATCAGCACAGCCAGCGCCGGGGCAACCGGACCTTTGGCCAGCGTGCCGACGGCGAGCAGCGCATAAAACGCCGCCAGCCACAGCTTTCTGCCGGTTTCATGCCAGGCCCACCAAGCCAGCATGGCCATGCAGAAAGGCGCGGCGAGCAGCATGTCAGTCGATGCGCCGCGGGCAAAGCCAATCACGCCGAAACAGGAGACGGTGACCAACGCGGTATCCAGCTCGGCGCCGGGACGAAAACGACGCATGAAAAAAAATACCGCAAGCACCAGCACGGTGGCGTGCATGGCCGAAGGAACGCGCGCCGCCCAGTCGGTGACGCCAAAGATGGAATAGCTGACCATGTCCTTCCAATAGAGCAGGACGGGCTTTTCCAGCCAGGGCTGGCCATTCAGCGTAGGAACGATCCAGTCATGGCGGTGGAGCATCTCGCGGGCGATCTGAGCGTAGCGAGGCTCGTCGGCCCCGACGAGACCAAAGGCTCCAAGGCCAAAGAAAAACATGAAGGCGCAAACAGCGAGAATCAGCGCAAGCTGCAGGAGAAGTCTGGTGCGTGGGTTCATGTGGGAAGTATTTTAGCAGTCGGCAATCAGCCCCTGAACATCCTTCCATACCGAAAGTTCTACACCCAGGACAGATAAAGCTTTACCGCAGAGATCGCAGAGAAGAATAAGGAAAAGAAGCATGAAGAGAATTTATCAATAGAATATTTTTCAGCTCCTCTGCGCTCTCTGCGGTTGATTAAGACTTGTCTTACATATTGAACATGCGGTGCTAAAAATATTTAAGATTGAGTGTTGAATCCTTCAGGCTACCTTGGCCCGGAGTTCGACGACGACGCGATCGATGGCTGCGGAGACTGGCCCTTCCACGGAGAAGCCGCTGGCGCATTCGTGTCCGCCGCCGCCGAAGGCTTCAGCCACTGTTGCAACATTGATTGCGCCCTTGCTGCGGATGCTCACACGCACGCGATGATCGGCAATTTCGCGGAAGAACATCGCCACCTCTACCCCGGCGATGCCCAGCGCGTAGTTGACCAGGCCTTCGCAATCCTCTTCGAGCGCACCGCAGCGGTCCATGTCTTCGCGGGTGACGGTCATCCAGGTAATGGGCCCTTCGCGGTGCAGCGTGGAAAGAGCCGCTCCCAGAAGACGCATCTTCGAGGTCGGATTGGAGAAGTAGACGTTCTGGGCGACACGCGCAGGATCGGCGCCATGCTCCACCAGGCGGCGCGCCAAGTCAAAGGTGTGTGCATTGGTGGGTGCATAGCAGAAAGATCCGGTATCGGTAAGCACGGCCGTATAGAGACAGGTGGCAATCTCAGGCGTGATTTGCACTCCGGCAGCGATAGCGAGGCGGAAGATCATCTCAGCGGTGGCGCAGGCGCTGGTGTCGATCCAGTTCACATTGGCAAAAGGCTTGGAGCTGTGATGGTGATCGATGTTGATGAGGAAGTGCTGTTCCAGTCCCTGGATGCGGGTGCGCTGCACGCTGTCACACTCCAGGATGATGGCAGCCTCGTATTTACCGTTGACCTGCAAAGCATGCACGATGGTGTCAGAAAACGGGAGCGGCTTATAGATCACAGGAACGTAATCGCTCATCACGATCTCAGCCGATTTGCCCATCTTCTGCAAAATGCCGGAAAGAGCCAGCAGCGAGCCAATGGCGTCGCCATCAGGACGGGCGTGGGAGGTGAGCACAAATTTTCTGCGCTGCTCAACGTGATGTAAGACCTGCTCCAGTTGGTCCATAGCCCTATTTCCTGGTCCGTCTTCTAATTCGCCCCAGCAGCTCGTCAATCCTCGCTCCGTACTCCTCGGAGCGGTCCAGCAGAAACGTTAATTCCGGCACATGCCTCACGCCCAGGCGCTTCAGCAATTCGCGACGAATGTAACCTTTGGCGGCTTCGATAGCTTTAATTGTCTGCTTCGCTTCCTGCTCGTCTCCCTGTACATTGATGAAGACCCGTGCGCTTTTCCCGTCAGGAGACAGTAAGACTTCTGTGACGTGGCACAGGGCAATGCGGGGATCGCCGAGTTCGCCCTCTATAATCGCGCCGATCTCGTCTTTCAGGGCTTCCCCGACGCGCTCGCGATGATATTGTCTTCCACGTTGCTCAGGCATAGAAAAGCAGGTAGACGAAAACCTATAAGGATATCAGAGATGATGCGGGAAGCGGCGTACCTGTTGCGCAACAGTTATAGACGGTTGACTATTCAGGATTTCACCACACCGGACGCTAAGTAACAAAGTAGCTTTCAGGTTTCCAGGTAGTCCAAAAATGAGTCCACTACTTCAGCTCCAACATTATTGGCCAGCTTCACGGCTGTGCGCTCTACATTCTGCATCAGGCCTTGAAGGTAATCACGGGAACCGGAAATGCTCACGATGCCAATCGTGGCACGCTGCCATAAGTCAGTCACTTCGATTTCGGCTACCGAGATGTTGAAGGTGTTGCGCAGGCGGTCTTTGACGCTGCGGACGACCTGGCGCTTGTCTTTCAGGGAATGGGCTGACTCGATCCGCAGTTCCAGTGTGAGATATGCAATCGGCATGATCGCAAAGAAAAGATTTGATTGGGTAAATGGGTAATTTGGTAAATGGGTAAATGAAAACCGGGTAACGATTGGCTATTCATGGAACCCACAAATTAGCTCAATTTACCCAATTACCTAATTACCCATTTACTCATTTCTTTAGGCGACTCCGATTTCGGCGGCGACCTTCACGATCACAAACGCTTCGATTACATCGCCTTTCTTTATATCATTGAAGTTGGCAATGGCGATGCCGCACTCCATGCCGTTGCGGACTTCGCTGGCGTCATCCTTAAAGCGTTTGAGTGAGCTGATCTTGCCTTTGTACACCTGCACGTTATCGCGCACTAGGCGCACGTCGGAATCACGTTTGATCTGGCCATCAAGCACGTAGCAACCGGCAACCGTGCCCACCTTGGGAACTTTGAAGGTGTCGCGGACTTCAGCGCGTCCCAGGTAAGTTTCCTTGATGATCGGCTCAAGCAGTCCGGCCATGGCTTTCTTGATCTCATCCTGTAGCTCATAAATGATCGAGTGCAGGCGGATATCAACTTTTTCCTGCTCGGCCAGTTCCTGGGCTTTGCGCTCGGGCCGCACATTGAATCCGATGATCACCGCGTTGGAAGCCGAAGCCAGCAGCACATCGTTTTCGTTAATAGCGCCCACACCGGTATGCAGGATTTTGATCTTGACTTTGGCCGTGGAGAGCTTGGCCAGGGTATCTGCCAATACTTCGGCGGAGCCCTGCACATCAGTCTTGAGAATGATGGGCAGCTCTTTCACGCCGGCAGCCTTGATCTGTTCCGCAAAACCTTCCAGCGAAAGTTTTGTGCTCTTGGCCAGGGTGGCTTCGCGGGCCTTCTGCTCGCGGAATTCCGAGACCTGGCGGGCCTTTTCGCGTTCGGCCACAACCAGCAACTGGTCTCCGGCCTGCGGCAGTCCTTCCAGTCCCAGCACTTCAACCGGGGTGGATGGCGGAGCTTCTTCCACCACCTGCCCGCGATCGTCAAACATGGCGCGAACTTTGCCGAAGGTGTTGCCCAGGATGAAGTTATCGCCAATGTGCAGCGTGCCGTTTTGCACGAGAACAGTGGCTACCGAGCCGCGTCCGCGGTCAATCTTGGCTTCCACCACAGTGCCACTGGCTGGACGGTCAGGATTGGCCTTAAGTTCACCCAGATCAGCCACCAGGCAGATCATCTCCATCAGCAGGTTGAGGTTGGTGCGCTCCTTGGCCGAGACATCCACGAAAACCGTAGTGCCGCCCCAGTCTTCCGGCATGAGACCCCGGTCGGCGAGTTGCTTCTTCACGCGGTCCGGCAGAGCGTCAGGCTTATCGATCTTGTTGACAGCCACAATAATCGGCACCTTGGCTGCCTTGGCATGGTCCATTGCTTCCAGGGTTTGCGGCATCACGCCGTCATCAGCGGCGACAACCAGGACGACGATATCCGTGACCTTGGCTCCACGCGCACGCATGCGGGTAAAAGCTTCGTGACCAGGGGTGTCGAGGAAAACGATCTGGCGGCCGTAGGCAGGTGAATCTTCCTTAGTGATCTTCACCTTATACGCGCCAATGTGCTGAGTGATGCCACCGGCCTCGCCTCCGGCAACATTGGTTTCACGAATCGCGTCCAGCAATGATGTCTTTCCGTGATCAACGTGGCCCATGATCGTGACTACCGGTGGACGCGTTACGGCTAACGTCGTGACAGCTTCCTGCGAAGCGCCCGTCATTTGCGCCATTTCCTTGGCGGCCTGATCTTCAAAGCTGATGACTTCCACGTCAGCGCCGAAATGCCGGGCCATGTCTTTGGCCAGTTCAAAGTCCAGGGTCTGGTTCACAGTGGCCATTGCACCCTTCATCAGCAGGCGGGCAATCAGATCTTTGGCGCGAATGCCGAGCTTTTCTGCCAAGTCTTTTACGCTTATGCCTTCCGTGATCGTAAGGGTGCGTGTAATCGGCAGCGGCTCGTTCGACAGCGACATGCGTGGCGGTGGAACAAAGCCCTTCATGGGGCCTTCTTTAGGCCCTTGTGCGTAACGCTGCCCTGGACGCCGTGAAGGTGCGCCTGCACGGCCTGTAGGCTTGCTCGGCCCCTGGGGCGGTCCGCCCGGCCCTACGCCCATTCCGGGGCGTGGCGGGTATCCCATACGGTTGGTGCTGGTGGGGTGCGGACCACGGCGCTGCTCGCCGGGGCGACCACCGAACTGCGGACGACTACTGGGGCCACCGCCGCCCGGACCACCCTGGCTGGGGCGCGGGCGCTGGAAGATTGGCTGCCCGCGAACCACGCCACCTTGCGGACGTCCGCCGGGACCACCCTGCATGGGGCGGCCACCCATAGGACGGCCACCCTGGCCCTGCATGGGGCGGGTGTGCTGCTGTCCCTGCGGTGGCATTGGTGGACGCTGCGGCTGTACCGGAGCCTGATAAACAGGACGCGGACCAGTTTGCGGCGTAATCATACGGCGCTGCGGAACGATAGGCTGTTGCGAAGGTGGCTTGACCACTACCACAGGCGGCTGCTCTGCCGGAGAAGCTGTATTGGCGGCAGGCGGCGGAGTTGCAGGCGCTTTTGGCGGCGCAACTGAAGGCATTGAGGAAGGAGCAGTATTCACTGGAACCTGAGGTTGTTGCTGTGGCGGTGTAACCACCACGGCTGGAGGATTCGCGGGTTTCTCGGCAGCCGCCGGCGGCTGGGCCGGAGCTGCGGGTTTTTCCGCAGGTGGAGTTACCACGGCAATCTTTTCAACCGGAGGCGTAACTCTGGCCACAGGCATCTGCGGTTTGATGAACCGGGGCTGGTACTCCTGCTGTGCAGGAGGAGGAACCGTGGGTGGAGCCGGCGGTTGCTGCGGTGGCTTGGGAGCAGCGCTGGGCGGAGCAGTCGCGACCGGCGCGGTCGGGCGCGGCTGCACGGGCGGATGCTGCTGTTGCTCTTTTTCCTTGAGCAGTCTCAGCACGTCACCGGGCTTGGAGATTTTGGAGAGATCGATCTTAGGCTTGATCTCGCCGGACGCGGACCTCTCCCTTTGAGCCGCAGAGCCGGATTTCATTGCAAAATGCTTCCTGACTTTTTCCGCTTCATCAGACTCGATAGAACTTGAATGAGTTTTCTTTTCGGTAATGCCGCATTCCTGCAAGACATCGAGAATGGCTTTGCTCTTTACCTCAAGCTCTCTGGCCAGATCATTAATTCGAATTTTCATCCGCTCTGCGTTTCCTCCAAGCATCCGTTACACGATCATGATGACCTCACGGTTTAAATTCATTGTCCGTAAAAATTATTTTTCTTCGGCCTGCTTTTCCTCTGCCGGCTCTTCCGGCTCGGGAACTTCAGGCGCTGCAGTTTCTTCAGTTTGCCCTTGAGTATGGACTGCGGCTGCCTCGTCCGCTTCAGCGGCGAACTCTGCCTCGGCAGTTTGGCCAGTCTCCTGAACTTCTGAACTCAGGCTCTCATCCTGCTGCGCATCAGCATTAGCACTTGCACCAGCTTCTTCCGCCGCAGGGGCCTGACCGGCATCCAGACTGGAGAAGTAATTATTCACTGCAATGCTGATTTTTTCTACTGTTTTCGGGCCGACGCCGGGCAATTCTTCCAACTGCTCTGGAGTCATGTCTGCCAGGGCCTCAACCGTAGTGATACCAGCCTCATTCAGCTTCTGAATGAGCTGCTCGCCCAGATCAGGAACGCTCTCCAGCGGGGTGGCCTGCTGGGTGACCAGGCTGGCCATCTGCTGCTCGACTTCCTGGCGCTTCTCTTCTTCGCTCTTGATATCGATCTTCCAGCCCAGCAGCTTGGCCGCCAAGCGGACGTTCTGGCCCTTTTTGCCAATAGCCAGCGAGAGCTGGCTGTCATCTACCACGACTTCCAGATGCTTCTGGCCAGGATCAACCACCGTAACGCGGCTCACCTTGGCGGGTTGCAGGGCTTTCTCGGCGAAGACCACCGAGTCTTCGTGGTATTCGATGATGTCGATCTTCTCGCCGCGCAGTTCACGAATGATGGACTGCACACGCATGCCTTTCATGCCCACACAGGCGCCCACGGCGTCCACGTCTTTGTCTTTGGACATGACTGCGATCTTGGTGCGCTCGCCCGCCTCGCGGGCGGTAGCGCGAATCTGCACCGTGCCGTCGTAAATTTCAGGCACTTCTGTCTGGAAGAGGTTCTGCACCAGCTCCGGCGCAGCCCGTGAAACGATCACGGCCGGGCCTTTGGAATTCTTATCCACACGCGACAGCACCACCCGGACGCGCTCGCCCATGGCAAATGACTCCAGCCGCGATTGCTCTTTCCTGGGCATACGCGCTTCGGCCTTGCCGATGTCGAAGATCACCTCGGGGCCTTCGATGCGTTTCACAGTTGCGTTCAGAATCTCGCCCACGCGGTTGATGTACTCTTTGTAGATGGTCTCGCGCTCGGCCTCGCGCACCTTCTGGAAGATGATCTGCTTGGCGATTTGCGCGGAGATGCGTCCCAAACCCTCGGTTGATTTCAGGAAGCGCACTTCCCCGCCGACCTCGGCGTTCTCGTCGATGGTCTTGGCTTCTTCCAGCGAGATTTCAAGCTGGGGATCTTCAATGTCGTCTTCAGACGGAAGAATGCTCTTCACCGCGTAGACACGGATCATGCCGCTGGTCTTGTCCAACTCGCCAATGAGATTTTCCTGGCTTTTGTCCTTCTTGCGGGTGGCGGCCACAATGGCGTCCTCCACCGCGCTGACGACAATCTGCGGATCAATCCCTTTTTCGCGACTCAGCGCATCAATGACGTTGTAAATCTCGCTTGCCATACGCTTCCTTGAAAAAATCTATAAATGCGTGACCGCACTGATCTGCGGCATATAAATGTCTTCGCTCACGTTTCCGTAACTCTCGCACTCGTCACTCGCATCAATGATCAGGGCTGAGTGCTAACCTGTCCCGGCTTGCTGTGGACTGCTGAGTGCTTAGATTTCCGGCACCAGATTGGCCTTTTCTATGTTGGCCAATTCAACTTCAACTTTCTGTCCCTGGGGAGCATGGCCGGGCTTAGGCTTCTTCTTGCCGCTTACGGTTTCGAGCGACAGCCTGCCGTTTTCAACACTCTCCAGCCGTCCATCAAAATGGCGGTTGCCATTGACCGGCTCGCGCGTCATCACTTTGATGCGGCTGCCGATGAACCGCGGATAATCCTGCGGTCGCAGCGTGCGATCCAGCCCCGGAGAAGAAACCTCCAGCGTGTACGAACCGCCAGGAACGGCATCCTCCACGTCGAGCACCGTAGAAACTTCACGGCTGACGTTGGCGCAATCCTCGTGGGTCACGCCTTCCGGCTTATCAATGGTGATTCGCAGCGTGCGGGCCTTGCCTCCGCCCTTCAGTTCCACTTCAACAAGTTCAACACCGTGAGTGGTGGCTACCCGCTCGGCGATATTACGGATTGTTTCGAACTCTCCGGCCATTGAAACGAAACTGAAGGTGGCATTCTGCAACCCAAAAATAAAGTGGGCCTTTCGCCCACTGGTATGCCCGCCACGGATTTGGGACTACAAACCCACCCCAAGTCGCTCCTACAGACTTGAAGCCGAACCAGTTACAACACTTAATGATACGCCCAAACAGAGGCAATTAGCAATTCAAAGAACTCTGGTTCTGGTGCACTGATGATTAGATGTGGTAGCCGTGGGCGATGATTCAAGCTGTAACCGCAAATGACGCTCAGGGCGCAAACATGACGCAGAAACCACTCCGCTGTAAGTAGATGTCAGGCAAAGAGTTCTCACTCTATCAAAGGCTGCTGTTCTGCTTTATCATTTCCAGCCACCAGGAGGGGTTCGTATGTTCAAAGGATTTCGCCAGTTTGTGATGCGCGGCAACGTGATGGATCTGGCAGTGGCCGTAGTCATCGGCGCTGCTTTTGGCGCGGTGGTCACCTCTTTTGTTACGAGCATTCTTACGCCGCTGATCGCCGCTATTATCGGCAAACCGGATTTTTCCGCTTTTAATGTGACCGTGAATGGCGCAGTGATCTCGTACGGCATTTTTCTGAACGCGCTGATCAGTTTCCTGCTGGTGGCTGCCGCCGTGTACTTCTTTATGGTTGCTCCCATGAATGCCTGGAAAGCACGTGCCGCCCGCAGCGCCGTGCCTGCCGATCCAACCACGAAGAAATGTCCGGAGTGCGCCACCGAAATCCCGATTGCCGCGCGCAAATGTCCCTTCTGCACCTCCGTAATAGGTCAGGTGCAGAACACACCTGCATAGCGCTTCAGGGCTCGATATGCAGCACGTCGCCCTCTGCCGGGAGTTCGCGCGAATGCTTGCCTAAGGGCGAGAGCGTCACATGGTTCTGCCGAGAGCACTGGAGCAGGAACAACAGGCACGCTGAGCCGGGGCTGCAAAGATTGCACTGCTTAAAATATGTTCCGTTGGATACGAATGCGGTGGCCAATTGCATGCCGATATCTGTTTGACCCAACTTTTCCTAAAATGTTATAAAGATTAGTTTTAGCTTGGCTTGGGCCGACTGGCAGAATGCTCGATCCAGTTGAATTCTGTCGGTTCTGGCGCAGGCAAGCAGTTCCGACGCGGCCAAACCTCAACCATCGTTCTTGATGTGGAAGCGCGTTTCCGGAATACGTTGACGCAGTTAAACCAAAGTCCACAATTTTTTAGTTTTTCGGAGGATTTCTATGCACACCTCAACGGGCCGTGTTGTTGCTCCTGTGCGCCGCATGGTTGTGGCGGTGGCAGCAATATTGATGATGATGGCGTGTGTTGCGCCATTGGCCCTGGCTCAACCGCAGGGGCAAAATACCCAGCCACCGCCGACCCAGCAGCAACCCGGCTCCATTACCAATCCCCAGCCGGGAGCCATCACCCAGGAACACGTGGCCAATCCTCCCGGGAACGCTCCCGCCCATGAAGCCGGCGGCGAGGCCAATCTCAAGTTGCCTGACCTGTCTCGCGTCTCATTTCTGGACGGCAGGATTGACGGCTACAAGTTGCTCTCCATCGGCCTGATCTTCTGCGCGCTGGGCGGGCTCTTCGGCCTGATGATCTACATGCAGTTGAAAAACATGGCTGTACACCGCACCATGCTGGAGATCTCTGAACTGATCTATGAGACCTGCAAGACCTATCTGGTCACGCAGGGCAAGTTCATCCTCATCCTCGAGGCATTTATTGCAGTCATTATTGCGTTGTATTTCGGCTTCCTGCTCAAGTTCGAGGCGATGCGCGTCATCATTATTCTGCTGTTCAGCCTGGTAGGCATTGCCGGCAGCTATGGCGTGGCGTGGTTTGGAATCCGGGTGAATACGTTTGCTAACTCGCGCACCGCTTTTGCCGGACTGCGTGGCAAGCCTTATTCCATTTATGCCATTCCCTTGAAGGCGGGCATGAGCATTGGCATGTTGCTGATCAGCGTGGAATTGCTGATCATGCTCTGCATCCTTTTATTCATCCCGCGCGACTACGCCGGCCCGTGTTTCATCGGGTTCGCCATCGGAGAATCGCTGGGCGCGGCGGCACTGCGCATCGCCGGCGGCATCTTCACCAAAATTGCGGACATCGGCTCTGACTTGATGAAGATCGTCTTCAAGATCAAGGAAGACGATGCCCGCAACCCTGGCGTCATCGCCGATTGCACCGGTGACAATGCCGGCGATTCGGTCGGCCCCAGCGCTGATGGCTTCGAAACCTACGGTGTGACCGGCGTGGCGCTGATTACCTTCATCCTGCTGGGAGTAAGAAACCAGACCATCCAGGTGGAACTGCTGGTGTGGATCTTCGTGATGCGCATCATGATGCTGGTGGCCAGCGCTGTCTC
>Ga0066662_10001173_pt1 | contig 11858 bp, 10 predicted proteins | sample GraSoiAngelo_111_FD_133939 | JGI IMG/M metagenome (GOLD analysis project Ga0066662, IMG submission 133939) | Grasslands soil microbial communities from the Angelo Coastal Reserve, California, USA - 14_0903_12_40cm | ecosystem: Environmental > Terrestrial > Soil > Grasslands | place: USA... | reverse complement strand
TGCGTGCCGTCGTGCCCGTTCGGCGTCGTCGCGGTGCAGCCGGCGAGCGGCGTCGCGCAGAAATGCACGCTCTGCTACGACCGGCAGAAGGACGGCCTCGAACCGGCGTGCGCGAAAGCGTGCCCCACCGACTCCATCACGTTCGGGCCCGTCGAGGAGTTGCGCGCCAAAGCGGACGCGCGCGTCGCGAAGCTGCGCGCGGAGGGCCGCGAGGCGCACCTCTACGGCGTGGACGGCGCCGAGACGCGCGACGTCGGGCCGCTCAACGCATTCTTTCTGCTGCCCGACCGCCCCGACGTGTTCAACCTGCCGCCCAAGCCGGTGCTGCCGTCGACGTTCCAGCCCGCCGCGTACACGTCGGGGCTGCTGGGCGCGATGGCGCTCGCGGCCGTCGGCCTTGCCGTCTTTCGCAGCCCCCGCCCTCGCGCGTAGATGGAGAAGAGCGCGCAAAAGCACGGCGCGCAGTACGGCGCCGCCGGCACCTATTCGCCCGACGCGGTGGCGGGCTCGATGCAGCGCGGCGACGGCGGTTTCGGGCGCGACCAGCAGTCGTACTACGATCATCCCGTCTTGCGCAAAGCGCATTGGAAGTGGGAGATCGTCGCGTACTTTTTCGTGGGCGGCGCCGCGGCGGCCAGTTCCGCGCTCGCGGCGGCCGCAGCCCGCGGCGGCGATCCCGACGACGCGCAGCTCGTGCGCAACGGCCGGTACACCGCGCTCGCCGGCGCGCTGCTCAGCAGCGTGCTGCTCGTCAAAGACTTGGGCCGTCCCGAGCGCTTTCTCAACATGCTGCGGATCGCGAAGCTCAAGTCGCCGATGTCCGTCGGCGTGTACGCGCTCGCCACGTTCTCGACGAACGCCGGCCTGCGCGCGCTGGAGCAGCTGCGCGCCGACGGTGTCGTTCCGTTCGATCTCGCATGGGCCGCCAAGCCGCTGCGCGCGCTGACGGGCGCGCCGTCGACCGCGCTGATGGCGTCGTACACGGGCGTGCTGCTGTCGGCGACCGCGATCCCGGTGTGGTTCACGGGCCGCCGTCATATGCCGGCGGTGTTCGTGTGCTCGGCGGCGTCGACCGGAGCGGCGTTGCAGAACGCGCTGCTCGCGGTGACCGGCGGGTCTCCGCGCAGCGCCAAGAAGCTCGAGCTCGTCGAGCTGGTCGCGTCCGCCGCCGAGGCGGCGCTGCTGGTGCACTGGGAGCGCACCGCGGGAGAAACGGGCCGGCCGCTGTTCGGCGGCGCGCGCGGCGCGAAGCTGCGAAGCTCCACGCTCGGCGTCGGCGTCGCGCTTCCGGCGCTGCTGATGCTGCCGTCCGTGCTCTCTCGCAAGCCGGCGAAGCGGCATCGCATGCGGACGCTGCTCGCGGCGGCGTGCGCGCTCTACGGCGGGTACGTCTTGCGCGAAAGCGTGGTGCTCGCGGGCCGTGACTCCGCGGACGACCCGCGCGCGTACCTGCGCCACCCCGAGTAAACCTGCCGCCGGGCCGCCGGACGGCAGGACACGGGACGCGGGCGGCGCTAGGTTGCCATAGCGACCGTTTGGTCGCATGTTGCGGAGGATCGTCATGACGCAGCGCCGCCCCAACTTTGCCGGTATCGTCGCCGGCGCCATCGTGCTGTTCGCGTTCGGCGCTATCTGGTTCACCGTGTTCGGCGCCGCGTGGATCGCCGCCGTCGGAAAGACCAAAGCCGAGTTCGCGGCGGTGGGCTACTGGCCGTACGTCATCTCGTTCGTCGCCGGGCTGTTCGTCGCGTACTGCTTCGACAACATGCTGTGGCACTACGAACGTGCCGACGCGGTCAAGGGCGCGCAAGTCGGAATTCTCACGGGCGTGTGCATCTTCGGTGCGATGCTGGTGAACCTGTACAGTTTCGAAGTTCGGCCGGCCGCCCTGATCCTGATCGACGGAGGCTACGGCATCGTCGGGTTCGTCCTGTCCGGTGCGGTCGTGGGCGCGCTCCGCGGGCGCATGAGCCGCTCCCGAAGCTGAAAAGCTTCGCGCTCCCGTCTCCGGCGCGCTGGTGTGTTCGTTACTGCTGGTTCCAGAAGATGAACATTGCTATCGCTGCTAGGGTCATCAGCGCGAACGTCAGCCAGCCCCACGTGCGTGCGCCCGGCGAGCTCGTCCAGCGGCCCATCAGTTTGCGGTCGCTGGCGAGCGTCACGACGGCGAAGACCAGCGGGACCGCCGCGACGCCGTTGATCACCGCCGACCAGAAGAGCACTTTGATCGGGTCCAAGCGCACGATGTTGAGGATCGTGCCGATGACGATCCCCGCGGCGAGGATTGCATAGAAGCGCCGTGCGCTTCGCGGTTTTTCGCCGAGGCCCGTTTCGTACGACAGCATTTCCGACGCGACGTACGCCGACGACCCCGCGAGCACGGGGATCGCCAGCAGGCCCGTTCCCACCATGCCGAGCGCGAACAGCAGGTAGGCGAAGTCGCCGGCGAGCGGGCGCAGCGCTTCGGCGGCGTCTTGCGCTGACGCGATGTCGTGCTTGCCGTGCGCGCCCAGCGTCACCGCCGTCGTCGCGATGATGAAGAACATCACCAGGTTCGAGTAGATCATGCCCGTATTGACGTCGGCGTGCGCGTCCGCGATCTCGGCTTTCGTCGCGCCCTTGCGTCGCGCGACGGTACGGCGGCCTTTGTCCTTTTCCTCTTCGACCATCATCGACGACTGCCAAAAGAACAGATACGGCGAGATCGTCGTGCCGAGCACGGCGACGACGCTCGTGATCCAATGGCCGTCGGTGTGAAATTCCGGGACGACGGCGTGCCGCAGAATGTCTCCCCAGTTGGGGCGCACCAAGAACGCCGTGATGATGTATGCGAACAGCGCCACCGCGAGCCATTTGAGCACGCGGCTCAGGAACTCGTAGGAGCAGTAGAACTCGGTCAGCAGTAATACCGCGGAGAACGCGATCACCCAGACCAGGACCGGAAGTCCTGCCACCATGTGCGCGGAGGCCGACATGCCGGCGAGGTCCGCGCCGATGTTGAACGTGTTCGCGACGATCACGAGTGCGGCCAGCGCGAATGCAAGCCAGGCCGGGAAGCGGGTGCGCATCACCGATGCGAGGCCGACGCCTCTGACCATCCCGATGCGCGCGCACATGCCTTGGATCACCGCCATCATCGGTGTGGTGACGAGCGCGAGCCATAGCATCGAGAGGCCCGTGCTGGCGCCGACGACCGAGTAGGTCGAGATGCCCGAAGGATCGTCGTCCGCCGCGCCGGTGATGATTCCGGGGCCGAGGTTGCGCAGGAAGTGGACGATGCGATTTCGCCGTGCCCGCGCGGGAGCGTTCTCTCCGTGGGCCTTGGCGGCGGCGCTCACATCGAGGCACGTACCCTGCTCGCTCGGCGAGCTACCAAGTCGCGCAATCCACCGGGCCCGTTCGTCCGTCTCGTAGCCGGGATGGGCCGCTGCGGCCGTCCGATTTTCACCGATTCAGGAGAATCCGATGATCCGATCTCGCATCGCGGCAGTGGCCGCCCTCGCCGTGACCGTCAGCGCCGCCATGGCCCCCGCGGGCGCCGCCGACTCCATGGCCGGCATGGACCATGCTCGTTTTTCGCCGGCAGCCGTCTATACGGGCGCCCCGAACCTTCCGCTGACGCTCTCGCTCATCGCGGCGGGCGGCGGGCCCTCGAACTTCCAGACCACCAAGCTCGTCGGCACGCTGGCCGGGCCGCTGACGCAGGCCGAGCTCCAGAGCCTCACGGCGAAATTCGGCGCCGACAACGTGACGTCGTTCGTCGACGTGTTCAACTTCGTGATCGCCGATGCGCTCAAGATCGTCACCGCCGCAAAAGTCCCGTTACCCGCCCAGCCCGCGGTCGATCCCACCGACGGCAAAGGGCTTTCGACCGCGCTGTATACCGCCGGCGTCTCGAACGGGAACTTCGACGTCGAGTACATGCTCGACAACCTCGTGTCGCATCCGATCCACGTGCAGATCATGAACGACATCGATGCGAAGTACGGCGCGAAGGCCGACGGAAACTACCACGCCGTGCTCACGCAGGCGATGAGCGACCTGAAGGCGGCCTACAAGCTCTAGGCTCCGGCGGCGGCGAGCCGAGATCGAACAACGTCGGCTCGCCCGAGCGCCAGCCTTCGATCGTCAGCATGCGGAGCTTCGTCGCCGTGCCTCCGCCGGCCGAGAAGCCGTGCATCGTTCCGCCCGCGGCAACGATGCGGTGGCACGGCACGATCGGTGCGAACGGGTTTCGGCCGAGCGCCTGGCCCACGGCTTGCGCTGCATGCGGTTCGCCGATGCGTTTTGCGATGTCGCCGTACGTGACCGTCGTGCCGGGCGGTACGGCGCGCGCCGCTTCGTAGACGTCACGGTCGAACGGCGCGAGGCCGTTCATCGCGAGCGGGATCTCGAGCAGATCGTCGTGCTCGGCGCGCAAGAGCGCCGTGATGCGGCGGATCGCGTCCTGGACGTGCGGCGGCGGCGTGGATTCCGGCGCTGCCGGGAAGCGGCGCTGCATGCGGGCGCGCGTTGCGGGCTCGTCTTTTTCGGGGAGCTGCGCGCCCGTGACGGCGACCGCATTCCAGGCGATGCCGCAGGTGCCGAGCGGCGTGGTGAAGAGGGCGAAGCCGGTGGTGCTCATCGCGACGGTATCAACACGATCGCCCCGCCTGCGGCTGCAATCAGCAAGGCTCGCAGCATCGGCGGCGGCTATCGTCGAAAAAGGCCGTACGGCGGCGGGGTGGCGTGCGCTCCCTTCACCGCGTGCCATAGGATGTCGTTGAGCTCGCCCGCGTCGGCGCGGTCGGCGTGCGCGAAGTCCAGCCGCGCGCTGTCGGCGGCGCGGTACGCGGTCTTCGCATTGGTTGCGTTGAGGTCGACGTGCGGTCGCAACGCGTCGAACGGCCGCAGGTTCGGGGTCGCGCGGAATGCCGCCGTCAGCGGAAGCGCGCCAGCATCGTACGGCGACATCGGCGGCAGCCCGAGGAGGATCTCGATCGTGCGCAGCACCGACGCCTGGGTGTACATCGCGTGCTGAACGCCTCCGGCGGCGTACGGCGAAGCGATGGAGAGCGTCGAGCGCTGCTCGTCGACGTGGTCGGGACCGGCCTGGGCGTCGTCCTCGATCAAGAAGATCGCGGTGCTCGCCCAGTATCGCGAATGTGAGATCGCCTCGACCAGCTTGCCGACGGCAAGGTCGTTGTCCGCCACCATCGCCGACGGTGTCGGCAGGTTGGGGCCCGTTCCGCTGGTGTGATCCCGCGGCAGACGCAGGATTTCGAGCTGCGGAAGCGAGCCGCTGCGCACGTACGCGTCGAACTCGCGCTTCCATGCGGCGACGCGATCCACGTCGGACACCTTCATGTCGAAGCCTGGGAACGCGAGGTCGGTGATCGGCCGCATGTCGTCCGGCACCGTTACCGGCGGACCGGCGTTGACGCGCTCCCCGTAGTTGCGCACCGTGACGCCGTGCGCAAGCGCGACGTTCCACAGAAAACGGCCATGCGGAACGGCTACCGGCACCGAGTCTTCGTAGTCGTACACGGGCCTGCGGTTCGCGTACGTCGCGGGCCACATCTTTTCGACATAGTCGTTCGCGAACGCAGCGGCGGCCCAGTTGTGGCCGTCGGCGCTCACGTGCGCGTTCGCGAAGAACCGGTCGAACGTTCCGAAGCGCCGCGCGAACTCGTGCTGGTTGGGCGTGACGGCGGACCCGAAGATCACGAGCGACGGATCGCCGTCGGCGCCTTGGATGTCGCCGAGCACCTGATCGTACGAGCGATTTTCCTTGATCACGTACACGATGTGGCGAATCGGGCCGCCGCCGCGCAGGATCGTGCTCGGAGCGGCCGTCTCGTGCTGCGCGAGCTCGCGCACGTCGGCGACGCCGCGCGCGAGCGCCGCGTCGTCCGGGATCGCGATGCGCCGGATCGATCCGGTCAGCTGGTCCGCGATGTAGTGGGCGGTGTTGAGCACCGGGCGCCCCGGGCGCGGCGAGGCGTAGCCGAGGTTGGTGTGGCCGGACTCGCCCTTCCCGTCGGCGACGTACAGCACGCCCCGCGCGCGATCGACCGCGACGGCCGTCGGATACCAGCCCGTCGGGATCGCGCCGAGCGGCGCGATCCCTTCCGCGGTCGTGCGAAAGACCGCGACCGCGTTCGCGGCGCCGCACGTGACGTACAACCGGTCGCCGTCGAGGGCGAGCCCGTTGGGCGAAGCGCCGGCCGCGTCCTCGCGCGCGAACGGCAATCGCGCGCGAGCGATGACGCGCTCGCTCGCGAGATCGACCACCGCGACGTCGTCGTCATCGCTGTCGGCGACGTATAACCGCGTCGCGTCGAGCGCCAGCGCGGCGGGATGCAAACCCACGTCGATGTGGCCGCGTACGGCGTGCTTCGCGACGTCGATCACGTCGAGCTGCGACGTCCCGCGCGCGGCCACATACAGCGATGCGCCGTTGACCGCGAATGCGAGCGCGGCGGGATGGCTTCCGACGGCGACCGATGCGCCCACCACGGCGGTGCCGGGCGCGACGAAGACAACGCGGTCGGCGAGATCGCCGGCGATCGCGAGCGTCCCGTCGGGCGCGCGCGCGACGGCCACCGGGTAGAACGGCTGCGTCAGCGGAACGGAGCGATCGACGGCACCGCGCACGGTGTCGACGTGCGCGAGCTCGACTTTCTCAGGCCCGGGGACGTAGATCCACACGCCGTCGCCGTCCGGGTCGCGCAGCGGCATGCCGAAGGCGCCGGCCAGCGGCACGGTGGAAACCGGCTGCAGCGACGCCGCATCCAGCACCCGCAGCATCGGTTTGGCGAAGCCCGCCTCGAGCTCGAAGAGGCGCGCGCCGTCGCGCGACAGGACGATACCGGCCGGCAGGGTCCCGACCGTCGCGAGGGGGCCGTCCGCTGCACGGATGTGCCACGCGTTGGGCAGCGTGGTAAACCCCGGCGCGGCGTGCACCGCGGTGGCGACGAGAACACAGCCCGTCGTGACGAACGCAAGGTTGCGAACGAACGATCGTATCACGCGATCACCTGCGACGGTCGAGCGCCATCGCCAGCGCGCGCGGCGCGAGCCCGATGATGAGCGCGAGAGTGATGAAAAAGAACGCCGGATGCACCAGCGGCAGGTCGTCGTGCGGGATCGCGCGGCAGCCGATGTTCGTACCGGCCATCGCCATGCAGAAGAGTCCGTACGCGAGCTGCAGACGGTATCGCGGATCGATCGCGCGCGCGAAGAATGCGCGGCGGTGCTGCGGCAGCCACCACCACAGCATCGGGATGGCAAGCGCGAGGCAGGCCGCGGCGGTGACCAGCCCCCACATCAGGTCGAACGCGCGCGATCCTTCCATCCATTCCCAGCCCACGGCCGGCTCGCGTTCCGTCTCGTGACGCGGTCTCCTACGCATGCAGTGCCGCGCCCAGCGCCGCAGCGGCAATGACGACGATCCATGGTGCGACGCGCCACGCGGTGATTGCGGCGAACGCCGTCAGCGCGATCGCGATGCGCACCGGGCTGGTCCCGAGCGAGCGCAGCACGGGGTCGTAGAGCACAGCCCCGAGCAGCCCGACGACCGCGGCGTTCGCGCCGCGCACCGCGCCCGCGGCGCGCGGTTGCACGGCGACCCGGTTCCAGACCGGAGCGACCGCGAAGATCAGTGCGAAGGACGGGAGGAAGATGAGCACGATTGCGACGAGCGCGCCCGCGATCCCGTGCAGTGGCGATATATTGGCATAACCGAGAAATGCCGAGAACGTGTTGAGCGGTCCCGGCATCGCCTGTACGGCGCCGTACCCTGCGAAGAAGTTTTGCGCCGTGATCAACCGTTCGTGCACCATGCTCTGCAGCAGCGGCAGCACGACGTGCCCGCCGCCGAACACCAGCGAACCCGCGCGGATCACGGTCGCGAGGAACGCGACGGTGGGCGTCTTCGGCAGCGCCGTCGCCGCGACGACCGCGACGAACGCGCAGCCGGCCGCGACCGCGAAGGGCCGCGGCACGCGGATCGGCAGCGCGTCCGCGCGCAGTCCGGGCGCGTGCAGCAGCACCGCGCCGGCGAGCGCGCCCAGCGCGATCGACACCCATTGCAGGCCGGGATACGGCCGCAGCGCCAGCGTGACGGCCAGCGCCGCGACGGCGACCAGCTTCGTGGGGAGATCGGTGCAGAGCGAGGCCGCGAGCCCGACCACCGCTTGCGCGACGACCGCGGCGGCGGCGGCGAACAGCCCCGCGAGCAGGCCGCCGAACCAGGGCGGCATGGCGTGCCGTTCCGCGCCGCCCAGCGCGGCGGCGAACGCCGTCATCGCGAGCGCCGACGGCGCGGTGAACCCCAGCCATGCAAGGAACGCGCCAAGCGGCCCGCCGCGCGTGAGCCCGATCAGCATCCCTACCTGGCTCGAGGTGGGTCCCGGGAGGACCGAGCAAAACGCGACGATCCGGGCGTAGGTCGCCTCGTCGAGCCACCGCCGCTCCTCGACGAAGGTGCGGCGGAAATAGGCGAGGTGAGCGATCGGACCGCCGAACGACGTCGACCCCAATCGGAGGAACGTCGTGAACACCTCGCGCACGACGCTCGTCTTACCACCGGAGGAACCCGACTTCATGCACCTGGGCGATCTCACGGTCTATGCCGACGGCCGCTTCATGCGCTACGACGACGCCAAGGTCGGCCTCCTCACCCATGGCTTGCAGTACGGCACGGGATGCTTCGAAGGCGTGCGCGGCTTCTGGAGCGCGCGCGAGGAAGAGCTCTACCTGCTCAAGGTCGCCGATCACTTCGACCGCCTCGCGCAGTCGTCGCGCATCCTGATGATCGCGCTGCCGCACTCGACGCGCGAGCTGTGCGAGCTCACCGTCGAGATCTGCGCGCGCAACGGCTTTCGCACGGACGTGTACGTGCGCCCGTTCGCGTACAAGGCCAACGAAGACGTCGGCGTGCGGCTGCACGACGTCAAGGACGCGTTCGCGATGGTCGCGATCCCGTTCGAGCGCTACTTCGACAGCGACCGGGGGCTGCGCTGCGGCGTGAGCTCGTGGCGCCGCATCGACGACACGATGGCGCCCGCGCGCGGCAAGATCACCGGCATCTACGTCAACAGCGCGCTCGCGAAGAGCGAAGCGGTGATGAACGGCTTCGACGAGGCGATCATGCTGTCGGCCGAAGGCCACGTGTGCGAAGGCTCCGCGGAGAACGTGTTCATGGTGCGGCGCGGCGTGCTGTACACGCCGGACCCGTCGCAGAACATCCTCGAAGGCGTCACGCGCCGCGCGATCATCACGCTCGCGAAGGACGAGCTCGGCCTCGACGTGATCGAGCGCCCGATCGACCGCAGCGAGCTCGTCGTCGCGGAGGAGCTGTTCATCACCGGCAGCGCGGCCGGCGTGCAGTGGATCGAGTCGATCGACCACCGCCCCGTCGGCGACGGCAAGCGCGGCCCGGTCGCGGAGGCGCTGATCGACGCGTACGACCGTGCGATCCACGGCGCGATCCCGAAATACGAAGACTGGCTGACGCGCACGTACGCGGACCGCGTGAAGGCGGCGAGCTGAGCGGCACGCTGCCGATCGACGCGCTGCGCGCGCACGTGTGCGCGCCGCGGGGGCGCGTGCCGCGCGCGCTGCTGCTGTTCGCGCGCCGGCGGGGTAACCCGGTGGGCGACACCGCCGCGGCCGCGCGCAACTACGCGTGCCTGCGCGCGGCGTTCGGCGAGATCGCGCTGTCGGTGTGGAGCCCGGATCCGGAGCTGTGGAGCGCGCTGTGCGGCACCGAGGTCGGCTACGTGCCGTTCCCCGGCGACTGCGTGCAGCTCGACGGCGTCGACCTGATCGTCGCGGACTGCGTGCGGCTCGACGTCGAGCTGGCGGCGGCGCTCGACGCGAGCGGCGCGGCGGTGCTCGATCTTGCACCCGGTCGGGATTTTCGCTGGCGATTACCGGGCGAGGCCTGGCACACGCTGTCGCTGCCGCCGGACGTCGACTGGTCGCGCCGGCTCATCGCGACGTACGGACTGCTCGGCGTGCGCATCGCCGACGAGCAGACGCTGCTGCCGCCGCCGCAGCGCGGGACCGGCATCTACGTGAACCCGTATGCGAGCACCGCGCGCAAGTCGCTGGAGCCGGCGTTTCTGCGCGAGGTGCTCGCGCAGCTCGCCGACACGCCGGACGCCGTCGGCGTCGTCTGCCCCGCGCCGCCCGCCGGCGTCGAAGCTGCCGACCGCGATGCGTTCGCGGCGCTCGACGCGTGCGTGCGCGAGGCTGCACACCGCAGCGCGCGCATCACGGTGCTGCCCGCAATGTCGGTCACCGAGTACGTCGAACGCATTCGTTCGGCGGGCGCGGTGATCGGCTCGGATACGTCGAGCCAGCACATCGCGGCGCTGTTCGACGTGCCGTCGATCGCGTGCTATCCCGCCTACGCGCGCGGCAGCTACTACCGCTCGCCGGGCTGGAACAACATTTGCTTCACGGTCCCCGAGCCCGATCGGCCGGCCGAGGTGCGTTCGCTTGCGGCGCTCGTCGTCACGCTCGCGCGCGCATTCGCCGGCGGATCGATCGCCCGGCCGCGCACGCTGCCCGCGGCGACGACGCTGTTCGACACGCTGCGCGCGGTCGCGCTGCGCAAGCTCGACGTCACGCGCGCGCAGCCCGTCGTGGACGCCGCGCTGGACGCGCTGCGCGACGCGCTGCCCGCGGCGTGGCATCCGCACGCGCTGGCCGAGGCGCACGCGGTGACGGCCGAGATCATGGAACGCGCGCGCAACGGTACGACCGCGCCCGACCTTCTCGGCAACGTACGGCTCGGTCAAGCCACGGCGGCCAACGCCATCGCCGTGCTGGCGGCGCTTGCCGCCGATTCGGCTGCGGCGCTTCGCGGCTGAGCGGCGTGCGTTAGGGCGCGGGGGTCGGGGGCATCGCGGGTGCCGCGACGGGCGCGGGGACGTTCTGCGGCGCCCACATCTGCTGGTCGGCGGTCGGCGGTGCGGCGTCCGTCGGCGCGGCGCGCTCGGACTCCGCGTCGGGGTTGAAGTCGTTCACGCCGCGCCACGTCGCGAACTTGCCGAGCGCGTCGTAGGCGAGCCGCGACACGCCGCGGATGAAGCGGCGGCCCGACGACAGCGTGCGCAGGTCGGTGGTCATCACCGCGATGACGTACGGGGCCGAGCCTTCGTACACGATGCCGACGTCGTTGAGCGTGTCGTGCAGCGTCCCGGTCTTGTGCGCGATGTCCGTCCCTTCGGGCAGCGGCTCGGGCAGCAGGCTGTTGTGCTGCTGGCCGCGCAGGATCGCGAGCATCTCGCCGGACGACCACTCGTCGACCAGCTGCTTGCGCGCCATCGCGCGCAGCAGGTGCGCCATGTCGGCGGGGCTCGAGCGCAAGGCCCAGCGGATGTGCGGCCCTTCGCTGCGGATGAAGTCGGTCAGCCGCGTGTGCGTGAGGCCGAGGTCTTCCATCTCCTGGTTGATGTGCGAGCGCCCGACGAGCCGGATCAGCATGTTGGTCGCCGTGTTGTCGCTCACGTCGATCATGAGCGAGAGCAGCCGCGACACGGGATAGCTCGAGCCGACGCGCGCCCCGGCGAGATCGCCCGAGCCCCAGTCCTTGTCCGAGCGCAGCAGCTTCACGCGCGTGTTGAGGTCGAACTTGCCGATGCCGAGCTGGCGGAAGACTTCGACCATGACGGGAATCTTGATCGTCGACGCGGCCGGCATGCTCGCCCCCGCATTGAACCCCGTGCGCAAGCCGGTGCTCAGATCGACGATTTGATACGCGGTCGGTGACGAAACGCGTGCGGCGATGCCGCGCACTTGGCGGCTCAACTGTTCGAAGGGAGGCGGCGCGGTGGCGCGCGCGGGAATAATCGACGCACAGAAGG
>Ga0066662_10001171_pt1 | contig 11869 bp, 5 predicted proteins | sample GraSoiAngelo_111_FD_133939 | JGI IMG/M metagenome (GOLD analysis project Ga0066662, IMG submission 133939) | Grasslands soil microbial communities from the Angelo Coastal Reserve, California, USA - 14_0903_12_40cm | ecosystem: Environmental > Terrestrial > Soil > Grasslands | place: USA... | reverse complement strand
CAGTCCCTGAGGCCGGAGACGCCGGAAGAGCGGATGAACCGTCTCGGCAGGACGGAAGACCCGGGACCCGATCCCGATCCGAAAAAGATCTGGACCCGTTTCGGCAAGGAGTACCACATCGAGAAATTCACCCGCCAGTGGGAAGCGTACGACCGCGTCCCCGAGGGGTGGGTGCGGCCGCTGGCGCAGGCGAACGTCGGCTTCGAGCTCTACCAGCGCAACGCGAAGTACCTGTGGTATTGGGCGCCGGAGAAGAGCACGATCGAAGCGGCCACCACACCGCGGAGCGAAAAGCCGAAGTACACCGCGGAGCAGTTGAAGTTCATCGAGAAACTCCGCGGCGAGTTCGAGGAGCTGACGCCGCGCGAGTCGGCGAAGACGGTTCACTTCAGGGAGTCTTCGGACGGACTGCCGGGCAGCGGCTCGTGGCGCAACTCGCTCGCGGTCGCCGACATGAACAATGATGGATGCCCCGACATCATCGCGCCTCCGCAGCGCGGCGTCGGCGGCGGCTCCCCGGTGATTTTTCTGGGCGACTGCAAAGGTCACTGGAAGATCTGGAGCGACGTGAAGTTCCCGCGCCCGCTCGATTACGGCGCGGTCGTCGCGGCGGACTTCAACCACGACGGCAACATGGACCTCGCGTTCTCGGTCCACCTCACCGGCGTCTACTGCTGGCTCGGCGACGGCAAGGGCCACTTCACCGAAGACATCAAAGGACTGCCGATCGACAGCTTCCCTTCGCGCAAGCTGCTCGCGCTCGACGTGAACGGCGACGGCTGGACCGACATCGTCGCGATCAGCGAAGGCGCGAGCGCGCAAGGCATCGTCCCCGGCCCGCGCCTGCGCGCGTTCATCAATCAGAAGGGTGCCGGGTGGAAGGAAACGGGCATCGCTCCCGGCGACGCGTTCTTCGCCGGCGACTCGCTGGTGGCGGGAAACTTCAACGGAGACAAGGTCCCCGACTTCGCCGGCGGCTCCATCTTCTATCAGTCGGACCAACTGCTATGGGTGAGCACCGGGCCGCTGAAGTGGAAGAAGGCCGACGCGGGCGATGCGATCATCGGCGCGGTGTCGGGGCACAGCGCCGCGGGGGCGGGCCATTTCTCCTCGAAGAAGCTCGACGACCTCGTGCTCGTCTACAACCGCGACTTCCCGGAGCTCGATCCGAAGCAGGTCGCCGCGCCGAAGCTCAAGGCGATCTCCGGGGTCGACCTCATCACGTTCGGCGGCAAGACCCCCAAGCGGACGCCGATCGTGCGCGTCCCGGCGGCACGTCCGGTGCTCGGCATCGGCACGGCCGACTTCGACGGCGACGGCAATCCCGACATCATCTATGCGGGATGGTCGCCGCGGCGCGAGTTCGTGCTGCTGCTCGGCGACGGCAAGGGGGGCTTCACGCGCGCCAAGCTCGACGGGATCAAGGCAGAGACGCAAACCAACTATGATGTGACGATCGCGGACGTGAACAAGGACGGCCGTCCGGACGTGATCATTTCGTACGAGTCGGACAAGCAGGGCGCCCTCGGATTTCAGAACGGCTCGATTCGCGTGTTTCTGAACGAGGGAGCCAAGCAGTGAGGTGTGGAACCAGTTTTGAAGGACGCGGACTTATTTAGGTTCGCCAAGAGTCATGCCAACAAGGGCGAAGAAGGAGCCGGGATCTGAAACGGGGTGGCGGGAGTGGACGTCTATGGTGCAACCCCATAAAATTTCACTTTCAACTTGACTCGGCTGCATTTTCGCCTTAGGCTACGCGCAATTTAATTTTGGCTGCTTTTTCACTACTCTTCGGGAGGTGATCGTATCGTCCAGTGAGGATGAGCCAAGCTACCGATGAATCACGAGTAGTACCATTTGAGATGTGTAGGAGAAAATCAATGAAGAAACTGACAACGCTGGCCTTCGTGGCTACCCTCCTCGTGGCGGGTTCGGCGTTCGCAGCTCGCACGGTTAGCCCGGTCGCGAGCCCGAATGCCACCTTCACGTTCGGTGTGGGCGGCGCGGCAGCGGGTCCGTCGACCACGAATAATGATGATTCGTGTGGCATCGGCGTGACGCCTGCTGCAACGCTGCTTCTGCCGTATTTCGAGGTCGAGACCGCGACGCGCGCGACCGACACGTTCTTTACGGTCGTGAATACGGGATACCTCCCGCAGATCGCGCACGTGGTCGTTTGGACCGATTGGTCGTACCCGGTCCTCGACTTCAACATCTTCCTGACCGGATTCGACGTCCAGCCGATCTCGATGTACGACATCATCGCGAACGGCATCATCGCGCCGATTCCGAACAGCACCACGCTGGGCGGCACGAGCTCCAGCGCCACGGCTTCGGCCGGCGGCGTGGTTCTCAGCCCGGTTGGGCCGTTCTCGGGCTCGAACACCTCGAACCCGAACATCAACATCGCCACTTGCGGAACGCTCGCGGGCAAGATTCCTGAGCAGGTTCGCGCTGGCGTGCAGTCGCTGCTCGTCACGGGCGCGGCGGCTGGCATCTGCACCGCGGCCGGCTCGCCGGCTTCGGCTCACCCGACCGCGACGACCGCGGTTGGTTACGTCACGATCGACGTTGCGGCTGTCTGCTCGCAGAACATGCCTGACTCGCCGACGTACGTCCGTTCGGAAATCCTGTTCGACAACGTCCTCACGGGCGACTACGAAATCCTCAACAAGGCAGCAGGCTCGAACTACGCCGGTGGCAACCCGCTGGTCCACATTCGCGCCATTCCTGAGGGCGGCCCGGCGAACACGCCGCTGACCGGCTTCCAGACCAACCTGCCGTACACGTTCTATCAGCGCTACGAAGATCCGGTGACCTTCGCCGCCCCGCTGCAGAACTATGACCGCCGCCAGCCGCTCCCGGCGACCTTCGCCGCGCGCTGGATCCAGGGCGGCGCCAACGCCTTCAACACCTCCTTCCGCATCTGGCGTGAGGGTGTCACTGGCCCGAACACCACCTGCAACGGCTCCGGCAACAGCGCCGACCTCAACTCGGCTCTCCCGGTGACCGCGATCGTCCGCTTCGACGAGCACGAGAACCCGGCCATCCAGTCCGGTATCCCCGTGTCGTTCCCGCTGCCGACCGCTCCGGGCGCGGTGTTCCCTGAGTCGTCGACCACCTCGACGGCCAGCTCGAACTACCCGCAGTTCGCTTCTGGCTCGCCGGCTGGCGACGTCGGTGGTTGGATGTACATGAACCTCAACTCCAGCACGGTTTGCGCGACGGTTTGCGTCGCGAACACCGCTCTCCATCCGACGTGGCCGAATGCGGGCGCTCGCGCTTCGCAGAACTGGGTCATCGTTTCGATGAACGGCGGAACCGGCGGCGCTTCGAGCAACGGCCTCTTCGGCGTTGACTTCGACGCGACGTGGCTCGGCAACGGCTGCACCCCGCCGGTTGCTGCGCCGACCAACACCGTCAACCCGGGCATCGGTCCGGCTGGCGGCATCCTGGTTTGCCCGCTCGGCGATCCGGGCTGCACCCCGGGAGTTGGCAGGTACACGGGCACCAACACCACTCCGTAATCGCGATTCACTTGCTGTAACGACGGGCCGGATGACCTCCGGCCCGTTTTTTTTTGATCGCTTTTCTCAACCGGGTCCAAAAAAGTTATTGCGATGGGGGCGACGGTCCGGTAACATCACACCCGTCCGTTTTCTCATGGCTCTTCCTCTGTCCGTAGACCCTATCCAAAGGAGATCTGAAGTGCTGAAAAAGGCAAGTCTCTATGCGATCGTGCTCGGCTTCCTCTGCGCGTCCGCATACGCCCAGTTCTGGCCGATCCCGAGCTATACGACTCCCGATACGCCCGTGAACTGCAGCGAGTGTCAGGCAGCGTCACTGAACATGCCGACACCCGGATGGCACGATCCGGTAGTCCGCTACGTCGGCCGCTTCGTCTCTTCGGAGTACGTCGCCGACTTTCAGCAGGGCTACCGCACCGCTCGCGCGAAGGGCGTCACCTTCTCTCCGGACGGATCGCGCATCGCCGTCAAGCTCGGTCAGGGCATTGCGACCTATGACACCGGCTCATTCCTTTCGCGCCTCGATTCACACGAAGCGCTGGTGCCGGTGAGCAGCCTCGGCGTCAACGCATGCCAGCGCACGGTGACGGCCGACTGTTCCACCGGCGTCTTCGAGACGTTCCTCCCCTTCGAGCGTTTGTTCTATCCGGAGAACGGCAACTCCGGCTGGACGATCGCGCTCTCCGACGGACAGGATCGCCTCGGACTCTTCGATCTCGACGACCGCGGCCTCGTCTACATGGGTTACGACCAATTCGGATGGGGCATCGCATCCGACCTCCCGAACACCCTCGCGGGCGGCAAGTTGATGTCGTCGTGGCAGGACAAGAACTCGTACTCGAAGTGGGCGCCCGCCACCGCCGCGTTCTGGGTCAAGGACGGTGACACCTACTATGCGCTGGCGTTGAGCTCTACCCACGGATCGACCACGCACGTCTTCAAGGTGCCGACGTACGCCACGGCCACCGAGGTTGCGCCGTTCCCGAAGCTGATCTTCTCGCTGGCGCGCGGCAGCAACGGACGCACCGCGATCATCACCGACTCGGCTCACGTCTACGTCTACGACAATCACTCGCTCGTCACCGGCGGCGCCCCGTTGCAGTCGTTCGATTTCACCGGCTCCGCCACCGTCTCGAACGTCGTTTCGGACGGGACGAACTTCTGGGTCGCCGGACTCTCGCTGGCGAACGGCATCCACATGATGCTGAGCGAAATCGCGCCGTCCGGCGCGACCACCTACGCGCGCACCGACACGATCACGCCGTACGGTGCTTCGGAACCGAACTCGCTCCAGTACAAGGACGGCTACCTCACCAACGTCACGAGCGATTCGGACGGCCAGAACATCCGCCTCTACAAGGTGTCGAACGGCAACGCCGTCGAAATGCCGAGCGTGTCGTCGATCAGCAATTACTTCAAGAACGTCAACGGCTTCGCGCAGCACGCGCCGCACATGACGATCTGGTCGGCGACCCCGCTCGTTTACGGCGGGAGGCTCTACCTCATCATCAACGGCGACGGTCTGGGCGACGTCTATCAGATCCGTACCGACGACACGGTCAACGTCACCTTTCAAGGGACGACCGGGCCGGCGAACGCGAACGCTCCGGCGAAGCAGACCGGCGACGTCTTCTACGGCGATGCCGTGAAGATGACGGCGGCGCTCAGCAGCGGCACGACCGGCGGCGCGCTGTCATGGAACTTCGGCGCCGTGCACGATCCGGCGAACACGCTGGCCGGCACGTTCGGCGCGCAGATCATTCATCAATACACAGGCCTGTCGAAGACCGACGTCACGGTGCCCGTGAACGTCACCGTCACCAATCCCGCCAACGGCGTCACCGGCTCGACGGCGCTCCAGCTCAAGACCGGAACGGCACGCGTCACGTACGGCAGCGTCGGCGGACCGAAGTATCTGCTCGGCAGCGGCGCTCCGATCGTGAGCGACGACTCGTTCTATGACGCCTCCGACGGCGACACGCCGGGTCACTATACAGAGTGGCGCATCGGCGCCGACGCGGCGACGATCTCCGCGCCGGCCTTCACGCCGCAACTCGCGACCCCGACCACCCCGGTCCCGATCGGCGGATGCGGCCAGCACACGCTCTCGATGACGGCGCATTACGGCTACTCGGCCTACAGCGCCTCGAATGTCGACTTCCCGGTGAGCATTGCCGCGCCGTTCACGTACACCGCCTCGGCGTTCGTGCCTGGCGTCGACGTCAGCTATAACGCGGCCACCGGAAACGAGGAGTTCGTCAGCACGTCACGTGCAGCCGGCGCTCTCGCGTCCGGCCGGACCTTCTCGTACACGTGGGACGTCATCGACGCCAACGGCGCCGCCGTCGCCACGATCGCGCCGCAGTCCGGCTCCGCCGGATCGATCGACACGATCGCCAAGTATCCGGTATCGAAGTCGCTCTTCACGCTGGCGGGTTTCAAGGGCCGTCTGACGCTGACGGTCAGCGGCGCCGACCCGTGCTCGCAGACCGGCGCCGGCATGCCGGCGCAGCAGGCGACCTCGCAGGCTCTCGTGCCGCCCGATGCGCAGATCACGGCCGTCTGCAACAACCCGCTCACTGGCGTCTGCCAGTACACGATCACCTCGCCTTCGAATGTCATGCTGAGCGACGCATGGACGTTCGCCTGGACGGCAACGGGTGGAACGCCTACCAGCGGCAATACCTCGAGCCTCACGGTCAGCTACTACACCGCCGGCAACTTCAATGGGAACGTCGTGGTGACGAACAAGGCGGGTCTGTCGAAGACCGTGCCGTTCACCGCGAACATCTCGACGGCTGCCAGCCAGTGCCCGACGTTCAGCGCCACCAGCTCGAGTGGTTCGACGCTGGTCGGAATCACGTACCAGGGAACGGGCGCCACCAGCGGCTGCGTCGACGCGCCCGCAACGACTTGCATCACGAACGAGAACATCCAGTTCTCCCCATTCTTCTATCCGAGAACGCCCGACGCGAGCTGCCTCAGCACGGTCACGTACGCGTGGCAGGTCGACGGCACCGCGGCCGGCACCGGCTCCACGCTGACGACCAGCTTCACGAGCACCGGCACGCACACCATCGCGCTGACGATCGGCGCCGGTAACCAGACGGTGCCGCTCACCAAGAGCATCACCATCACCACGAACCTGCCGCCGCCACCGCCGCCACCGCCCGCCTGCGGAATCCTGTCGGCGCTGAACACGACGGTCGACTACCAGGGACAGACCAGCACGTGCCATACGGGCGGCTCCTGTACGTCGACCGAGACGGTGTCGTTCCTCGTCTCGTTCTTCAATTACAACAGCAACTGCGCGACGCACACGTTCGCATGGACGTTCGACGGCGCTGCCGCCGGAACGCTCACGACGCCGGGAATGACGCACGTCTTCTCAACCTCGGGCAATCACACCTATTCGGTGACCGTCTTTAACGGCAGCAACCGAGTGACTCTGAGCGGAACGCTCACCGTCGCGGGCGGCACGCCGCCTCCGCCGCCGTGCGCCGTGCTGGTGAACGGTCAGAACGTCTTCTTCGACTATCTCGGCGCGACCTCCGGCTGCCATGTCGGCGGCCCCAACTGCACCCCGGGCGAGCAGATCACCGCAACGCTCACGTATTGGAATTACAGTCCGTCGTGCGGTACGCACACTTACTCGTGGACGGTGGACGGTGAGCCGATCACAGGCAATCAGTCGGCAACGTTCCCGCTGACGCAGGGCAACCACACGGTGGCGGTGACCGTCAACAACGGCAACCCCAACGTGACGCTCTCCCAGCAGATCACCGTCGGTGTTCCGGCGAAGCCGAATTACACGTTCGATTTCACGATCGTCCCGCTGGCGCTCCCGCCGTTCTCGTACGCCTTCCAGGTCGTCGTCACGCCTGACAGCCCGACCAAACCGACCCAGTGGCAGTGGAACTGGGGCGATGGCAGTCAGACCGTTACGGCGGGTGCGGTCCAGACGCACACGTTCCCCGATGGCGATGAGTACACGGTCACCGTGACCGCGATCGACGGCCTGGGCGGGTCGGTGGTCCACACGATCCAATCGCCGCCGGCCAAACGCCGCGGCGTTCGCCACTAGTTCATCTCGTTTCCCACCTCAGGGCGGCGTCGACCGACGCCGCCCTTTCCTTTTCCGTAGAATGTCTGCAATGGACGTCGCCGTCCGCGCGATCGGACTCTCGAAGGAGTACAACATCTATCGCCGCCCCGCGGACCGACTCATCGAACTGGTGACGCGGTGGCCGCGGCACACGGTCTTTCCGGCGCTGCAGGACGTGACGTTCGACGTCGAGCGGGGAGAGACGGTCGGGATCATCGGGCAGAACGGGGCGGGGAAGAGCACGCTGCTCAAGCTCCTCTGCAGCGTCACGCACCCGACGAGCGGGACGCTCGAGGCGCACGGCACGATCGCGTCGATCCTCGAGTTGGGGACCGGCTTTCATCCCGAGTTTTCGGGCCGCGACAACGCCGCGCTGAATGCCGCGATCCTCGGCCTCTCGGCCGCGCAGGTCAAACGCGCGCTGCCCGACATCCTCGAGTTCTCCGAGCTCGGCACGTTCCTCGATCGTCCCGTGAAGACGTATTCCTCGGGGATGTACATGCGGCTCGCCTTTTCGGTCGCCGTGAACGTCGACCCCGACATTCTCGTAATCGACGAAGCGCTGGCGGTCGGCGACGGGCACTTCCAGAAGAAGTGCATCGACAAGATCCGGCAGTTCCAGGAGCAGGGGAAGACGATCCTCTTCTGCTCGCATGCGCTCTACTACATCTCGCAGACGTGCCGCCGCACGCTCTGGCTCGATCACGGAAACGTGATGCGTTACGGCCCGTCGGTCGACGTGGTGCACGAGTACGAGACGTTCCTGCTGCAGCGCGACCGGTCGCACCCGGCGAGCGAAGGGCAGCCGGAAGCGGAGCGCGCGCCGACGCCGGTTCGCATCCGCGACATCGTCGTCTGCGATCGCAGCGGACGGCCGCGCGACCGCTTCGCACGCGGTGAGGACGTCCACGTGAAGCTCGCAATCCACTCGGACCGCCCGGAGCAGCCGATTCACGCGCTCATCGGCGTCAATCGCGCCGCGGACGACCTGCAGTGCTTCGCGGTCGGGACGCATGCCGACGGGATGGCGCCGTACTCGGGGCAGTCGGAGTACGAGGTGGTCGTTCAGTTGCTCGAGGTGCCGCTGCAGCGGGCGGACTACGACGTCATCGCATACGTGGGCGACGAGAACGCGATGACGGTGTTCGACCGCCGCGATCTGCGGCGCGGCTTCACCGTCACGGGAGACCGCTTCGACGTCGGGCTGATCGACGTCAAGCACCGCTGGCAGCTCGAGCCGAATCCCGCCGGCGTCGCGTCACGGTTGACGCTGCAGTGAAGCTGTCGCTGCTGCTCGTCAACTACCGCACCGCCGCGCTGGCGGTCGAAGCGATCAGCACCGCGCGCGCCGCGACCGCGGAGAAGCTCCAGGTCGTGGTGGTCGACAACTCGTGTGCGGCCGCCGAGGCCGAGGCGATGCGCCCGCACGCCGACGTGTTGCTCGTCTCCGCGACCAATCGCGGCTACGCGGGGGCGATCAACGACGGCCGGCCCGAATGCGACGGCGAAGTGCTCATCGTCTGCAATCCGGACGTGACGTTCGGCGCCGCTTCGATCGACGCGCTGACTCGCGCAATCGGCGGCGACGTCGCGGTTGCCGGTCCGGCGCTCTTCTGGGACTCTGCGATGCGGTGGCTGCTGCCGCCGGCCGAGTTCGGGACCGGAATCGAGAAGGTCGATGAGGTGCTCGCCAGCCGATCCTCTGCATGGTTCCGTCGACGCGATCGCCGCCGCATCCGGAAGCGCGCCGCATTCTGGGCGTTGCGCGAGACGACGCGCGTCGAGTCGATCTCGGGAGCGGTCATGGCGATCCGTGCCGCCGACTTCGACGGCTTCGATGAACGCTTCGCGTTGTACTTCGAGGAGACGGATTTTCTTCGCCGGCTCGCCGAGCGGCGGCGCGCGATCGTCTACGTCCCGTCGGCTCGCGTCCGTCACGTTTACAACCAGAGTGCCGGCCAGGTGTCCCAAGAGGCGGCGGCTCGCTATCTCGAGTCGGAGATGAAGTACCTCGCGAAGTGGAACGGCCCGTTCGTCGCGCGTCTGCTGAAGTCGCTCGAAAAGGCGGTGGCGCCGCCGGAGCCGCCCGCCGCGACTTTCATCGACCTGCCGCGCGACGGCCTGATCGTCGAAGCGTCGCCGATCGCTTCGTTCGCCACCGCCGCGGGATATATCGCATCGCAGGGGGAGCGGCGTGTCGAGGTCCCGGCGGAGGTCCGGAGCGCCTTTCGCGGCGGCGCGCTCTATCTGAGGGCCGTGGATCCGGGCTCAGGCGAAGTGCTCGCAAGCGTGCGAGCGCTAAAATAAGGTCATGAGCGCCACCAGCGTGTCGGTGTTGCTGCCGCTGGCCGCGAACGCCAAAGACGCGCAACCGGCCTGCGATGCGATCGCGCGGTTTCTCCGCTCGACCGGCTTCGATTTCGAAGTCCTGCCGCTGGTCCCGCACGACGGCGAGCAGTACGGCGCACTCCTCCGCCGCGGCGTCTCCGAGGCGACGGGCGACACGATCGTCGTCGCGGACGCCGGCCTGCCGTACGGCACGAGCGCCATCGGAGACGCCATTGCGATGATCCAGTCGGGCGCGATGGACGTCGTGTTCGCGACGACGACGAGCGACGACTCGCGTCATGCGCTGATCCGGTGGCTGCTCGTCGACATCCTTCCCGACCCCGCAATTCGCCTGAAGGCATTCAGCTCCGCCGCGGCGCGTCTTGCGATCGGCGAGACGAAGCTCGCCGGCAGCACGTGCGATCTCGAGATCGCGTTTCTCGCGAACAAGTACGGTTTCCGCGTCGAGCCGCTGCAGGTCACGCTGTACGCGAAGACCTCGCGCTCACCATCGTTCACGAGCTTCAGTCTCGGCGCTGTGATCTCGATTCGCATGACGGCACGGCGGATGGGGTACCGCGCGTCGCGCCGTTGCCCGGTCTGTTTTGCGAGCGACGTCTGGACGGCGGCGCAGATTCCGGGAAACATCGTGCGCGCCTGCTCACGGTGTAAGTGCCGATACCTCAATCAGTTCGCGAGCGACGACGAAGCGATGCCGGTTCGCCGGATCCTTCGGGCGCATGCGGCTCCGGCCGAGGCGCGCGAGGAGTCGCATTCGTCGACGGCGCGCGAGAAGACGGCGATGCGGCGTCTCGCCGCGCTTCGCAAACAGCTCGCGCCGCGCGCGCGCGTGCTCGAGATCGGCGTCCGCGACGGCAGTTTCGGCCTCGCGTCGGCGAACGAGTTCGAGTACGTCGGCATCGACCACGCGCAGCCGGTCGCGCGCGCCGCGCGCGCCCAAGGTCTCGAGGTCTACTGCGCGACGCTCGCGAACTTCGTCAACACCGGTCCGCTCTTCGACGCCATCGCGCTCTTCCATGTCTTCGAGAACCATCCCGATCCGCATGACGCCCTCGCGCGCATCAAGGACCTGCTGAAACCGGGCGGCGTGCTGTACCTCACGACGTTCGATACCGAGGGGCTGTTGTACCTGCTCACCGAGCGGAAGCGGATGGCGCAGAACTTCCGGACGCACCTGATCCTCTACTCGCGGTCCGCGATCATCGAGCTGCTGGAGCACTCCGGCTTCGAGATCGACGTGATCGGCCCCGAGCTCGAGCATCGCGACCACCGCTTCCTGCGCCACGTCGCCGCGTCGCGCTGGCCGCTGCTTGCGCCGTTCGTGAACGCGCTGTTGAAGATCCTCCCCGATCCGCTGCTGGTCGGCACCGGGTCGATTCGCATCATCGCGAAGCGCCGCGCCGGATCGACGATCGACATCCGCGCCGTCCGCTCCGTAGAAGCAACGCATGCCCGTTGATACCGCCGCGCGCTTCGTCACGCGCGCGTTCCAGGACGGGGACGAAGACGCGATCCTCGATCTCTTCGCGCGCTCGTTCCCGCACGCGCCGCGCTCGCGCCAGTCGTTCGATTGGAAGTACCGCCGCAATCCGTTCGGCAACGCCCACATCAGCCTCACGTTCGACGCCGAGGGACGGCTGGCCGGCCACTACGCCGGCTACCCCGTTCCGTTCGTCGACGGCGACAACCGTTTTGTTGCACATCAGATCGGCGACACGATGACGTCGCCGGATGTCCGCCATGTCGGCCGCGGCCCGACGTCGATCCTCGGCCGCACGGCCGCGCACTTCTACTCGGACTTCTGCGAGGGGAAGGTCGCGTACAACTACGGCTTCAATGTCGCCAACATTCAGAAGTTCTCGATGCGTTTTCTCCGTAGCGACCGTGT
>Ga0066662_10001169_pt1 | contig 11873 bp, 9 predicted proteins | sample GraSoiAngelo_111_FD_133939 | JGI IMG/M metagenome (GOLD analysis project Ga0066662, IMG submission 133939) | Grasslands soil microbial communities from the Angelo Coastal Reserve, California, USA - 14_0903_12_40cm | ecosystem: Environmental > Terrestrial > Soil > Grasslands | place: USA... | reverse complement strand
TTCACGGTTCGCGCCGGCCTCAGGACGTCGAGGACGGCGTGCTTCTTCACCTGCTTCTCGAGCGCCGCTTCGACGCCCTTCGGCTTGGGTGGGAACTTGCCGGGTCGCGATGCGATCACGATCACGTTGCCGAGCTTGGCGATGCGGGTGATCCCCTTGGCATGGCTCACATGCCAGCCGCCCGGCACGAGCATGTGGAAGTGCAGCTTCGGATCCGTGTAGGTCTCGAACAGCGCCCCGTTGGTGTCCGTCCCGGCGGCCGGTGTGTAGGTGCCGGTGGATGCACCGCCGCTGGAGGCGCCGCCGCTCGAGGAGCTGCCGGCGGGGGTCGAGGTCGACCCGGACGAGTGCACGCCGACGCTGTTCGAGCCGGTCGCGCTCGTCGTGGAGCAGGCACAGGCGAGGAGACAGAGCGCGGATCCAAGCAGGCCGGCGCGCCAGGCGGTGGTGCGCGGGTGCATTCCGGTCAGCCTACCCCGTTTCCGCGCTCGCTATGCACGCCAGGGTGGTCGCGCCTACAAGAACGCCGCACCGCGGGCGGCGTTCGACGAGACGGCCGGCGGCCGCCTCCGACTGGCCCTCTGTGCCGGCCTGGGTGCCGTGCGAAGCGGTGCTCGAGTCGGCTGCGGAAAGCCGCTCTGGTATCCTTCCCGCCGCCCGTTGCGGGGTCGTCTAATGGTAGGACGCCTGACTCTGGATCAGGTAGTCGGGGTTCGAGTCCCTGCCCCGCAGCCTCCTTGATCGACGTCACCTTCGATCCTCGCGACGATCATCGGACTAACCGCAGCTGTGCTCATGGTCGCGTGGATGCCGACGGTCGCGATCAAACCATTCTGATGAGGCCCTACCACCGCCTCGGCGACGCCCCCACGTAACTCAGATTCGGGTCGATTTTGAGCCTGAGCGTCTTTTCGACGGCTCGCCGTGCTCGTACGGCTGCCGATTCGCCCGTCGCGGTTCCACCACGCTCATCCACATCGCATTGGTAGTACGAGAGCGATCGCAGATGTGCTTCATCCGCGCACGGTGACCCAGACGTTGTTTGCGTCGGCTGTGACTCCGGTCGGTGGATAGGGCAGGCTGATTCGTTTGACCGCGTTCGTGTTCGGGTCGATGCGCCAGAGTGCGTGGTCTTCGGGCGTGGTCGCCCAGATCGCGCCGGCACCTACGGCGACGTTCCAGACGCAGGAGAGTTTGGGGCAGCCGGCGTGCTGTACCGGGAGGTGGGTTGACTGGGGAGCGCCCGATCCGACGGCGGGGAGGCGCACCACCTGGGGTTTCGCCCAGTCGCCGAACCAGAGCGTGTCGCCGTCGATGACCGGCGAGTCGGGGTTGGTGGCGCCACTGTTGATCGTCTTGAGCGCGTGGGTCGTCGGGTTGAATCGCATCAGGGTGCCGTCGTCGAAGTTGGCGATCCAGAGCTCGCCGTATCCACCAGACCAGGCGAGCGCTCCCGTGTACCGATGAAGGTCGGTCGTCCGTCCGATGCCTGTTTCAGGGTTGAGCTGTGTGAGCAGGCTCCTGTCCCCGCCGCCGCCACCGGACACCCAGAGCGATCCGGCGCCGTAGGCGCGCCCGCGGAAGAAGCCCGGACCCCCGGGGACGTACCACGCCGGACCGAGCGTGAGCGTCCTTGCGTTGACGCGCACCGCGGAGTCTCGGCCGCCTCCGGGCGGATAACAGTTGATCACCCAGACATCGCCGGATGGGTCGGCGGTGAGTCCACACGGGGCGAGTCCGCCGCCGACGACGACCGCCTTGCCTGTCGTCGGATCGACCCGGACGAGCGTCCGCTTCCCCGTGTTCTTGATGCCATTTGCGACGACGCCGCGGCCGCTTGGGGCTGCCGGCATCACCGGGCGGGATGTGCATCGGCAGGCGGCGCGTGGGCGGCGTCAGGGTGTCGTCGTGTCTGAGGATCTGCCGCTCGAGCTCAGCGAGTGAGGGGCTGGGCTCGAGGCCGAGCTCGTCATGCAGTACCTGGCGGCCGCGCCGGTACACCTCAAGCGCGTCTGCCTGACGGCCGGAGCGGTAGAGGGCGACCATAAGCTGGGCGCGCAGCTGTTCGCGCAAGGGGTGTTCGGCGACCCGCTTCTCGAGCTCGGGCACGAGCTCGGCATCGTGTCCGAGCTCGAGCTCGGCTGCGATCCGCTGTTCGATGGCGACGAGGCGGAGCTCCTCCAGGCGCGCGATCTCGAGTCTGGCCCAGTCCTCATTCTCGAACTCCTGGAACGCCCGTCCACGCCACAGCGCGAGCGCTCGCTCGAGGATGATGATTGCCTCGTCTGCTTCTTGCTCGGCTGCGAGCTTGGTGAGGCGCTCGAACTCCTTGGCGTCGGTATCGGCCGAAGCGAGCTGGTAGCCGGAGCCTTTGGTCAGGATCGTGTCGGGATGAACTGCACGCCGAAGCTGCGACACGTAGCCGTGCAACGCCTTCTGAGCGCTGGCCGGTGGCCGGCCTGACCAAAGCTCATCGATTAACCGCCCGGCTGAGACGAGCTCATCGCCGTGGGTGAGCAGCAGCCCGAGTAAGGCACGTTGACGGCCAGGCCCCAAGGGGAGATCCGTCCCGTCCTCTTGAACCTCGAGCGGCCCGAGGATGCGGAAGCTGACCGCCACTATATGAGGCTACAGCAGCCTCAAACCCCCTGCAATCAAGCGATTTACCGCTCCGTTACCCGCACTCACCGGCCAATGACCGCCCGGTTGGACGCTGTGGCTGTCGGCACCACACGACAGCCCACTCGCACGGTGAGGAGAACACCATGAACACGTACCTGATTCGGCAGACGTCGAGCGCGTTCCGCCTCGTCGCCTTGGCGGTCGCTGCGATGCTGGTAGCAAGCGGCTGCAACGGCACGTCAGCCCCCGATCTCTCGACCGTCGGCGGAAAGACCGTCGCGACACCACTGCCGTACAAGCGAGGCGGGCTCGACCCGCACCTCGCTGCGGGTACGTATCTGGTCGACTTGGCGTCACTGCAGAAGGGGCCGGCGGGCCCCATCCACCTGCCGAAGATCGCAATCACTCTGCCCGACGGGTGGCAGAGCTACAAGGGGTACGCCGTCCTCAGGGATTACGGGGGCGCGAGCTTGATGGGCCTGTCCTTCTGGGACGTCAACAAGGTCTATGGAACCCCATGCAGGTGGAGGTCCAAGGCTATGGTTGACCCGGGATCCTCCGTCAGCGGTCTCGCAGCCGCGCTCGCGCGCCAGCCGCTTCGCAACGCCACCGCGCCGATTGGCTTCAACCTTGCGGGCTACGGGGGCAAGTACCTGCGCCTGTCAGTCCCCAGGCACATCGACTTTGCGCACTGCGACGATGGAACGTTCGAGAGCTGGACGGGACTGGGATGGGCCGACGACCGCTCACAGCAAGGCGCCGGACAGGTCGATCGAATCTTGATCCTGAACATCGATGGGCAGCGCCTGGTCGTCGACGCGAACTACCTGCCCTCCGCCACCGCCGCAGACCAAGCCGAGCTCGACCATGTTGTGCAGTCGATCCGGTTCCTACAACCCGGCGCGAACGCCGACGCTTCGCTCTCCACCGTGACCGGGCCGGTTCCCCAGCGCACGGGAAGCCCGCACAACGGCCGCTGGATCGCCTACTCGACCGCCGCCGCCACAGACTGGAAATACGCGGCATACGACCGCCATGGCAGCGACATCTACATGACCCAGGCCGGCCACCACCCAACCCTCGTGGCGAGCCGTGGCAACGGATCCGTCTGGAACATCTGTCCGACCTTCTCGCCAGACGGAACCATGCTCGCCTACGCCAGCGTCGCGCACACGGGCTCGAAGATCCTCGACGTGCACGTCGGAGCCGACGGTCCCACCGGTACCCCGACGGTCGTACTGAGCATGCCGGGTCGTCAGACCCTGTGTCCACGATGGTCGTCAGACAGCTCCAGACTGGCATATCTCGACCCGAACCGAACCGTCACCGTGCCGTACCTCCGCACCCACCGAACCGTCATCGTGCGCGGCCTCGACGGCTCCAGACACCCCTGGGCGCACGGCGACCCCACAGCACAGGCCTTCACCCGAAGGGCCAATATCGTCTCCTCGCCGGACGGCCGCCTTGTCGCATACCGATCCGACTACCAAATCACCGTCTCGCACCCGAACGGCACCGCACAGCGCATAATCAACGACAACCCGGCCAGCTACGCGATCAGCGGATGGTCACCCGACGGGCGCGAGATCCTGCTCATGCGGGACGTCGGCGGCGGATTCACGATGCGCGCCGTCTCCATCGAAGCGCCCTACCACTCCACGACCATCGCTGATTACGTCCCCGTCAACAACGCACGATCCTGGCCAAAGTACGGCGACGTCTCATGGCAGCCCGCCCCATGACGCTGCTTCCCTGCTCGGGGCGACCTAAACATCCTCCGCCGCTTCGCTTCCGGCCAGCGGAACACCGCGGCGATCAGGAACCCGCTCGGCCGAGGCCAAGTACGGGGCAAAGCCCCACGTAAGCAGCCCAGCGGGGGCCACGTAAGACCCCAGCGGCCAAGAATCACCAGCTCAACCGAGCCGCGGTGAGAACCTGAGAACAACCCAGCCTCGCTCCTAGAGCCAGAATCAGGCCCTCTCAGTGGTCGCGGACACCCTGGGGGGACACCCGGGGGACACCAACACAAACCTCACGGTCTGCCTGCAGGTTCCTCACGATTTACCCCCGGGACGCTCATTGTCGCATGCCAGCATGCGGGGCGTTTCGCCGATCCCTAGCGGCGGCCTTCACGTCGAGTCAAGGAGTTGCCGCCTATGCCGGCATGCATCAAGAAGATTCTCAGAGTGGCGGTGGTGCCCTGTGCGCTGATGATCGCGTTGGGTCAGCCGGACGCCCTCGGCGCCACGCTCGATCCCGGGAGCGGCGGCGGGGTGTACTTCGGGGCGTACGTGAACCTGACAAACAAGTGGACGAAGACGGACCGGATGGCTGAGCTCACCCGGTATGAGAGCGACCTCGGACGCAAACTTGCAATCAACCATCGCTACTATGCCTGGACCAGCGAGTTGGCAAACTGGGAGACCCAGTGGGACGTCGCGAACGGCAGGATCCCCCTTCTGAGCTGGTCGCACTACTCTGCAACGGCAGTCACATCGGGATCTCAGGATGCCGTCATCCGCACTGCGGCCGACCATCTGCGTGCGCTGGGCAAACCGGTGATGCTGGAGTGGTTCTGGGAGATGGACCTGAACCGGTACGCCACCCAGACTGGTTCGCCGGCGACGTTCATCGCAGCCTGGCGACATATCCACGACATCTTCGTTCACGAGGGTGCCGCGAACGTCGCGTTCGTGTGGTGCCCGACAGCCAACGGATTCGCGACCGGCGCGGCGCAGCGCTACTACCCCGGTAGCTCCTATGTGAACTGGGTCTGTGCGGATGGGTACAACTGGGGAGGCGTGCGCTCAAATCGCCCATGGCGCAGTTTCAGCGAGATCTTCTCCTCGTTCTACCATTGGGGCACAACTGCGACTTCCAAGCCACTCATGGTCGGCGAAGTAGGCACCGGAGAGGGCACTGTCGGGCAAAAGGCCACCTCGTTCAACAACGCTGCCTCCTCGCTTCCGACCACGTTTCCGCGCATCGCCGCAGTCGTGTACTTCGATAGCTATGACTCCGCGAACAACTGGGATTGGAGATCGACCAGCTCGACCAGCGCTCGTAGCGCCTACATCTCGTGGGCGCGCACTCCATACGATCGGCTCGGCTCGTAAGCCCACCCGTTTGCCTCGACTTATCAAACCGCGCTATGGGTCTATACCGGTCGCTCATGGCCCCGCCCGCGGGCTCGGCGCTGAACGGGACAAAGCGACGGACCCGTGCGGCCTCCCCGGCGTCACGCTCCCGAACGAGCCTCGTGCTCTCCGCCTCCTCGTGGCCAGGGTGGGAACGCGTGCGTGGGGGGGAAGCCGGGGCGAGCGGTCCGGACGCACGGATGAGCCCTCCATCAGGGAGCGATCGGTGAAATTACCGACGCGCCACGACGACCTGTGGCTGATGCTCCCTTTCGAGTGGTGCCCCGCGGGCGCCGGCCAGAGCGACAAGGTCGTGAAGACACCGACCAGTCGAGCGTCGTGCCCGAGGGGCTCCGCAGATATCGGCTGCTGCCTGGCGCGCTAGCGCCTGAACCAGCGGCGCCGGCGAGCGGGCTCGGCCGGCTCGTCGTCTTCCCAGTCCATCTCACGAGGCTCATCCGGGCTGCGCTCATCCGCAGCTTCCTCTTCGAACGGGTTCGGATCGGGCGCGGACACGGCGATCTCCGGCGCGCCAACCGCGACCGCGAACACCCGGTGGTGCAGCCTCGACGCGCGGCGCACCTCGGACGGGTACGCCTCGAGTTCGGCGACCCCCGCCATGCGAAGGTCGACCGGGATCTCCCCGCCGCAGACGGCGCAGGTCCGCTGGAACCGTCCGATCACCTCGCCGAGACAGTTCGGGCAATGGCAGACGACACCCATGCCCCTCTATCGGCTCGACGCGGTCCCCGGCTTGAGTAAGGAGTCCGTTATGACGGGTGCCGGCTAGTGGCCGACCGGCGGCTACTGCTCGTCGTGCACCTCGGCGACGATCGCAGTCGCGGCCTCCGCCGACACCACCTGCTTGGCGATCTTCTCGTATCCCTGCAGGCTGCGCTCGAGCTGCTGCAGCATGCGGTCCTCGGCGATCGCGATCACCGCGGAGGAGCCGGGCGGAAGGCTCTCGCCGATCGCCCGCAGGTCATCGTCCTTGAACCCCTTGTCCCGGATCCGGCCCCACAGCCCGCCGGCGCCGCCGCCGACGAGAGCCGCGCCAAGGATGCTGGGCGGGAAGATCAGGCCGACGATGCCGCCGACGATTGCTCCGCGCTTGGCCATGGTGCGGCCGCTGGGATCTGCCGTCTCGCTGAAATGCACCTTGCCGTCGGCGCCGCGGGTGATGGCAGCGGCGTCGAGCAACAGGATCGACCCGTCGCGGTCGGCCTCGCGGAACGCCTTGAGGGCCTCCCCGGCGCCGTCCTCGGAGTCGTAGGAGGCGACGAAGATCTCGACTGTGGTGTTCTGGGTATCGGTCATGGTCGCAGCATTGCCTCCGCCTACCGGTCGGGTCTCATCCCGCGGGGACGAAATCGACCGGCCCAGGGAGGCCACGCGGGCTAGGCTGCTGGGTGATCGGAGTGCGTCTCGCGACGTGTCACGCGGCGCACATACCCCCTTCCGATCGTCCCGCCGGTTCTAGTAGACAGGACCGGCGGCCCTCCCTCAGCTCATGAGGTGCCGCAGATACAGGTCCGGCTCCTCCAGGAATGAACGCCACGACTGCACCAGGTCGGCCTCGTCCCAGCGTTCCAGCCTCCGGAGCCCCCAATCGCCCACCTCCAGCAGGTGCGCATCCGGCAGCGACATCAGCAGCGGCGAGTGGGTGGCGACGATCACCTGGCTACCCTCCTTGCGCATCTGAGCGAGCAGCGCGAGCAGCGCGAGGCATGACTGGAACGACAGCGCTGCCTCCGGCTCGTCCATGAAGTAGACCCCGACGTCGGCAAACCGCTGTTCCAGCACCGCGAGGAACGACTCGCCGTGCGACCGCGACTGCAGGCGTTCCTGGTCCCACGCGCCCCGCGTCCCTGCACCTCTGGTATCGACTTCGGCCAGATAGCTGTGCATCAGCTCCGCCCGGAGGAAGAAGCCGGCGGGGGAGGCGCGCGGGTGTGTGCGCGCCCGCAGGTGGTGGCGGAGGGGCGAGTCCTCGGCGCTCGCCTGCGGCCCGGTCTTCGAGCCATGCGGGTGCTCGAAGCCTCGGCGCGGGTACACCTCGGCCAGCGCCTCGACCAGGGTGCTCTTGCCGCTGCCATTCTCACCGATGATGAAGGTGACGCCCGGGGCGATGTCCATCCCGCCGGCGCCGACCAGCTGGGCGATCGCCGGGATGGTGAACGGCCACGCTTCGAGGTTCGGCGGCCGCATCTGGTTCGGTGCCCAGTCGATACGTTCGAGGTGACGCGGCGCCGGCTGGGTCACAGCCTGAAGCTGGGGAGGAGGCGCTTCTCCGTCTCACCCTCCAGCGTCGCGGCGACCTCGATGTGGTCCTCGAGCCCGGATCCGCGCAGCTTCGACCGCAGCAGGTTATCGACCTGGAAGAGGCCGGCGGAGTTGTTCATCTCGATCTCCACCAGCACCTTGCCGTCCTTACCGCCGCGGATCACGACCTCCTCGATGGCCGCGGCTGAGAGCGAGTGGATGGAGACGCGCCCGCTCTCGAACGGGATGCGCGACCGGCCCTTGGCCATGTCGAGCGCATCCGCCACCCGCACGATGCCCGCCTCAAGCGACAGCGGCTGGCCGTCGGAGCGGTGGCTGATGATGGTCTGCAGCACCTCGGCGACCACGATCGTGCGCTCGGGCTCCTCGTACAGCCCCTCGAGCAATGCGGGAAGCCGGTCGGCGGCCAGGAACAGGCTCATCTCCTCGTGGCCGTGGCGGTGGATCGCCATGCCCAGGCAGTGCGTCAGGCAGCCGAGTGCGACGACGACCTCGGCGTCCTCCTGGCGCATGCTGTAGTCGCTCACCATCCCCGGCTCCACGCCGGCCCGCTTCAGCTCACGCAGCAGCTTGAGGCCGATGTTCGTGACGATCTGGATATGCACCCAGGAGTGATCGTTGATCTGCATGCGCGCGACCGCGTTGACGTTGGCCGCATGCCAGAGCGCCTTGATCGAGTCGTCGCGGTTCACCCGATCGACCACGTCGCGGAGCGTGCGGTTGCCGCGCGCCGGGACGTTGATCCGCATGTCGCGCACCGCCTCGGCGGGCGTCATTCGCGCGCCGCGCTCGGCCCGCACGCTTACGGGCGTACCGGGCGCCGGCTCGGCGCCGGCGGGCATCTCCTCCGGGTCGCCCTGCTGCTGTTCGTCTGAGCTCATGGTGGTGAGCGCAGACTACGCCAAGATGACGGATCCCACGTTTGGACGATCCCGGGCGTCTGACGGACAGACGCGCGGAGCCGTCGGATCAGTCAGCTAGACGCCCTTGGGCAGGATGCGCCAGCCGAAGGCGAAGGCATCGTGGAACCAGCCGGCGTTGGGGCCCATGTAGTCGATCGTGACGCCGGCGCCGCTGCCGTGGCTGTTGATCGTCCAGCCGTTCCCGAGGTAGATGCCGGTGTGGTAGACGGTGCTCGAGGCGGTCAGCACGCCGTGCGGGTCCGTGCTCCAGAACAGGATGTCGCCGGGGCGCAGGTCGGAGTATGCGATCCGCTTGGAGACCGGGATGTTGGCCGCCATGTCGTAGGTCGTGCGCCACGGGATCTTGGACGTGCCGTCCCACGTGGTGCCGGGGACCGAGTAGGCCCGCTTCATCACCCACCACACGAATCCCGAGCAGTCGAATCCGCCGGCGACGTTCTGCCCGAGCGCCACCTGCGGCTGGTCCGACGACCCGCCCCAGACGTAGGGGGCGCCGGCGTAGCGGAAGGCGAAGCCGAGCACGGCCTGCTTCAGCGGCGAGTACTTGGGCAGCGCGTGGATCACGTTCAGCTGCGTGTCGACGTTGTACTGCCAGTAGCTCGAGAGATGCGCGAGCAGGTACGCCTGCACGGCAAGGTTCGCCCGTGGGAGCAGCGAGGTCGGCCAGGTCTCCCACTGATCCGCGCCGTAGGGGACGTTCCAGCGCGCGCCGACGTCACGCACCACCTGCTCCACGCCGAACCCCTCCGGCAGCCGCGGCTTCCAGCCATCGGCCGTCGTGATGCGCATGAGCAGCTTGGCGTCCTGGTAGAGGCCCATGACCCGGACGATCCCGGCGTCGAACTGCATCTGGGTGATCGTGTCCATCGGCCCGCTGCCGGCGCCGATCCACCCGTTGTCGACTGCCTGGCCGTAGGGATCGGTGGACACGGGGGCTCCGCTCACCTTGTGGTTCAGATCCGTGAGCACCCGCGCGGCCGCGCGCCGGCTGGCGTCGCGCTTCGGCTCGAAGGTGCCGTCGGCACGAAGCGGCACCCATCCGTGGCTAGTCGCCCACAGGATCTGGGACCGGGCCCAGAACGACGACGAGACGTCAGGGATGGAGGTGGTGGCCGCGCCTGCGTTCGCCGGAAGGAAACACGCAAGCGCGGCCACAATCAGGAGCACACGCGAACGACCCATACGGCCGGGTATATCGGAAGATGTGCAAAACGACTTAAGTAAGGAGAATGTGAGACTGCACTAGACCAGACGGCCCGGTCAGGCGCTCTGGCGCCAGTCGTCGTAGAGCGAGAAGTAGCGGCCCTGCCGCGCGATCAGCTCGTCGTGCGAACCCATCTCGATCACCTCGCCGTGCTCGAGGACGACGATCAGATCCGCCCTGCGGATGGTGCTCAGCCGGTGAGCGACCACGATCGACGTGCGGTCGGCGAGCAGGGTCTCGAGCGCTGCCTCGATCCGCGCCTCCGTCGGGATGTCGACACTCGACGTCGCCTCGTCCAGGATCAGCAGCCGCGGGTCGGCAAGCAGCGCCCGCGCGAACGCGACAAGCTGCCGCTGGCCGATCGAGAGCCGGGCGCCGCGCTCCTCGATCTCCGTGTCGTAGCCATCGGGCAGCTGCTCGATGAACGCGTCCGCGCCGACCGCGGCCGCCGCCGCCCGCACCTCGTCGATCGTCGCCTGCGGACGGCCGAACGCGATGTTGTCACGCACCGATCCGGCGAACAGGAACGCCTCCTGCGGCACGATGCCGAGCTGCCGGCGCAGCGAGTGCATCGTGACGTCGCGCAGGTCGTGGCCGTCGATCGTGACGCGGCCTCCGGTCGGGTCGTAGAAGCGGGCCAGCAGCTTCACGATCGTCGACTTGCCGGCGCCGGTGTGACCGACCAGCGCGACCGTCTGGCCCGGCTCGGCCGTGAACGAGATGCCGTGCAGCACCTCCGCGGTGTCGCTGCGGTAGGCGAAGTGCACGTCCTCGAAGGCAACGCGGCCATCGATTTCGGGCAGCTCCTCCGCGCCGGGCGCGTCGACCATCCTCGGGGCGGTGTCGAGCACCTCGAACACCTTGTCCAGCGCCGCCGTGCCGGCCAGGAACGTCTGGTAGAACTGGGACAGCTGCTGCACCGGGTCGAAGAAGTTCGCGAGCAGCCCGATGAAGACGAACAGGTCGCCCGGCGTGATGTCGCCGTTCAGGGCGCGGACGCCGCCGTAGCCCAGGACGACGGCGGTTGCCGTGGCCGAGAGCAGGTCGACGAACGGGAAGTAGATCGCGCTGACCGTGACCGTCTGCTGGTTCGCCTCGCGGTACTCGTCGTTGACGGCCAGGAAGCGGCGGTAGTTCGACTCCTCGCGGCGAAAGGCCTGGACGACGCGGACGCCGGAGATGTCCTCCTGCAGGCTGGCCGTCACCTCGCCCAGGCGCTCACGCGTCCGGCGGTAGGCGATCGCGGAGAAATGCCGGAAGAGGATGGTCGCCACCAGCATCGCCGGGAACACGGTCAGGGTTGCCAGCGCCAGCCGCCAGTCGACGTACAGGAGCACGGCCGCGGAACCGATCAACGTGATGGTGTTCTGCACCAGGGTCGTGGGGCCGTCGGTGACGAGCGTGTTCAGCGCCTCGATGTCGTTCGTCAGGCGGGAGATGACTACGCCGGCGCGCGTCCGCTCGAAGTACCCGAGATCGAGCCGCTGCACGTGCCGGAACAGGTCGCTGCGCAGGTCGGTCAGCACCCGCTCCCCGACCCAGGTGGTGAGGTAGCTCTGGACGGCGGTGAAGGCCCAGCCCAGGAAGGCGACGGCCAGGTACACAGCCACCCAGAACTGGACGGTGCCGAAATCCCCCGGGATGATGCCGCGGTCGATCGCCTGCTGCGCGATCACGGGCCCGGCGATGGTCGTGGCGGTCGAT
>Ga0066662_10001168_pt1 | contig 11876 bp, 9 predicted proteins | sample GraSoiAngelo_111_FD_133939 | JGI IMG/M metagenome (GOLD analysis project Ga0066662, IMG submission 133939) | Grasslands soil microbial communities from the Angelo Coastal Reserve, California, USA - 14_0903_12_40cm | ecosystem: Environmental > Terrestrial > Soil > Grasslands | place: USA... | reverse complement strand
GTTCACTGCCGTGGCCCGCAATCGCGTGCGGCGCCGCGTGCGGGAGATTCTCAGACGCCACGCGCTCGCATCGCTCCCCGCGGTCGACCTCGTCGTGCGCGCGAAGCGCGTCGCCTACGCCGCTCCGTTCGCAGTGCTGCGCGCCGAGCTGAGCGGTGTGGTGAGGCGCATCACATGAGCGTCGGGCGCTGGCCGCGACTCGCCGTCATGGCACTGATTCGCGGGTACCAGGTGTCGCTGTCGCATCTGGTGATCACGCAGTGTCGGTTCACGCCGTCGTGCTCGCGTTACACGTTCGAGGCGGTCGAGCGCTACGGCGCGCTCAAAGGAACCTGGCTCGGCATGAAACGCATCCTCCGCTGTCACCCGTTGCATCCGGGCGGCTACGATCCGGTGCCGTAAGGACTAGACGTACAGGCGCATAGACGCACAGGCGCACAGGCGCCGAGAGGTCTCGTGGAACGACGCGTCCTTCTTGCATTCATCCTGATGCTCATCGTGTTGATCCTGCCGAGCATCTTGTTTCCTCCCAAGCCGGACCGGCGGACCGGCGGTCGGGCGGTCGGCGACACCACGCCACGGTCGGACACCGCGCCCGCCGCCCCGGCTCCCCCGGAGTCCGTCGCTGCGACCGCGTCGCTCCAGTCCGGCTGTCCCGCAGTGCGTCCGTCGCGCGTCGCTGCGGCCGAAACCGTGTGGGTCGTTTCGCCGCGCGTGCGGTTCGGCTTCAGCACCGCTGGCGCGCAGCTCTTGAGTGCGGAACTCCTTGACTACAAGTCGTTTGCGCCAGGCGACTCAGGCAAGCCGGTGCAGCTCGTCCCCCCCGGCCGGCCGCTCCTGGCCCACTGTCTCGTGCTGGGCGCGGACACGATCTCGCTCGCCGACTGGCGCTTCACGCCGAGTGTGGCGGCGCTGCGGGTGCAACGCGACAGCACGCCCCTGACGTTCACGGCCGAGCGCGGCGGCGCGCGGGTGACGCTCGCTTACCAGTTTTCCCCGGACGAGTACCACTTCCAGGTGCGCGCTCATGTCACGGGCCTCGGACCGGCGGGCGCCGTCCTGCTGGTCGGACTGGGGGACGGGCTGCGCTCGGTCGAGGCGGACACCATGGACGATTTCCGCCACTTCGCGGTGGTCACCAAGGCCGCGAAGACGCAGAGCACCGCGTTCCAGTCCCTCAAACCCGGCGTGGTGAAGCTGCTGGACGGGCCGTTCGAGTGGGCCGGCATCAAGTCGAAGTATTTCCTCACGGCGGCGCTCGCGCTCGAGGAGAATCAACCGCGGTTCGGGGGCGGTATCGCGGTCGGGGGCCCGATCACGGTGACCACCTCGTCGCTGTTCAGCGGCCGGGCCGGGGTGGCGACGCGCACGACGCTCGCGCTGACTCTGCCGGTCCCGCCGTCGGGAGAGTTCCGCTACGAGCTGTACGCGGGACCGCTCGAGTACCGGCGGCTCGCGCGTCTGGGCCACGACCTGGATGATGCCAACCCCTACGGCGGGATCTTCCGACCCATCATCCAACCGGTGTCGATCCTCGTGGTCAACATCCTGATCTGGATGCACGACCGCCTGTCGCTCGCGTACGGCTGGGTGCTGGTGATCTTCGGGATCCTCGTGCGGGCGCTGCTGTGGCCGCTGAACCAGAAGGCGATGGAGTCGAGCATCCGGATGCAGGCGGTGGCGCCGCTGCTCAAGGAGACCCAAGAGCGCTACAAGAACGATCCCGAGCGACTGCAGCGCGAGACGATGCGGCTGTACAAGGAGCACAACGTCAACCCGCTCGGCGGGTGTCTCCCGATGCTGATTCCGATGCCGGTGTTGTTCGCGCTCTTCTTCGTGTTCGCGAACACGATCGAGTTCCGTGGCGCGCCGTTCCTGTGGCTCCCGGACCTGTCGCGCGCCGACCCCTACTTCATCATTCCGGTGGTGATGGGGCTGTCGATGTTCGTGCTGTCCAAGGTCGGGCAGATCGGCGTGCCGCCGAACCCGCAGACGAAGACGATGTTGTACTTCATGCCGGTTTTCATGACGCTGCTGTTGCTGCGGTTCGCGTCCGGCCTGAATCTGTACTACGCGGTGAGCAACATCTTCAGCATCCCGCAGCAGTATTTGATTGCCCGACGGCGGCTGCGCGAACAGGGGCGGCGCACGTAGGCGAGAAGGCAAGGGGGGAAGGGTGCTGAGCGATCCCATCGTCGCGCTGGCGACGCCCCCGGGCCGGTCCGCAGTCGCGCTGATCCGGTTGTCGGGCGCGGGCGCGTTCGACGTCGCGCTGCGCTGCGTCCGACCGTTCCGACCCGAGCGGCCCCGAGCCGCATTGCGCGCGCGGCTCGTCCACCCCGCGACGGGCGAGCCGGTGGACGACGTGCTCGTCGCGTGCTTTCCCGCGCCCCGCTCCTACACGGGTCAAGACTTGGTCGAGCTCTCGACGCACGGCGGCCTGCTGGTTCCTGGCGAAGCCGTGGCGGCCCTCGTGGCGGCGGGGGCACGACCCGCACGTCCGGGGGAATTCACCCGTCGGGCGGTGCTCAACGGAAAGCTCGATCTGCTCCAGGCCGAGGCGACCGCGGACCTGATCGACGCCGGGTCGCCGGCGCAGCACCGCCAGGCGCTGCGCCAGCTCGACCGTGGCCTGTCCGGGCGGCTGGAGCAGTTGCGCGCCGAGCTGCTCGAGCTCGAGGCGCTGATCGCCTACGACATCGACTTTCCCGAAGAGGACGAAGGCCCCGTGAGCCCGGCGCGCGTGGCGGCGGCGTGGCGTGCGGTGCGGGAGCGCCTCGCCGGACTGCTCGCGACGGCGCCGGAGGGGGAGCGGCTGCGCGAGGGCGCGCTGCTGGTGATCGCCGGCCGCCCCAACGCCGGCAAGTCCTCGCTCTTCAACGCCCTGCTGGGTCGCGAGCGGGCTATCGTCACCGAGGTGCCGGGCACGACGCGCGATGCGATCGAGGCGTATACGGTGATCGCCGGGTTCCCGTTCCGACTGGTGGACACGGCGGGCCTGCGCCGCAGTGACGACCGTGTGGAGCAGATCGGGATCGAAGTCGCTCGACAGTACCTCGGCGCGGCGGATTTGATCCTGTTTTGCCGGGACGCGGGATGCGAGGGGGGAGATCCCGAGTCGGCGCGGTTCCTGACCGCGTGCCGTGCGCCGGTCGTCGAAGTGGTGACGAAGATCGATCTCGTCACGCGACCTTCGGACCGCCTCGCTGTTTCGGTCATGACGGGCGAGGGCCTCGACACCCTGCGCGCGCGGCTCGCCGAGGCGGCGTTCGGCCGGCTGCTCGCGCTGGGCGACGTCGAGCCGGTGATCACCCGGGCGCGCCACCGCGCCGCGCTCGAGCGGGCGCTCGCGGAGGTCGACGCCTTCGACGCGGCGCGCGCTCAAGCCGTGGACGCGGCGGCGGCAGCGACACATCTGCACGCCGCGGTCGGTGCGCTCGACGACCTGATCGGTGCCGTGACCCCGGACGACGTGCTGGATCGGGTGTTCGCGAGCTTCTGCGTGGGGAAGTGACCGCGGGTTGACGCGCGCTCGACCAGGGCGTATCTCAGAGGCAGAATCGGATGACCCTTCGCACTGTCTTCGGCACTGAGGTACTCGCATGAAGCACATCTCGCGTCCCGCATGGGCCCTCGCCCTCGTGGCAATCGCCTCCGCCTGCGAACGGCAGGCACCACTTTCTCCCGCCGCAGCGCCCAGCGCCCCGAGCTTCTCAGCGTCGGCGACCGGGCCCGCCGAGGACTCTGTGCTAGTAAAGGTGCGGGCGATCAACGCTGAGCTCCTGGCCCGAGGCTCAGATGTCGCGATCGAAGGGATCGATTACTTCACGATCGGCCTGGGGAGGCCGAGCATTCGCATTCATCAGGATGGTCTCCGCCCGGTCCCCAACGACCCACGGCGGCGCGCCGACGGCGACAACATCACCTATCTGGTGCGCGCAAGTCACGGCGTGACGGCCAGCGGTCTCTCGGCTGCCCAGACGGCCGGAGCGATCGACGCCGCCCTGTCGACGTGGGACGGCACCAGTCCACTCAAGAAGGTGACGATCATCAAGCGGAGCGAGACGGCTACCGACCCGGACATCTTTGACGGCTTCTTCCCGGGCTTTGGCGATCCCAACGAAGCGTCCGCCACGCGGTTCCAAGCGGACATTGTAGAAGCTGGTTGGCGGCCCCGGGGTTTCTTCGAAGCTGCCGGCGGCCCGGGCGGAGGGCGCGGCATTTTGGCCTTCACGGTGTCGTTCATATTCGTTTCGCATGGCGTGCCGACCGACATCAACGGCGACAACTACTTCGACACCGCGTTCAGCGAAGTGTATTACAACGACAACTTCGGCAACCCGACCGGGGACCGCGCCGGGAACCCGTGGGGCACGAACATTTCGCCGCCCGGTGTCGACGTCCAGACAGTTGCGTTGCACGAGAACGGCCACGCGTTGGGCATCGGACATTTTGGTCCGCCGCCGGCCTCCGTGATGAACCCCGTGTACGCCGGCATCCGACAGTCACCGTTCCCGACCGACTTGGCGTCCATGAACGCTGTCTGGTCCAGCTGGCCGAATCCGTAGGCTCTTCCGCGGGGTCGCGCCGCGCGAGCAGGGGGAAACGCCGCATGCTTGCGAGGGGGTCGACGCGGTGATGGATGTGAGTGTCGCTGGCCCCCCCGCGATGCGCGCCCCCGAGCGCTGGCTGGCGGTGCTCCGGATCGCCGTCGGCGCGTGGTTCGCCAAGGCCCTGTTCACAAAGCTGTCCGTCACTCTGCTCTGGGGATTTTTACCTGTTCCCAGCGCTTCGGACCGCTGGCAGCACGTGATGCCGGTGCTCGTCGGGAAGTACGCCGAAGGAAATCCCGTGGCGTTTTTTCGGGACTTCCTGCAGAACACCGTGATCGCGCACAGCGCGCCCTTCGCGCAGCTCACGGCGCTGGGGGAGGCGGCGGTGGGGCTGGGGTTGGTGTTCGGCTGCCTCACGGTTCTGGCATCGGGGGTCGGGCTCTTCCTGGTGCTGAACTACGCCCTCGCGGTGCAGTGGCAGGGCTCGTCCCAGCAGGGATTCCATTACATGCTGATTACCACCCTGATCGTGATCCTTGCGACCCGCGCGGGTCGGACGTGGGGTGTAGATGGCTGGGTGCGCGCGCGGCGGCCCGGCTGGTGGCTGGCGCGCCTGCCGCTCGGCTAGGGTGCCACAAGCAGCGATCTGAAGTCTTCGCTAGGGGATGTAGAGCAGATCGTTGGGCCGCTCGCCCACCGGAATGCTGGCCACGACTTTCCGTGTTTCCGTGTCGATCACCGAGACCTGGTTGGAGCGCCCGTCGGCGGTATAGAGGTGTTTGGCGTCGGGCGAGAGCGCGATGCCCCAGGGGCGCTTCCCGACGGGGATCGTGTCGATCACCTTGGCCAGCGCTAGGTCGATGACGCTCACCGTACCGGCCGCTCCTTCAGTCACGTAGGCGAGACGCCCGTCCGGCGCGAAGGCGATCCGCACCGGCTTGGTCTTCCCGTCGCGGATTGGGAATTGCGCGAGTACCACGTCGGTGGCGAGGTCGATGACGGTGACGTTGCCGCCGGCTTCGGCGGTGACGTACGCGCGTCGTCCGTCGGGTGTGACGGCCACGGTGCGGGGGTTCTCGCCCACGGGGATCGTCTTCAGCAGACGCCCGTTCCTGGCGTCGAGCACGCTCACGTTGTTGCTCGTTTCCGCCGTGACGTACAGCTTCGCTCCATCGGGCGAGAGGGCGATCCCCTCCGGCTCGACGCCCACTGGCGTGGAGAACTTCAGCTGGCCGGTCGCCACATCGATGGCGGAGGCGTGCGCGATCTCCTCGTTCGAGACGTACAGCGTCTTGCCGTCGGGGCTCACCACGACCAGCTCCGGATCGCGTCCGGCGGGGATCGTCCTCGTCAACTTGGCCTGGGCGATGTCGATCACCCCGACGGCGTCGTCCTGGCCGAGCGCCACGTACACGGTACGCCGATCGGGGCTCCCCGCCAGACCGCGGGGGCGCTTGCCCACCGGGATGGTCGCCGTGACGCCGTTGCTGCGGGGGGAGATGACGGAGAGGGTGTTACTCAGCTCGTTGCTGACCCACAGCTGCGGGTCAGGCGAGTGGGTCGGCACGGCGGCCGCGAGGCACAACGGCCCGAGCAGGGCGAGGTAGCGTCCCCGCAGCATCGCAGCGTTCATCGGCGCCTTCCGGTCAATCGTTGAAGATGGCCTGATCGACGTGGAGCGCCTTGTCGAGCCCGCGCAGGCGATCGCGCCCGCGGATGTTCCGTAAGATCGCGCCCGTCAGGTCCGTGCCCGTCACGTCGGCATCGGTCAGGTCCGCGCCCGTCAGATCGGCCCGCACGAGGAGGGCCTTCCGCAGGTTGGCGCCGGAAAGGTCGGCGCCGGTGAAATCGACCCCACTCGCGTCGGTGCGCATGAGGCCCATCCCCTGGTTCGCTGGGTCCGCGCCTAAGTCCGCGTTGGTCAGCTTCGCGCGGGCGAACTTGGCGTTGTTCATGGGGGAGATGATGCGCGCGTGGGTGAGGTCCGCATCCGAGAAGTCCGCGTCGTACGCGATGACGGCGAACAGCCGGGCGTCGCGCAGCACCGCCCAGCGCATGTCCACGCGGTACATCACGGAGGCATCGAGGTTCGCGCCGGTGAAGTTCGCCTCCGTGGCGACCGCGTCGGAGAGCGTGGCCGAAAAGAGCTGCGCCTTGACGAAGACGGTTTTCACGAGGCGACAGCGGGACAGGTTGGCCCGCTTGAAGTCGACGCCGCTGAGATCGAGGCCCGAGAGATCGCGTCCGGTGAGGTCGGCCGGAGCCTGGGGCGTGGCAACGGCGAGGGCGGCGAGGACCTGGTCGCGGGTGAGGGCCTGCTGGGCCGGGGCGGGGGCGGTGCTTCCCGCCACGAGGCTCGCCAGCGCCGCCCCCACCACCGCGCGGGTCACTGGCTCTTCTTGAGATCCGATTCGCGGTGCGGCCGTCCCGGCTTCAACCATCCGTCGCTACGCGCTTTCACGTACTGGTACAGCTCCTTGATAGCGGCCGTGTCGAGCAACACCTTCCACGCCGGCATTCCCTTATCGGGGCGGCCGTTCAGTGCCGTGTACTCGAACGAGTCGCGAGGGTACGCCTTCCCCTCCTTGCTCAACACCCACCGCAGGTCGGGAGCGCTGGGGAGTATGGGGTGCATGGCGTCCTCACCGTGACAGCGGAAGCAGTACACGTTGAACCACTTCCACCCCTGGTAGATCGAGTCCGATACCAGGAGGCTGTCCCGCGCCGTATCGCGGATCACCGGGCTTGGCGTGGATCGCGTGCCGTGCTCGGAGGGTCCCGTCGCCGGCGCGTGGAGGGCGAGCAGCGGCACGGCGTACTCCTGCAGAATCGCGGTGATCTCGCTGCGACGGCGCTCGATCACCGAATCGAGCTGTGCCTTGAGCTCCTTGTCGCGATGTCGCACGGCCATCGCCATGCTGAACGCGAACGGCATGCTCGAGACCGCGTCCGAGTCGGGCAGCGCGACCATGGTGAGCGGCACGGCCGCGCGCTTGACCCAGTAGCCCGCCAGCGGTCCCCACACGATCGCCACGTCGATGGAGTCTTTCGCGACGGCATTGATGATGTCGTCGGGGTGGTCGGCCTTGGGGTCGGGGTTGAGAAAGTTGCCGAAGCCGACCAGGCCGATTATGCCGCGCGCGCCGAGCGCGTGGGCCGGCGGCGTGTTGGTGTAGTCGTAGCCGATGATGTTCACCCCGATCTTCAAGTGCTTCAAGATCGTGTCGTCGAGCGAGCGAATCCGGAGGCCGCGGTCGGGGCGGTACACGAAGTAATAGGTGGAGCGGTAGTAGGGCTGCGTCGTGGCGACCGGGTCGAGGCCGACCGGCGCCTGGATCATCACGTCGCAAAATCCGCCGAGGATCGAGTTCCGCAGGACACCGCGCCGGCTGGGCCACCAGTAGTTGATCACCCTCGCGTTCAGGTCGCGCGCGACGAGGTGCGCGATCTTGTTCTCGAAGCCCTCTTCTTGATCGTTCGAAAACGGCAGGTCGAAGGGGTCGGCGCAAACTCTGAGCTCGGTGGGCGCCCGTGGCGCGCTCGCCGTGAGCGCGACGGCCCCGGCTCCGAGGAACAGGGCAGCCGCGAGTTGGGCCCGAGGAGGAATCATCGTGCTCCTTGCTGGTTTCGGCGGACGGAGGGCTTCAGTGTCGTGAAGATGCTACACCCGGTGCCGGAGCGCGTTCGCTCCAGCACCGGGTGCCTTACGGTTCTGCATGCTGCGACTACTGTTACGCCTGCACTGCCTTGCTAGAGCCCGAACACCAGCAGCGTGCCGCCGGCGTTGCTCATGCTGGTGTAGTCGGAGAACGCGCCGATCGCGCCGAGTGCCGCGGTCGGGTCCTCCGGGCTGATGCCGAGGGCCACGCCGGCCCCGGCCCAGCCGCCGATGCCCGAGAGCACGGCGACGTACTGCTTGCCGTCCGGCCCGAGATAGGTCATCGGATTGCCGATGATGCCCGACGGGCACTTGAACCGCCACAGCTCGGTCCCGGTCGTGGCATCCACTGCCTTGAGCCAACCTTCCATCGTGCCGTAGAAGACGATGCCTGAGGCCGTGGCCAAGGCACCGCCGTACGCCGCGAGGTTCTCCTTGATCGACCACTTGATCTTCCCGATGGTCGGATCCCAGGCGATGAAGGCGCCACGGTTGCCGCCCGGGCCAGGGAACATCCGCACGATCGCGCCGACGTAGGGCTGACCGGCCGAGTACTTCACCTCTACGCCCTCGTAATCCATGCAGATGTTGTTCGTCGGGACGTAGAAGAGCTTGGTCTGCGGAGAGAATGCGGAAGGCTGCTGATCCTTGAAGCCGATGGCGGCCGGACAGATACCCTCGGTGTTCTTCTTCGAGGTGGTCCCGAACTGTGCGTTCCGAACCGGGACGCCCGTCGTCAGATCGATCTTCGAGGCCCAATTGACCGGCCCGAACGGCTCGGCCACCAGCACCTTGCCGGTGGTCCGATCGAGCGTGTAACCGAAGCCGTTGCGGTCGAAATGCACCAGCGCCTTCACCGGCTTCCCGCCGATCGTCAGGTCGGCCAGGACGTTCTCGTTGACGCCGTCATAATCCCACTCGTCGTGCGGCGTCATCTGGTACACCCACTTCGCCTCCCCGTTGTCCGGGTTGCGCGCGAAGATGGTCATCGACCACTTGTTGTCACCGGGCCGCTGATCGGGGTTCCAGGTGCCCGGGTTGCCCGAGCTGTAGTAGAGCAGGTTCAGCGTCGGATCGTAGGAGTACCAGCCCCACGTCGTCCCGCCGCCGTGCTGCCACTCGTCCCCCTGCCACGTCGACACACCCAGGTCCTTCCCCTTCATCGACGCGTAGTTGGAGTTGGGCTCGCCCACGATCTTCACGTCGGCATCGGGGCCGGTCGAATACGCCCGCCACAGCTCCTTGCCGGTGTTCACGTCGTACGCCGTCACGCGGCCACGCACGCCGAACTCACCGCCCGAAATCCCCGCGATCACGACATCCTTGATCACGATGGGCGCGTTGGTCATCGTCGAGCCGGTCTTGTAGTCGGCGTTCGGGACGCGCCAGATCTGCTTGCCCGACTTCGCATCCAGCGCCAGCAGGTCGCCAGCCAGCAGCTCGATGAACAGCTTGCCGCTCGGATGGTAGGCGAGGCCGCGGTTGACCAGGTCGCAACACGCGATCGGCTTCGCCTCGGGCGGCTGGTTCGGCACGTGCTTCCAGATCATCGGCGCGCCCGGCTTCGTCAGGTCGAGGGCGAACACGATGTTCGGGAAGGCGCTGTGCACGTACAGCACGTTGTTGATCACCAGCGGGTTGCCCTCATGACCGTTGAGGACGCCGGTCGAGAACGTCCATGCGGCCTTGAGGCTCTTTACGTTCGCCTTGTTGATCTGAGTGAGTGGGCTGTACCGCTGCAGGTCGTACGTCCGGCCTGTCATCGTCCACTCGCCCGGACCCTGGGCGACGGCGGACGCCGCGAGCACCATCATGCTCGTCGCGATTCCGCCGGACAGCAGTTTGAAGCGGTTCATAGCTGACCTCATGTTGAGGATGAGGGTGGTGAGAAAACCGTCCACGCTACTTGCCTGTCAGCGCTCGTAAGCCTCGGGGGGCAACGTCCGGGGGCCCGCGTTCCCGACAGGCCACAGCCATCGTCCGACTCCTCCAACCAAGGAATGCCGGCAGGGATATTGGTTATATCCCCGTGTCCAGGGGCTGTCAATCAGCCTCGAAAGACCTGAGTTTTCAGGCTGAAACGAGGGTTTCACCGCGCCACACCCGCGCCCCGCGGGCGCTGAAGGGGCCCTCATACACGGCGCCGCCAGGCCCGAGCGTCCCCCGCACCCGCTCGGCGAGCGCGTGCGCGGCGGCCGCGCCTGCCACAATCCCGTACACGGCCGGACCCCAGGAGCTCTGCCCCACTCCCATCGCCCCTCCCTCTCGCAGTCGCTCGACCAGGCCCCCCGTTTCGCCCGGCGCGAACACGCCGCCCTGAGCCGGCGCGAACCACCCGCCGGTGATGCGCTGCACCTCGGTCAGCGCCGCCCCGAAGGCTGTGAGGTCGGCTACGGCGACGGCCGGGAGTAGTTGCATCAACACGAGGTGCGCGACCCGCTCGACCTCGCGGCGGTCGGGTGGCGGCAGGCGCGCGAACGCGGCCGCCTCCTCGTCTCCGGAGAGCCCGGACTTCCCGTCGGGGACGACTACCACACAGCGCCAGGCCGCCGGGATCGGCAGGCGAGTGAGCAGGGGCGCGGGCCCGTCGTCGCTCGTCCTCCGGCCGCCCTCGAGCACGAACCCGCCCAACGCGAACGTCCAGGTGCCCACCGCCGAGCGTCGTCCCCGGTCCACGGCCCGGGCCAGCGCCGTCACTTCCTGGGGCAGCCCGTACAGCTCGGCCATGGCGCCCGCCACCGCGAGGGCGAGCTGGGTACCCGAACCCAGACCCGCATGCGCCGGGATGGTCCGGTGCAGGCAGAAGTGGAGGCGAGCGTCGATGCCGTGATGGGAGGCGAAACGCCGCGCGAACTCAAGCGCCCGGGTCGCGTCGGGGCCTTCGGCCCGAAGCTCTGGGGCGGAGCGGGCCTCGAGCAGCAAGGACGGAGCGGGAACCGCGGCGCCCATCCCGCCGAAGCGCCGTCCCAGATCGCCCCGCAGGTCGAGCACCCCGAAATGGAGGCGGGCCGGCGCCTCGACGAACACCGGCGACGAGAGGGGCGGGGGGGGCGGGCGGGGCGGGGGGGGCGCTCCGCTCATCGCGGCGCGGGCTCGGGCCGCCCTGCGGGCGCGGTGCGCACGTACTCGGTGAGCAGCGCCATCGCCTCGCGCTCCCGGGGACCGGCCGTCTTGTCCACGATCACCTGCAGCCGCGCGAACTCGTCGCGGATCTGCCCGGCCGGCAGGAGGTGCGTGCGGGTCGCGAGGATCGCCGCCTCGAGCACGGCGTGCCGCGCCCGGTTGAAGCCGAGAAATTCACGCCGGAACCCCTGGTGCGCCACGGCCGTCACGATGCGCGCCCGTGGTGGCGTGGCGTCGAGCGACCGGACCTCGACTTCCCTCCACGAGCAGGCGGCTTCGAGCACGACGCCCGGCACCACCGCCGCGGGGAGCGTGGGAAATCGAGCGGTCGAGATCGCGCCGCGCGCGAACAGCATGACGTCGTCGGTCAGGTTCACCACCGCCGCCCCGGTGTCACGCAGGTTGTGGAACGTGGTGGTTTCGACGAACGGCTTGATGACGATCTCTCGCTCGCCCCACTCGACGCCCATGGGGGCGAAGTTGGCCGTCCCGAGGGCGTCGAGCGTGGTGAGGATCGATTCGATGATCACCGGACCAACGCC
>Ga0066662_10001167_pt1 | contig 11883 bp, 13 predicted proteins | sample GraSoiAngelo_111_FD_133939 | JGI IMG/M metagenome (GOLD analysis project Ga0066662, IMG submission 133939) | Grasslands soil microbial communities from the Angelo Coastal Reserve, California, USA - 14_0903_12_40cm | ecosystem: Environmental > Terrestrial > Soil > Grasslands | place: USA... | reverse complement strand
CGACCATGTCCGGGCGCTCCTTGGAGGGGAAGGCGATTCGCCGCGTCGGATTCTACGCAGCGCGGGCGGACTCCTCTCGGGCCCCCTCTCGAGCGGCTTGCATACACTCCTGCGCTGATGGCCTTCAGGGATCTGCGCGACTGGCTCGATCATCTTCGCCGCGAGGGCGAGCTGCACGAGGTCACCGCCGAGGTCGATCCAAGGCTCGAGATCACCGAGATCACCGACCGCGTCACCCGCGCCGGCGGCCCCGCGCTGCTCTTCCGCAACGTCCGCGGGAGCGAGCTTCCGCTCCTGATCAACCAGTTCGGCACGGAGCGGCGGATGTGCATGGCGTTCGGCGTCGACCGGCTCGACGACCTCGGCGCCCGCGTCCAGAGCGTGCTCGAGATGACGCCGCCGGAGGGGATCGGCGACAAGATCCGCGCGCTCGGCAAGCTGAAGTCGCTCGCCGACTCCCGGCCGAAGACCGTGCGCAGCGGCCCCTGCCAGGAGATCGTGCTCGACCCGCCCAACCTGGATGCCCTGCCGATCATGACCTGCTGGCCGCACGACGGCGGCCCGTTCATCACCCTGCCCGCCGTGATCACGCGGGATCCCCGCACCGGCATGCGGAACGTCGGCATGTACCGGATCCAGAAGTTCGACGCCACCACCACCGCGATGCACTGGCAGATCCACAAGGATGCGGCCGCCGACTGGCGCGGCATGGGCGAGCGGATGGACGTCGCCGTCGCGCTCGGCCTCGACCCCGTCACCGCGTACACCGCATCCGCGCCGCTTCCCAAGCACATCGACGAGTTCATGCTGGCCGGCTTCCTCCGCGGTGAGCCGGTCGAGATGGTGCCGGCCCGCACGGTGGACCTCGAGGTGCCGGCGCGGGCCGAGATCGTGATCGAGGGCTATATCGCGAAGGGCGAGCTGGCCGACGAGGGCCCGTTCGGCGACCACACGGGGTACTACACGCCTGTCGAGCCGTTCCCGGTGCTGCACGTCACGGCCATCACCATGCGCCGGGACGCCATCTACCCGTCGATCATCGTCGGGGTGCCGCCGCAGGAGGACGTCTGGCTGGGCAAGGCGACGGAGCGGCTGTTCCTGCCCGCCATACGCATGACCATGCCGGAGGTCGTCGACTACGACCTGCCCTTCCAGGGCGCGTTCCACAACCTTGCGATCGTCTCCATCCGCAAGGCCTTCCCCGGCCATGCGCGGAAGGTGATGCACGCGATCTGGGGCACCGGGCTGCTGTCGCTGACAAAGGGCGTCGTCGTCGTCGACGACTGGGTTGACGTGCACGACTACGACCAGGTCATGTGGCAGGCCGGCGCGAACGTCGACCCGGCCCGTGACGTCGTGCTCAGCGAGGGCCCGCTCGACCACCTCGACCATGCGCCATCCCGACAGTTCATCGGGGGAAAGATCGGAGTCGACGCCACCGCGAAGTGGGAAGCCGAGGGCTATCATCGGGGCTGGCCCGAGGTGATCGCGATGGACCCCGAGATCCGCGATCTGGTCACCGCCAGGTGGGCCGATTATGGCATTCCTGTTACGAAGACACCTGACCGAGAGGCGCGGTAGTATGGCGCCGCTGGACTGACTGGAGGACCTGTGGCGGACACTCCCGCCGGCTCGCACGCCCACGCATACACGGCGCCACAGGCGCCCGACTCCGCCGTCACGCGCGGACAGTTCCTGACCCTTTCCTCGGTCGGGCTGGGCGCGATGATCGGCGCGGTGATCGGCGTCCCGGCCACCGCCTACCTGCTCGCGCCCGTGACCAAGGAGGTCACGTTCGAGCCGGTCAGCCTGGGCCCGGTCAGCCGGTTCACCGGCGAGACGAGCTTCAAGCCGACGGCGGCCACGTACGTCGAGGACCCGAAGAACCCGAACACCAGCGCCGGCCTCGCCTGGGTGCACTACACGGGCAAGCAGAACCCTGACTGGCTGGCCTCCGACGCGATGTTCGTCGTCTTCTCCAACCGGTGCATGCACCTCGGCTGCCCGGTGATGGCGAGCTCCGTCGGATTCGGCTGTCCCTGCCATGGTGGCCAGTACGACACGCGCGGCGTGCGCATCGCGGGGCCGCCGATCCGGCCGCTCGACCGCTTCCAGTGGAAGATCGCCAACAAGGAACTGATCATCACCAACCGCTGGAGCGTCGACTTCGTCAACGGCAAGCTGACCTACTACCCGGTGAAGATGCCGGGCCAGCCCGTCGACATCAACGGGGACACGACGGCGGCGAACATTCTCTACCCGGACGTCTCCTACACCCACGGCCCGGTGCCCAAGCCGCAGTAATGTCGCCGTCGATTCCGATACCGCCGCCGCCGAGCCCCAAGCAGATGGTGCTTGCGACCGAGGACTGGGTCGAGTACCGCACGGGCTTTCCCACCCTCGTCCGCAAGTTCCTGTTCCGCAAGGTGCCGCCGACGGGCTGGTTCCACACGCTGGGCTCGTCGCTGCTGACGGTGTTCATCCTGCAGGCGACCACGGGCGCCCTGCTGGCGATGACGTACGACCCCTCGCCGAACGGCGCGTACGAGTCGATCCGCTACATCACCGACCAGCAGACGCTCGGCTGGCTGATCCGCGGCATGCACAAGTGGGGCGCCAGCATGATGGTGATCCTGCTGTTCCTGCACATGGGGCGGACGTTCTTCTACGGCGCCTACAAGTACCCGCGGGAGATGACCTGGCTGACAGGTTCGCTGATCTTCATCAGCGTCATGGGCATGGGCCTGACCGGCTACCTGCTGGTCTGGGATCAGCGCGCCTACTGGGCGTCGGTCGTCGCGGTGAACATCAACGGCACGGCACCGGTGCTCGGCCCGTTCATCTCGAAGTTCCTGCTCGGCGGGCCGGTGTTCGGCGCGCAGACCATCTCACGCTTCTACGCGCTGCACATGCTGCTGATACCCGGCGCCATCGGGGCGCTGATCTTCGTGCACATGTGGCTGGTCGTGAAGCTCGGCGTGACGCCGTGGCCGGCGCGGCCGGTCCCGCCCGACGCGCCCGAGCCGGAGTACGAGCCGCACTCGCAGACCCTGATCGAGGAGCCGCTGCGCGTCGGTCAGCCGGCCACCGCCGAGCGCGAGCGCGAAGTCCAGGAAGTCGGAGATTAGGGAGCGCCGGCCGTGGCTCGTAAGGTCATAAACCGCCGCGTGCGCTACGAGGCCGAGTATGCGGCCTCGAAGAAGGACGGGCACGCCTTCTTCCCCTACGCGATGTTCCACGACGTCGTCGTCAACCTGATGATCGTGCTGATCATCGTCGTGATGGCCGTGATCTGGCACGCCACCGCAGGCCCGATCAACGCTGCGCACCCGCTCGGCCAGAACGGCTTGCTGGGCGCGCTCTACGAGGACAAGGCCAACCCGGCCGTCGCCCAGACGGAGCCGCGCCCGGAGTGGTACTTCCTGTTCCTGTTCGAGCTGCTGCGCATCTTCAAGCAGCCGTGGCAGCTGATCTTCGCCACGATCATCATCCCCACGATCCTGATGGTGATGCTGATCGCCTGGCCGTTTCTCGACACCGGCCGCGACCGGCGGCTGTCGCGCCGGCCGGCCGGCGTTGCGCTCGGCCTGGCCACCCCCGCCGTGCTAATCGCCCTGACGATCGCAGGCGGCGCGGCGCCGGGTGCCGCGGGCGCGTCGCTGACAGGGAACCCCGCATTCGACAAGCTTCCGGCAGCCGGCTACATCCAGGCCGCCGGGTGTACCACCTGCCACAACTTCGGCGGCGGTGGCGGCAACATCGGCCCCGACCTCAGCAAGGGCGCCGTCGCGGCCGGCTTCAACAACGACCCGGCCAAGATCAAGGCCCAGATCGACAACGGTGGGGGCATCATGCCCGCGTTCAAGGGCAAGATCCCCGACTCGCAGATCCAGGCGATCACGGACTTCATCGTCGGCCTGGGCACCGGCACGCCGCCGCCACAGTAGGCTTTCGCCATGCGCGTCCTGCTCGGCATCACCGGTGCGTCCGGTGCGCCCTATGCTGCCCGCATCCTGCGCGCGCTGAGCGACGCCGGGGCGGACGTCGGCGTATGCGCGAGCGCGGCCGGCCGCCAGGTGATCGCGCTCGAGGTCCACGGCGACCGCGGGATGGATCCGAGCGATGCCCTGGAGCGCTTCGTGGCCGACCACGGCGGCCCCGACGTGCGCATCTGGGCGGAGAAGGACTACACAGCGCCCTACGCGTCCGGCAGCTCGCGGACGGACGCGGTCGTGATCTGCCCCTGCTCGATGGCCTCGGTCGGCACCATCGTCGGCGGTGCGGAGGCGAACCTGATCCACCGGGCCGCCGGCGTGCAGCTGAAGGAGCGGCGCAAGCTGGTGGTCGTACCGCGGGAGACGCCGCTCTCGTCGATCCACCTCGAGAACCTGCTGAAGCTGCGGAACGCGGGCGCGGACGTGATCCCGGCGATGCCCGCCTTCTACCACCTGCCCCAGTCGATCGACGACATGATCGACTTCGTCGCCGGCCGCGTGATCGACTCGCTCGGCGTGGACATGACCCTGCACGAACGGTGGGGCGACTCGGAGGTGCGGTCGCCGTGACGCTGCAGCCGGAGCAGGTGCGCGAGATGTTCGACCGCATCTCGCCCACCTACGACCGCATGAACGTGCTGATGTCGATGGGGCTCGACGGCCGGTGGCGGCGGCTCGCGGTGCGAGCCACGGGCGTCGGGGTCGGCGGCGCGGCGCTGGACGTGTGCTGCGGCACCGGCGATCTCGCGATCGAGCTGCGCAGGAGGGTCGGCCCCTCGGGGCGCGTGGTCGGGGTGGACTTCTCGCCGGGGATGCTGGCGTTTGCGGAGCGCAAGTGCCCGGCGGTCGAGTGGGTGCACGGCGATGCCCTCGATCTGCCACTCGCCGACGCCACGTTCGACGCGGCCACGGTCGGCTTCGGAGTGCGCAACCTCGCCGACCTCGAGCGCGGATTCTCGGAGCTGGCGCGCGTCGTCCGGCCGGGCGGCCGGGTGGTCTGCCTGGAGATGAGCACTCCGCCCGCACCGGTTCGGCCGTTCTCCCAGCTCTGGACGGATCACGGCGTGCCGGTGCTCGGCAGGCTCGTGGCGCGTGACACCGATGCCTACCGCTACCTGCCCGCTTCCGTGCACCGGTTCCCGCCGGCACCCGAGGTGGCCGAGGTGATGCGGCGCGCCGGGCTGACCGGCGTCGTGTACCGCCGGCTGATGCTGGGCGTCGTCGCGCTCCACGTGGGAACCGTGCCGCGGTGAGCCTGGTCGCGAGCGTCCACGTCGGGTTCGCCGACCGCGTCGAGCATCGCCTGGAACAGCTGGTCGCCGAGCGGCCGGGGGCCGTGGCCGAGGCCGGGGGCCAGACCCTGCGCTCCGGCGGCAAGCGGCTGCGCCCGCTGCTGGTCTCGATGTGCGCGACGGAGGCGGCGCGTGAGGGCGACCATCTCGTCAACGCCGGCTGCGCGGTCGAGCTGGTGCACATGGCCACGCTCGTGCACGACGACGTGCTCGACGCGGCACCCCTGCGGCGCGGTCACCCGACGGTGTGGCAGACCGGCGGCCGCCCGCTGGCCACGGCAACCGGGGATGCGCTGTTCTCGCTGGCGTTCGGCGAGCTGACCGGGACGGGCGACATCGGGGCCGTCTCGCTGCTCGCAGCCGCATGCCTATCGCTCGCACGTGGTGAGCTGCTGCAGCGCCGGCAGGCGGGCGACCCTGCCGTCACGGAAGAGCAGTACCTCGAGCGTTGCGCCCTCAAGACGGGCAGCCTGTTCTCGGCCGCGGCGCGCCTCGGGGCGCGGCTGTCCGGCGTGGATGAGGTGGACGCCGCGGCGCTCGGCCGGTTCGCCGAGGCGCTCGGGCTCGCCTTCCAGATCGCCGACGACGTGCTCGACTGTGACGGCGACCCCGACACGACCGGCAAGCCGCTGGGGACCGATCTGCTCGACGGGACGGTCTCCCTGCCGCTGCTGCTCGCCGCGCAGCGCGACGTGGAGGTGCGAGCGGTGATCGCTCGCGGCGCGGCCCCGGCGGATGTGCTGCCCACCCTGGCGCGAGTCGTCGGGAGCGGAGCCGTGGCCGACGCCCGCGAGCGGGCGCTTGGCCTGGCGGCGAGGGCGGCGCGCGAGCTGGACGGCGTCACAGCCCCGATCGACAGGGACGCGCTGCTGGACGCGGTGCGGATCGCCTCCGACCGCACGTCCTAGCGGAAGGTGCGGTGGAACGCCGCGCCGGAGTACCACGCTCGCTGCGCGACACCGTCGATCACCGAGTCGAACCACAGCCGCTCCGGTGACCACTCCTTTCCGACCCGGTATCGGCCGTCGCGAAGCGGCGTCAGCGGCTCACGGTGGCTCCCGAGGTGGTCGGTGCCCCACCGCAGCACGCCGCCGTCGGCCGTGACGCGGAAGTTGGTCAGCCACGCGTTGTGGGAGCGGTAGTGGCCGACGACCCCGCGCCACTCCGGCGGCCCGGATCCGTCGTCGCTCATCGCAGGCTTTGCCTCCGCCACATAGGGCTTCGGTGACGCTCCTCGGGCGAGCGCGAAGGCGGCGCCGGTGATCTCCTCCGCCGACATGATCCCGGTCGCCATCGCAACGGCGCCGATGTCCCCGCGCGCCCACATCATCGAGCTCGTGCCGATCATGCCGCCGCTGTGCCCGAGCTCGCCGTCGGCCACCTCGAGGCCGTAGCCGTAGTGATTGCCGCTCTCGCCCTCGTCGTCTCGCACCTGGGGGGCCAGCATCGCGTCCCATGACCGGGGCGACAGCAGTCGCTCGTCCCTCGTCATCAGCGCCCTCAGGTAGGCGGCGAGGTCACCGGCGCTGCTGCACACGCAGCCGTCGGCTTCGGCGCTGTCGATCCACGTGGCCGGCACGAGCGTGTCACCCACATTCCAGGGCCGGTCGTCGAATGCCGGCACCATGCACTGGGCGAGCCGCGGTCGCATCTCGGGCACGATCCACGGCTCCGACTCCCGCATCCCCAGCCTGTCGAGGACGCGCTCACGCACGAGCTGCGGATACGGCGTCCCCGTCGCGCGCTCCAGCACCAGGCCGATCGCGCGGTAGCCGACGTTTGAGTACCAGAAGTGGGCGCCCGGTTCGAACCCGGTCTCCGTCTCGGCCAGCGCCACCACGTCATAGGTGCTGCCGGTGGCCACCTCGCTGCCGCGTATCAGCCCCGCGCTGTGGGTGAGCAGGTGGTGCAGCGTGATCGGCGCGTGACCGCCTCCCACGGAGAACCAGGGCAGCGCGTCGGTCAGCGGGGCTCGCAGGTCGAGCAGCCCCTCCTCCACCAGCTGCAGTGTCACGATGGCCGTGAACGATTTGCCGATCGACCCGATCTGGAACATCGTCGAGTCCTCGACCGGCCCGTGGGTACGCAGCGCGACCGTCCGCTCGCGGTCGGTCACCGCGACGGCGATGGCTCCTGCGGCGCCCCGCTCGATCAGCTCGCCGGCGTACGCGTCCAGCCCCGCGACGAGGTCCTCCCGCACCTGCACAGCCCGCATGCGGCGCACACTAGATGCTTGGTCCTGCATCTGCGCGCGCCTGAGCGCTCAGGACCCACGCCGATGCAGAACCAACCATCTACACTGCGCCTGCATGGCCACCGCCGCCCGCCTGGACACGCTCTCCGAGATCCGCGAGAAGGTGCTCGCCAATGAGCGGCTCGATTTCGACGACGGGGTCGCGCTGCTCGAGTCAGACGACCTGACGGCCCTCGGCGAGCTCGCCGACGCGGCACGCCGGCTGCGCGGCGGCACCGACGAGGTCTACTTCGTCAACAACCTCTACCTCAACCACACGAACGTGTGCCGGGTGAAGTGCAAGTTCTGCGCGTTCGCCGTGACCGGCAAGCAGCCCGCCGCCTACACCTGGGACATCGACCAGCTGGTGGCGCACGCGGTCGAGGTGTACGAGCGGGAGCGCTACAGCGAGATCCACATGGTCGGCGGTGAGAACCCGCACCTCGACTACCGCTACTACATCGATGTCACGCGTGCCCTGCATGAGGCGCTGCCGGACGTCCATCTGAAGCTGTTCACGGCCTCCGAGATCCACCACATGCACAAGCTGTCGGGCCTGCCGCGCGAGCAGATCCTGGCCGATCTCAAGGAGGCGGGCCTTGGGTCGCTCCCCGGCGGCGGCGCCGAGGTGTTCGCGGATCGCGTCCGGCGGCTGGTCGCCCCGGGCAAGGAGCATCCGGACAACTGGATCGCCACCCACCGCGCGGCCCACCAGCTGGGCATGCCCACTCACTGCACGATGCTCTACGGGCACGTCGAGACCTACGAGGAGCGCGTCGACCACTGGCTGCGGCTGCGCGACCTGCAGGACGAGACGGGCGGCTTCCTCGCCTTCATCCCGCTCCCGTTCCACCCGGAGAACACCGTCTTCCAGCGCCGCGGCTGGCGCTTCTCGACCGGGTACGACGACCTCAAGATGATCGCGGTCTCGCGCCTGATGATGGACAACATCCCGAACATCAAGGCCTACTGGATCATGATCTCGACGCCGCTCGCGCAGATCGCGCTGCACTACGGGGCGAACGACATCCAGGGCACGGTGATGGAGGAGCAGATCGCCCACGCGGCGGGCGCGGTCACGCCGCAGGAGGAGAAGATCCGCGATCTCGTGTCGCTGATCCGCGAGGCGGGACGGATCCCGGTTCAGCGCGACACCCTCTACAACACGGTGCGCACCTTTGACTGACGCGCCCCTCCGCCTCGGCCGGATCAGCTACGCCAACATGGCGCCGGTGTTCTACGAGCTCGAGGACGAGGGGTTGGAGCAGATCACCGGCGTGCCCACCCAGCTGAACCGGATGCTCGTGCACGGCGAGCTCGACGTTGCGCCCATCAGCTCGATCGAGTACGCCCGCAACGCCGACCGGCTGCGCCTGCTGCCCCGGCTCTGCGTCTCCACCGAGGGCGCCGTCGACTCGATCCAGCTGATCACCCGAAAGCCGCTCGAGCAGGTGCGCTCCGTGGCCGTGACCCCGGAGAGCGCGACCTCGGTGGTGCTGACACGTGTGCTGCTCGGTGAGGTGGAGCTGGTGCCGCTGCACGAGCCTGCCGACGCGAGGATGCTGATCGGTGACGACGCCCTGCGCAGCGCGTTCGACGACCCCACGCCGCACTACGACCTCGGGCGGCTGTGGCAGGAGCGCACGGGCCTGCCCATGGTCTATGCGGTCTGGGCCTGCCGCGATGGCAACGAGGAGGCGCTCGAGCGGCTGGAGCGGGCGCACCTGCGCTCGCTGGCGCTCGCCCGCGCCGAGCCCGAGGCGCTCGCGCGTCGCGCATCGGCCGAGTACGGATGGCCGGCGGGGTTTCTCGCCCGGTACTTCGAGAAGCTGCGCTACCACTTCGGGCCGCGCGAGCGGCAGGGCATGCAGCGGTTCTTCGAGCTCGCACACCTGGCCGGGGAGCTCGAAACCGTGCCCGAGCTGCGCTTCGTCGACGTGGAGCGGGTGGCCTGATGGCCGTCGACGTGCGCACCGGCACCGTTGCCGAGGTGCTCGACAAGGCGCTGGCGGGCGAGCGGATCAGCGACGACGACGCACGCGCGCTGCTCACGTCCCGCGAGCTGGTCGCGATCGGGCGGGCTGCCCACGAGCTTCGCTGTCGCAAGGCGCCGGCCGATCAGGTCACGTTCATCGTCGACCGGAACCTGAACTACACCAACATCTGCTACACGGACTGCAACTTCTGCGCGTTCTACCGGCGGCCGGGTGACACCCGCGAGGGCTACACCCTGCCGCGCCCGGTGATCTTCAAGAAGATCGAGGAGACGCTGGCGCTGGGCGGCACCGCGCTGCTGATGCAGGGCGGCCACAACCCCGAGCTCGGCATCGAGTGGTACGAGGACCTGTTCCGAGCGATCAAGGCCCGGTATCCGATCCACCTGCATGCGCTCTCGCCGAGCGAGGTGCAGCACATCGCCCGCAAGGCGCGTCTGACCCCGTCCGAGACGCTGTCGCGCCTGCGCGATGCGGGGCTCGATTCCCTGCCCGGCGGCGGCGCGGAGATCCTGGTCGACCGCGTGCGGCGCATCATCTCGCCGACCAAGACGACGTCGGACGAGTGGCTCGGCATCATGCGCGCCGCTCACCGCCTCGGCATGAGCACCACCGCCACGATGATGTGGGGCCACGTCGAGACGCTGGACGAGCGGATCGAGCACCTGCGCCGCATCCGCGAGCTGCAGGACGAGATGCACGGCTTCCGCGCCTTCATCAGCTGGACCTTCCAGCCCGACAACACCGAGCTGGCCCAGCAGGTCACCTGGTATCCGACGAGCTTCGACTACCTGCTGATGCAGGCGGTCAGCCGCATCTACCTGGACAACGTCGACCACATCCAGAGCTCGTGGGTGACGCAGGGCATGAAGGTGGGGCAGGTGGCGTTGTTCTACGGCGCCGACGACCTGGGCTCGATCATGATCGAGGAGAACGTCGTGTCCGCGGCCGGCACCACGTATCGCGCCGGCGTCGAGGACTTCCTGCACACGATCCGCAACGCCGGCTTCAGGCCGTCGCAGCGGGACACGCTCTACCGCACGGTGCGGAACTACCCGCTCGCTGCAACCGCGTGAAGGCGTCCGCCTCCCGTTCCATCCCCGCGCCGCCCGAGGCTGTGTGGGCTGTCATCTCGGATCCCGAGCGCCACATCCGCACGCTGCCCGCGTCGGTGTCGGACGCGCAGGTGCTCGAGTCGGGCGAGATCGCCTGCGTGGTGTCCGCCATGGGGCGCAACGAGCGGATGCGCGTGCGCCGCACCGTGCTCGAGCCGCCGCGGCGCCTGGTCGAGGAGCGGGTGGACGGCACTCGGGCTGGGCGCACAGAGTTCCTGATCGAGCCGGAGGGATCCGGGAGCCGCGTCACGCTCAACGCCGACATCGAGCTGCCGCGGCTCCTGAGCGCGGTCGCCAAGGGGCCGGTGGAGCAGGGGCTCGCGCAGCAGCTGCAGGGCCTGGAGCGCGAGGCCACCGCGTGAGCTCCCGGCTCGACTTCGGCTCGTTCGCCGAGCACTATGACCGCCTGCTGGTGCCGGCCATGTTCGGCCCGCTGGCCGAGGCGGTGGCCGGGGCCGTCGAGGCGGCGCCGGGCGACCGGGCGCTGGACGTGGCCTGCGGGACGGGCGCGCTCACCCGGCTGCTGGCCGAGCGCGTGATGCCCGGCGGCGAGGTGATCGGCCTCGACCTGGCGGAGGGCATGCTGGACGCGGCCCGTGCGCACGGCGGTGACGCCGACTACGTCCAGGGATCGGCGGAGGCGCTGCCGTTCGCAGACGGGCGGTTCTCGGTCGTGACCTGCCAGCAGGGCCTGCAGTTCACCGAGGATCCTGCCGCGGTGCTGCGGGAGTTCGCGCGCGTGCTCGCGCCCGGCGGCAGGATCGCGGCCGCGTGCTGGTCGGAGCTCGAGCAGGACGCCGGCTTCCTGGCGTTGGCCGAGGCCGCCGACGAGCATCTCGGCCCTGAGGCGGGGCGAATGGTGCGCGCGCCGTTTCGCCTCGCGGACCCCGCCGAGGTGCGGGACCGGTTCGAGGCGGCCGGCATCGGCGATGTCGTGATCGAGATCGAGCGGGTCGCCGCCCGGGTCGCCGTGCCGCCGGATGGGTTCGCCGACGCGGTGATGGCGGCCGGGCCGGCCGGGGCCGCGTATGCCGGCGCGCCTCCCGCCGTTCGCGACGCGTTCGCGGCGGACGTCGCCCGGCGTCTGCAGCCCTACGCTGACGGGGACGCTGTCGCCTTCGAGATGCCGTCGCTGATCGCGGTGGCACGGGTCTAGCCGATGCTGTCCTCGCTCGCGCACTGGGTGCAGGACCAGGTCGCCGCCCATGGCCTTTGGGCGGTGTTCTGGCTGATGGTGCTCGAGAGCGCCTGCAT
>Ga0066662_10001166_pt1 | contig 11887 bp, 8 predicted proteins | sample GraSoiAngelo_111_FD_133939 | JGI IMG/M metagenome (GOLD analysis project Ga0066662, IMG submission 133939) | Grasslands soil microbial communities from the Angelo Coastal Reserve, California, USA - 14_0903_12_40cm | ecosystem: Environmental > Terrestrial > Soil > Grasslands | place: USA... | reverse complement strand
GCTTCGAACAGGAACCAGGTACGGCGCTCGGTCTCATCGATGAACTGCTCGAGCAGGCTGGTGGTGCCCGAATCCTCATAATCGTCGGCTAGCTTCCGGGCCTTGCGCATGGCGGCGGCGACGTGCTTGTTGTCTTCCATCAGTTCGCGCAGCATCTCACGGGGCGGCACAAAGCTTTCATTGTTGTCCTTGATGGTCTGCAACTTGCCGACCTGCCCGATCGAGCGCAGCGTGATGCCCCCGAGCTTGCGCACGCGCTCGGCCAGTTGATCCGTGGTGGCGAAGATCGCGTCGGACTGCTCGTCCAGCATCAGGTGATAGTCGCGGAAATGCCGGCCGCTGACGTGCCAGTGGAAGTTCTTGGTCTTCAGATAAAGCGCAAACGCGTCCGCAAGCAGCACGTTGAGCGCCGCCGAGATCTTGTCTACCGCCTCCTGCGGCAGGTCGGTCGGGGTATCGAGATCGGGAGACACGTTGGCGGATTTGGCGGCTTTGCTCACGAGGCACCTTCCTGTTAGACGGCGGGCGGCCGCCATAGACATCGGCGGCGGGACCCTCTAACGCCCGATATATGTTTCGGTTCCACAAACGGAACCCATCGCCTTGGATGGATCTGCCCGATAATGTACGACTGGATCGACTATTACGATTCCACGCATACGATTTATGCGAGCAGGCTGCATCGCGACCTGCACTTTAAGGTGATCGCGAAAGACATCATCGGCTACATTTCCTCGCCCGACGCCGTGGTGCTGGACTATTCCTGCGGCGAGGCGCTGTCGGCGGCCAAGGTGGCGGAGGCCTGCGCAAAACTGATCCTGGCGGAGCCGGCGCCGGGCGTGCGCGGGCGGCTGATCGCGCGGTTTGCGCCGAATACCAAGATCCGCGTGCGCTCGCTGGACGATCTGAAGCATATGCCGGAGCAATCGGTCGATCTCGCGGTGATGAATTCGGTGTCGCAGTACATGACGCCGGACGAACTCGACACTGCCTTCGCGGTGATCCGCCGGTTGCTCAAGCCCGGCGGGCGCCTGGTCCTCGGCGACATCCTGCGCCCTGAGGTCGGCATGGGCAGGGATGTGGCGGCCTTGCTGCGGTTTGCGGCGAGCCACGGTTTTTTGAAAGACGCGATGTTTGGCCTCGCCTCCACCGCGCTCTCGGACTACCGGCAGCTGCGTAGCCGCATCGGCCTGCAGCGCTACAGCGAGGCGGAGATACTGGCAAAGCTCGCCGCAGCCGGATATTCCGCCACCCGCGCGCCCCGCAATATCGGTCACAATCCCTGGCGGATGACCTTCGTCGCGCGGCATGCGTTCTGATGTGCTGTCGCGGTTAGGGTTAACGGCCAGTAAACATGGCCTACCCTGCAGGGATCGGCCATGATGGCTGCGGCCCGGTGGCGGAAAGCGTCGACGCGAGAGCAGTGCATTGCTCTTTATCCTGGTTCAAATCCAGGCCGGGCCTCCACGCTTCGCCCCTGACGGGCTACGCGTGGCGCAGCCACGCAAGACCGTCAGGGCGAAGCGTGTCCGGCGAAGCCCGAAGGGCGAAGACGGACCGACGCGAAACGGCTCGCGTGGCCCAACCCATACCGAAATGCCGGTTGATTGGCCTCCCAAAAGCCTTTCGCAGCTGCGGAATCTGGTCTAAAGACACCCGCGCGCTAGGTCGACCCGGGCGCTGGACAAGGGGACGCGCGGCAGGCGCGCCCTTTTTTTGTGCCCAATCCGCTTCCGAGACTTGATGCCCAAACGCACCGACATTTCCACCATCCTGATCATCGGCGCCGGCCCCATCGTGATCGGCCAGGCCTGCGAGTTCGATTATTCCGGCACGCAAGCGGTGAAAGCCCTCAAAGAGGAGGGTTATCGGGTCGTGCTGGTGAATTCCAATCCTGCCACCATCATGACGGATCCTGAGCTCGCGGACGCCACCTATATCGAGCCAATCACGCCGGAGATCGTCGCCAAGATCATCGAGAAGGAACGCCACGTCATCCCCGGCGGGTTTGCGCTGCTGCCGACGATGGGCGGCCAGACCGCGCTGAATTGCGCGCTCAGCCTGCGCCGGCTCGGCACGCTGGAGAAATTCGACGTCGAGATGATCGGCGCGACGGCCGACGCCATCGACAAGGCTGAGGACCGCCAGCTTTTTCGCAACGCGATGGACAAAATAGGCCTGCAGACGCCGAAGTCGCGGCTCGCCAATGCCTCCGCCCTGAAGAAGTCCTATCGCGACAAATACCTTGCGGAAAAGGCCAAGGCGTCGGGCGACGAACTCGCCGAACTGGAGCGGCAGTGGGTGCTCGGCGAGAACGACCGCCGCAAGCGCTATCAGGAGCATGCGCTGGGCGAGGCGCTGATGGCGCTGTCCGAGATCGGGCTGCCCGCGATCATTCGTCCGTCCTTCACGATGGGCGGCACCGGCGGCGGCATCGCCTACAACAAGGAGGAGTTTCTCGACATCATCGAGCGCGGGCTCGATGCGTCGCCGACCAACGAGGTGCTGATCGAGGAATCGGTGCTCGGCTGGAAAGAGTACGAGATGGAGGTGGTGCGCGACAAAAAGGACAATTGCATCATCATTTGCTCGATCGAAAACCTCGATCCGATGGGCGTGCACACCGGCGACTCCATCACGGTGGCGCCGGCGCTGACGCTGACCGACAAAGAGTACCAGATCATGCGCGACGCCTCGCTCGCAGTGCTGCGCGAGATCGGGGTGGAGACCGGCGGCTCCAACGTGCAGTTCGGCGTCAACCCCGCCGACGGCCGCATGGTCGTGATCGAGATGAACCCGCGGGTCTCGCGCTCCTCCGCGCTGGCCTCAAAGGCCACCGGCTTTCCCATCGCCAAGGTCGCGGCCAAGCTTGCGGTCGGCTACACGTTGGATGAGATCGCCAACGACATCACCGGCGGCGCCACGCCGGCGTCGTTCGAGCCGACCATCGACTATGTCGTCACCAAGATCCCGCGCTTCGCATTCGAGAAATTCCCCGGCGCTTCCACCACGCTCACCACGTCGATGAAATCGGTGGGCGAGGTGATGGCGATCGGCCGCACCTTCCAGGAGAGCCTGCAGAAGGCGCTGCGCGGGCTGGAGACCGGGCTCACCGGCCTGGATGAGATCGAGATCGAGGGGTTGGGGCGCAGCGACGACAAGAACGCGATCCGTGCAGCGCTGGGCACGCCGACGCCGAACCGCCTGCTGCAGGTGGCGCAGGCGATGCGGCTCGGCTGGTCGAACGAGGAGATCTTCACCTCGTGCAAGATCGATCCCTGGTTCCTCGGCGAGATGCGCGGCATCGTCGAGATGGAGGCGCGCATCAAGGCCAACGGCCTGCCGCACCACGCGTTCGGCATGCGCACCCTGAAAGCGATGGGGTTTTCCGACGCGCGGCTCGCGGTGCTTGCAGACACCACCGATGCCGAGGTCACCTCGCTCCGTCATGCGCTCAAGGTGCGGCCGGCGTTCAAACGCATCGACACCTGCGCCGCGGAATTCGCCTCGCCCACGGCGTATATGTATTCGACATATGAATCGCCGTTCGCGGGCACGATCTCCGACGAAAGCGCGCCATCGGACAAGAACAAGGTGATTATCCTCGGCGGCGGCCCGAACCGGATCGGCCAAGGTATCGAGTTCGACTACTGCTGCTGCCACGCCTGCTTCGCACTGCATGACGCGGGCTTCGAGACCATCATGGTCAACTGCAATCCGGAGACGGTGTCGACCGACTACGACACTGCGGACCGGCTTTATTTCGAGCCGCTCACCGCCGAGGACGTGCTGGAGATCGTTGACACCGAACGGCAGAACGGCACGCTGCACGGCGTCATCGTGCAGTTCGGCGGCCAGACGCCGCTCAAGCTGGCGCGCGCCCTGGAGGCGGCCGAGGTGCCGATCCTCGGCACCTCGCCGGAGGCCATCGACCTCGCCGAGGACCGCGACCGCTTCAAGCGCGTGCTTGACAAGCTTAAGTTCAAGCAGCCGAGCAACGGCATCGCCTACTCGGTCGAGCAGGCGCGGCTGGTGGCCGCTGATCTCGGGCTGCCACTGGTGGTGCGTCCGTCCTATGTGCTCGGCGGCCGCGCCATGCAGATCATCCGCGAAGAAAACCAGCTCAGCGACTATCTGCTCGGCACGCTCCCCGAGCTGGTGCCGGGCGACATCAAGGCGCGCTATCCGAACGACAAGACTGGGCAGATCAATACCGTGCTCGGCAAGAACCCGCTGTTGTTCGACCGCTATCTGTCGGATGCCACCGAGATCGACGTCGACTGCCTGTCCGACGGCAAGGACACCTTCATCGTCGGCATCATGGAGCATATCGAGGAAGCCGGCATCCATTCCGGCGATTCGGCCTGCTCCCTGCCGCCGCATTCGCTCGACGAGACCATGATCGCCGAGCTCGAGCGGCAGACGAGGGAGCTGGCGCTGGGACTCGACGTCATCGGGCTGATGAACGTGCAATACGCCATCAAGGACGGCGATATCTACGTGCTGGAAGTCAACCCGCGCGCCTCGCGCACGGTGCCGTTCGTCGCCAAGGTGATCGGCATGCCGGTGGCCAAGATCGCCGCCCGCGTCATGGCCGGCGAAAAGCTTGCGGACTTCCGACTGCAAAAGCCGAAGCTCGACCATGTCGGCGTCAAGGAATCGGTGTTTCCCTTCGCGCGCTTCCCCGGGGTCGATACCGTGCTCGGTCCGGAAATGCGCTCCACCGGCGAGGTGATGGGGATCGACCGCTCCTTCGAGCTGGCCTTCGCCAAAAGCCAGCTCGGCGGCGGCACCAGGGTGCCGCGCCGCGGCACGGTCTTCGTCTCGGTCCGCGAGGGCGACAAGCGCCGCATATTGGACGCCGTGAAGCTCCTGTTCTCGCTTGGGTTCAAGGTGTTGGCGACTTCCGGCACGGCGCGTTTCCTCAGCGATCACGGGGTGCCCGCGGAAAAGGTCAACAAGGTGCTGGAAGGCCGTCCGCATATCGTCGACGCCATCACCAATGGCGACATTCAGTTGGTGTTCAACACCACCGAAGGACCGCAGGCGCTGGCGGATAGCCGTTCGCTGCGGCGCGCCGCCCTCTTGCATAAAGTGCCATATTACACCACTCTTTCGGGCGCCGTGGCGGCCGCGCAGGGCATCCGGGCATATCTCGGCGGGGACCTTGAGGTTCGCACGCTGCAGAGTTACTTTTCAAAACCGTGACAGGCTGGGCTGCGCGCCCGCCAAGTGATTGGCAATAAAGCCGGAAATGATGGAACTCGCCGTCCGTGGCGAAGTTCTGCCGATGCATTTGTGCGGGCCGAAACGGCCCGCATGTGAAGGACGAGAAAGATGAGCGACAAGGTTCCGATGACGGCGGCGGGCTATGCCATGCTGGAGGCCGAGTTGAAAAAGCGGCAGTCCGAGGACCGTCCGCGCATCATCGCGCATATCGCGGACGCGCGCTCGCATGGCGACCTCTCCGAAAACGCCGAATATCACGCCGCCAAGGAAGAGCAGTCGCACAATGAAGGCCGCATCGCCGAGCTCGAGGACAAGCTGGCGCGCGCCGACATCATCGATATTTCGAGGCTCTCCGGCGACACCATCAAGTTCGGTGCCACGGTGACCTTGATCGACGAGGATACCGACAAAAAGGCGGTGTGGCAGATCGTCGGCGAGCCCGAAGCCGACGCCAAGAAGGGCCGCATCTCGATCACCTCGCCCTTGGCGCGCGCGCTGATCGGCAAGAAGAAGGGCACCTCCGTCGAGGTCGTCGCCCCCGGCGGCGCGAAGGCCTACGAGATCACCAAGGTCGAGTGGCGGTAGCTCTTCTCCCTCGCGCAAGCGGGGGGAGTTTGCCAAACTGCCAAGACAACGCCGCGCCCGCGGCCTCTGCCGCTCCGCTGCTTACCATGCTGCTTTGCGGCAAAGTCGCAATTGTCGCAGTCTAAAACCTTTGCGCAACCGCGCCGACGCGATACGACTGACGCGTGAATTCAACTGGGGGAATAACAATGAATGAGACACTCGCCTCATGGACGCCGCGCGCGCTCAGCGTGCTGCGCATCATCACGGGGCTTCTGATCATCCAGCACGGCCTCGGCAAGCTGCTCGGCTTTCCGGCATTCCCGGCCTACGCCAACGTGCAACTGATGTCGCTGTCGGGCGCCGCCGGCGTCATCGAACTGATCGGCGGCGCACTTTTGATCCTCGGGCTGTTCACGCAGCCGGTGGCCTTCATCCTGTCCGGCGAGATGGCGTTCGCCTATTTCATCGGGCATTTCCCGAAAGGCTTTCACCCGCTGATCAACGGCGGCACGCTGGCGGCGCTGTATTGCTTCACCTGCCTCTATCTGTCCACCGCAGGCCCGGGGCCTTGGAGCGTGGATGCATCGATGAAGAAAGCCTGAGGGGGCAACGATGGATCAATTCAATCGCATGCTTGCACGCTACGAGCCGATCGTGCTCGGCATCTTCCGCATCATGGTCGGGCTGTTGCTGTTTCAATATGGCGTGGCCAAGATCCTGAAATTTCCGGTGCTGCCCTATTTCGCCAACATCCCGCCGCTGATCGCGACCGCGGGTTGGCTCGAGCTCGTGCTCGGGGCGCTGTTGATTGTCGGGCTGTTCACGCGGCCGGTGGCCTTCATCCTCTCCGGCGAAATGGCGTTCGCGTATTTCATGGGGCACATGTTCAAGGCCGGCCTCGGCGCACCCGTCTATACGCCGCTGCTCAACGGCGGCAACGCGGCGATCCTGTTCTGCTTCGCTTGCCTGTATTTCGCCTTCGCCGGCGGCGGTCCGTGGAGCGTGGATGGTATGATGCGGAGGCGGTAGCGTCATTGCGAGCGCAGCGAAGCAATCCAGAACCTCAAGCGAAGACTGGATTGCTTCGTCGCTACGCTCCTCGCAATGACGAGGCCTTCAATTCCAGCGGCACGGCGGCTTCGTATTTGGAGTTGTGCAGCACCAGCGAGGTGCGGACGTTGCGCACGTGCGGCGCGGCGGTGAGATGGGTCACGAAATCCTGGAAGGTCGCCATGTCCGGCGCCACGCATTTCAGGATGAAATCGATTTCGCCCGACAGCATCCAGCACTCGCGCACCAACGGTTCGGCGCGGACGAAATCCTCGAACGCGCGCAAATCCGCGTCCGCCTGGCTCGCCAAGTGCACCGAGGCGAACACGGTGACGTCGAAGCCGAGCAGCCGCGGATCGAGCAGGCCGCGATAGCCCTGGATATAGCCGGCCTCCTCCAGCGTCCGTACCCGCCGCAGACAGGGCGGCGGCGAAATGCCGACGCGCCGGGCCAATTCCACATTGGTGATTCGGCCGTCGGCCTGAATCTCGCTGAGTATTTTGAGGTCGATCTCGTCCAGGCTCTTCACGTAGGGCGTCCTGCTGCTCGGCTCGGATCTCAGTCGATCGGCAGTAACACCCTTAGCCCAGCTCGGGTTGGGAGCGCAATTTTATTGCGCGTGCAGTGCGTCATTCTTGAACTCTCGGGGAAATCCGCCGATCCGGAATGCAAATCTTGCATAGCTAGCCAGAAGCCTTAAGTTGGACTGACACTTTTAGCGCCGCAGCGATGCCTTCGCGGGCACTTTCCGCCTTCACCGCTGGCCAAATGCCCTCAGCAGGGATGCTACCCATGCCCGCCCCGATCCATGCCAAGGTCGTCATTATCGGTTCCGGCCCAGCCGGCTATACGGCCGCAATCTATGCCGCGCGTGCCATGCTCGAACCCGTGCTGATCCAGGGCATCCAGCCCGGCGGCCAGCTCACCATCACCACCGACGTCGAGAACTATCCGGGTTTTGCCGACGTGATCCAGGGCCCCTGGCTGATGGAGCAGATGGAAAAGCAGGCGGCCCATGTCGGCACCAAGATAGTCACCGACCTGGTGACCAGGCTCGAGCTGTCGCAACGGCCATTCCGCCTGACCTGCGACAGCGGCGATGTCTATCTCGCCGAAACCGTGATTCTCGCCACAGGGGCGCAGGCGCGCTGGCTCGGCATGCCTTCGGAGGAAAAGTTCAAGGGATTCGGCGTCTCCGCCTGCGCCACCTGCGATGGCTTCTTTTATCGGGCTAAGGAAGTCGTGGTGGTCGGTGGAGGCAACACCGCGGTCGAGGAGGCGCTGTTCCTGACCAATTTCGCCTCGCAGGTCACCGTCGTGCATCGCCGCGATCATTTCCGCGCCGAGCGCATCCTGCAGGACCGCTTGTTCAGGCATCCCAAGATCAAGGTGATCTGGGAAAGCGTGCTCGACGAAATCTGCGGCAGCGCCGATCCGGCCAAGGTCACCCATGTCCGGCTGAAGAACGTCAGGTCGGGCGCGTCGACCGAAATCGCGGCCGATGGCGTCTTCATCGCGATCGGCCATGCGCCCGCGACCGAACTGGTGCAGGGACAGCTCAAGCTGAGACCCTCGGGTTATGTCGAGGTGGCGCCCAATTCCACCGCGACCTCGGTGCCCGGCGTATTTGCCGCGGGCGATGTTGCCGACGAGACCTGGCGGCAGGCGGTCACGGCGGCCGGCCTTGGCTGCATGGCGGCGCTCGAGGCGGAGCGTTATCTCGCCGCCCACGCTCACGACCGCGCGGCGGCGGAGTAAAAATGGCACGATCACGCGACGGATTTACCGACATGGACTGGGACAAGCTTAAGGTCTTTCACGCCGCGGCCGAGGCCGGCAGCTTTACGCATGCCGGCGAGCAGCTCGGACTATCGCAATCGGCGGTGTCGCGGCAGGTCAGCGCGCTGGAGCAGGAGCTCTCGGTGTCGCTGTTCCACCGCCACGCCCGCGGTCTCATCCTCACCGAGCAGGGCGACCTGTTGTTTCGCACCGCGCATGACGTGTTCATGCAACTGCAGGCGGCGCGCGCAAAGCTTACCGACAGCCGCGAGCGGCCGAGCGGGGATTTGAAGATCACCACGCCGCCGGCGCTCGGCATCAACTGGCTGATTCCGCGGCTCGACGAATTCACCGCGCTCTATCCGGATATCCGCATCTCGCTGATCGTCACCGACGAGGATCTCGACCTGTCGATGCGCGAGGCCGACGTCGCGATCCGCACCCGTAAGCCGACCCAGCCGGATCTCATTCAGCGCAAGCTGTTCTCGATCGGCTTCCACGCCTATTGCTCGCCGGAATACATCAAACGGTTCGGCACGCCGCGTACGCTCGATGATCTCGACACGCATCGCATCATCATGCTGAGCGACACCCAGGTGCCGCCCCATCTGCAAAACCGCAGCTGGCTGATCGACGCCGGCCGCAACGGCTCGGGGCCGCGCGAAGCCTATTTCAAGGTCAACAATATTCTGGGCCTGGTGCGCGCCTGCCAGCAGGGGCTCGGCATCGCCGCGCTGCCCGATTATCTGGTCGAGGAAAACACACGGCTGGTGCAGCTGTTCGGCGAATCGGATTCGATCCAGCTCGATACCTATTTCGTCTATCCCGAAGAGTTGAAGACGGTCGCGCGGGTGCAGGCGTTCCGCGACTTCGTTGTCAGCAAGGCGCAGCGCTGGCCCTCGTAAAACCACCGGTTTTCAGCCCCCGGTCTCCGCATGACTGACATGCGGCGCACGCGCTTGATGCTAGGCGCGGAGGGGGATCATAGTGTCATCGAGACTGAGGGTTCGCAGCACGCATTGTCCCCCTCCTCCAGTGACGCGAACACTTGGTTTTATCCCTCTTGGAAGGTGATTGTGTCGGCCTACATGGCCAATACCTTAGCCGGGCTCTCGCGAGCCCGGCTTTTTTTCGCTCGTCATTCCGGGTACGCGCGAAGAGCGCGGCGCGGGATGGTTCACAATTCCGTGCGCATCAATCGAGCTTGACCCGCGCCAGCCGCAACGCGTTCGCGCTGACCCTCGCCGATCACAGCGCCCTTGCCGCCGCGCCGCCCACACCCGCCGGCAGCAGCCCGAACAGCGGATACAGCACTCCTGCGGCGACCGGCACGCCGGCCGCGTTATAAAGAAACGCGAACGCGAGATTCTGCCGGACGTTGCGCATGGTCGCGCGCGACAAACGCCGAGCCCGCACCAGGCCGGACAAATCGCCGCTGAGGAGTGTCATGCCCGCGCTGTCAATCGCCACGTCGGTGCCGCCGCCCATGGCGATGCCGACATCGGCTGAGGCCAGCGCCGGCGCGTCATTGACGCCGTCACCGACCATGGCGACGCGGCGGCCTTCGCCGCGCAGGCGCTGCACCACCTCGCTCTTGCGCTCCGGCAGCACGCCGGCCTCGACCTCCTCGATGCCGAGGCTGCGCGCGACGGCCGACGCGGTAGTGCCATTGTCGCCAGTCAGCATGACGATGCGGAGCCCCTCGCTGCGCAGCGCCTGCAACGCTGCATTCGCGGAAGGCTTGATCGGATCAGCGATCGCAATCACGCCGGCGGCGCGGCCATCGATCGCGACGTAGATCGCGGTGGCGCCATTCTGCCGCCAGCGTTCGGCGGCGGCATCCAGATCTCGCGTATCGACTGTCATGTCGCTCATCAGGATCGCATTGCCGAGGGCGACGCGCTTGCCGTTGACAATCGCGAACGCGCCCTTGCCGGGCGAGGACGCGAAGCCGCTGGCTTCGCCAGACGTCAGGCCGCGTTCCCGGGCCACCTCCAGGATCGCCCGCGCCAGTGGATGCTCGCTGCCGCGCTCGACAGTGGCGGCCAGACGCAGCAACTCGCCCTCGTCGGAACCGGACGACGCGCTCACGGCAATCACTTGTGGCTTTCCTTCCGTCAGCGTGCCGGTCTTGTCGATCACCAGCGTGTCGATGCGCTCCATCTGCTCGAGCGCCTCCGCATCGCGGATCAGGATGCCCGAGCGTGCGCCGCGGCCGATGGCGACCATGATCGACATCGGAGTGGCGAGCCCAAGCGCGCAAGGGCACGCAATGATCAGCACTGCGACCCCGTTGACAAAGGCATGCCACAAGCGGGGCTCTGGTCCCCACACAGCCCAAACGATAAACGTAATGACCGCGGCCAGAACCACGGTGGGCACAAAATAGGACGCGACTTTGTCGGCCAGTCGCTGGATCGGTGCGCGCGTGCGCTGGGCTTCGTTTACCAGGCGCACAATCTGACTTAAAAGAGTGTCGCGGCCCACGCGCTCGGCCCTCAGCACGAATGTTCCCGTGCCATTGACGGTACCGCCTGCCGCGTGCGAGCCTGCGCTTTTCTCAACCGGGATCGCTTCTCCGGTTAGCATCGATTCGTCTACAGAACTGCGGCCCTCCACCACAACACCGTCAACAGGGACCTTCTCTCCGGGCCGAACACGAAGGCGGTCTCCGGCTCGCACCTGCTCCAGCGGAACGTCACGCTCAGAGCCGTTTTCGACGACCCGTGCCGTCTTTGGGCTCAGGTTCAAGAGAGACCGTATGGCGCTGCCTGTTCTCGCCCGCGCTCGCAGCTCGAGTACCTGACCCAGCAACACCAACGTCGTGATCACGGCGGCGGGTTCGAAGTACAAGGGAAGGGAACCGTGCTCCGAGCGGAACGCGGCCGGTATCACGCCCGGCAGAAGCAGCGCGAAGATGCTGAAGAGATACGACGCACCCGTCCCAAGCGCAATCAGCGTAAACATATTCAGATAACGCGTGACCACCGATTGCCAGCCTCGCTCGAAAAACGGCGCGCCTCCCCATAGGACCACCGGAGTTGCGAGGGCAAATTGAAGCCATCCGACCCACAAACCATGGGGGAGACGATTGCTCATCTCCAGGGCCATCATCAACAAAAGCGGCGCAGTGAGCACAGCCGAAATCGCGAATCGCCGCTGCATGTCGTGCAGTTCTTCGTTCGATTCCTCCGCTGTTGCCTCGACAGGCTCGAGAGCCATGCCGCACTTTGGACACGAACCCGGGCCCTTCTGGCGGATT
>Ga0066662_10001165_pt1 | contig 11888 bp, 7 predicted proteins | sample GraSoiAngelo_111_FD_133939 | JGI IMG/M metagenome (GOLD analysis project Ga0066662, IMG submission 133939) | Grasslands soil microbial communities from the Angelo Coastal Reserve, California, USA - 14_0903_12_40cm | ecosystem: Environmental > Terrestrial > Soil > Grasslands | place: USA... | reverse complement strand
CGCGTCGAATCGCCCGCCAACGAATTCAAGCGTCGTCAACTTCCACCGACTCTAATCATCTCGAAGAACGCAATAGGCATAGGTCGCCGTCGTCCCGTCACGCATCACTATCGTCGTCATCAACCGACTGAGGACGGACGAGTGAGCGTCACACGCAACTAATGTGAAGACCAACGTGTCGCGCCCTTTACGCATGAATCATGTCTCAGAGGATCACACTCTCAGACGGAAATATTTTCATTAGACCCTTTCGCGCCGAAGACATCGCGGCGGTCTTCGAGGCCGTGAGCGAATCAATCAAAGAAGTCTCGCCGTTATTTGACTTTCTCGTGTATGCGCAGCCGCACGAGTTCTTCAACATCTAGGTCGGTGTGACCGCTCGCCTTTGCGCGTTGAATGAAATCCGAGTCAATCTTAAAAATCCTGAGCTTGACCAAATCTTCTATTGAGAGATTTTCAAGACCAGCCGAGCGCATCTCGCGCAGGAAATCCGGCGTCACTTTGAAGATGCGCAGCTTCACAAGAGACTCCAGCGAATTATGCGCAAAGCCCATCGCCGCGACTTCTCTCACAAATTCTGCGTCAATCTTGAAGATGCGCGCCTTTACGAGTTCCTCTAAACTCAGATTCTCGAACCCCGCCGATTTCAGTTCGCTGATATATTCGGGCGTAATCTTGAAGATGGTGGCTTTGATAACATCTTCCATCATTAATTGAGTGAAGCCAGCCGCCTTCAGATCGTCAACCGTTTTTACCTTAACATCGAGCATGGCCGAGGCAATCAGCTTCTCCTGACTCAAATCAAAACCGCGAACGCGCATGTCGCTTATAAAATTCTGACTAGGGATGAGCGTCCAAGTCCCTGAGCCACGGCCAGCGCTGAATGTGCCTTCAAAATCGAACGTCCCGGCTTCGCGCACCAGACGAAACTTCACGTCCGATTTCGCCGCCATCATTTGCTCGCGCGTCAATCCTTGCAGGTCTGCCAGAGAAAAGTTGGACCCCATGTTGGAGTTGCCGTCACTGGTCCGACGAGTCATGGTTAACTGGATTCTGTCCGTTTTGTCTTTAGAAAATCCCGCAGTCCATTCGCCCGTAACTGATTCTTGCGGGAGAGTGCCGACTGTGATCGCGGTGTGTGGAAAGGCGGCTACGATGGAAGTTAAAGCGAAAAGCCCCGCTATAAGCATGATACTTAAGAACTGACGAGGTTTCCGATTCGGAAAAGAGCTTTGCGTAATCTGAATACTATTCCTCATAAATATAATCTCCTTGCGTTTTTTAAGATTAATCAGACGGGCGAAATGGTCTGCGAAAACCACCTCGGAAAATCCAGACGAAAGCGCCTGAGCTTTCCGTCTCGCTAAGATTTTCTGTCATCGCTATTTTGAGAACACCACAGAGGGTCTATTTGTGGCAGAAAAAGCAGGAGTCAGAAGTCAGAAGCCAGAAGTGGATAAGGCCGAAGAATCGCTTCTACAGATTCTCTTTTATTCTGAATTCTGCTTTTACGTCGCGTAATGAGAGTAAACTGTTTTCACCTTCTCTAAAAAATCGCGGCGGTCAACTATGTAGTAGAGTTTCACTGCGCCTTCGCCGCCGGTCATGTGCTCGACGAGTTTTTCCAGAACATCGAACTGGTCGCGCTCCGTGATGCCTTGAGCATCTAGGTGCCCGCTGTAGCGCAGGCGACGAACGAGTTCCATCAGCGTGAGTCTTCCTTCAAAGGTGCGCCCACCGTATTTGTGCGAGCGGCTGACTAAATATTGAACGAACAAGACATCGTTGTAGAGCGCAGGCGCTAAAAAGAGCCGGTCGCCGTCGCGCTCCCATCCCGTCTCTAATCTCTGCGAGCGGCGCACGGCACGAAGACCCTCGAAGACCTCCGCCCAGTTTGTCTTCGGCTCCGTTCTTTCAAGATAGGCGCGCGCGGCATCCGCGAGCCACGCGTCCGTTTCAAAATCAAGCCTGCGTCCCAGAGCATCAAGCCACTCGAAGAAGAGCGTGCGGCGGTCCGATTTCGTTTCGACGACTTGAAACTGGTCCTCAGCTTTCGGCAGAGATTTCAAGAGCGCGCGGCGCGCGGCGTCCGTCAGTTTTCCACCCTCTATGCGATAGGTATCAAAGCGCGCGTGCCATCGCTTCGCAGCGTTGCAGTAAGGGCAGTGCGGATTCTTCTCTTCGGAATCAAAGTACGGGCGCATCGCCTGCGGCGCGGTCAACTCCTGAACCGATGGCGAATGACGTTTGACTTCGGAGTATGCAGTGCGCGGCGCGAGTCCGAGTTGTTTTGTGAAAATGTCGAAGATGCAGGCTAGGCAGACAAGCGTGGCGTACTCGCTCACCGTGCCCGGTGGAAAATCCGTTAGATCAAGCTCGCGCCTTTTTTGCGTTGCGGGCATCGTGGATTTTTTTAAGCGATTGAGACGAGCGCCGGAGCGAGTCCTTCATCCGTGTGACCCAGAGCCAGATCAAGCTCCGCCTCCACATCGCCTGTGCCAACTGAAAGAGATTTGAAGTCGAAAAGATTTGGATCGAGCAAATGCGTCGGCACGGCGTTGCCGAGCGCAGTCAACATTGAACTTCGTATGTTTGGAATCTCACGCTCAAGCTCCGCAATCAATCGCTTGATTCGCGCACGCTTCAAATTCGATTGCGAGCCGCAGAGGTCACATGGGATTATCGGGAAATTCTTCTCCGCCGCGTATTCTGCGATCTCCGATTCACGACAATAAGCGAGCGGGCGAATCACAGTGTTGCGGCCATCGTCGGAGCGAAGCACAGGCGGCATCGCTTTCAGCGTTCCTGTGTAGAAGAGGTTGAGAAGAAAGGTCGTGATGATGTCGTCGGCGTGATGGCCCAGAGCAATCTTCGTGCATCCTTCTTTAACGGCGAGGTTGTAGAGAATGCCGCGACGAAGGCGCGAGCAGACTGAGCAGTAGGTCTTGCCTTCGAGCACAAGGCGTTTGACTACGGAGTAAGTATCTTGTTCAAGGATGCGGAACGGGACGTTGCGGCTCGTTAGATATTCTGGCAGAACATGGGCAGGAAAGTTTGGCTGCTTCTGATCCAGATTGACCGCCAAAATGTCGAATGACACGGGCGCACGCTCGCGCACGTCCATTAGAAGATCAAGCATCGTGTAGCTATCTTTGCCGCCCGAAAGGCAGACCATCACGCGGTCACCCTGCTCTATCATACGGAAGTCGTTAACGGCCTCGCCCATGCGCCTCAGAAGCTTAGTCTTAATCTTGCTCTCCACGAACATCCTCTGAAATCAATCCCTACAAAACTTCACAACGGACGCTTTCAGAATGCCATGTCAAATGCACGATTGACAACCGCCGGAAGTGAACGAAAGTAAGCTTTCCTCTCATTCACACATGGCTTCAGCCGGGTGAAAAAGCACGAGAGGACAATTCAATTTAACCGTTTCAACGGTTTCAGCGTTTTGATGCAGACAAGAGAAACCATTGAAACAGTTAGAAAATCTTAGAGGCTCTCGATCTACATCCGGCTGAAGCCGTGTGTGAATGAGAATGAGTCCAACTTTTAGTTTTAGATTCTTACTGCCTCCCACTCGCGGCCCCCTGCTCCTATTTTTTCCTTGCCAGCAAGCCCTGCGTTTCTTTATTATGTGCAGGCATTGACGGCCAAGTGCCTGCTCTTTTCGGACGATCAGGCCACGCTCGGTCCGGCCTAGTCTTCATGGAAGCTAGCCTTTAATTGAATCGCCCTGGACATCAACAATTTTTTGCCGCCCTCGTCGGGCACAACCGTCGCTTGTAGGCGGTCTGCAAGCGACATCAACATTGGAGGTTTCTGTTATGCTTAGAATGGGAAAGAATACGAAAGAGACTGAAAGCGAACAAACTGCGGACAGCCAGACAACTCAATTCAACACATCGCGCTACAACACATCTTCATATCAAAGCTCAGAGCCTCAGTACAGGCCGCAGGGCGAGGGTGTCTCTCCCTCGCGCGCCGTGACTGAGAGCGAATCGCTCGCGCGTGATATCAAAGAGGGACTCTTAAGCGGCTTCGTTGGCAACGGCACTTCGCTAACGGGCGAGGCCAACTTCAAAGGTATGCTGCGCGTTGACGGGCATCTATCAGGTCAGGTCAAATCGGAAGGCGGCACGCTCATCGTCGGCAACAACGGGCAGGTTGATGCAGACATTGAAGTGGCTGTCGCAACGATTCACGGCACGGTCAACGGTGACATCACCGCGAGCCAGCGCCTTGATCTAGGCCGCGCAGCCAAAGTCAACGGCAACATTCAAACTCCTTCGCTCGTCATCGAACAGGGCGCGGTCTTTGAAGGCAGTTGCAAGATGATTCAGCTAAAGGCAGCCGCCGAAAAGCAGCGCGATGAGATAGCACGCGGCGCATCGGCGGGCGCGCTCGATACCAGCAGCATGGAGCCTATCGCCGACACCGCGTCCGAATCATCCAATTACTCGGACGTTTCAGAAGTGGCGAGCTGAATTCTTTAATTCCAGATGGTTGATAAAAGAGGCGTTTGCGGAGAGTCAACCCGCGAGCGCCTCTTTGTGTGTTCATCTTCAACTGATAAACTATCTTCCGTCAGAACATCCCGACTCGTCATTTCAAAGAACGAAGATGGTTCAACCTTTTAGTCAAAATGGAAACTCCGAGCGCAGCCTGAAGATAGTTCGCGCCGCCTGCCCACATGATTGCCCGGACACGTGCGCCATGCTCGTGACCGTAGAGGACGGACAGGCCGTGCGCGTCGCGGGCGATCCCGATCACCCGTTCACGCGCGGCTTCCTCTGCACGAAGGTCGCAAACTACGAGCAGCGCACGCACAACCCGGACCGCGTTCGCACCTGTCTCAAGCGCGAAGGCAAGAAAGGCGAAGGGCGCTTTCGAGAGATTAGTTGGGATGAAGCTCTGGACGAGATAGCTTCTCGCTTTCGTGAACTTGCAGAATCCAGCGAGGGCGCGGAAACCATCATGCCCTACAGCTACTGCGGCACGATGGGGCTTGTTCAATCGCAATCAATGGACCGCCGCTTCTTTTATCGTCTGGGCGCGTCGCAACTGGACCGAACAATCTGCGCCTCTGCCGGCGCGGCGGGTTACAAAGCCACAATCGGGTTAACAATCGGAACTGACCCTGAGCGTTTCCACGACGCGAAGCTCATCATTATCTGGGGCAGCAACACCATAAGCTCGAACGTTCATCTCTGGCCTGAAATTCTGAAAGCCAAATCAAACGGCGCGCACATCATCTGCATTGACCCGCGCCGCACGCGCACAGCGGACCAATCGGACGAGCACATCGCTCCGCTTCCGGGCACAGACGCCGCGCTCGCTCTTGGCCTGATGCACGTCATCTTCGCAGAGGGTCTGGAAGACAAAGATTATCTTGAGCGATACACGACGGGCGCTGCGGAGTTGCGTTCACGTGCGCGCGAGTATTCCCCCGAACGCGTCGCTGCGATCTGCGGCCTTGAAGCTGAGACTATCAAGCGCATGGCGCGTCTTTACGCGACGATGAAACCGTCAGTCATCCGCATCAACTACGGCCTGCAACGTCACGCCGGAGGCGGCATGGCCGTTCGCACAATCAGTTGTCTGCCAGCTATAACGGGCGCTTGGCGCGATCCATCAGGCGGCATACTGCTTTCAACAAGCGGCACGTTCCCGCTCAATTACCAGGCGCTTGAACGCTCCGATCTGATGCCTGAGCGAACGCCTCGCACACTCAACATGTCGCAGCTTGGCGACGCGCTCACAAGTGTTGATGATCCGCCCGTCCGCGCTCTTTACGTTTACAACTCCAACCCTGCGGCGGTCGCGCCCGATCAGGCTAAAGTGATTGAAGGACTGGAGCGCGGGGATTTGTTCACGGTCGTGCACGAGCAGTTTATGACCGACACGGCAGACTACGCGGACATAGTTCTTCCGGCGACGACGCAGTTAGAACATTTTGACTTGCACAAGGCTTACGGCCATCTCTATCTGGTTATCAACGAGCGCGCGATTGCGCCGCTTCATGAAGCTAAATGCAACTCGGAAGTCTTCCGCCTCCTGGCCGAGCGCATGGGATTTAAAGAAGAGTGCTTCAAGGATTCGGATGAGGAGATTGCGAGACAAGCCATCGCTTCCGATCATCCTGCGCTTCGCGGAATCACGTTGGAAGCTTTGCGCGAACGTGGTTGGATGCGGCTGAATCTGCCTGAAACTTTCGCGCCGTTTGCGGAAGGAAACTTCCCGACCCTTTCGGGCAAGTGCGAACTCTATTCTGAAATGCTCGAAGCTCAGGGGCTTCCAGCCGTGCCGGAATTCATTCCGCCTAACGAATCGAAACAGAGTGCGCCAAAAGTTGCTCATCATTATCCGCTCGCACTGATAAGCCCTGCGGCGCACGCTTTCTTGAATTCGAGCTTTGCCAATCTTCCAAAGCAACTCAGACAGGAACTGCGTCCGTTCGTGGAGATCAATCCTGTGGATGCAGAGGCGCGCGGCATAGTGGACGGCGACGTGGTGCGCGCCTTCAACGAGCGCGGCTCCTGCACGCTTCACGCTGTCGTTACAACTCGCGCACGCGAAGGCGTCGTGGTTTCTCCCTCAGTCTGGTGGAACAAGCTATCGCCCGGACGAGTGAACATCAATCAACTGACTTCGCAGAAACTGACGGACATGGGCGGAGGCGCGACTTTCTATGATGCGCTCGTAGAGATTGAGAAACAGGAGGAAGGGATGCGAAATTAAAAATTGAGAACTGGCCTGCGGCAGAATTTTTCATTTCGCATCTTTAATTTTGCATTCTTCTCCCTTCCTTTCTTTTCCGCTTGACATCAGCAGCTTGGTCTCCCTAATAGATAGTCAGAATCTCCTTCGCGCGTGGAAACGCTCACGCGCGAAGGACCATTATTAAGTGTGCTTGCAACCACCTGATTCAGTGAGCCAAAATCATCAGATGCAAAATTCTAAGCGAACATTTGTGCAATGCGCCCGCGTCCTTGTTGTCTTCGCCTGCGCATTCGTTTTCATAACCTCAGACAAAGCGTCAGGTCAGCAGAAGAGTTCGCAAGCTTCGAAGTCAACGCCCGCTCAGTCAATTCCCAACGAAGTTATGCTGCGCATCGTGCGCGCTGAGGACGAGCGGCGATACGATAACGATCTTGGCGTGCTGCTCTTCGACAAAGACGCGCGCGTGCGCCAGCGTGCTGCTCTTGCGGCGGGGCGCATAGGGGATGAGCGCGCGGTGGCTTCTCTGGTGAATTTGCTTCAGACGGATAAGGAAGCGAGTGTTCGCGCGATGGCGGCCTTCGCGCTCGGCGAGATTGAATCCGTGACAGGCGCGTCTGCGCTCTCGGAATCTCTGGAAAAGACGAACGAGACAAATGAGGTACGCGCGCGCGCTGTTGAAGCGCTCGGAAAGATTGCGGCTGCGTTGCCGAAGTCGGATGAGGCACGCGTCCATGCCATAGGCGAAATAATCTTGAAGGCGCTCGGCGATGAACAAGGTCGCAGCCCGAAGCCTAACCGCGAGGTGATTCTTTTAGGACTAACGGCTACGTTGCGCGCGCGTCCCACGGGCGCAAGCTCAACGGTAGCCAAATTTCTCTCTTCGACGGACGCGCGTGTTCGCGCAGACGCTTTGAACACGCTTACGCGACTGCGCGCGAAAGAGGCCACAGGGCAGTTGCGCCAGCTTCTGGCAAACGACACGGACCCAATTGTTCGCGCAAACGCAGCGCGCGCGCTAGGCGCTGCTGAAGATGCTGCATCGCTCGACGCATTGGCGGCGCGCGTTCTTAATGACAGGGACGAGCGCGTTCGCACGAGCGCCATTCGCGCTCTGGGTGCTTTGAAGGACAAGCGTGCGAGCGCGCCTCTGCTGGAACGCGCTGAAACTCTAATGCCCGCGTACAAGTCCGCGAAGGCGAGCGCGGCGGTCCACCCTGCGGAAACCAACGAGCTTCTTGAGCTTGCCGCAAGCCTCGGTCACGCAGACGCCAACACAGGCGACGAGCGCGCCGTCTCCTGGCTTCGCGCGCTTCGTCAAACAGAGACCTCAGCGCCCGAAGTTGAGATTGCGTTTGCGCGCATAGCGCCCTTCGTCTATGTGCGCGAGACGCCGTTTAATAAACTCGCGGATGAGAGAGTGCGCGCAGAATTGTTGAGAGACTGGCATCGCGTCTCTGCTTTTGCTCAGGGATTGAGTGAGATTGCCGGAATCACTGCGGCTGAAGCAGGAAGCGGCATCGTGGGACTTCAGGCGGACGCGCAGATAACTTTGCGCTCGTGGCTGGACGACGCGAACCTTTCCCCTATGGCCGCGCCCGATGTCTTGAACGCGCTCGCCGCTTACAAGCCAAACGATCTAGCTCAGGTCCTGCGAAAGCAGTTGACGGCGAAAGATGTGATAGTGCGCGCGACAGCCGCCACTCTCTTGGGCGATCTTCCGCCAAGTGAAGCAACGACGCGCGCACTGGCAGATGCTCTTCCGGTAAGCCTTCATGATGAATTCAACGATGCAGCGCTAGCTATTCTGGATTCGCTTGCGAAACAGAAGACGAACGCGGTGAATGAAACTATCAAGACGACGCTTGACTCTCAGGACCATCTGATACGCCGTCGCGCAGTCGCTCTATTAAAAGCTAACGGCGCGGGCGATTTCTCGCAGCGCATAGGTGTGGTGGCTACGCGCAACACTCAGGCGGATTACGACCGCGCTCTGGCTCGCGCGGGTAAACATGTTCGCGCAATAGTTGATACTGAGAAAGGCTCTTTCACGATTGAACTTCTGCCCGACGACGCTCCCTTGAACGTTGACAACTTCGTAGAGCTTGCACGCCGCAGCTACTTCAACAACATCACGTTTCATCGCGTCGTTCCGAACTTCGTCATACAGGGCGGCGACCCGCGCGGCGACGGAAACGGTGGTCCGGGCTACCAGATTCGTTGCGAGATTAACGAAGTCCCTTATGACCGGGGCGCAGTCGGCATGGCACTTTCGGGCAAAGACACCGGCGGCTCGCAGTGGTTCGTCACGCACAGCCCGCAACCACACCTTGATGGCGGCTACACTGTCTTCGGTCGCGTAACCTCTGGCATGGACGTTGTTGATCGCATCGCGCGCGGTGATAGAATAATCAAAATCAGCGTAACGGAAAGCGCCCCCGCCGCATCTAACGCGGAGAAGAAATCGCCCCCCGCAGAAACCAGGAAGAAGCGCGCAGTAAAGCATTGAAGAGACTTCCGGCACAAGCAGAGTTGAAAGTCACACTGGCGTCCGTAGCAATCTTAGCCGCGCTCGTTTTACTCACATCCTCAGTCGCACACGCTCAGGACGCTGCTTCTCAACAGAAATCTTCAGCGACCGCCGTAGAAGCTAAGACAGACAAATTGCCGCACACGCGCTATCGGATAAACCTTCAACTCGATTTCGACAACCGAACATACACAGGCACGGAGCAACTGCGCTGGGTCAACCGCGACGACCATCCAACGTCCACTCTCTACTTTCATCTATACTCAAACATGCGCGCTAACAGAGAGCGCAACTCGAACGAGAGCGCTGCTACTGCTACAGCACCGGATGAGCCGGAGATTGAAGTGAGCGAAGTGCGGTCTCTTACAGAAGAGACGCCTCTAGCGTTCTTACTCGAAGATCAGGGAACAGTCCTTCGAGTGAACTTGAGGGAGCCTGTCGCCGCAAACTCTTCGACAGAGATTTTCGTTAAGTTCAGGGGCAGCGTGCCTGAGATTGATGCTGAAGAGACAGGACTGATTGTTCACGTTCTTCAACAGGTAGGCGCGGCTCTTCGCAGCGAGCGCGAAACGAGGCGCGCGCGCGATATAAACTATCGCTCGAAAGGCGTGATGCTTCTGGGCACAAGCTATCCCGTTCTGGCCGCGCGCGACCGAAGCGACTGGCAACGCAAAGTTGAGACGACCATCGGAGATACGATCTTTGCAGAGCCAGCCGATTATGAAGTCGCGGTTGACGCGCCCGCAGATATCAATCTGTTTGCGGCATCGCCAATCCGCTCGACTCCCCCTGCTAAGAGCGAGCGCGACGGGAACAGTGTGCGCGAGTTTGAAGGTTCGAACCTGAGAGACTTCGCAATCGTCGCCGGGCGCGAGCTTCGTTCTGAAGAACGCACGGTCGGCGATGTAACCGTCCGCTCCGTCTTCATGCAGGGGCACGAGACTACTGGACGGCGCGTGCTTGCAGAAGCCGCCGATGCAGTGCGCGTCTTCAACGCTCGATTCGGTCCGTTGCCATATAAGCTCGTGAGCATCGTTGATGCGCCGCTCGTTGCCGGACTTGGCAGCGTGGAATTTTCTGGACTCGGAGTGATAGCGAGCGCCTTCTACGTTGATTTCGATTCGCCTGCGATGCGCAACCTTCCAGAGATTGTGCGCGACCAGCGCGCGTCGCTCGAAGACAGTCTGGAGTTTACGGTCGCGCACGTGGCGGCGCAGCAATGGTGGGGCATCGCCGTCGGGAACAATCCTGAAAAGGACCCCGTGCTGGACGAAGCTCTGGCAAACTGGTCCGCGCTGCTCTATTACAAAGATGTTCACGGCGAAGAGCGCGCGCAATCTGTGTTGGACGACCAACTGCGCGGCGTCTATAAAGTTTATAGAACCTTTGGCGGCGAGGACATGGCAGCGATTAGAGCCGCGCGCGAGTACAGAAACTTTTTCCAGTACGCCGCGATTGTTTCCAGCAAAGGCGCACTGATGTTCGTTGAGCTTCACAAGCTAGTGGGCGACGCGAAATTTTTCGCAGCGCTCAGGCGATACTACGACGAGAACAAGTTTGAGGTCGCGGAGTTGGATGACCTGCGCGGCGCTTTTCTAGCGGAGACTCCGCGCCTGCAACAACGCGCAGTCGTGCGTACCTTCAACCGCTGGTTGACGGACAAGCGAGGCGACGAAGACATAGCCCCGCCCGACCCTTCATTGGCCGCCGCACTCGGCATTAACCCGAAAGCTGCAAAGAATGATCGCAACGCTTTCGCACGCCTTGGCAGATTCTTCTGGCAGCAGATGACGAGGCTTCGCTGAAAATCCGTACCCTGCCTCCCATAAACTATAACACACAAAAGAGTTTCGCCCCTTTCTATTTCACCTTATGCAACCTCTCTGGCACGATTCTGGCACGCCCGCCGCGCGCCGCGACCGTAGTTGCGACCAGAAGACCGTCATCGTCCGGGTGCACGTACCGCTCCGTCTGCTTGGTGTTGGAGTGCCCCATAAGGCGCGCGATCTTCTTCAGATTCACGTCCGCATCGCCCAGGCGCGAGCCATACTCGTGGCGTAGATCGTGAAAGCGCAAGCCCTCAATCTCGGCACGCGCGCACGTCCGCCGAAATGCCCCGTCAACCATGTAGCGCGTAAGCCTGCGCCCCTCCTGGTCAGTAAAGAGCAGTTCACCCTTTGTCTCTCGACATAGATCAGATAGAAGCCCGCGCACCTCTTCGCTTACGGGAACACCTTCCGTCTTGCGCTTGTCCTTCCTCCACTTCGTATGAAGGACGAATAAGCGATTGCGCGGGAAATCAATCGCTCCCCTAGTGAGCGCGATCAACTCCCCTTGCCTGAGTCCCGTCCAGATAGCCAGTTGGATCATCGGCTTCAGGAACGGATGCTCAACTTCGGCTGCGGCGAGTAATCGCTTTTCCTCCTCCGCCGAAAGTCTGCTGCCCGGACCTTCTTCGTAGGGCAGTCTTTTGACCTTGCAGCACGGATTCTCACGAATCAATTTGTGCGTCATGGCTAAAGCGAAGATGGCCGAAAGCGTCGTTAGTTCTGAATTAACGGTGCGGGGCCTGCGCTCGCGGTCCGCCTTTCTGATGCTGACTGGAGTTTTCAGCCGATCACGCTTGAAGGTTTCGACT
>Ga0066662_10001164_pt1 | contig 11899 bp, 11 predicted proteins | sample GraSoiAngelo_111_FD_133939 | JGI IMG/M metagenome (GOLD analysis project Ga0066662, IMG submission 133939) | Grasslands soil microbial communities from the Angelo Coastal Reserve, California, USA - 14_0903_12_40cm | ecosystem: Environmental > Terrestrial > Soil > Grasslands | place: USA... | reverse complement strand
GCGGCGTGCAGCGCGCCTTCGAGCTCGGCCCACTCCTCAGCGGTCGCGTGCATCAGCGCGAGCTGCACGGCGATGCGCGTGAGCAGCGCGTCGTCGTCGATCGCCAAGCTCAGCTCCGACGCACGGCGCAGCACGGCGAACGCGCGGTCGGTCTCTCCGGTGCGCCGCAGCGCGAGCGCGAAATCGATGTCGACCTCGACGAGCCTCACCGTGTCGCCGGTCGCACGAAAATGTTCGACCGCGACCTGCAGGTGGTCGAGCACCTTCTGCGGCGCGCCCAGCGACGCGTAGGCCGACGCCGCTTTTTCGTGGAGCACGATCAGTTCGCCCTGATCCGCGACGCCGCACCCCAGTGCGCGCTCGTACAATTCGGCCGCCTGCGCGTACGCGTGCCGCGCCTTGGCGAGATCTCCGGCGGCCTGCGCGTACGGCGCGCATTCCGCGAACGCGGCCGCGCGCCAGTAGTGCTCCGCCAGCTCGACGACGCGGCCCTCGCGGTCGGGTTCGCGCTCGAGCTCCTGCGCGATCTGCAGGTGCATCGCGCGCGCGCGCATGGCGAGCACGCCGGCGAGGATCGTGTCGCGCGTCAGCGCGTGGCGAAACGTGAAGCAGCCCGGCTCGAGAGGGTCTTCGGTGAGGAAATGCTCGGCGACCGCCATGCGCAGGAATGCCTCGACTGAAGCGGCGTCGCGCCCGCCGATGCGCGCGAGGAACGCGGCGCCGAACCGCCGGCCGATGAGCGCTGCGACCTCGAGCAGCGCCATGTCGCCGGGCGCGAGCCGCCGCAGCCGCTCGAGCAGCAGGCCGCGCAGCGAGTCTGGCAGCGCCGGGCGCGTGACGCCGAAGCGCTCGTCGTCGACGATCGCTTTGAGCAGCTCTTCGGCGAACAGCGGGTTTCCTTCGCTGCGGTCGCGCACGCCGCGCAGCGATTCAGCCGGAATCCGCAGCGACTTCGGCAGCGTCGCGTCGATCAGCTCGTGCACGTCGGCGTGGCTCAGCGGTCCCAGCTCGATGCGCCGGACGTGGTGCGCGCGCACGGCGCGGCCGATGACCGCGTGCAGCGGGTGGGCGTCGGTCAGCTCGTCGGTGCGGTATGCCACCACGATCAGCACGGGCGCGTCGCGCAGCGTCCCGATGAGGAACTGCAGCACGTCGAGCGTGACGCCGTCGGCCCAGTGCGCGTCGTCGACGACCGCGACGAGCGGACGCGCCGCCGCCGAGCGGCGCAGCGTCGCTGCCACGCGTTCGAAGAGCCGCCGCTTGTCCGCGGGATCGTCTCCGGTGGGCGCCACCGGTGCGCCGCCTGACGGTTTTCCGCCGTCGGCTTCGAGATCGGCGAGGATCTCGACGACCGGGCCCATCGGCGACGGCGCGTACTCGAGGCACGCGGCGCGGTAGGCTCGCATGCCGCGCGGCAGCCGGCGGCTCAGCTCGTCGACGAGCCGCGTCTTGCCGGCGCCCGCGTCGCCCGAGACGAACGCGATGCCGCCCTCGCCCGCGGCCGCCCGGCGCGCAAGCTCGCCCAGCGCGCGAAGCTCGTGCTCGCGGCCGATGAACCGGGGGCAGTACAACGGGGTCGTGACCAGCCGAGGCTCCTCCGAAGCGGCGCGGAGCGCGTCAAGGCACGTCCGAGCGTGAAAAGAGGAGAAAGTCCTGCTCGGCGGAGCGTCGTCTAGGTACTGAAGAGCGGTACCGGCCCGAATATCCGCGCGCGCGGCGGCGGCCTACCATCGGCGCATGAACAGCCAGGTACAGGTCGAGGTCCTTTCCGGCAGAGCGCTGGTCGACGGCGTCGAGATCGTCCTCACCGGCTCGCAGCGCCTGCTCGTCTGCGCGTTGGCGCGCTGCCGGCACCCGGTCGACCGCGAGCATCTCGAAGCGATGTTCTGGCCCGACGACGAGCCCGAGCGCGCGCGGAACTTGCTCAACATAGCCGTGTGCCGCCTGCGCAAGCGGTTGGGCGAGGCTGCGATCGTGCAGTCGGCGGACGGCTACCGCCTCGGTGACGTCGTCACCGTGGACCTCTGGGAGATCGAGGCGTTCGCCGCGCGCTTCCGCACGTGCGTGACACCCGACATCACAACCGCGGGCCGCTGGCTCGCCGTCATGCGCCACATCTGCTGCGGCTCCGTCCGCCGCGCGTCCGATCCGGAGTTCGTCGCCGCTCTCGAACGGCGGCTGCTGACGGCGGCGCGCGATGCCACCGACCGGCTCGCGGAGATGGCGCTCGCGTCGCGCCCCGACGTCACGTTGGCGCTCACGCGCGTGACGCTCGACCACGACCCGTGCGACGAACGCGCGCGCGAGCTCGCGATCCGCGCGTATCTCGCACGCGGCGACCGCGCGAGCGCGATCCGCGAGTACCGCGACTACACCAAGGCGCTGCTCGACGAGCTCGGCCTCACGCCGGCGTTCGCGCTGGCGTCGCTGCTCGCCTCACACGTGAAAGCGATGTGAAAGCGTGGCGGCTACGCTGGTGCGACGGTGATCCATCACCGCTGCATACCTCGCGTTACCAGGAAGTGAAGCCATGACGAACTCGGTACGCGTCGCGACGGTGGCCCTAGCTGCCGCGGCGATCGTTATCCCCAACGCAGCAAACGCAGCTTCGGTCTTCGAGCGCCTCCTGTCGTCGTCCGCGGCCGCGAACTCGCGCTCGGCACCCGTTGCGTTCGCGGACGTCGCGAAAGAAGTCGCACCCGACACGTTTCAGATCGACCCGCGCGCCGTGCAAGGCCGTCGCCTCGTGCTCGGTGCCGCCCAGACCGGGAAACGCATTTGCGTCGGCGCGTGGCGCAAGGGCGACTGCTTCGGTGTCTACATTGAAAAGGACATCCCCCAGACGTGAAAGCGTTGTGAAAGCGACGGCGCTAGGATCGGTACACGGCGCACGATCGCCGCAGCACACCGCCTTCGAAAGTGAACAGCACACCATGAAATTCTCGATCATCGGCGGCTTGAAAGCCGCACTGTCCTCATCGCTCCTTCTCGCGGTATCGATGTCCGGCGCTATGCCGGCATCGGCTGCCCCGCCGGGATTCACGTACCACTGCGTCGCCGAAGTTTCGACGGCGCTCTCGCCCCCGATCGCCGGCCAGAGCGGCGGCGCCGTCCTCAGCGTGTTCGTCGTGACCGGAGCGACGTTGCACGACGCCGTCGGCAATTGCCACCAGGGCGCGCGCAACGCGTTCAACTCGAACTCGGCATGGTCGGATCCCGCGCAGTTCTGCGCGCGCTACTCGCAGGCGAACTACGAGATGACCTTGGGCAACAGCGGCCGCACCCGAGTCGTGTGGGTCACCGACTACTTCCAGGAGATGGGACACACCAACGGCTACAACCGCGTCGGCGGCTACACCGTGGTGTGCAACGGCCCGGCGTCGTTGAATCAGCTTCCGCTGACCGCGACGCTCGTTCCGACGCGGCTGTAGATCGCTGCAAGCCCCCTGGGCGGCGAAACGAGGCTCCGGCCGCGTTTCGCCGCCTGCGCGTCCCGCGGGCATTCGTCGCCCGGCGCGCGAACCCAGGCCGCATGGCGACGACGATCTTTCGCGCACGGCGCATCGTCACGATGACCGACGACGCACCCGAAGCATTCGCCGTCGCCGGGGAGCGCGTCGTCAGCACCGGCACGGTCGCCGCGCTGCGCGAGCGCTTTGCGGCGGCGGAGGTCGTCGATCTCGGCGATGCCGTGATCGTGCCGGGGTTCAACGATGCGCACGCGCACCTCGCCGTCGCCGCCGAGGACATGCTGCATCTCGATCTCTCCATCGACGCGGTGTCGTCGCTCGCCGAGATCGCGGTGAAGCTGCGCGACCAGCTCGCGCGCACGCCGCCCGGCGGCTGGCTCCGCGGCAGCCGCTACGACGACGCGAAGATGGCCGAAGGCCGCGTGCTCACGCGCTGGGATCTCGACGAGATCAGCCGCGACCATCCGATCTTGGTGCTGCACGTCGCCGGGCACTGGGGCGTCGTCAACTCCAAGGCGCTTGAGCTTGGCGGCATCGACGAATCGTCCGAAGCGCCGCCCGGCGGCAAGTTCGGGCGCGACGGAAGCGGCCGCCTCAACGGCATCCTGTTCGAGATGGCGATCTTCGACTTCGCCTATCCGCAGGCGACGCATCTTCCGCACACGATCGCGCCGGCGAGCACGGCCGAGGACCGCCTGCGCGGGCTGAGCCTCGCGATGCGCGCGTTCCACGCCGCGGGAATCACGTCGGTCACCGACGCGATGTGCGGCCCCGACGACATCGTGCTTTTCACCGAGTCGCTGCGGCGCAAGCAGCTGACGATGCGCGTGAACATGCTGCTGCACTTCGAGCACTACGGTTTGCTGAAGGAACGCGACATGACGACCGGCTCGGGCGGCGACCGGCTGCGGCTGGGCGGGATCAAGACGTTCGTCGACGGTGCGATCGGCGGCCGCACGTGTCTGATGGAACAGCCGTTCGAAGGCACGACCGACGACTTCGGGATGCAGACGCTCTCGGACGCCGAGCTGCGCGACGTCGTGCGCATGACGCACCTCGACGGCAACCGCGTCTGCGTGCACGCGAACGGCGACCGCGCGATCGGCAAGCTGCTCGACCAGCTCGAGGCGGCGCAGACCGAGTTCCCGCGATCGGACCTGCACCACCGCATCGAGCACTGCAGCATCGTCAACGACAACATCCTGCGGCGCATGAAGGCGCTCGACGCGATCGCCGCGCCGTTCGGCAGCTACGTGCACTATCACGGCGGCAAGCTGCTGGACTGGTACGGGCCGGAGCGCATCGAGCGCATGTTCGCGCACCGCTCCTTCATCGACCACGGCATCACCGTCGCAGGCTCCTCGGATTATCCGTGCGGGCCGTACCAGCCGCTGCTCGCGCTGCAGTCGTGCGTCACGCGCACGGGCTACGACGGCACGCCACTGGGGTTGTCGCAGCGCATCACGCCGCGCGAAGCGCTCGCGCTGTACACCATCAACGCCGCGTGCGCGGCCGGCGAAGATCACGTGAAAGGCCGCCTCGCGCCGGGCTATCTCGCCGACTTCGTCGCGCTCGACGACGACCCGCTCGCCGTGGACCCGCCGGCGCTCGGCGCGCTCGGCGTGCGCGCGACGTACGTCGGCGGCGCGAAGGTGTGGGACCGCGCCGGCTGATGGCCGGTTTGGTCGAGATCCAGCTGCTCAACGGCATCGTGCAAGGGATGATCTACGCGCTCGTCGCCGCCGGGCTCACGCTGATCTTCGGGATGCTCGACATCCCGAATTTCGCGCACGGCGCGTTTTACGCGCTCGGCGCCTACGTCGCGTTCACGGTGATCTCCGCGACCGGGAACTTCTGGCTCGCGATCGCCATTGTGCCCGTCACGGTCGCGATGATCGGTCTCGTCGTCGACGCGTTCGCGATGCGGCGGCTCGCGCGCGCCGGGCACGTGTACCAGATCTTGTTCACGCTGGGTCTCGTGCTCATCGTGCAAGAGGTGATCGTGCTGGTCTGGGGCGCGAACCCCACCAGCGTCAACGTGCCGGCGGCGCTCGACGGCGGCGTGCCGCTGGGCGCGGTGAGCTTTCCGTTCTACCGGTTGTTCTTGGTCGCGGCCGCGGCGCTCGTGATCGGCGTCGTGTGGGTCGCGCTCGAGCGCACGAAATACGGCGCGATCATTCGCGCGGGGATCGACGATCCCGAGATGGTCGACTGCATCGGCATCGACGTGCAGCGTCTTTTCACGATCGTGTTCGGGATCGGCGTCGGACTGGCAGCGCTCGCCGGCGCGCTCATCTTGCCGATTCGCGGTGGGCAGCCGGCGATGGGCAACGAGCTGATGGCGACCAGCTTCGCGGTGGTGGTGATCGGCGGGCTGGGCAGCTATCTCGGCGCGGTCGTCGGCGGATTGTTCGTCGGGCTGACGCAGGCGGTGATGACGATCTTGTATCCGGCCGCGTCGGAGGTCGCGATCTTCGCCGCGATGGCGCTCGTGATCTTGATCCGGCCGCAGGGGTTGTTCGGCAAGCGATGAGGCGGTTCGCACTGCTCGCGGCGCTCGTCGTGCTCGCGCCGCTCGTGCTGCGGTATCCCGAGCTCGAGACGCAGATCCTCACCTTCGGGCTGCTCGCCGTCGGGTTCAACCTGCTGCTCGGCGAGATGGGGTTTCTGTCGTTCGGGCAAGCGACGTTCAACGGCGTCGGCGCGTACGCGGCCGCGCGCGTGCTCATCGACGCGCACGCGGCGCTGCCCGTCGCGTTGCTCGTCGCGATCATTGCCGGCGCCGTCACCGCGGCGGTGATCGGCGCGCTCGCGATCACCGGGCGCGGCGTCTACGGCGTGATGCTGACGTTCGCGTTCAACGAGATGGCGTACTACGCGGCGCTCCAATGGCGTGCCGTGACGGGGGGCGACAACGGACTGGGCGGTGTGCCGCGGCCGGCCGTCTTCGGCATCGCGCTCGACGATCCGACGCGCTACTACTACTTCACCGCGCTCGTCGTGCTGCTCGCGTTCGCGGCGGTGCTGCGCGTCAACGGCTCGCCGTTCGGCGCCGTGCTGCGCGCGATCCGCGAGAACGAAGAGCGCGCGCGGGCGATCGGCTTTCGCGTGCGCCGCTTCAAGGTGACGGCATTCGCACTGTCCGGCGCGCTCTCGGGCCTTGCGGGCGGTTTGTACGCCGGGCTTTTTCGCTTCGTGCCGCTGCAGGCGATCGACCTCGAGACGTCCACCAACGTCGTGATCGCGGTGCTGCTCGGCGGCACCGGCTCGCCGTACGGCGCGCTGCTCGGCGCCGCGATCTTCACCGTGCTCTCGAACTCGCTGAGCCACGTGTGGTCGCACTGGCCGCTGATCTTCGGGCTCGTGTTCTGCGCGGTGGTGCTGTTCTTCCGCGGCGGGCTGTGGAGCCTCGTCGAGCGCTGGAGCCGCCGTGCTGCGCACGCGTGAGCTCACCAAGCGCTTCGGCGCCCACGCGGCGGTGGACGGCGTCGACCTCGAGATCCGGCGCGGCACGCTCCACGCGATCATCGGGCCCAACGGCGCGGGCAAGACGACGCTGTTCAACCTGCTCAGCGGCGAGCTGCGCCCGAGCGCCGGCACGATCGCGTTCGCGGACCGCGACGTCACGCGCCTCGACGCCACGAGCCGCTCGCACTTGGGCATGGGCCGCTCGTTCCAGCGCACGAACGTGTTCCCGAAGCTGACGGTGTTCGAGAACGTCCGTCTCGCCGCGCAGTCGCGCACCGGCGAGAGCTTCGCGCTGTGGCGCTCCGCCGAAGCGCTCGCCGAGGTGAACGAACGCGCGGAGCGCGTGCTCGACGAGTTCGGCCTGCTCGGCTACCGCGCGCAGCTCGCGAGCGAGCTCGCCGGCGGCGACCAGCGATTGCTCGAGCTCGCGATCACCCTCGCGACGGACCCGACGCTGCTGCTCCTGGACGAACCGTCGCAAGGACTGTCGCCGCAAGACGCGCGCCGCCTGATCGACCGCATCGGCACGCTCGCGCAGCGCTACACGATCGTGCTGATCGAGCACAACATGCCGCTGGTGATGCGCCTAGCCGAGGAGATCACAGTGATGAACTTCGGCCGCATCCTGGCGCACGGGACCCCGGAAGAAATCCGCGCAAACCCCGCTGTGCGCGCAGCCTACCTGGGCACGCGCCCAGTGTCATCCTGATCCTTCGACATGCTCAGGAGAAGGGTGCGCCACATATGCTGAAGCTCGATAAGGTCGACGTGTACTACGGCTCGAGCTGGATCCTAAAAGGCGTGTCACTGGCCGTACCGGCAGCCGGAGTCACCGCGCTGCTCGGTCGCAACGGCGCGGGCAAGTCGACGACGCTGAAGACGATCATGGGCCTCGTCGCGCCGCGCGCGGGAACCTTGCACTTCGACGGCGCACCGATCGCCGGCCGACGGCCGCACGCCGTCAACCGGCTCGGCATCGCGTACGTGCCCGAGGAGCGCCGCATCTTCCGCGATCTCACCGTCGACGAGCACCTCGCGATCGCGACGCGTTCGCCCGCGTGGACCGCGGAGCGTGTCTTCGCCGTGTTCCCGGCGCTGAAGCCGCTGCGCAACCGGCGCGGGCGTTTCTTGAGCGGAGGCGAGCAGCAGATGCTCGCGATCGCGCGCGCGCTCGTCACCGGCCCCCGGCTGCTGCTGCTCGACGAGCCGTCGCAAGGCCTCGCGCCGGTGATCGTCGACGCGGTGATCGCGTCGGTCGAGGCGATGCGCGACGAAGGACTCGCGATCTTGCTGGTGGAGCAGAACGTGGACCTCGCGCTCGCCGTCGCCGACCGCGCCGCGATCGTCGACCAGGGCGCGATCGTCTTCGACGGAACGGCCGCGGAGCTGCGCGAACGCGGCGATCTCCAGACCACCTACCTCGGCGTGGGCACCTGAACCGAAAGGAGCGCATCATGGAACGCAAGCACTTTCTCGCGACGACCGGCGGCGCGGCCGCGGCGCTCTTGAGCGGGTTGCCCGCGCGCGCGGCCGACGAGGTGGTGTTCGCCGGCGTGTTCTCGTCCAGCGGCGCCTACGCGGCGTTCGGCCGCGACACGGACCGCGGCTTCCAGCTCGCGGTGAACGAGATCAAGAAGTCGGTCGCGGGGCACGCGATCAAGTACATCACGCGCGACGACCAGACGAAGGCCGACGTCGGCGTGCAGCAGGCGACGGACGCCTACGAGCACGACGGTGCGCGCTTCTTCGCGGGCTGCGCGTCGAGCGCGGTGGCGCTACGCATCGCCGAGGTCGCGAAGGACAAGCACGCCCTGTTCTGGACCAGCGTCGGCGCCGACGACATCACCGGCAAAGCGTGCAACGCGTACACGTTTCGCTGGTCGGTTCCGGCGTACGCGGCGGTGCGCGCGACGATGTACCCGTTCATCCAGAAATTCCCGAACGCGAAGAAGTGGTACACCATCACGCCGTCCTACATCTTCGGTGAATCGCTGCTCGCGAACGTGAAGGAGATCGCGCAGGAGAAGGGCCTGACGCTCGTGGGCAACGACTACCACCAGCTCGGCGCGACCGAATACTCCGCCTACATCACCAAAGCGGCCGAAGCCAAGCCCGACGTGCTGTGTCTGCTCAACTTCGGCGGCGACGCGATCAAAGCGCTCAAAACCGCGGCGAGCTTCGGGCTGAAGAAGTCGACGAAGATCCTCTATATCTGGAGCGGCGGTCTGCAAGATTTCGCGGGCATCGGGCCCGACGACCTCGACGGCGTGTACGCGGGCTGCCAGTACTGGCACGAGTCGACCGCCGCGACGCGCAAGGCGAGCGAAGCGTACAAGACCGCGTACGGCGAGCCGCTGGGCTACGTGGGCGCGAGCGCGTACATCGAGGCGAAGCTGACGTTCGACGGCATCGCGAAAGCGAAATCGACCGATCCCGCGCGCGTCGCCAAAGCGCTCGAAGGCTACAAATACACGGGTCCGACGGGCGCCGAAGAGATTCGCGCCTTCGACCACCAAGTCGTCAAACCGTACTACCTGCTCGTGGGCAAACCCAAGAGCGCGATGAAAGACCAATGGGACTACGTGGACACGGTCGCATCGAGCTCGCACCCGGTCCCCCGCGAGCGAAGCCTCTGCAAGCTGTAGCGGGGGCGTCACACCGCCTTTACCCGGGCTAAACAAAGCGCGCGACCGGCCGACTATAGATGTACATGGCTGGGACGGCTCGTCTGAACCAATCGGCGCTCGAACGGCTCCTCGGGGCGGCTCAGCCGTACGCGATCGCCCGCGTCAGCGGGCTGACCGCGGCGCTGGGCTGGACCTGCGGCTGCCGGGCGATCGAGCACGAGGCCGGGGCCTACACGCTGATCACGTGCGACAGCCACCTCGACGTGTCGGCGCGCAGCGCCCGGGTCGTCACCTTCCGCTAGCGAGCAGCGCCGGGATCGCGCGCGGCTCGACCGCGCCCATCGCGATCAGCCGCGCGGCGAACGTCTTCGCGTCGAGCCCGCTCGCGGCGCGCGCGCGCTCGATCGCGTCGAGCCCGGCGAAATACGTCGCGAGCTGCACGTGCGAGAGCTGCAGCCGGTGCCATTTGCTCTCCGCTTCCGAGCTTTCTTGGAACGCGCCGTCCACCATCAGGTGAATCGCCTGGTCGTGCGTGAGCGAGCCCGCGTGGTATTCGGCGTCGAGCAGCGCGTTGGTCGCCTCCCGCAATCGCCACTTGAGCTGCGTCAGCTTGAGCGCCGAGTCGTCGGGCCGGAAGCCTTGCTCGATCATCAAGCCTTCGGTGAAGCACGCCCAGCCTTCGATGAACGAGCCGTTACCGAAGATGCGCCGCACCAGCGACGGGTTCCGGTTGTTCGCGCGCAGCTGCACGTAGTGGCCCGGCACCGCCTCGTGGATCGACAGCATGCGCACGCCGGCATCGTCGTTTTCGCGCAAGTACGACGCGACGCGCGCCGCGGTCCAGTCGACGGGGATCGGGTCGACGTTGAAATACGACGGCTCGGTCGGCGGGTCGAAGGGTCCGCTGGTCTCCATGCTCGCGGCGGCGGTCCCGCCCTGGATCGGCGGCGTCAGGCGCACGCGGATCGTGTCGGGCTCGGGCAGCGCGATCAAGCCGGTGCTTCGGAGGAACGCTTCGTTTTCGGCGACGTCCGCGCGCGCCTGATCGAGCAGCGTGTCCGGCGTCGCGTGCTGCTCCGCGATCTTGTCGAGCACGGCGCGCACGATCTCGTTGAGCCGCGCGTCGTCGGTATCAGCAGTGGATTGCCGCGAGAACATCGATGCGTACATCGGCCGTGCGATGGCGAGCATCGCGGCGCGCGTCGACGCGATGCGCGCGCGGGCGCGCCGTTCGAGCTCCGCGGGCGTGAGGTCGACGCCGGTGATCAGCGGAAACAGCTTCGCGTACGCCGCCGCGCCGATGCGCGGCTCGTCGGTCGCGTGCGCCTTGAGCGGCCCGTCGACGAACGCCTTGACGGCCCGCACGTCCTCGATCGCGTCGTTCACGACCTCCGTGAGCGCGCGGCGCACGGGAAGCGACACGCCTTGCTTCGCCGCTTCGTCGGGCAGCGATTGATACAGCCGCACGACGCCGCTCAGTTGCGCGCTCGCGAGCGCTTGCGCCGGCTGCGTCGTGTGCTGCAGGTTCGCGATCGCCGCGTCGCGCACGGCGCGCATCTTGCGCAACCGGGCCACGATGTGACCGAAACGCTCGTCGGCGGGCCGTCCTTCGCGCACGAGCTCGATGAACACCGACTGCCCCATCAAATTGACGTAGACCGCAGGGTTCGTGCGCCACGGCGCGAGCAGCTCGTCCTCGACGAGTTGCGCATCGATGCCGTCGAGCATCGCGGTGCGATCCGCGCGCACGCCGGCGCTGTCGTCCGGGCGTTCGGTCGCCGCGAAACGCGCGCGCCACGACCGCAGCGACGCGATGCTGCGGTCGTGCCCGGTCACCGACACGTCATCGAGCTGGTCGGCGCCCCGTTGCAGGCCGAGCGCGTCCGCGTACACCGGATTCTCGGTGGCGAAGTCGGCGAGATACGCCTCCATGACGCCCTCGAACGCCGACGAATCGCCGGCAGCCGTGGCCCCGCACGGCACGAACGCGAGCAATGCGGAGAGGCACACCACCACCAAGCGCTTCATCGAACCGGCATACGCTAGCCCGCCCCGATGATCCTAGAGCACCGGCCGCTCCCCAGGGCGGCAGACGCGTGCGGCGGAATCCGCATCGCATCGTGTCCTCGCACATCGGAGCTCGTCGTTTGAAGCGTCTCGCCCTTGTCGTTCTCGCCGCGCTCCTTTGCGTGCCGCAGGCCGCGCCGGCGCAGTCGCCGCCGCCGTCGCCGCAAGCGTCCGCGCAGCCGGCCGGCGACGCCAATGCCGCGGTTCGCGCGACGCTCGCCAACGGGATGCACGTCATCCTGCTGCCCAACCGCCTTGCGCCGGTCG
>Ga0066662_10001159_pt1 | contig 11923 bp, 10 predicted proteins | sample GraSoiAngelo_111_FD_133939 | JGI IMG/M metagenome (GOLD analysis project Ga0066662, IMG submission 133939) | Grasslands soil microbial communities from the Angelo Coastal Reserve, California, USA - 14_0903_12_40cm | ecosystem: Environmental > Terrestrial > Soil > Grasslands | place: USA... | reverse complement strand
TACGCGTCGGGCCAAAACCTTGAGCGCGGCGATCTCCGTGCTGGCCGTGCTGGGAAGTTTTGCCTGCAGTTGTCTTGTCTTCGTCCAACTCGATATTTCAACCCCGGAATTTATGTGGCTCGGAATCCGCGGCACCCTGCAGGTGCCGATCGGGTTCGTGCTCGATGATCTCAGCCGCCTCATGCTCCTGGTGGTGACCGGCGTCGGATCCCTCATCCACATCTATTCGTTAGGTTACATGCGCCAGGATGACGGCAAATCGCGCTACTTTGCCGCACTGTCGCTCTTCATGTTCGCCATGCTCGGCATTGTGCTGGCCAACAATTTCGTGATGCTCTTCATCTTCTGGGAATTGGTCGGCTTCACCTCGTACGTTTTGATCGGTCACTGGTACAATCGCGACGCCGCGGCCGAAGCCGGAAAGAAGGCGTTCATTACCACTCGCATCGGCGATTTCGGATTCATGATTGGAATCTTAATGATCTGGATCGCCAGCGGCTCGGTGGTCTTTGACGACATCGTGGCCCACCTTTCGAAGATCACCAGCAATCCCACCTATCTCACCGTGGCCGCGCTTCTGATTTTTTGCGGCGCGATCGGCAAGTCCGCCCAATTTCCGCTGCACGTGTGGTTGCCGGATGCAATGGAAGGTCCGACGCCGGTTTCGGCGCTGATCCATGCTGCGACGATGGTCGCTGCCGGCGTCTACTTGCTGGTTCGCGTGGCCTTCCTCATCCAGGCGTCGCAAACTGCGCTGGTCGTCATCGCTTGGATCGGGACGATCACGGCCTTGCTCGGCGCGGTGCTGGCGACGCAACAATCCGACATTAAACGAATCCTCGCCTACTCCACGATTTCTCAACTGGGCTACATGGTGATGGCAGTTGGCCTGACTTCAAACGAAGCGGCGATGTTTCACCTTTTCACCCACGCGTTCTTCAAAGCGCTTCTGTTCCTCGCCGCCGGCTCGATCCTTGTAAGCCTTCACCACGAACAAAATATTTGGAAGATGGGCGGGCTCTGGCGCAATCTGAAAGTCACGTTCGTTACCTTCCTGGTCGGGGCTCTCGCGCTGATTGGCTGTCCGCCATTCAGCGGATTTTTCAGCAAGGACGCGATTCTCGCCCTGGCCTTCCAGCACAACGTTTTGATCTTCGTCATTGCTCTGGTCACTGCGTTTCTGACGGCGTTTTACGTCTCCCGGGCAATCACCGTTGTCTTTTTCGGACAACCGAGGAGCGATTTCGCTCGAAACGGCAAGGAAACGCCTGCGGTAATGACCGGTCCGCTCATCATCCTGGCCGTTCTCGCGTTGACCGCCGGATGGCAGGTCTTCGCCCAGAATTTCCTGCTCCTTCCGCACGAGAAAGAAACCGTCTTGATTGTCCCGGTGCTTGCACTGCTCGCGCTCGCTGCAGGCGTCGGTATCGGCATTTGGATTGATCGCAAACGCGACCACGATGCATTGCAGTTTAATTTCATTCGGCAGCGTCTGTATATTGACGAATTTTATCAGTGGCTCATCGCAGCAACGCAGGAGCTGCTCGCCCGTCTCTCGGCATCGATCGACCGGTGGATCATTGATGCGGGCGCGGTGCGGGGCGTGAGCGGCGCAACCTTCGGACTTGGCTCACTCTTGCGTTTGTTTCAAATCGGAAACCTCCAGGCCTACGCCTTTCTGTTCGGGTTGGGAATCGTTGCCCTCATTTACCTCGTTGTTTTCCGCTAATGCTCCTCTTCCTCGTCCTCTGCCCAATTGTAGCTGCGATCCTGATTCTGGCCGGATCGCCGGCGCGATTCACTGCTTTGGTCGCGGCGATTCTGAACCTGATCGTTGCCCTCATGCTGTTTATTGAGTTCGACCGCGCGGCCGCTGGATTTCAATTTATCAGCTCAACCATTGTTTCGACGGACTGGAAGATTCATTTCGCGTTTGGGGTGGATGGCTTGAGTCTGCTCATGCTCGAGCTCGCCGCGATCGTTACCTTCGCCGCCATCTGGTTCACCGGTAAACTCGACAACGGCGAACGCGCGTTTTACGGCTGTTTGCTGTTCATTTCCGCCGGGGCGATCGGAGCATTTGCGGCGATCGACTTGTTTTTCTTTTACGCGTTTCATGAACTCGCGCTCATTCCAACGTTCCTCCTAATCGGGATCTGGGGAACCGGAAACCGCAGCCGCGCCGCCTGGAAAATCACAATTTATCTGACGGTCGGCAGTTTCGTATTGCTGATCGGGTTGATTCTTCTTTACCAAAGCCTTCCGGCCGAAGTTCGCAGTTTCGATTTTCGGGATTTGCAGAGTGCGGCCGGCGCGCACGCGTTGACCGCGGCAACCCAGCGCCACATTTACATATTGTTATTGATAGGCTTCGGCGTCTTGATTTCGCTCTTTTCATTTCACTCCTGGGCGCCAGAAGCTTATGCCTCCGCGCCCGCACCGGCGGCCATGCTGCACGCCGGCGTCCTGAAAAAATTCGGACTTTACGGCCTGTTGCGATTAGCCGTCCCCTTATTGCCCGAAGGCGCGCATTACTGGTCGCAGCTGCTCGTTATTCTATTGCTGGGCAATATCATTTACATCGGCTTGGCGACGATTGCCCAAAAGCACCTCGATTGGATGCTGGGTTACTCGAGCGTGATGCACATGGGTTACATTTTTCTGGGCATCGCCAGCGCCAACGCGATCGGCAACACCGGCGCGGCTACGCTCATGTTTGCTCACGGTCTGTCGATCGCGCTCTTGTTTGCCATCGCTGGACAAGTGCGGGAACGGACCGGCACTTTAGCGTTCGAAGATCTGGGCGGCCTGGCCAAAGTAATGCCGTTTGCCGGGCTTGCTTTCGGATTCGGAGCTTTTGCATCCATCGGACTTCCCGGACTTGCGAATTTCGCTTCGGAAATCATGATTTTCTTCGGGGCGTTCCGGCACGGGTGGGAAATGCAGCGGTTTCACCTGTTCCAAATTGCGACGGTGCTGGCGCTTTGGGGCGTAGTTATTTCCACGGTTTACATGCTCCGCGCTTACCGCGCCACATTCATGGGAACGATGCCGGAGCGCTGGTCCGCGCTGGCCGATCTTCGCCACGGGGTGCGAATTCCAGCGGTGATTCTCGTCGCGGCGCTGGTGGCGGTTGGATTTTTCCCGCAAACCATCGTGAACATCATCACGCCGGCGATCCGAACCTATTTTCTCACCGCTAAATGATGGCAATCGCCGCGCCACAACTTGAAATCGCAGTACTGATCTCCGGGATTGCAATCCTGCTGGTGGAAACGTTGTGGAGCAAGATCGAGCCGAAGCTCTGCGCTTACGCCGGAATTGTCGTCCTAACCGCGGTTCTGATCGGCAGCTTTTTCGTCTCGCCGGACCAAGGGGCTCATGATGGCGCTTTCTGGAATTTTTACGCTGCCGACGCGCTGGCACTGTTCTTCAAACGGTTCGAACTCGTCACCACCATTGTTGTTCTGGTGATGATGATCGATTACGCGCCGGTCCTTCAAAGAACTGCCGACCGGGCCGCTCCGAATCTCGGCGAATTCTTTTCCTTGCCGCTTCTGACCTGCGCCGGATTGATGTATCTCGTTTCGGCCATCGATTTTATCTTCATCTTTGTTTCGCTCGAGCTGGTAACGATTTCGTTTTTCGTTCTAGTCAGCTTCACCCGGCGAGACCCTGCTGCTCTCGAAGCTGGGATAAAATATCTGATCCTCGGCGGAGTCGCGGCGGCGTTTTTGGTTTACGGCATTACCTGGATTTTTGGAGTCACCGGTGAAACCAATCTGCAACGAATCACAACGGCCCTGGCCAACGGGAACGTCGACACTCACGCTGCAAGCTTCGCGGCGGTTTTGATCATTGTCGCTCTCGGTTTCAAAATTGCGGCCGTTCCATTTCAAATTTGGGTGCCGGATGTTTATCAAGGCGCGCCGACGCCGGTCACCGCTTTTTTGTCGGTCGGTTCCAAGGCCGCTGGTTTTGTTGTTCTCCTGCGGGTGCTTCAACCGTTTTTGATGCTGCCGAACCTGAAGCAGCTCGTTATCGTCCTGGCCTTGCTCACCGTGATTTACGGTAACCTGGCCGCGCTCCCGCAACAAAATCTCAAACGCCTGCTCGGTTACTCCAGCGTCGCGCACGCGGGCTATTTGCTGATCGGGGTCGTTTGTCTCGACGGAACATCTCTGACTTTTTATCTCGTCGCCTATTTATTGATGACACTTTTGAGCTTCGGGGTGCTGATCCTGGTTTCGCAGCAAACCGGCGACGAGATTTCGAGTTTCGAAGGACTTGCAAAACGCCAGCCGTTTCTCGCCTTCGGGATGCTGATCGCGATGGTTTCACTGGCGGGTCTGCCATTTACTGCCGGGTTCTTCGGAAAATTTTTCATTTTTGCCGGAGCGGTTGCGCAGAAGCAATTCTTGCTGGTGGCGGTCGGTATCGTGACCGTTGCCTGCGGATTTTATTACTATCTCAAAGTGATCCGCGCGATGTATTGGCCGGCGAGCGACCAACCGTCTCCTGGTCACGACCTGATCACGATCAGTCCGTTGTCCCGCTTCGTCATGAGCGCGTTAATGGTGGCGACGATTGTCCTCGGAGTTTATCCGCAGCCGATTTTGCGCGCCATCAACGGCGGCCGCGACAATCTCGCGGTGAAATCGAATCGTTGAGCGGCCGATCGGGCAACGACGCAGCAGAATTTCAACAGCAACCAGGAGCCTGTTCCCTGTAGTGAATTGTCCGTAGTGGATCGTGACGTCCGGCCACGATCAGGAGGACCGCGCTCGATAAAGTCCTGAGCGACTGCGTGGCCCAACTGTGAACGCGCTCGGAGATCGCGTTTGACCTGAGGCGAACGGCTATTCAGTCGCTCAGCTCAACGTTCCAGTAAGCGAGATCGACGAAGTGCCGCCAACTTTCGTGCTGTGGAGCGCTGAAGGTGACGTGCAGGAACGGCCGCCACTTCGGACGTTTGGGTTTGCGAATCAGCGCCATCTGGGCTTCCTGCGGAAGACGATTGCCCTTCACTGTGTTACACGGGATGCACGAGCAAACGACGTTCTCCCAAGTCGTGTTCCCGCCGCGATCACGGGGAATGACGTGATCCAAATTCAAATCGTTGCGATCAAAGGTTTTCCCGCAGTATTGGCAGGTATTTTTGTCGCGTTCGAACACGTTGTGCCGGGTAAACTTCACTTCCTTCTTCGGCAATCGGTCAAAGAAGAGCAGGACAATGACTCGGGGGATGCGGATTTTCCACGAAATCGTCTGCACCAGCTCGTGGTCGGGAGCGTTGAATGAAAAGTCGCGCCAACTTTCAAAATCATGAGTCAGGAAATTGTTGGCGTCATCGGAGGAAACGACATGGGCGTGGCCTGCGTAAACCAGGGAGAACGCCCGGCGCGCGGAGCAAATGTTCACCGCCTGCCAAAGGCGGTTAAGTACCAACACCTGACTGTTTAACGACGAGTGCAAGGCATGTCTCCTGCGCTTTTTGCCACGTTTTCAGCGGAAAGTGGCGCGAAAATATCACTGCCGTTTTCGGCTGTCAACGCAGCGAGCGAGGGTGGCCGCGCCGTCCGGGGCGGGCCAAACCGATCCTACGAGGTCGCCAGCGCCGAAGGCTTCCTGTCCAGAATTGCCATCGCCTGTTGCAGCTCTTGAAAATCAAACGGCTTGGACATCATCATGTCCACCCCAAGTTCCTCGTACATTCGAATATCGTCGTCCGCCAGGTAAGCGGACAGGACGAGAATCTTGCCGCCAAACGGCCTGGTCCGGAGTTGACGCACCAATTCCAAACCGTTCATGTGCGGCATTCGGTGATCGGTGATGACGACGTCGAATGGTTTAGCGGTTGCGCCGATTTTGATAAGGGCTTCCCAGCCATTCCGTGCCGTAGACACCTTCGCAGAGGGACCGCCGAGTACCATTGCAATCATGTGCGCGACTGCTTTTTCGTCCTCAACAACCAGAATTCGCATAGGTTCCGGCCTAAATCAGCAAAACCCGGGCCGGGTTGACGTTCAGTGCGCGCATGGCCCCTGACAGAACCAGCGGGCGAAGTCGGCAACGCTGGAATTACCGCCGAACCAAGCGGGTAGCTGCCTTTTTAACGAAATTGCCAGGCAACTTCTTTTCCTGCGTGAGCGCTGCGCCGGCCGAGTCACCAAGACTTTGCTCGTCGGGGGGAAGAAACTGTCGAAACCGGTTCTTGTCGATCGCTTTCATAAAGGCTTCATGGGCTGAAACAGTGGCATTCTTCAACAGCGCGAAAATTGCGTCGTCCATGAATTGCATTCCCTGCCCTTTGCCGGAAACGATCACGTCCTGAAGCTTTTGAGTCGCACCTTCGCGAATGATCGCCGACACCGCTGGGTTCGCGAGCAGGATTTCGTTCACGGCGACGCGACCGGAACCGTCCGCTTTTTTCAGCAAGAGTTGGGCGAGGACGCCACGCAACGAATTGGCCAGCATCGCCCGAGCCTGCGGTTGTTTGGCTGCCGGAAAAACGTCAACCATCCGGTCAACGGTTTTCCGCGCGTTGTTGGTGTGGAGCGTTCCGAAAACGAGCAATCCGGTTTCGGCCGCGGTCAAAGCCAGCGAAACCGTTTCCAAATCGCGCATCTCGCCAACCAGGACAATGTCGGCGTCTTCCCGCAACGCCGCTTTCAATGCGACCGGGAACGATTCGGAATCACCAGGAACTTCGCGCTGGGTAATGATGCTGCGTTTATTGTCGTGCACAAACTCGATGGGTTCCTCAATCGTGACGATGTGGCGCGAAAAGTTCTCGTTGATGAAATCGATCAGCGCCGCCAAGGTGGTCGATTTTCCGGAGCCAGTGGGGCCGGTGACGAGGACCAATCCACCTCGCAGATGCGCAAATTCTTTTGCCACCACCGGAATCCCGAGTTGCTCCAGGGTGGCGATCTTTGTCGGAATCAAGCGGAACACCGCGCCGTAACCGCGGGTTTGTTTCAGGTAATTGCAGCGGAAACGTGAGGCCGGGTCCATTTCGTAGGCGAAATCGAGATCGCCACGCTCTTCGAAAAGTTCCCAACTGCGTTGGCCGCAGATTTCACGCAACATCGCAGCGGTCTCGTCGCGTCCGAGCCGGATGTCGCGAATTGGCGCGACGTCGCCATGCTTCCGCATTTTCGGCGGCTGGCCTTCACCGATGTGCAAATCGGAGCCGCCCTCATCGACGACGGTTTTTAGAAATTCATCTAATTGCGCCATAGACCGTCGGGGATTACCGGGACATAGCAGATACGGTTTCACTAAACATAATTCGATCGCCAATCAATTCACTCTGACCCAAAGACTGGAAACTTCATCGGACCATCCACTCTACGGGCAGCGGCCTGGCAATTCGATGACAACAGCGTGTTCATAAAGCTTTTCATCAATGCCGGTCTCAACTCGTTGAGAACATCCGTCGCCGCTCCGGTGTTTACGGCTGTTCGTTCTCATGAAAAATCCGCATCAAACTCTCAGTCGTGATTTCATCTCTTGCTTTTGTTCGCCACGGGCGAACGCCTCTTCAGCGCTGATCAAGCCCCGCGATGCCAAATCGGCCAGAGCGTCATCCATCAATTGCATCCCTTGTTTTTTCCCGGTCTGGATGATTCCAGGCAACATGTAGGTTCGGGCTTCGCGGACGACATTCGCCACCGCTGGAGTGTTGGTGAGAATTTCCAGGGCGAGCACGCGTCCTTTGCCGTCCGCGCGCGGAATCAACTGCTGGCTGATCACGCCCCGCAAGGATTCGCTCACCATGATGCGAATCTGTTCCTGTTGATCCGGCGGAAACACATCGAGCAAGCGATCCAGGGTCCGCGAGGCATTGCCGGTGTGCAGTGTTCCTAACACGAGGTGGCCTGTCTCGGCCGCAGTGATTGCCAGGGAAATCGTTTCCAAATCGCGCATCTCTCCGACCATGATCACATCCGGATCTTCACGCAGGGCACCGCGCAAGGCCGCCGCGAACGAGCGAGTATGGGTGTGAACTTCGCGTTGGGTGATGTGGCAACCTTTCGGTTCCAAAACGTATTCGATTGGGTCTTCCAGCGTGATGATGTGCTCGCGGCGCTCCATGTTCACCTGCTCCACCAACGCCGCCAGGGTGGTTGATTTTCCGCTGCCGACCGAGCCGGTTACCAGGATCAAACCGTTTTGGTATCGCGTCAGCAGTTTCAAATGCTGCGGCAATCCGAGTTCGTCCATCGTTCGCACTTTGGTGTTGATGATTCGGAACACCAGATCCACCCCGAGTCGCTGCCGCACGACGCTGGTCCGGTAGCGGCCGAACGAATTCGCGTAAGCAAAATCAGCATCGCCGCGCTCGTTCAACTGAGTTTTGTGCAGGTTCGAAAGAAACCCCTGGGCTAATTCCAGCGTTTGATCGGAACTGAAACGGAGTGAGTCCGACCAGATCGGCTGGAGGGTTCCGTGCAACCGCCAGATCGGCGGCGCGTTTACGCCGAGATGAATGTCCGAGGCGCCCGCTTTCTGCGCAAAGGCGAGATATTCATCGACGTGCGAAAGTGGGTGCGAATTCGGGGAGATCGAAGCGGAGGACATGCGCGCCGATTGTTACGTCGGACGCTGTCCCGCGTAAACTCAAAAGGCCTTGTGATCCGACTTTCCGCGGGAGGTGTAGCTGCCAAGCTGCTTCTCCAGGAACCTGGTGACGACCGGCTTGGCGAACCCGGCCAGGATCCGCGCCACACCCAAAAGAAAACCTGCCTCCAGCAAACCGGTTTTCGGTTTTCCGGTGCCTGTTGGCGTCACGTAGACTTTTTTCTTGCGGGTCACCATTGCGGTTACGATCAACCCGACCGCGATCGCCCCGATGATCCACGGAACCGGCTCTCGTTTAACCGAGCGCCGGATCTTGCGCGGAATGTCAGCTTCATCGCGAACCCGGTTCAGCCTGCGCTCCACGTCCTGACGCGATTGCGCGATCTCTGCCTTCAATTCCCTGGCTGATTTGCTTCCAGATCTTTTAGCCATTCTCGATCCTTTTTTAATTCCTCAATCGTGCCGCGAAAGATTGGACGTTTGATTCCGGTGCCGGCCGCCAGCAGAAGAACAAGCGCCACCACAAAATGCAACCCCGCTGCTGCCAACGCCACCCAGAGCCACGACACATTCGCCATGTGGGCAACCGCCACAACCACCGTCGCCAGTAAAAAGATGTAGCCGAAGGCAAAAAACAAAACAGCCGCGACCAGGCAAACCACGGCCATCAAGATCTGGAATAGCGCGGCCTTTGATTCCGTCGCCATCAAAGCAGCGCGGCTCCCAAAGAAATCGGCCAGCGCGCTGGCCAGCGCGACCAAACTCCCGATCAAACCCGTCGGGCGCGGTCGACTCAGCGACGGCGCAGGTTGGTCAGCCATTCAAAAGATTGGGTCAGCGCCTGAAAATCAATCCGAGGACAAAGCCGACGCCAAGCGCGGTAAAGATTGCCTTGGTCGGATTTTCGCGAACGTATTGTTCGGCATCATCCTGGAAAGTTCGGGCGCGAGTGCGAGCGTCGTCCAACGCACCTTCGGCCCGCTCCCGCGCGTCCGTCCACGCCTTCTCCGCTTTTCCTCGGGCGTCGGTCCAGGCTTGTTCCGCCTTGCCGCGATATTCGCCAGCAATCGCTCCGGCGGCATCCCGCAAGTCTTCGGCGGCTTTGCGTGCGTGCACTTTGCTGCTCTCAAATTTGTCCTGCGCGTCGGGCGCGCCTGATGATCGATGTGATTTGTTTTCTTCAGCCATGATGTACTCCAATTTGTTTCGTTCTCGGGAATATCCGCGCGCTTCGGATTCTGAGCAAATTCTGAACCGCGTCCCATTTTGTGGTCCGCTCAGCGAATCCGCTTCTCAACTCCTCACACCCGGCAAGCCAGGGCTTATTGCTCTCGGAAGACGATCCGGGCCTTGGTCAGATCGTAGGGCGACAGTTCCACCGAAACCTTGTCGCCAGGGACGATGCGGATGAAATGTTTGCGCATTTTGCCGGAAATATGGGCGAGGACATTGCGTTGGCCGGCCAAATCGACGCGGAACATCGTGCCCGGGAGCACCTGGGTCACAGTCCCTTCCATCACGATCTGCTCTTCCTTCGGCATGGCCCCGAAATATATCCTCGAACGCGAACTCCCTCAACTGGCTAGCGGCCTGTTTAAACGACTCGCTCTCGAACATTCAGCGTCTGCTTATTGTACATCTTCCAGGGACACCGTGGGCAGATATTCGCCCAGCTCTTCACGTTTCCACCAGGCCCCTGTCTGCCGGTGTTCTTCAGGATTGGTGAACCGGTAGCGATAAAACCTCGCCCGGACGAACCGCGGTGGCGCTTCGGGAAACGGGTTTTTGTCGAACAGCGCCCCGACCTGTGGTTTGCCGCGCAACAGCGCAACGACGGTCTGCACAAACCACGGATTTTGTTGCACCGAGCCAAGTGCTGCGAACCACATCTGCCAGTCCAGTCGCGGTTGATGCGGCTCGCACCACCCCGGGGCGCGCTTCACGTCACCGGGTTTCCATTTGAATTCGTACGGTTTCCAATCCATTCCGTTCGCGCTGCCCTCGATCACGATTTCTTTTCGGTCCTTCGTCATTACCCGAAATAATCCGTAGCCGTTTACGATTCGGAGCGGTTCGAGCCGTTGAACGAATCGGGGCGGCTCGGGAAATTGCTCAAACGAGCTGTAAATGAACCAGGCGTTCAACGGCAGCGTGACAACAAGCACGACCAGCGTGGTGTAAAACGCGACCCGGTTCGGAAATTTGTAGGAACGACGCTCTGCCCCGGCGCGAGCGGCGGCATCGGGCGCACCGCCTCGACCAGCCCAACCGGCTGCCGCATCGTCGATCAACAACAAAGACAACGCGATGGTGAGGAGATTAAAAAAATTGTAATTGCCGGTGGCGCCGATGATCACCTGAAGAAGAATTAAGAGCCCGCACGCCAGTAATCGCAGCCGGCGCGGCGCCCAAATAAAGAACGGCACGATGATCTCAACAAGGAGACAGAACGCGACTGAAAGCTTTTTGAACCATTCCGGACTCTGATCGGCCCACCAGCCGAGCACGGTTGGCAACGGTTGCGACCAGTAATGATAATCGAGCGCGGTGAGATTCCACCAGGCGTGCTCTCCGCAGGTGAGCTTCACCACGCCCGACATGAACATCAGTTTGAAAAGGAGAAGTTTCAGAGCAAACATTGCCGGCCGGGACGGCGGCGACTCGTTGGCCCGAGTTGGCCAGAGTTGCCAGGGAGCGAGAAAGATCGCGAACAATCCGGTCTCAATCAGAAGAAGGTCCCACTGATAACTAAAATACGGGTTCAAAAAACCATCGCTGATCGCGACGAACGACAAATAAGAAACGACGAGGGCAAGCAATGAAATTGGAGGCGCGATTCTGAACACGAGCAGGACCGACAAAACGACACCCGCGCCGCAGAGAAAATGAACAAAGGCATCGCTCGAGTTCAGCCAAAACAATGTCGGCATGATCCAAAACGCCCGCTCGCCCAGTTGTGCACGCACCGCCGGAAGAAATTCGGACAAGGGCGTAATTCCGTTCGAGCCGATTAGGCCGTCGATTTGGACCCAAAGCGACGCGAAGGCGATCAGGAAAATCAGCCCGAGCAAGGTTAAGAACCATCGTCGGGCCGCGAAATACGTCGGCGGTCGAACGTCATCGCCCCAGAGAATACGCGTCATCGCCGACGCTGAGCGGCGATTGCTGGCGATCGTGTTGTAAACGCCTTCGGAAATCGCGGCGAATCCCGGGACATGCTGGTAACTCCACCACAGCCATTTTCGTGAAGATGGAGATGCCAGCGACCGGCAGACTGCTTCTGCTCCGCAAGAAACCCGGCCGTCCGGCTCGATGAACACGACCGCACGCTCAAATT
>Ga0066662_10001158_pt1 | contig 11943 bp, 9 predicted proteins | sample GraSoiAngelo_111_FD_133939 | JGI IMG/M metagenome (GOLD analysis project Ga0066662, IMG submission 133939) | Grasslands soil microbial communities from the Angelo Coastal Reserve, California, USA - 14_0903_12_40cm | ecosystem: Environmental > Terrestrial > Soil > Grasslands | place: USA... | reverse complement strand
GGCGGGGCTGCGGGTAGCGCACCACCCACTGCACCGACCGCGAGCTCGGTCATCTGCCACATCCGCCGAACCGGACGCGCCACCAATAACAACACCACGGTGATCATCCCGGCGAGCAGCATCTGCGCGAGCACCGACATGTTACGGGTGGGGTCGAAAACCCACACCATCACCAACGTATGCAGTGCGGCCAGCGCTGACAGCACCACAATGTTGAGCAGCGCGGCGCCGACAGCGCGGCCGACGCCGCGCAGGATGTCGTGATAGAGGATTGCGATCAGACCGATGATCGGGCCGAGCAGGATCACCACTCGCAGCAGGACCTGAGCCAGCAGCAACGCTGCCTGCGCGAGCAATTGGAACAGGCCGAACATCACCGCCTGCAGGGCGGCCAGGAATCCGACGCCGATCCGGTTGCCGTCCACCCCCTGGAAGTAGCCGTAGGCGCTGCCCGTCCGGTCGGCGATCGCCTTGTACTCCTGCTTCTTGCGATCCGCGACACCGGATTTGGGATCGTCCGCTCCGTCAGCGATCTCTTGTTTGGTGTAGGCCTGCGCGCGAAGGAGGTCACGGCCGAGCTGGGCAGCCTGCGGACCGTCCGGGGATCCGAATTCCCCGCGTAGCCAGTTGCGGTAGATGATCTGGTCGTGCAGCAGGGTCGGTAGCGCATCGCGCTGATCGATACCGACCTCGTGTAAGAACCCGCTGCGCACGTCGTTGCTACCCTCGACCAAGACCCCATCGAGCACCTGGGTGTACAGCAGCGGGGTCAGGTAGGTCGCGGCCGCCAGCCAGATGCCGGCCAGCGCCCACGCCGCTCGCTTGCTGACCGCGGCGAGGTCACCGCGCCAGATCGATCGGAACAACACGATTGCCAGCAGGACCGCAACCAGCCCGAACCACGGTGCGTAGACGCTGTCGTACAGCGCGACCGTGCCCGAGACGATCAGATCATTCAATGGAGCCAGCAGGCCCCCATCGGACAGCGCATAGTGCAACCCGTTTGTGGCACCGACGATCGCCTTGCCGATGTCGAACAGCAGGTTGCCGGTCCAGGTGTCGATCACCGCGTTCGGATTGCGCAATCCCGAAGGACCGCAGCCGAGGTCATAGGTGTGCCACACCAGTCCGGCGTAGCCGACCTCGTGGTACGCGCTGTTCGGCCCGCCGGCCTGCAGCGGTGTGGGATCGATCGCACCCACCATGCCGGACCCAGGCCGTTCCGGGTTCGGTGCCTGTTTGCAGTCGTCGGCTCCCGGCACCTGCGCCAGCGCTGAGGCCCCCCAGGCGGTAGACGGGCTGAACAGCGTGATAGCCGCCGTCAGCCCGAGCAGCGCCAGCAACGCCGCGATCCTCCGGCCGCGCCGCACCCGGAGGATCATGCTCCAGTCCTGGCTGCGGCTGCCGGACCGATCCCGCTGCGTTCTGGGCCGTGGCCCCCCTCAGGCACAAGATCGGCCGTGCTCGGCAGCTCCACAGCTGGCGAACTGCCGCGCAGCGCATCCGGAGTGGTGTCCAGCGCGGTGCACAAATGCTCCAAATGGGCGCCTGAAAGGTCCACCCGTACCCGCTCCACGCCGCCAGCGCCATCACCGAAGATGAACTGCCGGGGTGCCCGGTCTCGTTCCGTGGCCATCCGGTCACCCCCTGGGCGACGCCCCAGCGAGGCCACCACCTGCTCATATCCCACCCCGATGGGAACCTTCAGCAGGCGCAGCGCGTCGGCCTGTGCGGGCCCGTCATCGAGCCTGCCGACGAAGACCGAGTCCAGCAGCGACACGAAGCCCTGGATTTTCAGAAAGTCCGCTGGGACTTGCGACGACAGCAGCACCCGCACGTTCCACTTGCGGGAGTCCCGAGCGAAGCGGTTCATCAACACCCGACCGGTGGGGACCTCGGACAGGAAGAACGCCTCATCGATCCAGACGCCTTTGCGCTGATCACGGGGACGCTCGTAGATCGACCGCTGGGTCAGCCAGGCGGCGAGGTTGAGCAGCTCCACGCCGAGCGACTCGGCGTCGGTCCAGTGCTCACGACCGATGGTGTCCTTGGGCAAGGTCAGACCGGACATGGTGAGCACGGTCAGCCGGTCGTCGCGCACCTCCGTGTAGGGGTCGGCACCCTTGTCCGGGATGAGCAACGACATGCGTTCCCGCATCTCGTCGAGGAAGTCGGCGACCACAATGGCGTGCTCGTGGTGCTCGGAGGGATCACGGCGCAGCATCTCGAACACCTGTCCGGGATGGGCATCGGGCCGCCCACCCACCGCACGGACCGCACGGAGCAGCACGATGCGGGTCTTGGCCATCCGGGCGACTTCGAACGGGAGCACGCCGGTGAGCACGTCGAGCACCAGCCGGCGCCGGGTGGCGGCAGTCAGCGCCTTCTCCCGCCGCCAGGCCCGTTCCGGGTCGTCCTCATCGAGGAAATGGCTCAACTCCGGCTCGGCGACGACCCGATAAGGATTGAGGATGCCGGGCTGGGCGTTGAGCAGATTGATCGGCCGGGCGTAGGGCCGCAGCTCCGGCAACTCACACAGCTTGGCCAGCGGGCCTGAGGGATCGAGCAGGGTCCAGTACGCGCCGGACCGCAGCGTCTTGTACACAATCCCGCCACCGAGGAAGGACTTGCCCCCACCGAGGCCGGCCACCAACGCGGTGAGCCCGGAGGAGTCCCGGATCTCCTGAGCCATCCACGGGTCCCAGGCGACCGGGCGCCGGGTGGCGGTGCACGTCTCGCCGAGCAGGATGCCGCGCCGGTCCCCCACCTCAGCGGTGGCGGTGGGCACCGCGGAAGCCGCCCAGATCACCGAGCCGCGGCGCAAGTAGGCACCCGAGGACAGCGGCTCGCCCGGGATGAACTCGCGGGCCAGCGCGTATTGCGACTCGGGATGCTCGATGGCGATCTTGGGCTTGTAGAGGTCCAGGAGCTGCTGAGCCAATCGCAGTGCATCGCGCTCGGTAGGGCCCGAGACCGCCACCCGCCACCAGGACCGAACCCGGGTGCCCAGCGCGGTGAAACCCGAGGTCATCTCGTCGTCGATCTCCAGCACCCGGGTGGCTTGGCGGACCAGGCTCTGCGGCGGCTCGAGGTCGTGCTCGTCGGTGTAGTGCCGCACCTGCGAACGCACCTTGTTCATCTGCCGCTGCAGCTCGCCGGCCACCTCCTCGGGGCGGCGTACGTAGATACGGGCCGACCATTCGACCCCGGCCGGCAGGCGGTCCGAGCGCTGCACCCAGGGATCGTCGATCTCCGGGATCCGCAACCCGTGCATCTGCCCCACGGTGAGCACCACGACGTGCCGCGCGACGCCGGCGTTCGAGCCGGTCCGGCCGCGAACGGTGAGGGTCGGCGCATAGGGCTCGGTGTGGAAGTCCGCGGCGTCGGTGAAACTGGCCAGATCCTCGGGTTCCCAGGTGGCGCCGGGGGTCGCCGGCAGATTGCGCGGTGCGGGCAGACCCAGCGAGCACGATCGATGCATCAGCCAGGACATCTCCCCCGCGGTCACCGGCCGGCCCTCCAGCCCGGCCACACCGATCACGCCGTCGAGGTGCTCCACTTCGGCGTCGATCGCGACCAGCTCCGCGTCGACGGCGGTAGGAAACACCCGCCGCAGCACCGGCGCGGCTCGCTCCACCACCCGATCGACCATGGAACGGGTCTGCACCTGCACGCCGAGATAGACCTCCTTCTCGGCCATCGAATGCCCCAGCAGCTGCTGCTGCTCACCGATCATGTAGTCGTCGAAGGACAGCGCACCGGGGGTGTCGGGCAGCCTGCCTACCGCGTTGCGCACGTGAGCTTCGGCCCACATCCGGATCGGGTACGGGCGAGCGGTGACCCGCAAGTGCATCCACCGCCCCTGCAACTCCGCGTACTGGCCCGCGATGGCGTGAATCAGGTCTTGACGTTGCGAGTCCGAGCGGAACGACCAGCGCTGCGATGCGAGCCGGTACCAGGCGTAGACCTCCTGCCCGTTGCGGACCAGGTGGCCGTCAATGGAGCGCAGCGCGATGGATGGGGTGTACGTGGGGGCCGCGAGCTCGCCCGGGAGCTTGTGGCCGCGCCGGTTGGAGCCCTGGTGCTGGTCACCTTCACCGCTGCTGGGAGGACGTCGGAGCCCGAACACCTGTGCGCTCCTTCCTGTGACCCCAGCGACGGCGCGGCCGTTGGCCAGGCCGAGGGCGGTCGCGTTCGACCCGAACTCGCGATGCGCTGGCGGCGCCACCGCGCCCCGCGGTCACCTTCCGCGGGGCCGTGAGCTCCCGCACCCACATCGCGGCTACAGCGGTCAGTGGTCTCTCGTGGGTGATCCGGGAGCCGATCAGTCGGGTGAACAGGATGGTGATGAGCAGGCCCCAGCCGGTGGAGAAGAAGCTGAAACCAATACCCATCTGACGCTCAAGGCCGAGAACAACCAGGAACGTCACCATCCCGACGCCCCAGGCCACGTACCGTGCGCGCCACGGGAACGTCGCCTTGGGTGGGCCGAGCCAGACCGCGTCTACTCGGTAAACATCGTCATCAGTGCGGATCCGCAACGTTGCGTCACTCCCCGCTCAGCCGGTGAACAAGCCGGCGATCCACGTTCCCAGGTTCACTCCTGCGCCGGACACTGCCAGCCCAACGACTCCTAACGCGATGATCACACCTCCGACCCGTCGCATGACCCCGGCGTTGTCTCCCTTACCGCCGCCCAACCACAGCAGCAGCACCGCTACCGCCAGCAGCAGCAGCGGCACGACGTTGTTCAACATCCAGGCGCGCAGGTTGTTCGTGCCCAGCTCGGTAGCCTGGGAGACCACGGTCAACGCAGTCATCGCAACCCCCTGGGGGTCTGATCATGGTTGCGCGCCGAGCGGGCGCCCGGCGGGTTGTGAGTAGACCATGCCAGGGTTGTCGCAGAGTACCCGGCTCGCCACGCCCAGTGGTCACTCGGATAGTTGAACGGACGTCTCCGCAACCCAGCCAGCGACGCCAGAGCAGCACTCTCGGCGGTTCTCCGTACTCCGTTCAACACCGTTGCGAGGTGCGGGCCGCCGTCCGTGGCCGTCGTGGGGCGTGCCGATTACTTACTGTGAACCGCCCAGTCGGCGCAGTGTTAGCGCTGAGTGGTGCGGCTGCTGCCTTGGGTCGGCGTCGCCGACCGAGTAGCCTCGTGACGTCGGCTGGACGAGCTTTCGAGAGTTGGTCCTGGCGCCGTGTATCGGGAGGGACTGGTTGATGTGAGCGAGACCTACACCGCGGTATACGAACGAGACGGCGAAGCTTGGGTAGTGGAGATCGCCGAAGAGCCTCGTGTCCGTTGCCTATGCCCTAGCGTGGCCGAAGCGCGGGAGAGCATCCGAGGTGCTCTTGGGCGCTGGCTCAAGACAGATCCCGCCAAGCTTCACGTCGTTGATGATTTCCGTTTTCCGGCCCAGATTCGAACCGTCCAGCAGTCAGTGAAAGCGACTCGGACGGACAATGAGCGCAACCAGATGATGGCCAGCATGACCGATTCCAAATCGGCTATGAGCTGGGCTGAGGATCTGGGACTGTCCATGCGGGATCCAGTGACCGTCGAGGCGCTTAAAAGCCTAGGCGGCCGAGAAGTCTCGATCGACACCTTCTGCCACACGATTACGATGGTGGAAGAGTTGTCGAGGCTCACTGCGGCCAGTGATCGCGTTTCGGACCACGCCGGCCAAGAGGACTAGACCCCCGCCGCCCGAGCCTTGGTCGGGCGTGGTCAACACCTAAGGTTTGACGCGGACGCCGCGTACCGCGTCGGCTGTGATGAACTGTCCACACTGGCCTATGCCGGGTCGACGACCTCATCAGAAGACAATGTCGTGTGCGGCACCGAAGCGAGCACCCCGTCGCGGGTCAACTCCCGCACCGCCGGGACCGGGTTGGGATCGGAAAACAGCGTGGGGTCGCTGTAGTCGGCAATCCGCCCCGTTGGGTCGACGACCCACCACGAAGCCTCCAGCGCGATCCCGTTGGGATCGTTGAAGTAGATGGAGCGCACAAAGCCATGGTCGATGACGTCGGTGACACCGCAACTGTGCGACTTCAGCCTGCTCTGGAGCTCTTCCAAGGCGTGCTCATCGGGAAGGTTGAACGACAGATGATCGAACTGCATCTTGCGCCGGTCCGGCACCCCGGCCGGTACTTGAAACCGTTCCACGGTGACGTCTTGATACTCGAAAAACGCCACGGTCTGCTCGTCGCCGAACTCGAAGAAGTAGTGCCGGAAGGATTCGTTGCCCAGGTGCGCGACGAGCCGGGCCCCGAGCACGCCGTGCCAAAACCGCGTGGTGGCGTCCATATCGTTCGTGATCAGGGCGAGGTGGTTGATGCCCCGCCAGAAGGGTCTAGCGATCTCGGTCATGGGCCAAGTCTAGAAACCACATCAGACCTATGTCGAGGTCGACGAGACCCGTGCGGATTTACGGTAGGTCGCAGACTTGGCGCGGACGAGCTGGCCTGTAAGCCGGATCCTGTGCACCGGGCGCCTTGCGGCATCCCGGCCGGCGGTCATCCATCTCGGCCTGCCGTTGCCGGCAGGCTCCAGCGGCCTACCCGCAGGCATCGGGCGGGCCACCCTCGATCGCCTGCGCAGCGCGCCGTATCCGGCGCGCCTTTTGGCCTTGCTCCAGGTGGGGTTTACCGAGCCGTCCCGGTCACCCGGGACGCTGGTGGTCTCTTACACCACCGTTTCACCCTTACCCCGCTCACGCGGGGCGGTCTGTTTTCTGTGGCACTTTCCCGCGGGTCACCCCGGGTTGCCGTTAGCAACCACCCTGCCCTGAGGAGTCCGGACTTTCCTCGACGGGCCCGTTGCGGGGCCCGACGCGACCGCCCGGCCAGCTCGTCCGCCCCGTCAGCATAGGCCCCGTAAGCTTTGATGGCCCACCATCGGGTTAGCGTGGCGCCTCGTGTTGTCCACGCAGCTTGCCTTGCTCGCTGTCGCTGGTCTGGTGTCGGGCATGGTCAATGCGCTGGCCGGTGGTGGGTCGCTGCTGCTGTTCCCGGCGCTGCTGGCGGTGGGCTTCCCGCCGCTGGCGGCGAACGTCACCAACTCGGTCATCCAATGCCCCGGTTATGTGGGCTTGGCGCTGGGCAGCCGCCGCGAGCTGCGCGGGCAGCGCGAGCGAGTGGTGTCGACGGCGGGTGTCGCAGTGGCGGGCTCGCTGGGTGGCAGCCTCCTGCTGCTGGTCCTGCCTGCCAGGGTGTTCGACGCGGTGGTGCCCGCGCTGGTGGCGCTGGCCAGCGTGCTGCTCGGAATGCAACCGTGGCTGTCGCGGTGGATCGGCGAAGTTGAGCAAGATGCCCCGGACCGCCGGGCCATCTTGCTGCCTGCGGTGTTCTTGGGTGCCATTTACGGCGGCTACTTCGGTGGGGCGCTCGGTGTCATCTTGATCGCGGTGCTTGCTCTCACCGCGCATGACGACCTCCGCAGGCTCAACGCCGCCAAGGGAGTGCTCTCGCTGATCATCAGTGCGGTCACTGTGGTGGTCTTCGCGATCGGCGCACCGGTGGACTGGCTGGCCGTCGCGCTGCTTGCCCCCACCACTCTGGTCGGGGGCTTCATCGGGGCGAAGCTCGCCGGGCGGGTGCCCGAACTGGCGTTGCGAGTCGCAGTGGTTGTGGTGGGCTTGGCGGTGTCGATCTATTTGTTCGTCAGGTGAGGTGGGAAGTGTCGTTGACCAGGCTCACTGTGGCGGGACCGTCGGGATAGAACTCCGCCACCGACAGCGATGCGATATCCAGATGCAACCGGTGCAGCAGCGACGGTCCGGCGTCTAGCGCCATCCGCAGCAGCGCCTTGATCGGTGTCACGTGGCTGACCACGATCAGCGTCGCGGCGCCGTGCTCGGTGATCAGCTGGTCACGCACCCGGCGAACCCTTCGGTGAACCGCGTCCATGCTCTCACCGCCCGGCGGGGCCAGCGAGGTGTCGGTCAACCACCTGGTGTGCAGGTCCGGATCCCGCTCTCGGGCTTCGGCGAAGGTTAAACCCTCCCAGGCACCGAAGTCGGTCTCGGTCAGTCCATCGTGGACGGTCAGCGGCACACCCAGCGCGTCTGCCACAGGTTGAGCGGTCTGCCTTGCCCGCCGCAGCGGCGAGCTGACTACCGCAGCGACACCGTTGGTGTTGGCAAGCCGAGCGGCGGCAGCGGCAGCTTGGCGCTCCCCCAGCTCAGTCAACGGCAGGTCCGCACGCCCGGAGTACCGGCGCTGCGCGGAGTACTCGGTCTGTCCGTGCCGCAGCATCAGCAGCCTGGTCGGGCAGCCGGTGGCGCCGGTCCAATGCGACGGTGGCGCCGTCTGTGCCCCCGCACGCTGGGTGATGCCGGCCTGGGTATCCATCGCCTCGTTGGCCAGCCGGTCTGCGTGCGCGTTGCGGGCTCGCGGCACCCAGGTGTATCTGACTTCGCCGAGCTGGCGGGACAGCTCGGCCGCCTCGCTGACCAGCGGGCGCAGATGCGGTTGCTTGACCTGCCACCGCCCGTTCATCTGCTCGACCACCAGCTTGGAGTCCAGCCGAGCCTCCGCGGACTGAGCACCTTCCTTGACTGCGGCTCGGAGCCCAGCGATGAGACCCGAGTACTCAGCAACGTTATTGGTGGTCGTGCCCAGTCCCCCAGAAGTCTCCGCGAGTAGCTCCCCGGTGTCGGCGTCGCGCACCACCGCGCCGTACCCGGCCGGGCCGGGATTGCCGCGCGAGCCACCGTCGGCCTCGATGATGACACGCCGGGTCACCGGCCAGACTCCGCTGAGAGATCGGACGGGGTTGATAGGCCCGATTCGGCGGTACGCACCAGCACAACGCCGCACTCTTCGCATCGCACCACCTCGTTGGAGGCGGCGTCCCTTAGGTGTCCGATCGCGGTGCGGTCGAGCTCTAAGCGGCAGGCGCCACAACGGCCCTCGCGCACCAACGCCGCACCGGTACCGTTGCGGGCCCGGATCCGCTCATAGAGCGACACCAGGTCCGCGGGCAGCTCGCCGATGAGCACGCGGCGCTCTAGCGCACCGTGCTCTTCGATGGACGCCACGTCCGCCAATGCCTCATCGCGGCGGCGAACGGCATCAAGCCGCCGCTGCTCTATGTCGATCAACTCCACTCGGCCGCGCTCGAGGTCGGCGGCGGTGGCCTCACGCCGCTCCATCACTTCCAGCAGCTCGTCCTCCAGCACCGTCTGGCGACGTCGCAGGGTCGCCAACTCGTGTTGCAGGTCTTCCAGTTGCTTACCCGAGGAGATCGATCCGGAATCGAGCAGACCGCGGTCCCGGTCCTCCCGCGTCCGTACCTGCTCGATCTCGGCTTCCAGCTTGTGAATGTCGCGGTCCAGGTCCGACACCGCCGTCTCGGCGGCGACCACCGAGTCGCGTGCAGACTGCAAGGACTCGTCAGCCCGTTCGACCTCGACGAGTTCGGGTAGCGACCGGCGGCGGTGCGCGGCGCGGGTAAGCTCGGCGTCCACCGCGGCCAGGTCAAGCAGCCTGCGTTGTGCGGCGGGATCGGCGTTCACCGCGTGAGCCTCCCAGGTGGTTGCTGCGATATGAACGTGGACATTGACCGTACCGCCGAGGGCCGCGCGCCGACGTATCGCCATTCGACTCCGAAGGGCGATACCGGGACGGTCACGAACCGCGATTCGGCTCCGATGGGAGTCGGCGGTCATGACAGGGCAGCCCGCAGGGCGCCAACGAGCGCGGTAGCGATCTCAGGCGGCCGCACTGCAACACGCAGGTGGTCGGTTGACAGGCCAGGGAACGTGTCCGCGCGCCGAACAGCGATGCCGGCGCCGGCGAGCGCGGCCCGGACCCGCTCACCACCTGGCACATGCAGCAGCAGAAAAGGTGCGGCGGCCGGCTGGTGGATCGTGACGCCGGGCAGGTCGGCCAGCTGATGGATCATCCACTGACGATTCTGCACGGCCTGTTCAGCCGCGGCAGTGGCTTCGGCGACCGCAGCTGGGGCGCTGCAGGCCTGCACCGCTTCCAACACCAGCGTGCCGACCGGCCATGGCGGCCGCGGCGCCGCCAGCCGGGCCAGTAGATCGGGCGCGCCCAGCGCGTAGCCTGCCCGGAGCCCCGGCAGTGCCCAAGTCTTGGTGAGACTGCGAAACACCAGCAGGCCGGGAGTGTGGCGATCGGCTGCCAACGATTCCCGCTCCCCGGGGACCGCATCGGCGAAGGCCTCATCTACTACGAGCACCCGTCCTGGCCGGGCCAGCGCGCGCAGCACCTCAGCCGGATGCAGCACCGAAGTGGGGTTAGTGGGATTGCCGAGAACTAGTAGATCGGTCTCGACGGGAATTCGTTCGGGCTGCAACCGGTGTGCGGTGTCGGTGAACACTCGTCTTACCGTGATGCCCGCCCGGCGTAGCGCCAGCTCTGGTTCGGTGAACGACGGATGCACGACCACTGCTGACCGCGGCGCCAGCGCGGGCAAGAGCGCGAAACCCTCCGCCACCCCAGCAAGCACCAGCACCTCAGTGGGGTCGCGGTCGTGCCGGGCGGCCACCGCGGCGCGGGCCGCGGCGTCCTGCGCAGCGCAGGGGTAGCGGCCAAGCCCGTCCAACGCCGCGATCAGCCGCTCGCGCAACCACGCCGGAGGTTGCCCGCCACGCACGTTCACCGCGAAGTCGAGCAACCCCGGTGCGGCGTCGACGTCGCCGTGGTGACGCAGCAGCTGGTCCATGTGGACATGCACGCTATCGCGTACTGAGGGCCGCGGATGGCAGCTATACCCGGACGCCTGCGCTGGCGTACGGCGCCACATTTGCCACATCGACCTCGTAAGGGGTAAAGCGGTTGTGCTTTGCTGATGTGCGGCGCGGGGCAACTTCGCGGAAAAATTGCCCCTGACGGCACCTCCGCGCAGCAACTCGGACGTTCCATGGGTTACAGAAGCCTACTTTTTGTCAAGTCGCAAAATCTTACTTGTTAGGGATAACTGAGTCGCAGTACCGTGGCGAACGCGGCGCCCGAGTACCGTCGCGACCTAGTGCGACTGGGCTGGTAAGCCAGAGTGCCACCGATCGTGATGACGAGTTGAGGAACCATGACGAGCTGATCGCCGCCGTCCTGTTCACCTGGGGTTGGGGCCTTACCTGGATCGACATCGGTCTGGCTGTGTTCTCCATTTACTGTGCGGCCTCGGCGTGACCGCTGGCTTCCATCGCTACTTCACCCACCGGGCCTTCAAAGCCAACCGTGCTCTGCGGATCGCCCTTGCGGTTGCCGGTAGCATGGCTTTCCAAGGCTCGATCATCACGTGGGTCGCCGATCCTGGCCGCCACTACATCTTCACCGACAAAGAGGGCGCTCCGCATTCACCGTGGCTTTTCGGTACGTCCGCTGCAGCGGTGGCCAGGGGCTTTTGGCACGCCCATCCCGGTTGATTGTTCGACAAGGACAAGACCAACGCGCTGCATCACATACCTGGTCAACCAACTCTCTGCCACATGATCGGAAACAGACCGTTCACCCAGCGCGACCGATCAACCAACTTCTGGGCGCTGGCCATCCTGTCCATGGGCGAGTCCTGGCACAACCTCCACCACGCTGATCCCACCTGTGCCCGTCACGGCGTCCACCGTGGCCAGCTCGACATGACCGCCCACCTTATCTGGATCTTCGAGAAATTCGGCTGGGCACACGACCTCCGCTGGCCAAGCCCCCGCCGGCTGGCTCGCGTAGCCGCGGTCCAGTAGCCGTACAGAGCCTCCGGTCGCAGCTGACCCTCACCGTGGCCAAGCACGTCGGCCACACTAAGAGACGTGGGAAGCTCAGCGCGTTATCACGTGTGCTTCGTGTGCACGGAGCACTGCGGTAGCATCTTTCCGATGACGACGCAGGCGGGGATCTACTGCCGGATCAGCCGCGATCGCGTCGGCGCAGGCCTGGGCGTGCAGCGCCAGGAACACGACTGCCGCGAGCTGG
>Ga0066662_10001157_pt1 | contig 11948 bp, 10 predicted proteins | sample GraSoiAngelo_111_FD_133939 | JGI IMG/M metagenome (GOLD analysis project Ga0066662, IMG submission 133939) | Grasslands soil microbial communities from the Angelo Coastal Reserve, California, USA - 14_0903_12_40cm | ecosystem: Environmental > Terrestrial > Soil > Grasslands | place: USA... | reverse complement strand
CGGGCGGCTCGGCGAACACGGGCCTGGGTTTGGCGGCCTCGGGCGGCGGTGGTTCGACCGCGGGCGCCGCCGCGGCGGGCGGCGCGGCTACGGCGGGCGGCTCGACGACGGGCGGGGGCTCCACTACGGGCGGCGGCGCGGCCGGCGTGAAGCGCGCCTCGATCGCTTCTTCGTCGTAGCGGAAGGCCGCCCGGTCCGGCGGCGTGGGCGCGGCGGGTGGCGGCGGCGCGGGCGGCTCGGCGACCGGCGGGGGAAGCGCGGCGAACGGCGGCGGCAGCTGCACCTGCGCGGCGCGGCGCTGCTCGGCGATGTCGTGGAGGACGTCCGCCGTCCGCGGCGCGATGCCCGACACCGAGAAGGGCAGGCCGGTGGCGCGCACGGCGAATGCGGGCGTCGAACGGACGCGAACCGCGGGCGACGAGATGGCGAGCGTGCCGCCGCCGTCCCAGCCGAGGTCGAGGTGGCCGTCGATCAGCGTCCCGGCGGCGAGCGGCGTGTTCACGATCGTGCCGTAGCGGACAACGACCTCGACGCCGGGGTCGACGTCTTCGAGCACGAGGCCGGGCTTGGACCACAACACCGAGCCGCCGTCGACGTCCAGCAAGGGCACGTCGTTGACGAGCGTCGAGCCGGGCAGGTAGGCCGTATGCGGCGGGAGCTGGCCGCGCACGACGAGCCGGCTCGCCGCGCCGTCGCCGGTGTTGCGGACGCTGAGGCGGACGTACAGCGGCTCGCCCGCGTCGACGGTCTCCGCGGGCTGCGTGCGCAGCGCCGCACCTTGGTCGAAGCGCGGCTCGGCGATGGTGGGGATGGTGACCGGCGCCAGCGCGAGCGGCAGGAGCCCGACGGCTTCGAGCCGGCCGTTGACGGTGATCGCGGTGCCGCGCGCGACGAGCCGGCCGAGCCGCAGCCGCAGGGTCGCCTCGGCGCGCGCCCCCGGCAGGATGTCGCCGAACAGCACGGACGTGCCGACGAGGGTCGCGCCGTCGACGCCCTCGATGCGCGCGTGGTCGGTGATGTCGAGGTGGAGGCGCGCGTCGCGGGCGGCGTCGGTGCCTTCGTTCGCGACGACGATCTGGATGTCGCCGTGCCCGCTCGGCCGCAGCGGCTCGCCGGCCGGATACGTCAGCGTGGAGAGGCCCGGCGCGAAACGCGGCCGCGACCGCACCAGCAGCTCCAGCTGGCCGAGCACCGCGGGCGCGGTCTGGTCGTTCTCGAGCCGCGCCCGCAGGCGGATCGCGAAGCGGTCCGCGATCGGGGACGCGACGGTGCCCGCCAAGGTGAATGTCCGCGTCGCGCCCGGGGCGAGCGTGCCGACGTCGATGCCGGCCGGCTGCACGCGCGCCTCGCCGCCGCCGTCGGCGTAGCGCAGCAGCTGCAGCACGGGGTCGGCTTCGATCACGACGCGCACGCCGGTCGCCTGCGCGGTGCCGTCGTTGGCGATGCGGATCGTGCCGCGGACCTCGCTGCCCGGCGTGACTTGCGACGAGCCGTCGAGCGTGAGCGTGTTGCGGGCCGCGAGGAAACGCGGCGACGAGCGCACGGTGAGCGTGCGCTCGAACGTGCGCGAGCCCGTCGACCATTGCAGCGAGCCGCCGACCGGGAGCGGCGTGCCGTCCACCGCGGGCGACACCACGTACGCGTCGATCGCGGCCTCGACCCGGCGGCCCGCGTCCACCCGTGCGAACACGAACGAGCCCGGCGTATCGCTCTCGCTGACGGACCGGCCGTCGACCGCGCGGGAGCCGGGCGCGTAGCGCAAGCCTTCGGGCAGCGTCAGCCGGACGCGCGCGTCCTCGGCGGCGCACGTCCCGTTGTTCTCGGCGACGAGCCCCACGCGCACCCGCCGGCCGGGTTCGACTTCGCTGGGCGCGTCGACGACCAGCCGCGTCGCTTCGGTGTCGAAGCGGCTCGCGCTGCGCACGGTGAGCTCCGCGCGCGCGAGCTCGAACTCGGCTGTCTCCGACGACGCCACCGCACCGCCGAGCACGATGCGCGTGTTGTCGTCGAGCGGCGAGTCGATACGCGCGCGGTATTCGACGACCAGCGTCGCGCCGGCTGCGAGCGCCGGCGACGCGACCGTCGCGTTGCCGAAGCCGAACGGGTCTCCGCCGCGCTCGTCGATCGCGACCTCGCGGCCGTCGATGCGCGCGCTGCCGGCGATGTACGCGGTACGGTCGGGCACCGGCAGCACGACGACGACGTCGTGCGCGGTCGCGTGCCCGCTGTTGCGCACGCGCGCGGTCGCGACGATCTCCTCGCCGGGCTCCGCGACGCGCACCGCTTCGAGCGACGCGACCGTGTCGGGGTTCTCGAGCTGCGGCGCGCTGCTCGCGACCAGCCGCACGACGTTGGAGCCGATGACGTCGGTTTCGTTGCTGGCGAGCGCCGCTTGCAAGTCGAGCGCGGCGCCGTTCTCGATCGTCGGCGCGACCACGTACGCGATCGCGATGCGCCGCTCGACGCCGGGCGGCACCTCGCCGGCGTCGGCGCCGTTGGGGCTGAGCAGGCTCGTCTCGCCGCGCACGTCGTCGAGCGCGCGGTCGTCGACGCGCGCGCTGCCGGGCACGTAGCGCAAGCCGTCGGGGAGGTTGAACCGCACGCGCAGCCCCGTGGCCGCGGCGCCGCCGAAGTTGTAGAACGCGAACGCCGCGCGCACCGTCGTTCCAGGTTCGACCGTTCGGTCGGGAGAAACGACGAGCGTTCGCAGCCCTTCCGGTAGCGACGGTGCGCCCGGGGCGAATACTTCCGTCAGCGTCCGCATCAGTCTCGCCCCGTTCGGCGATCTCCGGTCGCTGACCTCGCTTGCAGGTTCCCCATGACGACCATCGCTCACCACTCCGATTACCTCTGCGCGGCCGCGTCCCGGCTCGGCTCCGAGAGCGCCTTCGAAGTCCTCGCTCGCGCAAAGGCGATCGAGGCGACCGGCCGGCGCGTCGTTCACATGGAGATCGGCGAACCCGACTTCGATACTCCAGACCATATCAAGCGAGCCGGCATCCGGGCGATCGAGGAAAACTACAGCCACTACACGCCGTCCGCCGGGATCCCGGAGCTGCGGGACACGATCGCCGCCTACGCGAGTGCCTTCCGCGGTCTCGCCGAGCCGTACACCCGCGACAACGTGGTCGTCGGCGCCGGCGCCAAGCCGATCATCTGGAACCTGCTCTCGGCGCTGCTCGATCCCGGCGACGAGCTGCTCTACGCCGATCCCGCGTACCCCGCGTACGCGTCGGCCGCGAGCTATCTCGAAGCGAAGGCCATCCCGGTGCACCTGCTCGAGTCGCGCAACTGGCGGCTCGACCTCGACGAGCTGGCCGCGAAGATCACGCCCAAGACCAAAGCCGTCGTGATCAACTCACCGCACAATCCGACCGGCGGCGTGCTCACGCGCGACGACCTCGCGACGATCGCGTCGCTCGCGCAGCGGCATAACTTCCTGGTGATCGCGGACGAGATCTACTCGCGCAACATCTACGGCCCGGCGTTCGAGTCGATCACGCGCATCGACGGGATGCGCGAGCGCACGATCGTCGTCGACGGCTTCTCGAAAGCCTACGCGATGACGGGCTGGCGGCTGGGCTACTGCATCGCGCCCGACGAGATCGCAAAGCGCGTGACGCTGTTCAACAACAACACGTTCTCGTGCGTGGCGACGTTCGTGCAGCGCGCCGGCATCGCGGCGCTCACCGGCGACGACGCCCCCGTGCAGACGATGAACGCGACGTTCCGCGAACGCCGTGACGCGATCGTGTCGGGTCTCAACACCATCCCCGGCGTGTCGTGCACGATCCCCGAAGGCGCGTTCTACGCGTTCCCCAACGTGTCGCAGCTGACGAGCGACGACAAGCACCTCGCGAAGTGGCTGCTGGAGAACGCGGGGGTCGCGTGCCTCGGCGGTTCCAGCTTCGGCGCCGCGGGCAAAGGCTATTTGCGCTTCTCCTACGCCGCGTCGTTGGACGACATCGGCTGGGCGTTGGACCAGCTGCGCGAGGCGCTGCCGCGCTACACGGCGTAACACCGCGGACACGAAACGTCAAACGCCGGAGCGCAAACTCATCGCATGGAACCGACGGGTGCGGAAACGACAACGATCTTGGAACAGCTCGCGCTGGGCTTCGGCGCGCTGCACGGCCGCGCCGACGCGACGGACCAGCGCTTGGAAACGCTGCAGCAGAGTGTCGAGCACCTCTCAGGGGGTGTCGAACACCTGTCAGGGGATGTCGAGCACCTGTCAGGGGATGTCAAGCACCTGTCAGGGGATGTCGGCGCCCTCCAGGTCCGCGCCGACGCGACGGACCAGCGGTTGCAGACGCTGCAGCAGAGTGTCGAGCACCTCTCAGGGGGTGTCGATCACCTGTCGGGGCATGTCGATCACCTGTCGGGGCATGTCGATCACCTGTCGGGGCATGTCGATCACCTGTCGGGGCGTGTCGAGCAGCTGTCAGGGCGTATCGACGACGTCCACGCGCTGGTCGTGACGGTCAAGGAAGCCGCGGAGTTGCAGTCCGTGCGCATCGACGGCCTGAGCGAACGACTAGGCGAGGTCGATCGACGCCTCACCGCCCGAACCGACAGCCTGGAGCGCCGGTTGGACCGCGGCTTCACCCGCGTGGACGAACGCTTCGCACGGGTGGACGAACGCTTCGATGCGCTGACGACGGAGATGCGCGCCGGGTTCACCGAGATACGGGGCAGACTCGACGGGATCGAAGGCAAGCGCCGGCGCGGGCCGAAGCGCGGCGGCTAGTTTTCAGCGAGCGGCGCGCCACGCGCGCTGGCGAGCGGCGCTACGCGCGCGCCCGCAAAGCGCACGCCGTTCGCAATCGCGTCGCGCACGCGGCACCGTGCGCGTTCGATCGCCGCATCGAGCGCGGTGCCGCGCGCGAGCTCCGCGGCGATCGTGACGGCGAGAAGATCGCCCGTGCCGCGCAGCGTGCCGTCCACACGCGGCGACGAGAATTCGCGCGTGCCGTCTGCGCCGGCCAGAACGTCGACGGCGTCGCCGGTGACGTGACCGCCTTTGACGAGCACCGCGCGCGCGCCGAACGCGAGCAACGCGCGCGCCGCCGCGCGCATTCCGCGGATGCCGGACACGTCGGCCCCGACGAATGCGCTCGCCTCGGCGAGGTTGGGCGTGACCAGCGTTGCGCGCGCGAACAACGCATCGCGCAATGCCGTTCGCGTCGCGGCGTCCGCGAGCGCGTCGCCCCCGCTCGCCGCGAGCACGGGGTCGACGACGACGGGGACGTCGGGAAAGGACGCGAGCGCCTCCGCAATCGCGCGCACCGCATCAGCGGAGACGAGCGCGCCCACGTGGAACGCGCCGACGTTCGCGTCACGCAGCGTTTCGAACTGCGCGTGAATCGTCGCGGCATCGATCCCGTGCCGCGCGCGGACGTGGCCGGCGTCTTGCGCCGACACGCCCGCGACCACGCACACCGGGCGCACGCCGTCGGCGGCGAGCGCGAGCATGGTGAACGCCAGGCCCGCGAACGCGAGGGGATGCGTCGTGCCGACCGTCGCGACGACCGTCACCCGCTCACCGCATCGCCGCGCGCAGTGCCGTCGAAGCGCGCGACGAGCGCGCGGGCGGCCGCTTCGACGTCGTCGCACACGAGCGCGGACAAGACGGCCGCCATCGCCGCGCCGGTGTCCCGCACGCGCGCGATCTCGTCGAATCCGATGCCGCCGATCGCCGCGCACGGCAATGCCGTCGCCCGGACGACCGCGCGCACGCCGCTGAGGCCGATCGGCAGCCCGGCGTCGCCCTTCGACCGCGTCGGAAACGCCGGACCGGCGCCGACGTAATCCACCAGCGCGGGATCGGCCGCGCGTGCTTCCTGCGGCGTCCCGCACGACAGCCCGATGACGCCGTCGCGCAACGCCGTCCGCAGCGCGCGCAAGTCGAGCGCGGCGGCATCTTCCTGGCCCAGGTGAACTCCGTCAGCGAGGGGCGCGAGGCGCACGTCGTCATTGACGACCGCGACGCCGCCGGCGGCCCGCACGCGCGCGACGACGGCGATCAAGGTCGCGCCGTCGATCCCGTGCTTCGCACGGATCTGGATGAGCCGGATCCCGGCGCGCAGCAGCGCCTCGGTGAACGCGATCGGCTCGGCCCGCTCGGGATCGACCAGCGCGTACACGCCCCGTAAACGCGAACGAGGAGCGTCGCCGCTCCTCGCCGTCGTCATCGAGAGGCTCGCTCTATTTCGCGGCGCGCACGACGGAAGCGAGCGGGTTCTGCGGGTTGACGACCGCCACCGTGATGGAGCCCGGCGGGCCGGTGGCCGTGAACGTGGTTCCCAGCCCCGATCCCGTGATCTTGCCCGGTTCGGCGTTGATGACCACGCAGTACGGATAGTTGGGCGTGATGGACGTGAAGCCCGCGGGCAGCGGCAGGACCGTCGGCGGGATGAAGATGATGTTCGCTTCGTTGACGGGGTCGATCGCGATGTAGATCCCGAAGTCGGCGGTGTACGGCGACGTCACGCCGCCCGCGGTCACCGTGACCGAGCCGCACGGCTTCGTCTGGCCCAGGTCGTTCACGATGTACGTTCCACCGGTCGTGAGCGCGGCGCTCCAGCGGTAGTTGTTGCCGGACAGCAGACCGTTCTGCGAGCCGTGCACCTGAACGGCGCTCAACGCGATCCCGGCGCCGGGCAGCACGCGCGCGATGTTCGACGGTGCGGCCGTGGTGATGATCACGTGATCCGGGGTGGGGTTGTCCGTGCCGAAGCCGAGGACCGAGCCGCCCGAGCTGCAAGCGCTGAGCGCGGCGGCGCTTAGGACGACGGCGAGGCTGAGGACGAAGCGACGCATGGATGCGACTCCCGTGAGAACGGAAAAACGTCGGCGTCCTCTGTCGAGCGAGGCCACCGGGCGGTGCGACCGTTCCGTAGCCCGCGAGTCGGTTCCTTTCTCCGTCAGATCGACGGCGCGATCGGGACCGTCACCTCGAACGGCGCGTCGGCACCTTCGCGCAGCGCGGGCGCGACGGTCAGCGTCAGCGAGCGTTTCACGCCGCCCAAGCGCGAGGCCGTGAAGGCCAACGAGCCGGTGTACTGCGCGTTGGGCGCGAGCCGGACGCCCTCGAACAGGGGCTTGTCGGTGACGGTCCAGTTCTTGGTCGCCAGGATGCGGTAGACGCCGCCGCGGTCGTCCCGCAGCACGCTCTTGCCGTACGGGAGCAAGGTGACGACGTCGTCGCCGAGGTTGGCGAACGTCACCACGACGTCGATGCGGTCGGGGAAGAAGTCGACCTTCTTCACGGTCACCCGCAGGCCCGAGGCATCCGCCGTCGACGCCGACGCGAACGCGCGATACGGTTTGCCGGGGTCCTTGACGTGCAGCGCGCCGTGCTCCGGCAGCACGCCGATCGGCACGGTCGCGTCGACTTCGCGCAGCTTGTCCGTCGCATGATCGACGTACGCGATGCGCTCGCGCACGAAGTACACGCGACCGCGGTCGTCCCCGCGCGCGCCGGCGACGGTCGCGCTTCGAAGCACGACGCCGTCGGCCGCGAACACGCTGCGGTACGACGCGGCGTCGCCGTAGTACTTGCGCTCGTCGTCGGTCAGCATCGCGAACGCCGCGTCGTAGCGTTGCGCGCGCAACGCATCGACGTATTTCTTGACCGTCGCGGTTTGCGCGTTGTTCGGCGCCGGACCGTATTGCACGGCACGGCGCGGCGCGAGTGTCGCACCGAGCATCGTCAAGCACAGCAGCGCGCACGCGGCGCGCGCGAACGGTCTCACGGTACGTCTCCCAGCAGCAGGTCGGCGATGCGCACGAGATCGGACGGATCGGCGTAGCGCAACTCGATCGTACCGCCGCGCTCGTGCTGCACCACGCGCACTTGCGTGGCGAATTTGAAGCGCAGCCGCTCGACGAACGCGTCGTGATCGGAGCTGGCGCGCTGCGCGGTCGCACCGGCGCGCGCGCGCTTCGGCGCGACGTCCTGCGCGAGCTTTTCCAGCGCGCGCACGGACAATTCTTCCTCCACCGCGCGGCGCGCCATCGGCTCGCGCCGTTCGGGCGGCAGCGCCAACAGTGCGCGCCCGTGTCCCGCGGAGAGCTTGCCCTCGCGCACGAACTGTTTGACCGAGTCCGGTAACGACAGCAGCCGCAGCGCGTTGGCGATCGACGGCCGGCTCTTGCCGACGCGTTCCGCGACTTGCTCTTGCGTGAACTCGTACGCGTCCATCAAGTGCGCGAAGCCCATCGCCTCTTCGAGCGCGTCGAGGTTTTCGCGCTGCAAGTTCTCGATGATCGCGACCTCGAGCGCTTCGCGGTCGTCCGCCGGGCGCACGATCGCGGGGATCGTCTGCAATCCCGCGGCTTGCGACGCGCGCAGGCGGCGCTCGCCGGCGATCAGTTCGTAGCCGCCGCCGCGCTCGCGCACGATCACCGGCACGAGCACGCCGAACGCGGCGATCGACGCGCGCAGCTCCTCGAGCGCATCCGCCGCGAACGTCGTGCGCGGCTGGTGCGGGTTGGGGCGGATCTGCGCGATCGGGATCTGCTGCAGGTCGCGCTTGGGCGGCGGCGCCGACGTCGTGACGTCGGCGGTCCCGCCGTCTCCCAGCAGCGCGCCGAGGCCGCTTCCGAGTCCGCGCTTGCTCACGCGACCAGTTCCTTGGCGAGAGAAAGGTACGCCTGCGCGCCCCGGCTCTTCACGTCCAAGAGGATCGCGGGCTTGCCGAACGACGGCGCTTCCGAAAGCCGGATGTTGCGCGGGATATGGGTGGTGAACACGCGGTCCGGGAAGTAGCGGTGTACTTCCTCGACGACCTCGGTCGCCAGCTTGGTACGTCCGTCGAACATCGTGATCAATACGCCGCGAATCGCGAGCTCCGGGTTGAGGCCTTCTTTGATCCGCCGCACGATCGCGACGAGCTGGCTGAGCCCCTCGAGCGCGTAGTATTCGGCCTGCACCGGGATGATGATCTCCGTCGCCGCGGTGAGCGCGTTGATCGTGAGCAAACCCAGCGACGGCGGACAGTCGATCAGCACGTCGTCGTAGTCGCGCAGCACCGCCGAAAGTGCGGTTTTCAAACGGTTTTCGCGCTGCATCGCCGAGACCAGCTCGACCTCCGCGCCGGCGAGGTTGAGCGTCGCCGGAACGATCGACAAGTTCTCCACCTCGGTCGGCCGTGCGACGTCGCGGATCGCAGCGTTCTGCAGCAGCACGCTGTAGATGTCGCGCTCGACCGCGCGCTTGTCCACGCCGACCCCTGTCGTGGTATTTCCCTGCGGGTCGATGTCGACGACGAGCACGCGCCGGCCCAGCAGCGCGAGGGACGCGCCGAGGTTGACGGCGGTCGTCGATTTGCCCACCCCGCCCTTTTGGTTGACGATCGCGATCACGCGAGCCGTCATCTGCTCCTGAACAACCACCGAGGCGAACCTTATCTCAGGACGCGCGGAAATGCTCGTCGATGTAGCGTTCCGCACGCTCGGCGAGCAAGCCCGCCTCGTTCCGAGACGGGTCGTCGGTGACCTCCTCGAACAGCGCGTGGAGCAGCTCGCCGACGCGCCGGTCACCGCGAAATCCCGGCGGCGCGAGGCCTTTTTGCTCGAACATCGCCACGACGTCGTCGCCGGAGATGGCCAGGTCGCGGATGCTGAACGCTGGGCCTTCCGCGAGCACGGCTGCGATTCGGGCCTCGAACCGCTCGTTCGAGTCGTCGCGCCGCGGCAAGCCCGAGCCGTCGATGTCCGCCGCGCGCAGCGCGAAGAGCCGGCCGAGGTGCTCGGTGCCGATCCGCCGGACGAAGCGGCGCAGCGTCTTGTCCTGCGCCTCGGGATCGGCGGAGTACATGTGGTGCAGCACGAGGTGCTCGACGGTGTCCACGGTGTCGTTCGGCAGCCTCAAGCGTGCGAGCATCAGGGGCACCATCTCCGCGCCGACATGCTCGTGCTGGTAGAACGTGTTGCCGCGGCCGTCCGGACGCGGTGCTGCCGTCCGCGGCTTGCCGACGTCGTGCAAGAGCGCCGCGAGCCGCAGCGTGACGTCGCCGGCGGGCGCCGCGTCGAGCGTCGCGAGGTTGTGCCGGTAGACGTCGTACGCGTGCCAGTCGTTCTGGTCGACCGCGACGCCTTCGAGCAGTTCCGGCCAGACGTGCGCCAGCACGCCCGTCGCCCGCAGGATCTCGAGCCCTACCGACGGCGTCCGCGCGGTCAGCAGCTTGGCGATCTCCTCGCCGATCCGCTCGGCGGACACGGTGGGGACGAGCCCCGCGGCAGCGCGCATCGCAGCCTGGGTCCGCTCCGTGGGCGCGTAGCCGAACCGTGCGGCGAACTGGGCCGCGCGCAGCAGCCGGAGCGGGTCTTCCTCGAACGTCGCCTCGTCCACGATGTCGATCCGCCCCGCGCGGATGTCCGCAACCCCGCCGTACGGGTCGACGACCTCATCGTCGGCGAGGCGCCGGGCGATCATGTTCATCCGGAAGTCGCGGCGGCGCAGGTCGTCCTCGAGCGGAACGCCGGGCCCCGCTTCGACCGCGAACTCCTTGTGACCGACGCCGATCGAGCGCTCGCGGCGTGGGAGGGCGATGTCCGCCTCGCCGGCCGCATGCCGGAACTTCAGCACTGCGAATGAGGCCCCGACGACGTCCACCCGTCCCACGGCGCTCAACGCCGCGAGCAGCGCGGGCTGCGAGACGCCCGCGACGACGTAGTCGAGGTCTTTCGGGCGCCGTTCAACCCCGTCGAGGCGCGCCCGGAACTCGTCGCGCACGCGCCCGCCGACCGCGTAGACCTCGGCAGGCGCGAGGGCGGCGACCAAGACGTCGTCGAGGGGATGGCGCACGGGATTCCTATTCTCCGCCAACGGCGACCCGGCGCCTTCGTCCAGCCTTGGGTGTCACCACGACGGAGCGTTCCACGATAAACATTTCTCTGCATTGCAAAGCAATGTTTATCGTGGAACGTCATCGGATCGAGACGCAGAGGGGTCGCTTGGCCGGGATCCCGTTCTTGCGGGGAAAGCGCAGGCTCGTCGGCGCTCGCTTCTCCAGCACGAGGATACGGCGCTCGCCGTCCAGCGGCCGCTCCTCGACGAGCTCCGCGCCGAGGACGAGGGCCGCATCGCTCACGGCGTTGCGTTCTTGCGCGTCGAGCGAACCGCGCTGGAGCAGCGCGCGCCCGCCCGGCGCAAGGAACGGTACCGTAAGCTCGGCAACCGTGGGGGCGGTCGACACCGCGCGCGCCGTCGCCGTACCGAACTGCTCGCGGTAGGCGGGATCGCGCGCGACGTCTTCCGCCCGGCCCGCGACCGCTTCCCCGTCGAGTCCGAGTTGGGCCAGCGTGCCCGCCAGAAACGTCGCGCGCTTCTTGATCGGCTCCAGGAGCGTCACGCGCACGCCGGTCGCCAGGGCTAACGGGATGCCGGGGACTCCGTTGCCGGAACCGACGTCGATCAGCGGGCCGGCGACGTCCGCCGCGAGCGTGAGCGCGTCGGCGAGGTGGGCTGCGAACGCCGTTCCGTCTTTCGCGCCGGTCAGGTTCAGCCGGCGGTTGGCGGCGAGCACCAGGGCCGCATAGACCGCGAGCCGCACCGCCAGCGCGTCCTCGACGCCGGCCAGACGCAGCGCGGCGAGCGCGGCGGCGTCCGGCAGCGGCGTCACGCGAGGGCGGCGCTTGCGGCCAAGCGGTGGACGTGGACGCTTACGAGCGCGAGATCCGACGGCGTGATGCCCGGGATTCGCGCCGCTGCGCCGAGCGTGCGCGGCCGTGCGCGTTCGAGCTTCTCCCGCGCTTCGCGCGACAGCGCGCGAATGGCCGCGTACTGCAGATCCGCGGGCAGCCGCACCGCCTCGTCGCGCCCGGCCCGGTCGATCGCGAGCTGCTGGCGGCGAACGTAGCCGTCCATCTTCAGCTCGATCTCCACCCGGGCGGCAACCTCGGGGTCCGTGGCCGCCGGGAACCGGTCGAGCACGCCGGCG
>Ga0066662_10001156_pt1 | contig 11950 bp, 6 predicted proteins | sample GraSoiAngelo_111_FD_133939 | JGI IMG/M metagenome (GOLD analysis project Ga0066662, IMG submission 133939) | Grasslands soil microbial communities from the Angelo Coastal Reserve, California, USA - 14_0903_12_40cm | ecosystem: Environmental > Terrestrial > Soil > Grasslands | place: USA... | reverse complement strand
CTAAAGGCTCGGGCAATTTCAACAATGCACAACCAGCACTTGTTCAACACAGCAACGGTACGATCTTCCTCTTCTGGACCGCGAATTTCACCGGGTCCTACAATATCTATTACGAGAGGTACAATAGTGGAGTCTGGTCCAAGCGGGTTGCATTGACTACCGGCGCTGGAATGGATGTTAGTCCTGATGCAACCGTCAGCAATAATGGAACGATGTTTCTGATGTGGAGCCGTAGAACTATTTCCGGGGGAACCGCTACTGCGCAGCTTTTCCTTAAGACTCTGAAGAATAATGTCTGGTCGCCTGAAGTCCAGCTGACCTCCGACTCTACCCAGAATGACGCCCCTGGACTAACCACGACGACCGATGGGACGATATGGCTTGTCTGGCAAAAGTGGATAAGAAACGCTGCTGATTCTCAGGTCTTTTCGATGAAGTATAATGGGACTGTCTGGAGTCCTGCTGTTCAACTAGTCTTTAGCAGTCTGTTGGACTCACATCCTTCTATCATGCAGGACCGTAATGGGACTATCTGGATCTTCTGGTCGAGAGACCTGCCGTTGGGTGGTGGACTTTTCGAACTGAAGCTCTTTGCAAAGAATTCGATCGATAATGGTGCTACGTGGTCGGCTGATCAACAGATTACCTTCGACCCTGTCTGTTGCCAGATCGACGATGATGACCCGGTTGCCATCATGACCCTCTACAATAATATCTGGCTCTTCTATGACAGTGATCTGCCTGATGCTTCAAGCTTCAGCATATACTACCTAACATCCAGCCTGATCTTTCCCGTGCATAACGTGGCCGCATCGGGAATCAGCGCCAACCCAATCGTGACATATCCCGGCGGGATGAAATCGGTCGGCCAGAACGGTATAGTCAAGATCAACGTCACCGTAACCAACCCGGGCGATTTTACGGAGAATGTTGTGGTCCAGGTCACCGCGGTAAACAAGACAAGTTATATGGCTGGATCTGCGACTGGAGCCGTAGCTCCTGGCCAAGCCAGATATCTGACGATCAACTGGAATACTTCAGGGGTCGCCGCCGGCAGGTATAAACTGGTGGAGACGGTTTCGCCGGTTCCAGGCGAGACTCCTGGAAATATTGGCAATAACACATTCTCGGTAAAATCAGTCGTCCACATTCTACCTTTGGGTGACGTGGAACAGGACGGAAATGTGGATATCATCGACGCCTCCACGGTAGCTCTGGCTTTCCAAACGACCCCGGGAACACCTCATTGGAATCCGTACGCAGACATCAACGGTAACGGAATCGTCGACATCATAGACGTGAGCATCATGGCCAAAAACTTCGGCGTCGTGACTTAGCGAAGGCTGTCTATTGGGCTATTCGATGCTTGGCTCACGATCTAGGAGGATGCTTCTGCTTGGTATTCTTTTCATCTCAGCTTTCATGATCTTTCAGAGTAGGATCGAGCCTGTTCATGCAGCGACGACATGGTCTTCACCAACGCAAGTACCCCTCACCACTATCGTCAACACAAAGCCTTCGACAACTGCCGACAGCTTCACGAATCTCTGGGTTGTCTACCAGTCAAGCGCTTTCGGCGTCAATCCCCAGATATACTACAAGATCTACAACTTTTTGTCATGGACTCCTGAGGCTCCTCTTACGACTGATACAAACAAAAACACTTCCCCATCCATCTACAGCCTATCAAACACAACAATTTTTGTTGCCTGGGTCTCGAACAGGACTGGGCATCAGAACATTTGGTACAAGACAAATAACGGCGCAACTTGGTCGAGAGACACTCCACTGACCAATGCTGTACTGCCGGACGATGCTCCCTCCGTAACTCAAGACGGTGGAGGTAGAATCTGGGTCGCATGGTATAGAACAAATGGCGGGACGGCCTACCTCTACTATCGGGTTTTCACCCCGGGATCCGGATGGGCCCCAGAGGTTCAGCTTACAAACAATACCTCCCCCGATATTCTTCCCTCCTTACGCGGCACGAGCGACGGGAGGGTGTGGCTAGCCTGGATCTCTCTCCGCACCGGGAACTACAATGTATTCACGAAATACTTTGACGGCTCCACATGGTCCACGGATACCCGTCTTACAGTATACAACGGTGACGATTTTGGTCCCAGCCTCGTCCAGTCGAGGGATGGGACAATGTGGGTGGCCTGGTCTAGAGAAATAAAAGTGGGCCCGAACACATATGCCGCGGACCTCTACTACAAGAACTCTACAAACCTAGGAAGTACATGGTCGGCCGATACTAGCATAACTACAACGACTACTTTCAACGACTTCAACCCGTCACTGGTACCGTCCACCCATGACAAGATGCTCTACTTATTCTGGTCTTCTGATATGCCCGCTGGAACGGACTACAGTCTATTCTACTCATCGACCGGGCCCTTCGTCAAGCACGATCTTGCCGTGTCGACTATCTCAGTCAGCCCTGGTAAACTGTACCCCGGCGGGCTCCCATCTATCGGGCAGAGCCCGATTGTCTCGATTAATTTCACCGTAGCGGATCTGGGCGATTTTGCGGAGAGTTCACAGTACAGCCTCTATGCAAACTCCACAATCGTAAAGACAGGATCCTTCACTCTCCAGCCATCAGCGACCCTCCAAGTCCAGGCTTCCTGGAACACCACAGGGGTGAAGGCTTGTTGCATGCAAATCAAAGCAGTAGTGGCCACCGTCCCAGGCGAGATTCTTACGACCAACAACGTCAAAGTCTGGGGTTACGTGCAGCTCATCCCTCTAGGGGACATAGACATGAACGGCTCAGTTGATATCATTGACGCGGGAATCCTAGGTCTTGCATTTGGAAGCTCGCCTGGAATGCCCCACTGGGTCGCAGCCGCTGACTTGAACAATAACGGAGTCATCGACATTATCGACGCCAGCATCTTCGCCTTCCACTTCAACCAGTCAGTGCACTGCCCGTAGGGTCTCTGACGGCAGCATTTCGGATAAACTTTTAAAACACAAAAGACGCCGGGACCTTTCGACCTCAAGCCTGAACGGTAGACAACAAATGCGAGCTCGGGGACAAAACAGGTACCAGATTATCGCGGTCTGCCTCATCCTTCTTAGCGTCACGCTGAATCTGTATCCAGCAGGCATGCTATCTACTGCATCCGTTCAACCGCAGCCGACGCTGGGATCTCCTCCTAGCCCTACTAATGTAAACGGAACCGTGACGGTCAGCCCCGCAGCAGTAGGAGACGCAACCAACTATCCGCTTGGCACGAAATTGATCGTCTCGATCAAATTAGCAAACGCGTCTTCAATCAACCAATACAAGGTCGCTATCGCGACCTGGCCTACTATCCTGAATCCGTTGTCAATAGGATATGGAGATGTGTTTGCATTTGCGAACGGGCAAAACTTTACCGAAGCGAAATGCATCAATGGCCACGGGTTGGGATGCGGATTGAGGGCTGCTGGTCAAGATGGACCTGGAGTTGTCACATTCAGCGAGCTTTCTCTTGCGGGGCCAACAATCAACCAGACAACGAGCACGCTCTTTCAAGTAATGTATAACGTAACTGGAAAGGGAGCGACACAAATCCACATTCTGCCACCAACACTCAGTTCAGGCGCCGGGGGTAACACATTGGCGGTGGGTAGAGTGGACGGCTCCTTTTCCAACAAGAACTGTGGAGCTGCACTATGCAAGCCGCCGAGTGTATCCGTCAGCGTGGCCCGAAATTCAACGCTGGTCCAGCAGCGGTCAATTCTCTTCAACGCTTCGCGAAGCGTTCCGCTCAACCCCAGCGCTTCCATAGTCTCGTACGACTGGATTTTCGGAGATGGTAATGGAAATGTAGTTACAAGTCCCATCGTGAACTACACCTATCCAGGCGCTGGAAATTTCGTTGTGGTTGTGAGGGTAGCAGATAGCTCTAATGCAGTTGGGTTTTGGTCTTTCAGATTCCACATTTCGCGGTTTTTCATTGACCTGGTAATTGGACCGGACGACTTGACCATAGATCATACGACTTTCGTACTTCAGGGAACTCAGATCAACATAGGAGTGACCGTAGAAAATGTTGGAACACAGGCCGTTAACTCTACCTTGGCAGTACTCCTCTCTCTGGGTGATAGGGGCAACCTGACCCTGAAGAGTAGGCCCATCGTCAACTTGGGCATAAACGATAGGACCAATATGACTGCCAATTGGGACACGGCGAACTATGCTCCAAAGGTTTACCGCGTGATAGGTCGTGTTGACCCGGTACGAAACGGAACGGTTCTAGTCGAGAACGTTACCAGCAACAATGACATTTCTGCGTTTGTTCAGATAGTAACAATTAGCCCAGCAGGTCTGAGCCTGAGCGTTGTCTCAGGAGTATCGCTTCTATCTCTGATCATCATAGGTGTCGTTGTCAGTCTTGCTAGAAGGTTCTTCAATAGAAAGCCGGAGTTAGAGGCAGACCTCTCCTAGATTCCGATCCGTTACCCGTGTACAGGGAGAATATTCGGGTATTCTGGGAATATCTGAATCATGCTCTAGATGTACAAACAACAACTGTGGGGGATAATCTTTTAAGGGCAGAAAGGCTGAAACCCTCTCGAGAAAATTGAGAAGCAATTACATTGCAAGCTTAGTGATCGTCTTCGCGCTCGTCTTATCCTTCTCGGCTCTTCCTGGTCCGTTAGCTGCTCTAGTCCACTTCCCCAGCGTTCCTGCTGCTCGTGCAAGCCCTGCTGTAGCCACTAGCTGGCTTCCTGCAGGCCCATCGACCAATACTGAGGTTCAGGCGATTTTCAGTAGTGATGTCGCCGAGCAGACCGCGTTCCTTGCGGAAACGGTCGACCTGACCGACGTTGCTCTAACACCAACTATGGTCACCTGTCTCTCGCAGACAGGCACAAGCTGTTCCGGGATCCCCGGAGTAAACCCCTCTCACTTTGCCGTCACGTCTCCCCTTTCGACCCATGACATTTTCGAGATACAGGTCATGCTGCACAACAACTACTGGGGTGTTCCAATGAACTATGGTCTGGACTCTGGCTGCGTCATTCCAGCAGCGACTGGTGTGGGTGTAGCTGAGACTACGACCAGTACGGCTTGTCCCGGTGTAAGCATCCGCCAAGCAGTCGCCCACCTCATCGACAAGGTCCAATACTGCGCCACTAACGGTATCGTAGTCTGCTCTGCCGTCGACAATGACTCTCCCTTGAGCGCGGGTCTGCTTACTGCTGACCCGTGTGGCTGGGATGTGCTCTTCCCCCAGACAGGCTCCAACTGCGTTGTTGGTAGTCCTGGTGGAATAGCCTACCATCTCAACCCAAGCACTAGTGTGGGTCATGATACTGGTGCCGTTGCTGCAACATACTCGTGGGAGCCTGCCACTGATAACGGTGGTAAGGCTGACCTTTGCGCTGCAGCACAACACCTCGTCACCGCGGGAGTAGCATCCGGCTTCGATACTACCACATGTGTCCTCACAGGCATCTCAGTCAATGCTGCCGCTCATCCTGTCAACATCTTCGCCAGAAGCGACCGACCTGCTCGTCTTGCTCTTGGTGATGGTTTGATGGAATCCATCTGCTACTTGTTCACAGGCCACTTTAGCGCTGCGACATGCCAGCAGATCCCAACAACCACTACTGCCTGCTCAGGTACATGTTATGTGACTGAGACTCGTGGACCCTTTGCTCTCTTCCCAGGCTTCACCACTAGCGCTACCGGTATCAATGATAACTGGTGGCTCTACACTGGTGGCTTTGGAAGTGTCTTCCCATACGACAGTCTACTCTATGGACAGTTCAACAGCGCGTTCGTCTCTGGAGGCGCATGGGATCAACCGCCATGCTCCAGCAGCGCTGTTCCTGGCACCGCTTCACCCAACTATGGGTATGCTTGTGTTCCAGCCTACGACTCTATCAGCCGGACCATGGAGTTCTCTCCATGTGCTACTGCTTCTGGAGATCCGTCTCCAGGGCAGACTCGGACAACTGTCACTTTCGGCAACTGCTCCAGTCCTGTAGCGTTGAGTGCTCAGAGCGCTGGCTACCAGACAGAAGACATGTATGGTAAGCTGGAACTCTGGATTCCAATCTACGGTCCCTCGGAACAGTTCGGCTATCTCGCAAAGTGGAACACTGTGATCAACAGCCAGGGCTTGTCTGTGCCCAACTTCTTCACGTGGTTGAACGCACACTCGGCCGGGCTGAACAGTGTCACTCAAGCATTCGCTGCTCCAACAAAGAGCTTGAACCCCTACGCGTCCAGTACTGTGTTCGACTTCCAGACTATTGGCGTCATCTACGACAGCCTCGGCTCGTTGAACCCTGCTCAGAACGGACAATACTTTGACTATCTAGCAAGCGGACACTCGACCCCGTGCAATACCAACCTGTCGATTCCATGTGACCTTGCTCACCTAGGCTATACTCCACCCGCTGGAACAGTCGCCACGGTCAGATTCTCGCTTCGTCCAGACATCTTCTGGCAGAGCGACTCTGTCGGCTCGGCTCACCCAGCACGTCCGATGACTTCGTGGGACGTAGCATTCAGCTACATTACCCTCAAAGCAACCGGATCCTTCCAAGGCGGAGTGTTATCGCCTATGATCGATGTCCACGTTCTCGACAAGGCCAACTTTGACATCAACCTCAACGCTATCGGACCCTTCACCCTACTGAGCATCACAGCTCCAACCATCTTCCCAGGACGCTACTGGTCCTCGACCTGTAGCGGGACGACTTGGGACAGCGATGTCAACGCGGGCAGCGTTCCAACCAGCTGTATGGCAGTAACAAACGGGATGTCGACCATTACCTTCGACCCGCTCTCGTCCGCGCCGAACAACGGTGTGGCTACTGGTATTCTGATTGGCTCGTCAGCCTATGAATGCCAGTCTGCGGGTGGAATCGTCGGTGGCGGCGGCTGCTCTAGCACAGGTGTACAGAACCCGCCGGGCGGCGGCGCATACACTATGACACGGTTCGGATGCAGCAGAGTAACAGGTAACTGCAACGCTCCAGGTGCAAACCCGACATCAACATACTTCCGAAGCGCAGGAACACTCGCACTAGCGATCTGGGCCGGAACCAATGGTGATGCCAACCACGACTCCGTCATTGTAGGCAGTGCAGCCTTCTGCTTCAACAAGGCAGTAGGTACTGCGGGCTGTACTCAGTGGCAGCGTGGAATCGGTAATCCAGGCACCGGCACACCAGTCAACGTCGCCCAAGTCAGCGCGGTGATTAGGTTCTCGCAAGATGGGAACTTTATCTCACCGTTCAACTGGCTGCCAGGCATACCTGCAGCATGCTGTCCGTTCACATCCAACCCACCTGTCGGAATACAGAGCGCAACACCAGTACTCTTCGAAGGCACAGCAACACTCAATCCGTGCAGTATCGACTCTGTAAACGGATACGACTGCTAGCACGATCAGGGCAAGCCCTAATAACCCCCTCCCCCTTTTTTTCATTCGGTTCCTACAAATTTGAGCCTCCGGTCGTTTCTCGTTAAACGGCTGATCTACACAGTTATTCTGATCTTCTTCGTTATCATCCTCAACTGGATAATCTTCGAAGCCCTCCCGGGCCAACAAGGGAGTTTCGAGATTCTCGCTTCGACGCCACATACGACACAGGCGCAGCGGGACAAGCTGATCGCCACGTATGGGCTTAACAAGTCAGTCTCTGAGAGGTTCTATGACTATGTCGTAGCAATGCTGACTTTTAACTTCGGATTCTCGTACCAGACCGGGGCCCCAGTTGTTTCCGACATCGTACAATCCGGTAGATTGGCGAACACTCTACTCCTGCTTGGCACCTCGAGTATCATATCTATCGTCGTCGGAATCCTCATAGGTATCTTGGCGGCCCGAAGGCGAGGCTCCACCCTAGACAATGGGTCAGTGATCGCATCACTAACGACGTATTCCCTTCCCACCTTCTGGATGGGGACACTGCTGATCTTGGTGTTTACCCTCTGGTTCAAATGGTTCCCCCCCGGCGGGACAGTTCCTCTCCAATGGTTGAGCACGGCTCCGCCATCAAACCTGATTGTCCAACTGTTGGTCCGTCTTCAGTACCTCTTTCTCCCGGCTTTGACACTTACTCTGTTCACCTACGGATTATTTCTGCTCCTTACTCGGGCGACGATGATGGAGGCGTTGAGCGAAGACTACATTGTCACCGCGAGAGCTAAGGGATTATCCGAGAGAGTGATACTGTTGCGGCACGCTTTCAAGAACGCGTCCCTGCCCATAGTCACCGCAACCGCGCTTCAGTTCGGCTTCATACTTAGTGGGGCGATTATTACTGAGACAATATTCAACTGGGCGGGATTGGGTCTCTGGCTATTTCAGTCGATCCAGTTCAAGGACTTCCCGGTCATTCAAGCCTTGTTCTTCATAATCGCTTTGATGGTAATTGGAGCAAACTTCGTTTCGGACGTGATCTACGGCATCATTGACCCACGGATCAGGTATGAATAAGCACTTCTTAGGCTGAGCCCATGTCATCGACAAAGTATCGACGGCTTAACGGCGCGGCACGTCTTCTGAGAACTCTTACTAGAAACAGAATGGCCCTGATCGGTCTAGTGCTGCTAATTGGATCAGTGTTCGTAGCGGTTGCGGCTCCGCTGCTTACGCCTTACGATCCCAAGTCCAGCATAGTGGCCGGGGCACGAGCTGCACCCGGCTGGATGCGATCCTTTCCGGATGGATACTATCTTAGCGGTGATGTCACCGCGGTCGAGGACCCGCTATTCAATTCTCCTCAGGCGGTCCAGGCATGGACTTTGAACGCTTCTTCTACGGCAGTATCCAATACCATTGTCTCCTATTCCCCCGGTGTCTCCTCGTCAAATCGTACCTCCAAAGGAAGCCTTCAGGTTAACTATGGGGGAACATCTGCCGGTTCAGTGACACTCTACAAGACTTTCAATTATCCTTACAATGGCCCCCCCGATAGTTTCATCGCTTCAATGTCGGTTCTCGCGTCAGGCGCGTCGACTCTCAATCCGGTGAATGTAAAAATCTTCATCAACAGAATCGGCGATCAGTCCTTCAACCTGTGGGATCAGAACGTAACCGAGAGTGGCGTCTGGCTGGCTCCCCAACCCGCGCTAGACTCTCGCGTAACTCAGCTTCAACAGCACTTGCATGTGGGCTCCACAACATTTGGTCCTGCCCAGGTGATCTTCTCCGCCATTCAAGAGTACTCTTACGGGGTTCAGCTGACATTCTCTGGACCCGCAAAAATTAACCTTGACAACACTCAGCTCCTACTCCTCGGCACGGCCTTCGGAGTAATGGGCACTGACAATCAGGGTGCGGATCTTTTCACCCAGCTTCTCTACGGGGCACGAATATCGCTGTTCGTCGGGCTCTTATCGGCGGCGATCGGAATCGGGCTCGGTCTTATCATCGGCCTAATAGCCGGTTTCATTGGCGGGATTGGCGATGAGGTTCTGATGAGGTTCACAGACATGATGCTAGTGATCCCAACGCTTCCATTGTTGTTAGTCTTGATCACCGTCCTGGGCACCAGTCTGATCAACATCATCATTATCATCGGCTTCCTTGGCTGGATGGGCTTTGCGAGAATTGTCCGATCTCAGGTACTCACTCTGAAAGAGAGACCCTTCGTCGAGGCGGCGAAGGCTGTTGGTGCTGGTCGGTGGAGGATCATAAGCAGGCACGTATTTCCCAACATAGTCTCCTTGACCTACGTCAACTTGGCGCTCACAGTTCCTGCAGCTATTCTTACTGAGTCCGCTCTAGAGTTTCTCGGTCTCGGAGATCCCTCAGTCGTGTCCTGGGGGAACATGTTCCAGCACGCCGAGATCTCTGGTTCTCTCTCAATATGGTGGTGGGTCCTGCCCCCCGGGATAGCGATAGCCCTCGTCTCACTCTCCTTCGTGCTCATCGGATACGCTCTTGATGAGATTTTCAATCCAAGACTCCGAGTGAGACGCTAGCCAATACACAAGACAGATTCGAGCGGGACAAAACCACTTTGAGCATACTCGCGCAGGCTGCCATGTAATTGCAATCATCATCCGGACAACTCTCATCGAGTATCAGATCTCGCCGGCACCAAGGCCTCAAAGCTTATTTCGAGAATCTAGTTGTCACTGGATCAAACGGTATGAATCAGACTTGACAGCCAACTCGACAGTTCTATCAGTCCAGGACCTGTCGGCATACTACTATACCCTCAACGGCTGGGTCAGGGCAGCCGAGAGCGTGACGTTTGATGTCGAGATGGGCCAGGCAATGGGTCTCGCCGGCGAGTCCGGCTGTGGAAAGACGACAGTTGCTATGTCTCTTCTCAAGATCCTGCCCCGCGGCGGTAGGATTCGAAAAGGAAAGATCATCTTCGACGGTGAAGATCTCGTCCCGCTCTCAGAGAATGAGATGCGGAAGAGACGTTGGAAAGGAATATCGATAGTTTTCCAGGGAGCAATGAGCGCATTCAACCCAGTCTACAAGGTAGGGGACCAGATTGCGGAGGCGATCAAGACCCACGAGAGTGGTGTAAGCAAGGCTGATGTCGAGGAGAGGATTGCAAAGCTCCTTGAGACCGTGGGCATCGAGCCGTCCCGCGCTGACAATTACCCGCACGAGTTCAGTGGAGGGATGAGGCAGAGAGCTCTCATCGCGATGGCGCTAGCAGCGAATCCGAAGATGCTGATTGCCGACGAGCCTGGGACCGCGCTTGACGTGATAGTTCAAGCTCAGACCTTGAAGCTGCTGCGCGACCTCAAGGACCGGTTGGGATTATCCATGATAATGATCAGCCACGACCTTTCAATAATCGCCGAGACATGTGAAAAAGTAGCAATCATGTACGCGGGTAGAATCGTCGAGTACGGCGATGCAGTATCAATATTCAAGAATCCAATGCATCCCTACACTCAAGGACTGATCAAAGCCTTTCCCAGCATCAAAGGCGAGAGAGTCCGTCTCACCTCCATACCTGGCACTCCTCCAGACCTGATCCATCCACCGCCAGCTTGCAGGTTCAACCCCCGCTGCCCATACGTAATGGACATTTGCAAGAAAATAGATCCCCAACTGGTAGAGCATGGCGAGAAGAATCATTTGGCCGCCTGCCATCTTTACTGAGGTGAGTTTTGGTGGGACAAGATCCGTCTGAGTCGACCTTGCCAGGGCACGTAGACTCTGAAGAGGTTCTAAAAATCGAAGACCTGAGGAAATGGTACCCTCTCCGTCGCGGATTCTTCGAGACCCTCCTATCTCGAGATGAGCTGAACGTCAAGGCCGTAGACGGTATCAGCTTCACTGTCCGTAAGGGCGAGGTCCTCGCCCTAGCGGGTGAGAGCGGTAGCGGTAAGACGACGACTGGAAAGGTCCTGCTCCGATTGGTGAAGCCTACTAGCGGAAGCATCTTCTTCCAGGGGAAGGATATTACTAAACTGTCGGAGAAGGAGTTGAAGCCTCTCCGTCGAGAGATGCAGATAGTCTTCCAGGATCCTTTCGAGTCGCTGAATCCTCGGATGACGATAAAAGAGATCGTTGCTGAGCCGATCCGGGTGCAGCACGCCTCGGCTAACGAGGCTGAGCTGGAGGAGATGGTGAAGAAGGCTCTCTCAGATGTTGAGGTCGTTCCCCCGGAAGAGTTTCTCTACCGGTTTCCCCATGAGCTGAGCGGTGGTCAGCGACAACGAGTTGCAGTGGCCCGCGCCTTTGTTCTTGGACCCAGCTTCATCGTCGCGGACGAGCCGGTCTCTATGCTCGACGTTTCCATCAGAGCCGAGATTCTAAACCTCATGGTGGACCTAGTGAAGAAGAGTTCGGCCTCCATCATCTACATCACCCACGACATCGCCCTGGCGAAACATATCAGCGACCGGATCGGCGTGATGTATCTGGGGAAGATGATGGAAATGGGCGGATCGCAGACCATAGTCGACCTTCCCTTGCACCCGTACACTCAAGCCTTGATCGCGGCGGTCCCT
>Ga0066662_10001154_pt1 | contig 11959 bp, 10 predicted proteins | sample GraSoiAngelo_111_FD_133939 | JGI IMG/M metagenome (GOLD analysis project Ga0066662, IMG submission 133939) | Grasslands soil microbial communities from the Angelo Coastal Reserve, California, USA - 14_0903_12_40cm | ecosystem: Environmental > Terrestrial > Soil > Grasslands | place: USA... | reverse complement strand
CGGCGAACAGCTAGGCGCTCGCTACGGCGAACGCGAGGACGACGTTGTGGCCGCCGAACCCGAACGAGTTCGAGATCCCGTAACGCCAGCCGTTGGAGGCTTCGCGCAGCGGCTGCTCGCCGCCTCCGACGTAGTCGAGGTCGAGCCCTTCCTCGCGCTCCTCGAACCCGAGCGTCGGCGGCGCAACGCCCGAGCGCAGCGCCAGCAGCGTGGCGACCGCCTCGATCGCGCCCGCGGCGCCGAGCGAGTGGCCGATCGAGGACTTGAGCGACGAGACCGGGACCTCACCGGCGGCGGAGCCGAGCGCGCGCTTGAGGGCCTCGGTCTCGGAGCGGTCGTTCAGGGACGTGCCCGTCCCGTGCGCGTTCACGTAGAGCAGGTCCTGGGCACCGATCGACGCGTCGGCCAGCGCGTTCGTGATCGCGCGCGCCGCAACCTTGCCGTCGTCCGCGGGCGCTGTGATGTGGTAGGCGTCCGAGGAGCTCCCCGTCCCCGCCAGCCGCCCGAGCGACGCGGCCCCGCGCGCCCGCGCCGAGTCGCCGCGCTCGAGCACGAGCGCGGCCGCTCCCTCGGCGAGCACGAAGCCGTCCCGGCGCGCGTCGAACGGCCGGCACACGTCGCTCTTCGAGATCGCCCCCATGGCGGCGAACGCCGACTGCACGAACGAGCTGATCGCGGACTCCGAGCCCCCGACGACAGCCGCGTCGGCCTCGCCGCTGCGGATCAGCCGCGCGCCGGCGGCAACGGCGTCGGCGCCTGATGCGCACGCGGACGCCACCGCGACGCTCGGACCGTGCAGCTTCCGCCGCATCGCGATCGTCGCCGCGGCCCCGTTCGCCATCAGGCGCGGAATCGCGATCGGCGACACCTCCCCGTCGGCGCCGTACGACGCGAGGCTGCGCTCGAGCGTCTCGTGCCCGCCGATGCCGGTCCCGATCACGCAACTGACGCGGAACGGGTCGTACGGGATGTCGTCGCTCCATCCCGCCCGCGCGAGCGCTTCCTCGGCGGCGCCGACGGCAAGCTGCGTGAAGCGATCGGTGCGGCGCGCCTCCTTGATGGACATGAAGTCCTGCGGCTTGAAGTCGTCGCACCGCGCGAGCCCGTCGCCGAAGGCGGTGTCGCCCGCGCGCCAGCGCTCGATCACGGTGTCCGCGCCGGTGCCGAGCGGTGTCACGGCGCCCACCCCGGTGACGACCACCTCCGGTGTCATACGAGCAGGCCGGCGTCGGGGCGCGGCCCCCTCGGATCGGTGCGGGTGTCGTCGAACGCTCCCATGGCGGCGCGGTCGGCATCGCGCGCGAGCGCCAAGTTGGCATTTGCCGCGCGGTTCGTCAATGTCGGGGGCGTGATGACGGACAGGACCTACGACGTCGCGATCGTCGGCGCGAGCATCGCGGGCTCCGCCGCCGCCACCCTTTTTGCGCGTCGCGGCCTGCGCGTGGCGCTGATCGAGCGCGCACCGGACGTCGCCGCCTATAAGACCGCCTGCACGCACTACATCCAGCCGTCGGCGACAGCTGCCATCGAACGCTTAGGATTAGCTGAGCGTCTCGATCAACGTGGAGCGGTGCGCAACTCGATCGACCTCTGGACCCGCTACGGCTGGGCGCGTCATCCGGACGACCTTCCACATGGGTACAGCATGCGCCGCCAAACACTCGACCCGATCGTGCGCCAGCTCGCCGCGCACACCCCCGGCGTCGACCTGATGCTCGGTCACAGGGTCACCGAGCTGCTTGAGGACGACGGCAGGGTGGCCGGTGTCCGTGCGACCACCCCGGACGGCCGCGAGCTGTCGGTCCGACCTCGCTTCGTGGTCGCAGCCGACGGCCGTTCGTCGCATCTCGCCAAGGAGGCGCGCGTGCCGACGCGCACGTGGCCCAACCGCCGCTTCGCGTACTGGGCGTACTTCGGGCACCTACCGCTCCGCACCGGGTCGACAGCGCAACTGTGGTTCCTCGACCCGCGCGTGGCGTACGCCTTTCCGAACGAGGACGACGTCACGCTGGTGGTGTTCTGGGGCCACAAGCGCGAGCTCGGCGACTTCAAGGGCGACATCGACGGCGCCGTGCGGTCACGCTGGGCGGAGATCCCGGACGCCCCCCGACTCGAGGACGGCGAGCAGCTGACCAGTTGGCTCGGCCAGCGCGACGTGCCGAACGTTCGACGGCCCGCGGCGCACCGCGGCATGGCGCTGATCGGCGACGCAGCCCAGGCGAGCGATCCGGTCTGGGGCGTCGGCTGCGGGTGGGCTTTCCAATCGGCCGAGTGGCTCGTGGAGAGCACGGCCGATGCGCTCCTCGGCGAGCACGGGCTCGAGCCGGCGCTCGCGGCCTACCGCCGCCGCCACCGCCGCGAGCTGATGCTCCACCACCTCGTGATCAGCGAGTACTCGCGCGGTCGTCGGTTCATGATCCCCGAGAAGCTGACGTTCGCCGCCGCAGCGCGCGACCCCGCCGTCGCCCGGCATATCCACTCGTACGCGGCGCGCCTGATTCCGGTCTCCAAGTTCCTTTCGCCGGTCGCCGGGGCGCGGACGCTGCGCGCGCTGATGCGACGGCGGCCGGATGGCCAGCCAGCCCCCCGCGCCGCGGCGCCGCAACGCGAGCACTCGTCGATCTCCTGATGACGGTAGACAACGCCAAGCGCAGTTCCAGCTCGACCCCGCCGGTGGAAGCGAAGACCCTGCGCACCGAGCGCGACGACCGGGTCCTGACCGTCACGCTTGACAACCCGCCGCGCCAGTTCATGAACTGGCAGATGGTGCAGGACCTCGAGCGGTTGATCGCCTCGATCGAGGACGACCGCGGGATCCGCAGCGTCGTGTTCACCGGCGCCGCCGACGACATCTTCCTCAACCACTACGACGTCGGCGAGATCCTCGAGAGCTCGGGCGACGGCGGGCCGCCGCTGCCGTACGCCGCGGCGCGTATCGGCCTCAAGGCGCTCGAGACCGTCGCGCGGGTGCCGGCGGCGAGCGAGGCGATCCTCCGCAGCCCGGCCGCCGCGGGCGTCTGGGTCCGGCGCATCCACGACCTGTTCCTGCGCATGAACCGGATGGACAAGGTGTTCGTCGCCGCCATCAACGGCCACACCGTCGCGGGCGGCTGCGAGTTCGCGCTCGCGTGCGACCTGCGAATCATGGCCGACGGCCGGCGGCTCGCGCTGCCCGAAGTGGCCCTCGGAGTGATGCCCGGCTTCGGTGGAGTGCAGCGGCTCACGCGCGCCGTCGGGGCGAGCAGCGCGATCGAGCTCCTGCTCGACGCACGCGACCTCGATGCGAACGCCGCGCACGAGATCGGCATCGTCCACCGGGTCGTGTCCTCCGACGCGCTCGCGGAGGAAGCCGCCGCCACCGCGCGACGGCTCGCGCGGCGCTCGCCGGCGGCGGTGTGGGCGATCAAGCGCGCCGTCTACGAGGGCGCGGCGATGACGCTGCCTCGGGGGCTGGCGTTCGATCGCACCGTCTTCGCGGTGGCGGGCTCGAGTGCCTCCGCCCGACGCGGCATCACGGCGATGGTCGAGGAGATCCGAGGCGGCGGCGGCGCCGGGCCAGGCAAGGACCCCGACGCGCTGAACGAATGGCGCGACGGCACGGTCGTCGATCTGGCCGCTGATTGAGCAAACCGGGACTGGGTACTAAAGGGACCTAGTTCTTGCGCACGCCGGGGTGCCAAGAAGGTCGGGCGGCCACAGTAGATGACGCCAGCTCAGCATCGACGCCGGGGCTCCACTCTCGCGCGGATCGCGGACCTAGTGGTGACTCACCCGAAGCCGGTGCTCGCGATCTGGCTCGGGATCATCGCCGTGCTCGGCGTCCTCGGACTCGGCCTCGAGAGCAAGCTCTCGACGGTCGCCGTCTACGTGCCGGGTACGCCCAGCGGGCAGGCTGAGCAGCTCAAGATCCGCGCGTTCGGCAACCAGGATCCGCTTGTCGTGATGTTGCGCGGCCCGGCGCGCGAGGCGGACCGCCAAGGCCGCCTGCTCGCGCGCAACCTGACGCTGATGCCGCACTCGGCGGGCGTCGTCTCGCCGTGGTCGGGGCCGACGATCGGGCGCCTTCACCCCTCGCCGAACATCGTCGCGATGGTGGTGAGCGTCGAGCGCGCGAAGGGGCAGCAGTTCACCGACATCGTCAAGCCGGTGAGACGCGAGATCGACTCGACCATCCGGCCGCCGGTGCGCGCCGCGCTGACGGGGCAGGCCGTGATCGCCCTCTCCGCCCAGAAGGAAGCGTTAAAGGCCGAGCAGACGGCGGAGCTCGTCGCATTTCCAGTGCTCGCCGTCGTGCTCCTGCTGGTCTTCGGCTCGCCGCTGGCGGCGTTGATTCCGGGCGTCATCGGTGGCACGACGGTCGCCGCCGGCCGCGGCGTCATCGACCTCCTGCTCGGCTCGACCACGTTCGACGCGCTCGCTCCGGGGATCGCCGCGATGATGGGGCTGGCGCTCGGCGTCGACTACTCGCTGCTCGTCGTGTCGCGCTTCCGCGAGGAGGTCGGCGCGGGCGCGAGCAGGCCCGCTGCCGCGCGTCTGAGCATCCTCAGCACCGGGCGTTCGGTCACCTTCGCCGGCATGGCGCTGCTGCTCGCGATGGTCGTCGCCGGGCACCTGCTCCCGGGCGCGATCGTTCGCTCGATCGCGATCGCGATCATCATCTCGTCGATCTTCAGCGTCCTCGCGGCGATCTTCATCGTCCCGGCGATGCTCGTGTTGGCCGGGCCGCGGCTCGAACGATGGTCGATCTACCGCCGTAGCCCCGGCACGGGCGGCTTCGCTGCGCGCGTGTCGAGGCGCGTGACTCGCCGCCCGCTGATTGTCAGCGCGCTGATCCTGCTCGCGCTCCTGATCGCCACGAGCCAGGCGTCTGCCGTCAAGACCGGTCCTCCGAGCACCGGGCTCCTGCCCGCGAACGACCGCGGCCGCCAGGACTACCTCGCCGTCCAGCACGCCCTCGGCCCCGGCTGGGGGGGAGGCTTCACCGTTCTCGTCAACGGAGGCTCGACCCCGGTCACCACACCGGCGCGACTGCGGGCGATGACGCGCTTCCAGGAACGCGCGGAGCGCGACCCCGGGATTCAGACGATGGCGGGCCTCGCGCCGATCGCTCGGAGCACCCGCGCGCTCGACCAGCTTCCGGGCACGCTTTCGTCGCTGAACCAACAGCTCGCCGCCGGCAAGGGCGGGCTCGCCCGCCTCGATACCGGCCTCGGCCAGGCGGCGGCCGGCGCCGGGCAGGCTGAGGCCGGGTTGTCCGCGGCCGCCTCCGGCGCGAGCCTGCTCCAGGGAGGCGGCGACCAGGCCTCGTCGGGCGCGCGGCTCCTCCACGACGGGATGCAGGTCGCCGCAACGGGATCGAGCAAGCTGCTCGACGGAATGAAGCGCGCGTATAGCGCCAGCGAGCAGCTCGTAGCCGGGGACAACCGCGCCGCGTCGGGCGCCGGCCAACTCGCGAGCGGGATCTCGCGCGCGCTCGGCCGCGTGCCGGCCCTCCCGGCCGGCGCGCGGCAGCTGGCCGGGGCCCTGCGCTCCGGCGGCAGCCAGCTGGGACAGCTGCGGCAGCCGGTAGCGGTCGCGCAAGATCAGCTCGCAAGCGCGTGGCAGGACCTGCTGGCGATGACGATCGGCAAGGCCGATCCGCGCTATCTCGCCGCACTCGACGCTGTCGGCCACGCGCGCGCGGCGGTGACCGGGCGCGACCCCGTCACCGGACGCCAGGTCGACCCGCGCTATCCGGGGCTCGACGCGGCGCTGGCGCAGGCACAGGCGGCCTCGGCGCAGGCCGCGAACGGAGCCGACCGCCTGGCCACAGGCGGCGACGACCTCGTCCGCGGTCTCCGCACGCTCGAGACGGGGGCCGCGCGTCTCGAAGCGGGCGTGCGACAGCTCGCGAGCGGCAACCAGCGCCTCGCCGGCGGCATGACGCAGCTCGTCGGCGGAGGCGAGCAGATGACGTCCGGCCTGACGCAGCTGACATCGCAGACGGGTCGCCTGGCGAGCGGGCTCGCGCGTCTCAACAGCGGCGCCGGGACGCTCGCAAGTCAGCTCCGCGCCGGCGCACCTCAGGCGGCGCAGCTGGGCGCAGGGCTCGGCACGCTCCAGCAGGGTGTCGAAGCGCAGCGGGGGCAACTCCCCGCCCCCGGCGGAAATCTCGACAGCCTCCGAGCGCGCTCGCCCGACTTCTTCCGCTCCGGATACCTCTATCTCGCGGCACTCGACGGCGCGGCTTCCGACAGGCGCCGGCAGGCCTCGTTCGTCGTCGACATCGACCGGGGCGGGCACGTCGCCCGGATGTGGATCATTCCGACCACGCCGCCGCTCGATCCGCGCTCCGAGCAGACGCGCAAGCGCCTCGAGCGCTACGCCGACAAGCTCGCCTCGGACACGAACGCCCAGGTACTCGTCGGCGGCGATGAGCCGGTCCTCAATGACTACAACGCAAAGATGCGAAGCGCGATCCCGCTCGCCACAGTGTTACTTTCGCTCATGACGCTTCTCGTCCTCGTCCCCGTACTGCGCTCGATTCTCGTGCCGCTCGTCGCGGTCGTCCTCAACGTCGTCACGGTCGGCACAACATTCGCCGTACTCGCACTCCTCTTCGACCACTCGTTCCTCGGCGGGCCCGGCTACATCGACACGATCAGCTCCGGCAGCATCGTCGCGGTCATCTTCGGCCTGTCGATCGACTACGAGGTCTTCGTCCTCTCCCGCATCCGGGAGGAGTACCTGCGCACGCGCGACTCCGCCCAAGCGATCGAGCGCGGCGTGGGCGGCACGGCCCGTGTCGTGACCGGCGCGGCCGTGATCATGATGGCCGTCTTCATCGCGTTCGGGTTCGCGAACTTCATGAGCATCCGGAACTTCGGCGTCGCGCTGGCGATCGCAGTCGCCATCGATGCCTTCATCATCCGGTTGATCGCCCTGCCGGCGATCATGCGCCTGCTCGGCGACCGCTGCTGGTGGATGCCCGCGTGGCTGCAGCGCCTGCTGCCGCGAATCGACCTCGAGGCGCCCGCGCTCGGCGCGCACGCAGGCGCAAGAGCGTGATCTGGGAGCGACGATGACGTACGTGATAACCGAGCCCTGCATCGGGACGAAGGACAACTCGTGCGTCGAGGTATGTCCGGTCGACTGCATCCATCCAACGGAGGACGAACCGGGCTACGAGGCGGCTGAGCATCTCCATATCAACCCGGCCGAGTGCATCGACTGCGACGCCTGCGTCGACGCCTGCCCGGTCGACGCCTGCTTCGCCGAGGACCAGGTGCCCGAAGAATGGCGCAGCTACATCGAGGCGAACGCGCGCTACCACGCCTGAGCTGGCCAGGTCCTCCGAGCAGCCGGCGTTTGGTCGGCGAACGATGTGCGGTTGGTCACCGGTGGACTTAATATTCGCCGACGGGGTATCCATAGGTAGGCAGGGATTCCGCCGGATCAGGAGGGAGGACGACGCTGGCGCAGGTCTCGCGGTCTGTCCGTCGTGACCCATCACGATCGACGCCGCTCGGGCAGGTCACCGTGCTCGTTGTCGACGAGAAGGATCTCCTTCAGTGGGGGTTCCGGACTCTGCTCGGGGCGGAGCCGTGGGTCGCGCGCTGCATCGCCGCGCGCTCGCCCGACGAGGCGATTGACTTGGTCCGCGAGACCGCGCCCGAGATCGCCCTGGTCGACGCGCTTGTCGGCGGGACCCCCGGCCTCGCACTCTGCCGCAAGCTGCGCGACACGCTGCCGGACATCGCGGTCGTCCTGATGTCCGCCGCCGGTCGCGTCTCGCCGGCGTGTGCGAAGGAGGCGGGAGCGTCCGGCTTCGTCTCGAAGTGTTGGAGCGGCAAAGACATCGTCGGGGTCCTACGGGTGATCGCGCTCGGGGCGACGGTCTTCGCGCCCGACACCGACGACCTCGGCGGCACGCTATCGACCCGCGAGCTACAGGTCCTGAGGCTGATCGCCGCGGGCGCGACCAATCGGGAGATCGCGGCGCGCCTCTATCTCTCGCCGCACACGATCAAGGAGTACGCGACCGCGCTGTATCGAAAGATCGAAGCCCGCAACCGGGCGGAAGCGGTCCTCCAGGCCCAGCGCCTCGGGCTGCTGATGTAATCGCGAACCGGCGACCGGCACCGGCGACCCGCTCCTCAACTCGCGGATTTCGGCCGTTCCCAACCTGAACGCGGGAACTTCCGAATGGGGGGAGCAGGATTCGAACCTGCGTAGGCATAGCCAACGGGTTTACAGCCCGTCTCCTTTAACCACTCGGACATCCCCCCGAGCGGGTCACGAGTCTAGCTACGGAGCGCGCACGCCGGGATCGCACTCGCGACGGGGCTGGGCGAGCGATTCGGCGCAGCCGAAGCGCACGGACATCCCCCCGAGCGGGTCCCGAGTCGAGCTCCGCCGACCCGGCGAAGCGCGAACCGGCCCGCCGCCGGTTCGAGCGATTCGGCGCAGCCGAAGCGCTACGGCGAGTCCCGCAGGCGCTGGGCCTCCGGGAGCATCTCGAGCTTCTTGAGCGTGTTGTTCTCGATCTGGCGGATCCGCTCGCGCGTGACGCCGAAGGCGCGCCCGACCTCCTCGAGCGTGCGAGCTTCGGAGCCGCGCAGGCCGAAGCGCATCTCGATCACCTCGCGCTCGCGGCGCGGGAGCGCGGCGAGCGCCTTGCGGACGTTCTCGCGGCGGAGGTTGTCGAGCGCCTGCTCGAACGGCGACTCGGACGTGTCGTCCTCCACGAAGTCGCCGAGCTCGGAGTCGTCCTCCTCGCCGATCGGCTTCTCGAGCGACACCGGCGTCTGCGACATGCGCTGGATGTCCTTGACCTCGCGCGGCGTGCAGTCGAGCTCGGAGGCGATCTGCTCGGGCGACGGCTCACGGCCGAGCTCCTGCACGAGCTGGCGCTCGACGTGGACGACCTTGTTGAGCTTCTCGACCATGTGCACGGGGATCCGGATCGTGCGCGCCTTGTCGGCGATCGCGCGCGTCACGGCCTGCCGCACCCACCAGGTCGCGTAGGTCGAGAACTTGTAGCCGCGCCGGTAGTCGAACTTCTCGACGGCGCGGATCAGTCCGAGCGACCCCTCCTGGATCAGGTCGAGGAAGGTCAGGCCACGGCCGAGGTACCCCTTAGCGATCGACACCACCAGCCGCAGATTCGCCTCGATCATGTGCTGCTTGGCAGCCATGTCGCCGCGCTCGATGCGCTTGGCGAGCGCGACCTCCTCGTCGGCGGTGAGGAGCTCGACGCGCCCAATCGACCGCAGGTAGAGGCGCAGCGAGTCGAGGCTCGGCTCGACGCTCAGGTCGACGGAGCCTTTGCCGGCGAGCGCTCCGTCCTTGCCGTCGTCGGAGAGCTTCTCCTCCTCCGCCGCGCGGCCGTCGGCGCCGACGACGTCGATGCCGCGGTCTGCGATGTAGCCGCGGAGCTCGCGCGTCTCGTCGTCTCCGAGCTCTACCTCCTCGAGGCAGGCGGCGAGCTCGTCGACGGTCACGAATCCGCGGTCGCGCGCCTCGACGAGCAGCTCTTGGAGCTCCTCGAGCTCCGCAAGCGCATGGTCGGGATGCTCGGCCCCGAGCAGCGCAGGTCCGTCCGGCTTTGCGGTCACTCCCCTCTCCTTCGCCTGATTAGTGCTCCGGCCAGAGAGCACTTCCATCATGACCTGACGGAATGCCGCGACCGCGGCGCGGACCAGACGCGCCGACGACCCCGACTGAGATCCACCATACACCCGTTTTGGAGAATTGGACATGCGTCCGTGACCGCTATCGTGGACGCGCGAGATGACCTCGCCTCCGCGTACCACGAGCCCCTCGCCGGATGTCCAGGCGCGCCGGCCGACGACCCACGTCAGCCTCTCCCGCGTCGGGGTCACCGGGGTCCAGAAGGTGATCCGCATCCGTGCCGGCGAGGCGGACGAGCAGCTCTTCTACGCCGAGCTCGAGTGCTTCGTCGACCTCGGCCCGAAGCAGAAGGGCGCGCACATGTCGCGCTTCGAGGAGACGGTCGAGGGCGCGATCGACGAGGTTGTTCTCGGTGAGGCTTTCGAGGCGGAGACGCTCGCCGCGCACATCGCCGAGCGCGTTCGCGAGCGTCAGGGCGCGCTGCGCGCCGAGGTGACGATCGCCGCACGCTACCCGGAGCACAAGCTCGCGCCCGTATCGGGGCTGCGGACCCAGGAGATCTACACGCTGTTCGGGTCGGCGGTCGCGTCGGCGCGCGGCACGCGGCGGCTCGTCGGCGTGCAGGCGCAGGGCATCACCGCCTGTCCGTGCGCGCAGGAGATGCTCGCCGCGCGGGCGCGCGAGCGGCTCGAAGAGGACGGCTTCACGAGCGGCGAGGTCGACCGCATCCTCGACCGCGTCCCGGTCGCGACGCACAACCAGCGGGGCCTGGGGACGCTCTGGGTCGGGTGCACCGAGCGCTGCTCCACGCTCGTCGACGCGACGGCGCTGCTCCGCATCGTCGAGGAGTCGATGAGCTCCGAGATCTACGAGCTGATGAAGCGCGACGACGAGGCGGATGTCGTCGAGCGCGCCCATCGACGCCCGCGGTTCGTCGAGGACTGTGTGCGCGAGATGGTGCGGATGGCGGTCGACGAGTTCACCTCGTTCGGGGCGGACACCTTCGTGATGGCGCGCCAGGAGAACCTCGAGACGATCCACCAGCACAACGTGGTAGCCGAGCGATACGGCCTGCTCGGCGAGCTCAGCGAGGAGCTGACGAGCGACGAGCACCGGCTCACGCACGTGACGATGCGCGAGTGGCTCGACGGCACGGGCATGTAACGAAGCGCGACTGGGCCCGACGCACGCAACCGAAGCGCGAGCCGCTCGGGCACGCAACGAGCGCGACTCGCCCGACGACGACGGCCGCCCGAGCATCGGCCATCGGTCCAGATCCCGCGGCCGCGCTCGCCTTCCCGGCCGGCGCGGCCGACATCCCGGTCCGGATGAGCGGAAGGAAAGGGCTTCGTTTCTCGGCCGACGCGGCGATCGTGCTCGCGCTCGCGGAGACCGCCGTTCCGTTCGCTGTCTCGCCTGAGGACGAGGCCGAGCGTTGGGTGCGCGTGCTGCGCCTCCACGGGCAGGTCGGCACGGCGCTGCAGGCGCTCGGCGTCGGGGAGGCTCCGCTCGAGACGCCGGCGCAGTCCCCTGCGGCCCGCGCCGCTCGCCGCCGAGCGGCCACCGACGACGTCGTCGGCACGGTCGCACGCCGGGCTGCAAGGCTCGCTATCGCGCGCGAATCGGACACGATCGCGACGGTCGACCTCCTGTTCGCGGTCTTCGACGCCTACCGAGGCGCGTTCGATCGCGCCCTCTACATCCGCGGCACGACCCGCGATGAGCTGATCGAGCACCTGCGGTCGGCGGCGCGGCAGCCGCGATAGTCGCCGCCGTTTACGGCGACGCGCAGACCGCGAAGAACGTGAAGTCGGCGCTCGCGGACGTCGTGTCGATGCCGCTTGCCCACGCGTTCGGGGTCTCGCCGGCTCGAGCCAGCCGGGGCGGCATTCCTTGGACGGCGGGCGCGCTCCGCTGCACCCTGAGGGTGTTGCCGCCGCCGCCGTCGGCGCGCGACACCCCGCCGCTCACAGCACGCTCGCCGGGGTTGCACGCGACGATTTCCTGACCGCCGCCCGCGATCCCCGTGACCTCAACCGAGCCGCATGCCGGCGCACCGCGGACGGTCGCCACATCCGCGGCCGTCGGTCAGTTCTTAGGGGTCGCGCGCACCGGGTCGACGGGGACGCGCTCAGCGATCCGCTGCCGCGCCTCCTCGATCCGCTTGCGGAAGTTGAGGAAGTAGTCGGCGCCCGAGACCACGGTGATCGCGACTGCGACGTAGAGCAGGATCGACGCCCACAGCGGCGTCGGGTGGCCGGACGCGATCAACGCGAGGATCGCCGCGACCTGGGTGACGGTCTTCGCCCGCCCGAGCTGGCTCGCGGGGATGACGATGCCCTGCTGT
>Ga0066662_10001153_pt1 | contig 11963 bp, 8 predicted proteins | sample GraSoiAngelo_111_FD_133939 | JGI IMG/M metagenome (GOLD analysis project Ga0066662, IMG submission 133939) | Grasslands soil microbial communities from the Angelo Coastal Reserve, California, USA - 14_0903_12_40cm | ecosystem: Environmental > Terrestrial > Soil > Grasslands | place: USA... | reverse complement strand
CCGGGTTCTAAACCTTAACATTAGGGTGAGAAAGGGTTGTGCGCACATGTACCCTTGTGAGAAGGTGGTAATCGCCCTAGAGCAAATGTTGGACTTGGGGTAGGCTCCGCCCGGTGAAGAGGGGGCGCTCCACTCAGGTCTTTGCGGCCGTGCTTGCCGTCATGGCGGTGGGCGGCCTGTCCGCGGCCGCGCAGGGCGCTACAAACGCGCCGGCTACTGCCCGGGCCGTCGTCATCGCCCCGAACGGCGGCACCGTCATCGCGACACCGGCCGCCGTCGCGCCCGGCAACCCCTCCGTGACCGTCACCAGTTGGAGCTCGAGTGCCGACCAGCCCCTCGTCACGCTCGGATCCAGCACAACGACGGCCACCTCGAAGAACGGCGTCAATGCGGGCAGCGCCCAGCTCACGAATGTGAGCGTGTTCGGCGGCGAGATCCAGCTGCAGTCGCTGAACGTCTCCGCAAGCACGTCGACGACTGCGGCCGAGCTGGACGGCCAGGGCCTGCAGGTGAACGGCGTGCCCGTCGACCTCCCCTCAGCCGGCACGCCGACGCCGCTCGGAGACTGGGGGACACTCACCGTCGGCTACCAGAACCAGGTCGTCGACGCGCGCACCGTGGTCGCAGCGCTCGTGACCCTGTCGGCTGACCACGACGGCCTCCCTGCCGGAAGCAGGATCCTGCTCGGCGATCTGCACCTGGCGCCCGCCAGCCCGGGTGGCAGCGGTGCGGGCGGGGGCGGGGGCGGAGGCGGAGGCAATGGCGGAGGTAGCGGCGCCCCGGGAAGCACCCCGCCGCCCGCGCACCACAAGCATCACCATGCACATAGGCCCCATTCCCACCGGCACCACCACGCGACGCACCACCGCGGCCATCACGACAAGGTCCATCGCGTCAAGGTCCATCACCCGGCGCACCTGCCCAAGCTCGGGCGGGGCCTCCGCGGCCGGGTCGTCCAGGCGGCCGCCGAGCAGATCGGCTGGCCGTACGTGTGGGGCGGCGAGAGCCGCGCCGAGGGCGGCTTCGACTGCTCCGGCCTCGTGGACTACGCCTACGCCGCCGCCGGACATCCGCTTCCCGGCCGCCCGACCGCAGCGGTGCTCTGGCAGATGGGCGTGCCCATCACCGTCGATCAGCTCCGGCCCGGCGACCTCGCGTTCCTCGGTGCTCCCTCGGGCCAGCCCTACCACGTGGCGCTTTATGCCGGACACGGGATGATCATCGTCGCCTCGGGACGCGGCCGGCCGATCGCGATGGAACCCCTGGACAGCGCACCGTGGGACGGCTACGCGCGCATCTGGGCGCCGGGCGCGGGCCACCTGCTCAAGCGTGCGCCGTGGCTGACTGCCGCGGTTCACACGGACAGCGGGCGCCTCGGCCTGCGCTCGGACATCATCGCAGCCGCCAGGGCGAACGAGGCCCCGCCCTCGCAGGCGAAGCCGTCGCGGACGCGCGTCCAGGCTCCGGCGCCCGCCCCGGGCCCCGACCCGGCCGCTGAGCACGGCAGCACGCTGATCACGCTCGCTGACCTGCGCCTGCGCCTCGAGCTTGGCATCCGGGCTGCGCTCGGCGTCCCGACGGCCTGATCAGTAGCGCGCGCGGGAGAACCAGAACCGCTCGACCAGCAGCGCCGCAACCAGCAGCGCCAGCCACGCCAGCCCGATCTTCGGCTGCAGCACCGACGGGATGTTGTGGCTCGTCCAGCCGCGCTTCACAGCCTGCTCGTTCCAGCCATCGTTGAACGCGATGGCGATCCCGTAGCAGAACATCAACGCCAGGTAGAGCGACAGCAGCCTGGGGCGCGTGCGGGCGGAGAGGAGCAGGGCGGTGATGACGAGCATCAACCCGAACAGGCCCTCGTGCAGGCCCAGATGCACCGATGCGAGGCCAGGCTCGCCGGGCGTCGGCTGGCGCGCCCGGATGACGTGGCCGAGCAGCGGTAGGTCCTGGGCGTAGAACCCGGTCGCCGCAATCATCCACGGCACCGACCAGAGCGCGACCAGGATGATGATGACGCAACGGGCGCGGCCGATCGGCGGCTCCCGGCGACTCGGAGCCCACCACGTCAGCCAGAACGCGAGCCCGACGCCGATGGCAGCGGGCACGTTGGCCCAGCTGGCGGTGAGGTCGCCCTGGTCGACGACGCCGGGAATGGCGACGACTGCGCACAGCGCTATGGCAAGCCATGCGAGCGGGCCGCGGGCGACGGCGCCGACCAGCGCGATCGCGATCAGCGCGACCGGGAAGTTGACGTAGCTGATGAGGCGCGACACGGCCCCGCTGAACCCGGTGTCGTCGAAGTGGTAGGTGGCTCCGGGCGGAAGCCGCCAGTAGGTGACGGCCGTGACTGCACCCACCAGCGCGCACATCGCCCAGATGGCTCGCACTCGCACGGGCCAACACTAACTACAATCAGCCGCCAATGGACGACGCGCGGCGTGATGAGCTCGAGCGTCGCACCCGTCACCAGCCGGAGGCCGTGGAAGCGCGGCTGTTCGAACGCTGGGAGCGCGAGTGCGGCTTCTCCGGCGACCCGAAGAGCGACCGGGAGCGGTTCGTCATCCCGCTGCCACCCCCCAATGTCACCGGCGAACTGCACATGGGGCACGCGCTCAACGGCACCATCCAGGACACGCTGATGCGCCTGCGCCGCATGCAGGGCTACGACACGCTGTGGATCTGCGGCACCGACCACGCCTCGATCGCCGTCCACGCGGTGATCGAGAAGCAGCTCCGCGCCGAGGGCACCAACCGGTTCGAGCTCGGCCGGGAGGAGTTCGTCCGGCGCGTATGGGAATGGCGGCGCGCAACCGGTGCGACGATCATCCAGCAGTTCAAGCGGCTCGGGTGCACGCTCGACTATGACCACGAGCGGTTCACCATGGACGAGGGCTACGTGCGCTCCGTGCTGGAGATGTTCGTGCGGCTCTACGGCAAGGGCCTGATCTACCGCGACAACCGGATCGTCAACTGGTGCCCGGGGTGCAGGTCGACGGTGTCCGACCTCGAGGTGCGGCACGAGCACGCGGCCGATGCGCTGTATGAGGTGCGCTACCGGATCGCCGGCACCGAGGATTTCCTGACGGTGGCGACCGTGCGGCCGGAGACGATCCTGGCCGACACCGCCGTGGCGGTGCACCCCGACGACGATCGCTACACGCACCTGGTCGGCAGGACGGTGATCGTGCCGATCGTCGGCCGCCAGGTGCCGATCATCGCCGACGAGTACGTGAAGACCGACTTCGGCACGGGTGCGCTCAAGATCACGCCCGGCCACGATCCGAACGACTTCGAGATCGGCCGCCGGCACGGGCTCGAGGAGCTCTCGGTGATCGGCTTCGACGGGCGCATGAACGACGCGGCCGGCGAGTTCGCCGGCCTGCCGGTGGCCGAGGCGCGGCAGCGCGTGATCGACCGCCTGTTCGACGAGCAACTGCTCGCGGGCGAGCAGCCCTACGAGCACGAGGTCGGGCACTGCGACCGGTCGGGCGACCGGATCGAACCGTTGATCTCGTTGCAGTGGTTCATGGAGATGCAGTCGCTCGCCGAGGCGGCCAACGCCGAGGTGCGAGCCGGCCGGGCACGGTTCATTCCCAAGAACCAGGAGAACATCTACTTCCACTGGATGGACAACATCCGGCCGTGGTGCGTCTCGCGACAGCTCTGGTGGGGGCACCAGATCCCGGTCTGGTACTGCCCGGACGGTCACCAGACCGTCGCGACCGAGACGCCGGACGCCTGTGCGGAGTGCGGCTCGACGGAGCTGGAGCGTGATCAGGACGTGCTGGACACGTGGTTCTCGTCGGCGCTGTGGCCGTTCGCGACCCTGGGCTGGCCCGAGCCGACGGAGCGGCTCGCCGTCTACTACCCGAGCAAGGTGCTCGTCACGGCCCGCGACATCATCAACCTCTGGGTGGCGCGGATGCTGATGATGGGACTGGAGTTCATGGGTGAGCGCCCGTTCTCGGACATCTACATCACGTCGATCATCCAGGCGGCGGACGGGCGGCGGATGTCGAAGTCGCTCGGCACCGGGGTGAACCCGCTCGAGCTGATCGACCGCTACGGGGCTGACGGGACGCGGTACGGACTGCTGAAGATGAGCTCCACGCAGGACGTGCGGTTCGCCGAGGGCATGATCGACGAGGGCGGCAAGCTGGCCAACAAGCTCTGGAACGCATCGCGGTTCGTCCTGCTGAAGGCGGATCCCGATGCAGCGTCATCGCCCGAGCAGGCAACGATGGAGGACCGGTGGATCCTCTCGCGGCTGGCCTGCACCACCGAGGAGGTGCTGCGGCTGCTGGACGGCTACGAGTTCGCGGCGGCCGTGAAAGCCCTGTACGCGTTCATCTGGAACGACTTCTGCGACTGGTATGTCGAGGCGACCAAGCCGCGCCTGTATGGAGAGGACGCGGCCGCGCGACGCTCGGTGTCCTCGACGCTGCTCTGGGTGCTCGAGCGGACGCTCGCCCTCGCGCACCCGGTGATGCCGTTCGTGACCGAGGAGATCTGGGGGTTCCTGCCGGGGGACCGCGCGATGCTGCTGGCATCGCCGATGCCGCAGCCCGAGCCCGGCCAGTGCGATCGAGAGCTCGACGAGCGGGCGCGGGCTGATATGGAGGTCGTGTCGGAGGCGCGGTACCTGGCGGGCCGGGGCACGACGCCGCAGGTGATCGCGGCGCCCGGCCTCCTGTTCCGCGACCTGCTCGATCGCATCCCCGGCGTTGTCATCACCGACGACGAAGATGCCGCCGTGTCCTCCGTGGTCGCAGCCGAGGATCGTGCATCGCTCGAGGCGAAGCGGGCCGAGGCGATCGCCGAGCGCGACCGGGCGCGGGCAAAGCTCGCGAACGAGGGCTTCACCTCACGGGCTCCGGCCCAGCTGGTCGAGGCCGAGCGGGAGAAGGCCGAGCGCTACGCGGCCGAGGTGTCCGAGCTCGAGCGCAGGCTCGGCGGGTCATGACGAGGGCCGTCATGAGCGCATCGGAATACATCGAATCGCTCGAGCTGATGGGCATGCAGTTCGGCCTCGACCGGATGCACGCGCTGATGGACTCCCTGGGGCACCCCGAGGAGCAGTTCGACGCGATCCACGTGGTCGGGTCGAACGGCAAGAGCTCGACCGTGCGGTTCTGCGAGGCGCTGCTCGAGTCCGAGGGCGTGCACAGCGGCGCCTATACGTCGCCGCATCTGACGACGTTTCGCGAGCGCATCCGGCTGGGCGGCGAGGCGATCTCTCCCGAGCTGTACGAGGCGGCCGTAGGCGCGGTGCAGGGGACCGGGCTCGAGCTGACCCAGTTCGAGGCACTGACCGGTGCCGCGTTCGTGGCGTTCGCCGAGGCCGGCGTCGGAATGGCCGCGGTCGAGGCCGGGCTGGGCGGGCGGCTGGACGCCACGAACGTGCTGGCGCGCTCGGTGGTGCAGGTGCTCACCAACGTGTCGCTCGAGCACGCGGAGCTGCTCGGCTCCACGCGGGAGGCGATCGCCCGCGAGAAGCTCGCGGTCGTGCCGCCCGGCGGTCACGTGATCGCCGGTGAGCCGGGGTGGGAGCAGCTGGTGCCCCAGGCCGAGTGGGTGAAGGTGGTGACCGTGGGCGGGTCGTACCAGGATCAGAACCGAGCGGTGGCGTGGGCGGCCGTCGAAGCAGCGCTCGGCCGTCCGGTCGATCCCGAGGCGATCGAAGATCTGCAGGTGCCGGGCCGGCTCGAGGTGCGCGGCACCCGTCCGCTGGAGATCTGGGACGGAGCCCACAACCCGGCCGGCATGCAGCGGCTGGTCAGCGAGCTGCCGGCGATGCTGGGCGATCGGCGGACGGTGGCGGTGTTCTCGGCGCTGGCGGACAAGGACGTGGCGTCGATGGTGTCGCTGCTGCGGACGGTCTGCCCGACGATCGTGGCGACGACGTCGAGCAACCCTCGGGCGATGCCGGCGGAGGCGATCGCCTCGCTGGCCGGCGGGCCGGCGGCGGAGAGCCCGCACGAGGCGCTGGAAGCGGCGCGGGTGCTGGCCGGGCCCACGGGCGCGGTGATCGTGTGCGGGTCGCTGTATCTGCTGCACGACCTCGCCGGCGGGTAGCCGGGCGAGCAAGCCCGGACGGGCCCCCCCGGAGGTCAGAGAGGGAAAGCGCCCCACCAGCCCGAAGACGTGTGTCAGAACCACGGTTGTGACGTACTTCCACCCGTAATCGTTGCCATCCGACCGAGAACCCACCTAGACTCCTCGCAGGCGTGACGTTGCTCGCTACCTCATCGACATCGAGCTCCGGCCCGTTCTCGGGCATCGGCAACTTCTTCAGCTCGGGATATTTCACCGCCCTCGAGCGCGTCACGGCGCTGTTCATCATCGCGATCTGGTTCGCACTCGCGTTCTGGACGGCGAAGGACGCGCGCCGACGGATCGACGATCAGGTGATCGTCGCGGTGTGCGTGGCCGCCGCGGTGCTGTTCGGGCCGCTCGGCGTCGTGATCTACCTGTTCCTGCGGCCGCCCGAGTACCTGAGCGACGTGCGGGAGCGCGAGCTCGAGATCCGCGCCATGGAGCGCAGGCTGGGCGCCGACCAGGTGTGCCCGTACTGCCGCAACCCGGCCGAGCCGAGCTTCCTCTCCTGCCCGCACTGCGGCACGAAGCTGAAGAACGCCTGCCGGCGCTGCAAGAGCCCGCTTGACCCCGACTGGCGCCTCTGCCCGTACTGTGAGACGGCGGTCACCGGTAGCTCGTCGCCGCGGGCCCGTGACGTCGTCACCGGGCGCACGACCACCGAAGCCTGACCCGGCGGTGTAGAGCTGGTCCGTCCGCGGACTGGCGTGTGTATCCGCTGCGCGCCCAGCTTCGCCAGCTGGTGGCGGAGGCGCGACCCCCGGCGGCATAAGCTTCTGCTCCCTCTCGACCCAAGGAGCAATGCATGGCCGACCAGGAGCGCACCTTCGTGATGATCAAACCCGACGCGCACGGGCGCCGGCTGTCCGGCGAGATCCTCTCGCGCTTCGAGCGCCGCGGGTTCACGATCCGGGGGCTGAAGCTGCTGCGCGTCAGCCGCGACCAGGCCGCCCGGCACTATGCCGAGCACGAGGGCAAGCCGTTCTATCCGGACCTGGTCGAGTTCATCACCTCGGGGCCTGTCGTCGCCATGGTGCTCGAGGGCCCAGCTGCCGTCTCGACGGTGCGCACGATGATGGGCGCCACCAATCCGCTCGAGTCCGCGCCCGGCACCATCCGCGGCGACTACGCGCTCGAGATCGGCGAGAACGCCGTGCACGGATCCGACTCGCCCGAGTCCGCCGAGCGCGAGCTCGCGATCTACTTCTCCGAGGACGAGCTGGTCTGATCGATCCGGCCAGGATCGGGCGGCTCACCCTCGCCTCGCGCTCCCCCCAGCGCCGCGCCATCCTCGAGCAGCTGGGCGTGCGGTTCTCGGTCGTCGAGCCGTCCTACGAGGAGATCGACCCGCCCGGCGCCGCCCCGGAGCAGCTGGTCGTCGACCACGCAACGGGCAAGGCGCGCTCCGTCGAGGGGGCGCTCGTGCTCGGCGTCGACACCACCGTCGCGCTCGACGGCGACAGCCTCGCCAAGCCCGGGGATGAGGCGGAGGCGGCGGCCATGCTGCGCCGCCTTTCCGGCCGCATGCATACGGTCTACTCGGGGCTCTGCCTGCGGCGTGGCGACACCGAGGTCGTCCGCCTGGCCGCGACCGCGGTGACCTTCCGCCCGCTCGCCGACGAGGACGTCGCCTGGTACGTGGGCCTCGGCGAATGGCGCGAGCGCGCGGGCGGCTACGCCGTTCAGGGCGCGGGCGCCGCGCTGGTCACCGGCGTCGACGGGGACTACACCAACGTGGTCGGCCTTCCGGTCGCCGCCTTCATCGATGCCGTGAGGGAGGCTGGCTGCTAGACTGCGCTGCCCGCCAACGCCTGCAATAGCAGCGGCTTTTCCGGAAGGACCAGCGATCGGGATCCTCAACTCACTGACTGGGTTCGGTGGCCGCGACATGGCGGTCGATCTCGGCACAGCCAACACGCTGGTCTACGTGCGCGGTCGTGGCATCGTCCTGTCCGAGCCGTCCGTCGTCGCCATCGACCAGCGCACGGGCGACGTGCATGCCGTCGGCATCGAGGCGAAGCGCATGCTCGGCCGCACGCCCGGTGACATCCAGGCCATCCGCCCGCTCAAGGACGGCGTCATCGCCGACTTCGACGTCACCGAGCAGATGCTGCGCCACTTCATCCAGAAGGTGCACCAGAACCGCTGGGCGCATCCGCGCGTGGTCGTCTGCGTCCCGTCCGGTGTCACCGGCGTCGAGAAGCGCGCGGTCGAGGAGGCAACGTATTCCGCCGGCGCCCGCCAGGCATACCTGATCGAGGAGCCCATGGCCGCCGCGATCGGGGCGGGCCTGCCGGTCTCCGAGCCGACGGGCAACATGATCGTCGACATCGGCGGCGGCACCACCGAGGTGGCCGTGATCTCACTGGGCGGCATCGTCGTCTCGCAGTCGATCCGCGTCGGCGGTGACGAGCTCGACGACGCGATCATCGAGCACGTCAAGCGCGAGTACAAGCTGATGATCGGTTCGCAGACGGCCGAGGAGGTCAAGCTCGAGATCGGCTCCGCCGCCGAGCTGCCCGAGGAGGTGGAGGCCGAGATCCGCGGCCGCGACCTCGTCTCCGGGCTCCCGAAGACCGTCGTGCTCTCGAGCGCGGAGGTGCGCCAGGCGCTCGAGGTGCCGCTCTCCCAGATCATCGACGCGGTCAAGCAGACGCTCGACAAGACGCCGCCGGAGCTGGCCTCGGACATCATGGACCGGGGCATCGTGCTCGCCGGCGGCGGTGCGCTGCTGCAGCGCCTGGCCGAGCGGATCCGCAACGAGACGCAGATGCCGGTGCACCTGGCCGAGTCGCCGCTCACCTGCGTTGCAGTCGGCTCCGGCCGTTCGCTCGAGGAGTTCGACGCGATCCACCGCGCGAACCAGGCATACGCGAACCGCCGCCGCAACGGCCGTCGCAGCTACAGCTACTGAGCCCGCGGGGCGGTCTCCCTACCGTCCGAAGCAAACGCCTGTGCGCGCTGCGCAAAGGCCGTGAGGCCTTTCGCGGCGTACCGGCGTTGCGCGCGGCTCGCCGCCTCGCGGGCCTCCTCGATGCGGGCCGCGGCCGCCAGCACGTGGCCGTCCGCCAGCAGGGCGTCCCCCTGGATCACGGGCGAGTCGGTGCCGGAGGCGATCTCGACCGCCTGCGCCGCGAGCGCGACGGCCTCGCCCGTTTCGCCTGTGCCGGCCATCGCGCGCGCGAGCGAGGAGCGCCACGCGATCTGATTGCCGACATCGCCGGGCGCAGCGTCGCGGAGGGCGGCCTCGGCATGCGTGAGAGCCTCCGCGGGGCGACCTTGCTCGCAGAGAACCGTCGCGAGCGACGCCTGCACCTCGCACAGGATCTGGCGGTGCTGATGCTCCTCCGCCATCGCCAGCGCAGACCGGAGGCTGTTCTCGGCGGCCGGCAGGTCTCCCGCGCTCTGGTGAAGCACGCCCGTGTACCAGGTAATCTCGGCACGCGAGGTGGCCGGCGAGCGGGAGAAGAAATCGGTCGTCGCAGCGATCAGGGTGAGGGCCTCGTCCGCCTGGCCGGAGCCGGCGAGCAGCATGGCCAGGGGGATGGCGATGTGCGCCTCGGCCGTGGCGTGGCGCTCGCGCTCCTGCTCCATCAGCTCGCGGCACCTGGCCACCGCCTGGTCGCAGCGCGTGTCGCTCAGCCACAGGCAGAGCGAGAGGTTTCCGAACACCGCCCGCTCCTCGGCCATGGGGCCGGCGTCCGCGAGATGCATGCGCGCCCGCTCGAGCGCCTGTAGAGCGTCGCCATAGCGGGACAGCGCCTGCCGGGCGAAGCCGCGCCAGAGCCACGTGCGGACAAGCCCCTGCGTATCGCCGGCCTGCTCGAGCACCGGCACGGCGCGTTCGGCGGTTCGCTCGAGCTCCGCGCCGTCGCCCGTCCGCGAATAGAGCAGGAAGGCGTGGCCGAGCATCGCCCGCTGTTCGTTCCGCCGGTCTCCGAGCTCGACGCTGAGCCGCAGCGCTTCGTCCAGTGAGGCCCTCGCCTGGTCGGTCTGCCCGAGCCAGATCATCGCAAGCGCCAGCTCGGGCAGGATCTCGAGACGATCCTGCGGGAGGTGCTCGAGCAGATCGGCGGCACGGCCGAGCAGGTTGGCGCTTGCCGGTGCGTCCATCCGTCGCTGTGCCCGCATTCCCGCCGCGACCAGCTCGCGGCCGGCGTCGCTCGCGAGCTCCCGCGCGTGCCCGTCGGCAGGTCCGAGCGCGGTGCGCTGCAGGTACGCCTGCTCGAGGTGGTAGCCGATCATCTCGGCCGGATCCACCTCGGCCGCCACGCCGGAGGCGCGGATCCATCCCGCCAGGCGCTCGTGCAGCTCGGTGCGCCGGCGCTTGGGGATGCGTATGTACGCGGAGTCGCGAACGAGGAGATGGCCGAACCGGTAGGCCGGGGCCTGATGGAACGCGGAACGGCTCGGGCGGACGAGGTCGCGCTGGAGCAGCGATCCCAGTGCGGGGCCGGGGTCTGCGCCCAGCAGCGCGGCGAGCGGATCCGCCCCGAACTCCTTGCCGATGACCGACGCGCACTCGAGCACGGCGCGCTCCTCATCCGGCAGCGCATCGAGCCGAGCGCTGATCACCGCGTGGATCGTGGACAGTGCTCCCACGTCCGCGTCCCGCCCGGTGGAGAGCGTTGCCAGCAGCTGCTCCATGAACAGCGGGTTGCCGCCGGACAACGCGATCACGCGTGCGCGAACCTCCTCGGGCAGCGGTGTCTCGAGCAGCTGCTCGACGAGGGCGGAGGCGTCGTCGTCCGACAACGGCTCGAGCAGCACCGTGGTGGCGTTCCGAAGGCCTCCAGCCCAGGTCGGCCGGTCCTCGAGCAGCTCGTCGCGGGCGCTGCAGAGCACCATCAGCGGCGACTCGCGTGCCCACCGCGCGACCTCGGTGATCAGGTCGAGCAGGGTCGGCTCGGCGAAGTTGATGTCCTCGAATGCGACCATCAGCGGCCGCTCACGGGACAGCCTCTCGAACAGCCGCCGCGCCGCCCAGGTGACGTCCTCCGTGTCGGCCGGCTGGGCCACCGCACCCGCGGCCGCGGCCAGCAGGCGGGCGACCCGTGGGCCGTCCGGGTCGTCTCCCATCGCCTGGCGCAGGCCCGGCTCGATCTGGTCCCCCGCCACGGCTCGGATGATCTCGACCAGCGGCCAGTAGGTGATGCCCTCGCCGTATGGGAGGCAGCGGCCGATCAGCACTCTCGCGTCACCCTCGACCGACCCGAGGAACTCCCGGATCAGCCGCGACTTGCCTATCCCGCCGGGGCCGACCACGGTGAAGAGCGCGCAGGATTGCTGGCGAACGCTGCGGGTGTAGGCGTCCCACAGCTGCCGCAACTCGTCCCCGCGGCCGATCAGGGCCGTGTCCAAGCGACGCCGGTACGGGGTCTCGTCGACCACCTCGATCAACCGCCACGCCGGCACGGGCTCGCTCTTTCCACGCGCCTCGAGCGGTGGGACTGCTTCCACTCGGACGGCGTTCTCGGTGAGCGCATGGGTCGTGTCGCCGATCAGGATCTCGTCGGGGCCGGCGAGCTGCTCGAGGCGGGCGGCGACGTTCACCGCATCGCCTGTGACGAGGGCGTGACCGGCACGGGGGTCGCCGGCGACCACCTCGCCGGTGTTGACCCCGGTGCGGGTCTGAAGCTGCACGCCCCAGTCACGGTCGAGCTCCTCGTTGAGGTGGGCGAGGTCGACCCGCATGTCCGCCGCCGCGCGCACCGCTCGCAGGGCGTCGTCCTCGTGCAGGCGCGGCACCCCGAACACCGCCATGACCGCGTCGCCGATGAACTTCTCGACGGTTCCGCCGTGTCGTGTAAGCGCGGCGGACGCGGTCTCGAAGTACCGCTCCATGACGCGGCGAACGGCCTCCGGGT
>Ga0066662_10001152_pt1 | contig 11971 bp, 7 predicted proteins | sample GraSoiAngelo_111_FD_133939 | JGI IMG/M metagenome (GOLD analysis project Ga0066662, IMG submission 133939) | Grasslands soil microbial communities from the Angelo Coastal Reserve, California, USA - 14_0903_12_40cm | ecosystem: Environmental > Terrestrial > Soil > Grasslands | place: USA... | reverse complement strand
ATCTATTCGCGATATAAGTATGACCGCGCCATGGATGACAATTTCCGAAGTCGTGTACGAAGCCATTACATGAGGTCACTGTGGGCGCGAGGCTGGCTTCTATTTGCTGTGTTCCTTATTTTGCGGCTTGCCGCAACGCATACACTCAGTGAGCAGACGATCTCCGCAGCAAGCAAGCCTCCAGCGATCGCGGATTTCATAGATATCGCTTCGCCAGCTGGACTTTCGGCGAGTAATGTATTTGGAGGAAAAGAGAGCAGCACATACATCCTGGAGAGCACGGGCACTGGAGCAGCCATCTTCGATTACGATAACGATGGTTGGCCGGACATATTCCTCGTGAATGGCACCAGGCTTGATGGTTTTGACGCCCAGAGTGTACCCACCAGTCATCTCTACCGTAACAACCACGATGGAACATTCACGGATGTAACAGAGAAGGCTGGTCTAGTAGCGAGCGGCTGGGGTCAAGGCGTGTGTATCGGCGACTACGACAACGACGGCTGGGACGACCTTTACGTCACGTACTACGGAAAAAACCGGCTCTACCACAATCGCCACGGCACTTTCGAAGAGGTGGCAGACACAGCGGGCGTCGCCGGTGACGGAAAGACTTGGGGAAGCGGCTGCGCCTCGTGGATTACGATCGGGATGGGCAGCTCGACCTGGCCGTCGCGAACTATGCGAACTTCGACCTTGCACATGCCTCCCCCCCGGGCAAATATCCCACCTGTCTGTGGAAGGGCTTTGCTGTCTTTTGCGGGCCCAGGGGCCTGCCTGGCGGCAGGAATATCCTCTATCGCAATCTCGGCAACGGCCGGTTCCAAGATGTGACGCTTTCCGCACACTTTGACCGCACCATGGGCCATTACTGTTTCAGTGTTTCACCGTTTGATTTTGACAACGACGGCTGGCCTGATATCTACATGTCCTGCGACAGCACACCGAGCATTCTCTACCGCAACAATCGCGACGGAACCTTCACGGACGTGGGTATTTTTTCGGGCGTGGCCTACAACGTCGACGGCCGCGAGCCGGCAGGCATGGGCTCCACGGTTGCAGATTACGATGGCGATGGGAATCTGGATCTTTTCCGCACGAACTTCTCCGACGACACACCCACGCTTTATCACAACAATGGCGACGGCACCTTTACCGACGTCACCTATCCCGCGGGGCTTGCCTCCAGTATCCGATACTTAGGGTGGGGCACCATGTTCTTTGATTTTGACAATGATGGCTGGCCCGACCTTCTGCTGGTGAACGGACATGTCTATCCGGAGGTAGAGGACCTGAAGCTTGGCATCACTTACAGCGAACCAAAGCTGCTGTTTCACAACAAGGGCGATGGCAAGTTCTCCGACATCTCGAAGACGGCAGGGCCGGGCATCAACACACCAGCCCCTGCGCGAGGACTGGCGATTGGCGATCTCTGGAATGACGGCCGGCTGTCAGCCGTGATCGTGAACCGGAACGGGGCGCCCAGTCTGCTAGTCAACCGCACTACATATCCGAACCACTGGATTGAAATAAAAACTGTGGGTACCGACTCCAACCGCGGCGGCATTGGAGCACGTCTCGTGCTCAAGACGGCTACTCGCACGCAGATCGACGAAGTTCGTAGCGGTTCGAGCTATATTTCCAACAACGACATGCGTGTTCACTTTGGCTTAGGAAAGACAGAAAAGATTGAATATCTGGAAGCCCGATGGCCCAGTGGGCTGGTGGAACGCTATTTGAATCCGCGTGCGGATAGCATCCTGGTTGTGATCGAAGGCTCCGGACATCCAGTCGAACGGACAATGCAGAAACTGCCAACAAAGGATGGGGATTAGCCGTGGCCGCTCCCTCATCGAAAAGTGCGTGCTTGCCGGCTGCCGCCAAGCTTGCGGCTGTTTTCTGCATGTTCACGCTTTCAGTCGTGGCGAACCTGGTCGCCCGGCAGGAGGACCAGACGCTAGCCTCTGCGCGCTCCCTTATCGAGGAAAACAGGACCCAGGAAGCCATAGTCCAACTTAAGGCTCTAGCAGCAAGTCACCCTGGAACCAAAGGCATCAGCCACGAATTGGGCATCGCTTATTATTACCAGGCGGACTACTTTGAGGCGGCTACGTACTTTGAAAAGGCCCTTCAGGAAAATCCCGAAGACCGTGATGCAGCGCAACTATTAGGGCTCTCCTATTACTTCAACGGCAAGCCGGCACAAGCCATTCCGGCGCTGGAAAAGGTTAGACTCTGGCGTCCCAACCAGAATATTGACGCCATCTACGTTCTAGGCCTTTGCTACGCGCTGAATAGGAACTACTCTGAGGCGCTGGAAACTTTCGCGCGTCTATACCGTTTGGAGCCCAACTCTGCTGCATCCCACTTGATGCTGGGTCGCATCCTGCTCCGTCAGGGCTTCGATCCGGTCGCTGAGAAGGAAGTACGCCAGGCGCTGGTGCTTTCACCACGCTTGCCGCTCGCCCATTTCACATTAGGAGAGTTCTATGCTTACAGCAGTGATTATCCAAAAGCCGCCGAGGAATTCCAGCAAGAGCTAGACATCAATCCCGGCTATGCGCCCGCGTTCAACCACCTAGGTGACGCATACTGGCGACTAAACCGAAACGAGGAAGCGGAAAGAGTTCTGCAGGATTCCATTTGGCTGGACTCGACCAGCGGAGAGCCTTACGTGATTCTGGGCAAAGTGCTCATCGCCGAGAGGCAGTTTCCCCAAGCAGAACGAACCTTGCAGCGCGCAATCGCTATGGATTCCGGCAGCTACACAGCCCACTATTTCCTCGGCCAGCTTTACCGGCAGCTGGGTAAAGCAGCCGCTGCAGACCAAGAATTGAAAATCGCGGCGCACATCCAACAACTTCAGGGGCAGAACGCACCTCGTATTCGATAGTTGAGCCGTTTTAGGGACTGCCGCGTTTCTCCTTGGGAGCTTCGAGCTCCGCTCGTATAATTCTTTCGAACTCAGCTTCCGGTTGGGCCCCGCTGAGCAGGATTCCGTTTATAAAGATTCCCGGCGTGCCTTCGACGCCAGCGCGAATCCCATCCTGAAGGTCTTGTTCAACTTGTTTTGTATATTTGCCACTGGATAGGCAAGCCTCAAACCGCCTTTCGTTCAGGCCCAGACTCTGTGCCATTCCCGCCAAGCCGGTGCGGTTGAGTTCATCGGGGTTCCCGAACAAGATGTCATGATACTCCCAAAATTTCCCTTGTTCGGCTGCACAACGCGATGCTTCGGCAGCCAATTCCGCTTGCGAATGCAACCCGCGAAGCGGAAAGTCTCGGTATCCCAGGCTGACCTGCCCTTGGTATTTCTCGAGTAGATTCTTCAGGGTTCTCTGAACTTTCCTGCAAAACGGGCACTGGAAATCGGAGAATTCAACAATCATTACATGCGCCTGCGGGTTTCCCCGAAGTCGGGTGGCGTCGTACGCGACTTTGACCTTGCCCGGCTGCAGCAAGGTCGGTGCCCTCTCGTGGTCTTGCAAGCGTTTCAGCAATTGCTGCCGTGTCACGTGAAGCTCTGACTGGTTTAGGGCGAGTTTTTGGCGAAGGCTGCGCAATTCCGGCAGATCCTTGTCTGCGTCGCTCCACAGCTTTTCTGCGATGGCAAATTCCTGGCTCGCGGCGACAGAATCGCCTTGGTGTTCGGACACCAAACCAAGGGCGTAGTAGCCACCGGCGTACGTCGGATCTTGTTGAATCATTTGCTGAGCCGTGAGTTCGGCCAAGGCCCATTCTTGGCTCTCCCGATCACGGCGAGCGATGGAATCGAGCTGGATCAAAGCCTGACTTCGCGCGTCCGGTCCTGCAGATGCGCGCAGTTGTTCCTCGATATTCTTCATCAACGCGGCACCTTCCCCAGACTTCTTTTGCGAGAGCAAGATCTCCGCGTGCAAGGTCTCGGAATACGAGCGCAGACGGTCCGCTTCCGTTGCCGGGATGAGAACCAGGTCGTCACGCGCCGACGCCAGCTCGCTCTCGGCTTCTTCGGTACGATCCATCGCAACTAGAGCGCGGCCGATAAGCGTATGAGCTGCAAATTGCCCCATCCTTGAGGGGCTTTGTAGCAGGAGTTGCGACTGCCCAAGGGCTTCCTGCGTTCTGCCGCGCGCCAGCAAAAATTCTGGCCATTGCTTACGAGCGAATTCCGCGAGGTCGCTGTGTGCCGGCAGAGCAAACGCTTCCTTCAACAGTTGCTCCGCCGCTCTCATTTGCCCCAGCAGTTGATAGCAGATCGCCAGAAGAGTGAGATTGTGCGGACGGTGCCAGTCGTACTCTGCACGTATACGCTCGGTGCGATAGTAGGCATTCTCCAGCTCGTTCGCCTTTCGAAACTCCTCGATGGCATCCTCGATGCGCCCGGCCCGGCGAAGCTCATGCCCGCGCATGTGATGCGCGTGCGGAATCGATGAGGACACCTGCAAGTACGCCTCGCTGTGGTACAGCGCTTCATCGGTGCGGCCGATGTTCTCGTAGGAGTGAGCCAGATAATGATGCGCAGCGGAATTGTTTGGAGAAACCGCCAGGGCGGATAGGTAGAACGCGATGGAATCCAGGTCCCCAGTCTGTCCGTGTCCAGCTCCCGGTCCTTCATCGGCAAAGCCTCGCAAAATCCAAAGACCGGGGTCGAGAGGGTTTGCCATCAAAGCGTCGTAAATGGCTTTGCGGTAAGCAACGAATTTTTCGAGGTTCTCCTTGTCTTCGAGGAAATCCACAAGGCGAACGCGAATCTCCATACGCTGCCGTTCCGCCTCCGTTATCTGGCCGGACAGGGACTGCGCTTTCTCTATTGCCCTCCGTGCGGCGGCCACGTCTTGCAATTGCACGTACACATCGCATAGTCCAACATAGGGTGCAGATGAGGACGGATCCAGTCGCAAAGCCTGGTGAAAGGAGCGCGCCGCTTCGATCCAGACGTATGAAGCAAGGTAGTTTAACCCCTGATCGTAAAAGGCCTGAGCCTCCGCGGAGGACGTCGTCATTTTCTCGTGAAGATTGCCGATGTCGCGCCGAAGCGGGAGCGGCCGCTCGAGAATCTCGTTCGGCACCCATCCGACGACTTCATGCCCTTCGTGGCTCTCGTGCTGCGCGGTCCCCGGTGCTACCCATACGGCCAACAGGCACGCTTGCATGATTGCTAGTCGTGCCGCGAACAACCATGCGCGGCCATTCCATGTGTCATGGGGGGCGGTGCTTCCTTTCTTGCCGGTTTGGCGGGAAACGTCCTCTCCGTGTAAAGTCATTCTCAAATTTCGGTCACCTCAACAGAGCGAACGTAGTGTCCGGAATCGAGTCGCTTTGTTTCCACCTGAGGATCGGCCACCCTCAGCCGGATCATATAGGTTCCCACAGCTTTGGGCGTCCACGGGTGCGACCATAAGCTCCAGGGATCATTTGCTGTTTGCGAAAAATGTGCCACTCGGACATAGTCCTCTTCGGGATTAAAGCGTATTTCCAGCGCCTTTACCAGACGCGATCCTCCCCAAAGAATCCCGACAACGCGGTACATGATTCTGCCGTCCACAAACCACTTTTCGACGCGAATTGGCATGGCCGCCTGGTCAATTATTGCCGGCCGGTAACGTCTCGCCAGCTTCGGTGTACCTTGCTGATGCGTTCGTGCGGCAAATTCTTGCATATGCGATGTAGGTTCTGCGTCGTCGTCCACAAATGTAATTGCGTTGACCCACTTGATGCACGTGCATCCGTACCAACCGGGTACAAGCAGGCGAATTGGCGCGCCGTGGTCTTTCGTCAACGGCTGACCGTTCATGTCCGTGGCCAGGAAAGCCTTTGCTGAATTTATCTGCTCCACTGTGAAGATCCAGTCCGCACCAGGAATCGAGTTTGCTGACCGCGTGGGATATTGATCGAAGCCCGAAACCATCACGCGGTTGGTTCGCGGCTTGATTCGAGTCCCGAGCAGATCAGAAATAGGCACGCCCCGCCACTCCGCTACGCTCAGCAAGCTGAAGCGCGTTGCGCGCGTGTTGCCAGAGCATTCCATAAGATGCATGCCCATGGGCTTCGCACTTTTGTGCAATTCATCTAACGTGAGATGTACTGGTTCTTGAACGAGCCCGCTGACATTTATCATCCAGGGCGTGCTGGGGTCGAGTAATTCCGACGCTGCTGTGCGAACGTAGAATTTCTCCGTCGGGGTGACCAATTGCTCTGGACTCAATCTAGAAAGGTCCGAAAACTGACGCGCGTCCAGGCTCGCCCCGATCATCGTATCAAGCGGCGCTTGGCTTTCTCCCTTGAATTCAAGAGTGCCAAGTTGCTTGCCGCCCCGAAACGGATTGTCTCGCTCGTTTTGCGGTCGCGCGACGCCGCTGAGTTTGTCGAACCCCAGAAGGAGCGCGCCACTCCCGAGCAGGGAGACACGAAGGAACTCACGCCGGTCCGGCTTTACAAGCCCCTCAATCACGTTCTCACCAGGTTCATGCAGATACTCAGCATCTTCCCCATATCATAATGCACGACCACCAAGAAAAAGGGGGTCAGGTCAACGACCTGACCCCCGGACGATGAGGCTGCGCCTCTTTCTAGAAGTCGAACCGCAGGCCCATCTGAATGTATCGGGGCGAATTGTATTGGTTACTGGGTACACCAAAGGCGCCAGGCCCGGATATGTCCATGCCCGGCTGGTTAGAGAAATACGAATCACCTCCACTGCCGAACATGACGTGGTTGAAGGCGTTGACAAACTGTACGTCAAACCGTGTGGAGAAGCGTTCGGTGATGCGCGTCATCTTCGATAAAGCCAAGTCCACGTTCCAACGCATCGGACCGCGAACGCGGCCAAATCCAAGAGTTTTGTCATCAAACGTCGGGTAGCGGAAACCGGCAACCACCGCATCCGGGTTTTGGAACATGTTCGGCACTCCTCCAGTACTCCCAGAACCATAACCGGAAGTGGACAGCGTGGGATTGTTCACGCGTGTTTGATTGAATGTGCCCGGTCCTATTGGAATCATCCCGTTCGAGTTTCCGTTTGACGGTGTGCTGCCGAATTCCGAAAAGCACGCGGCCGAGTCATAGACCATGTCGGGCAAGCCGCTGGCAGCAACGTAGACGCCAGAGACAGACCAGCCGCCCAACACCTTATCTGCGAGCGCGCCGTTGGCCATGCTCTTGCCCTTGCCAAAAGGCAGTTCATAGTTGACCAGCAGATTGAATGTGTGGCGACGGTCGAACAACGATGGACCATAGCTCCGATGATGGTCAAAGGCATCTGGAATGGCACCGGTGCATTCCTGCGTTATGCCGAAGTTATCCAGCGCATGGGAGTAAGTGTAGTTGGCATCGAAAGTCAGACCGCGATACGCGCGCGACCGCAGCGTCACGAACCCGGCGTGGTAGTTCGCGTAGGTGAAGCTTCCGCTCCAATCCAACGAGCCTACTTGCGTGCTGGCCAAGGTCATCGGCCCGGTGACGAAATTGGGTTCCAAGAGGAACCAGAGTGCACCGGCCCCGTGAGCAGGCCAGAAGGGATTGCCGTTATCATTGTCAAAGCTGGCAGCCGCCGCTGTGCAGGAACTAAAGCCTGAGCAGAAGCTCGCGGGCAACATACCTTCAAACCAGGGCTGAACGGCAAGCGCGTTAAAGCCGGTCGGCCCATTCTGGACACCAGCTTGCAGTTGAGCGGCCACCGCGTCGAAGGCCTTCGCAAAGCTCTGGTTGGTACCTTTCGGCGTAAACATGTAGGGGATGTGATTTAAATCGACGTTCCCGTAAAGATCCCGGGACCAGCGGCCCACATATCCTACTTCAAGGATCATCTTGCCGGGCAACTCGCGCTGAATACTGAAGTCGATGGAATCCGAGCCGCCAGTAGTGTAGTGCGGATCAAGACGGAAGTCTCGGCTCTCGAAAACGCTATTGGCGTTTGCGGGGCATGCGGCGAGGCTTCCGGTACCCGGACACCCCTGGCCTGGAATAATTACCCCGCCCGATACCGGCGGAAGCGGCGGAACGGTGATGTGGTTACGATCTACGCCAATTCGGAAAGCCGTAGTGGGATCGGTGAACCCGGTGCACGCGCCTGTAGTGTCTGGACCCTGGCAAACGGAAAGATCGCCGAACCCTATACCTAGGGCCGGAGTCAAAACAAGCCCGACGCCGTTCTTCCGCTCGAACGCTCGCGACCAGCCGCCGCGAAGTACCGTCTTTTTGTTCCCAAGGAGCATGTCCAGTGGGCCGCCGGAACCGGGATTCCAGGCAAAGGCCAGGCGGGGACCGAAGTTCGTGTAGTCCGGATCGAATGGGTACTTCCGCCCCGTGCTCTTAATAGGTACATAGCCAACTGTCGGATTGAAGACATCTCCGTTCAGAGCGGCCTTTTCCTTGGCATCCAGGTAAGATTTCGCATCAATCGGTTTGCCAGTGCTGACGTCGATCAGCATGGCCGTCTTGCCGGTCGGATCATGTGGAGGCATCTGTACGCCCCAAGTCAGTCCGTAGCTCACCGTCAGCGAGGGAGTCAGCCGCCAGGTGTCGCCGAAATAGATTTCATAGGCATTCACATTTTCTTTCTGTGTGATGGTGCTCCCAGCAGGCTGCGGACTCAAATCCCCAGCCCGGGTTAACACCTGTGTGGCGCTGTCTACCAACCCGAGCGCAGAAATGTACGCGCGTCTATATGTGCTTCTGTCCGAAGACGTAACGGAGGCCGGAATGGGAATTCCACCGATGTCGAGGAATTGACCTCCCCGGGCTACGAAGTAGAGAGGCGTGGTTATGCCGCCCACCACCTTGTCATCCCGGACGTGCAGGAAGTGCTGGAGCTGTACGCGTCCTCCGAAGTTCCACGCGTGCTTACCCTTAATCCAAGACAGGTTGTCGATAAGCGTGTAATCTTGGCCGTTCCAGACGCGTTGACGCGCTTGTTGAGTATTGACGTTAATGGGTACCATGGCGTTGATCCGGCTTTCTGACCAGATCTGTAGCCTGGCGTCACTGCACGGCGCCACGGCCGCGCAAGCGGTGCCGTTGTTGAGTCCAGGCACCGGGATACCTGCGCCGGGAGCAATCCAAGACCACCAGTGACGCAACCAATCGAAATGGAAGTCGTTCACCAGATTGGATGTAAGCCGCCCAGTCAGGCCCGCGACCAAAAATCGCGGCTGCAGCGGGCGGCTGGCCAGCGCACAGGGCTGTCCAAACCTACAACCGGATGCGATGCCACCAATGTCCTCCTGTATGTTGGCAGGAGTAATAGCGGAGGTGCTGTAGCGATAGGAACCCATGAAATCCCATTTGTCATTGATCTTGTGATCCAGGCGGATCACAGCAAAGTGTTCGTTGGCAAGGTTCGGCACGCTGCTCGTGAAAAACGGTGCCCTTAGTGCTGCGTCACCTGCCGAGAAATCAGTAGGTGCAGGCAGATTAGCCCATTCGGCGGCTATGGCAGGGTTAAGCCCTATCACCCGTGGGTCAAGAGTGCCGTTGTCAGCAGGGAGCACGGTGCCGATTTGAGGATCGTTATCGTTGCAAGGGCTGGAGCACGCGACTGGATCAAGCGTTGGCGCTGGATTCAGATTGAAGGCTCGGACCACACCACCGGCATCCCGGAACTTCAAGATACCAACCCTCAGAGCATCAGACGGCACCAATCGTTGAAATACCGATTGCGTAAAGAAGTGACGCTCTTCCTCATGCAGGAAGAAAAAGGTTCGATTCTTCCAGATCGGCCCGCCAATCCGTCCGCCGTAGCGGTTATCCCGCCACTCGGGATTTTCCGTGAATGGCTTCCCGGTAAAAGCGTCGGGGCGGTGGCCTCGGAACCAGTCGTTGGCGTTCAGCTCGTCATTTTGATGGTACCAGTAACCTGCTCCGTGCCAGTCGTTGCTGCCCCGTCGCGTGACCATCTGAACCTCAGCGCCAAGCGAACGGGTGAAGTCCACACCGGCGTTGTTCGTTTGTACCCGAAACTCTTCCAAGCTTTCTACAGGAGTGGGCACTACTGCTCGGGGAGTAGCCTGGAAGCCGGTGTTGTAGCCGCCGCCTCCCTCCATGTTGCTGGTGGCGTCGCCACCATCGAGCATGAAAGTGTTCTGGTCCATGCGCGCCCCAGCGATTGTTCCGCCACTCGAGTTGCCGTCGCCCGAACCGGCAACCGCCCCGTTAAAGCCTGGAATCGCCATGGGCTGGAGTAGCACGAGGGCCGTGGCATCCCGGCTCAACGTCGGCATGTTCGCAAGGAGATTGGCATCGAGCACGTCGCCTACGCTCGCGTTCAAAGTCTGCAACTCGACACCAGTTCCAGCGGTGACCTCCACGGTTTCGGTCATCCCGCCAACTTCCAGGACTACGTTAACGAGTGCCGATTTGCCGATGTCAACTTTGACGCCACTGACCACGGTCTGCCGGAAACCTTTCCCCGAAACGATTACGTTATAGTTCCCCGGGCGGACTGAAGGAAATATATAGTTCCCGTCGCCGCCTGTGGTTGCCGAGAGGCGCGCTTTAGTGCCAACATCTTCCAAATCGACCTTGGCGTTCGGAACGGCAGCCCCCGTCTTGTCGGAGACTGTACCCGTCACTGTTGACGTTGACGCCGTTTGCGCAGAGAGCGAGACGGCCATCGATAGAACAACAAAGGCGAGTAGCACCATGAATCCCAAAAGCATCCTTACGCAGCGCATAAAGACCTCCTCAATTCATCAATACTGGGATTGGAAACAGTCGGCGCGGAGATAACGGAAAACTCACCCGGCACTCCCTCAGATTGGGAAGGAGGCTAGCTCAATGTTGCGCTACTTGCAACCTATATTTAGTCCCGCTTAAGAGTCTTCTTATTCCGGGTTCTTGGAGCACAGGGACGCTATATTCAGAGCATGCAAATTAGATATATAAAAAGCTTATGGCTTGTAAGAAGTCGCTCGGACTCAACAAAAGTGCATGTACTGCTCCGTTGTACAACTGAACGGCCCACTCACGGGTGACGGAGAGGATTGCGGGCTTTCCAAACGGGCGGCTGTTTCTGGATTCCGTGGAGCAGGCGCTTGCCGTGGCGTTGGTCAACCATTATGGAGTACGACAAAGCTCTGTGCGGACGTACCGAGGCGGACTAGCGTGAGTTTACCGCGGTCACCGCACATAAGGGGGTAAGTGTCTGAATTTATTGGAGAAACTCGGCAGGCGGTGTATACACTAACTTTGCACGGCCAAGGCCCTCCACAGTTCGGTCAGCGATTCGTCCATCTCCTCAATCTGGGTGGTCACGGTAGGCGCCGAAGATGCGGAAATCCGGACCACGGTGGCTTGTCGCACTGCGGTCAGCCGACTGAGGAGATCCTCGGCACTGGAGACAGCAACGCCGGCTCGCTGAGCACGGAGAAGTAGGAGCTGCTCCAGCAAATACGCGATCACGCAGGTGAAGACGTGAACGTGGACTTTCTGCTCCGTCCAATGATGCTGGGGACGTAAGGCAATGTGCGACGAGTTCTTCATCCCTCGGAATAACCTCTCGATATGCGCTTGGGATCGATAGGCGGCGATGATCTCTTCCGTCCTCCATTCTTCCCGATCGGTGACCAGCACGATGCGCCCGAGAGTGGATTGCGTGAGGTCGTCGAAAGCGGCTTGGTCAAAGGCGTGGGTCAAGCGCAGGTGAGGATCCTCTCCCGCCAACTCGGCCCGGAGCACCCGAGAGAGGAATTGGCGGCCGCGCAGGCGGATTTCCATGTCTCTGGCGAATTGTTACGGGAACCGATCGTACCGGCAATCGCGCCGTATCCGGCTGGTGTGAACGATGAGATCCCGCGAAACGCGCTGTAATTGAGAAACACCGACTGATTTCTTTGGAAGTATTGCCGAGGTCGACTAATACCACAGCGAGCGCGAGTCTTTGACAAATCAGGCAGCCATCGGGGTCTGATAGAGGGCTCGACAGTGTGGTTGCCAGCGAAACGAGCGGAGATTGGCTGGTGGTCGTGACGTGGGCGTATCCGGCGTTTGCCCT
>Ga0066662_10001150_pt1 | contig 11982 bp, 13 predicted proteins | sample GraSoiAngelo_111_FD_133939 | JGI IMG/M metagenome (GOLD analysis project Ga0066662, IMG submission 133939) | Grasslands soil microbial communities from the Angelo Coastal Reserve, California, USA - 14_0903_12_40cm | ecosystem: Environmental > Terrestrial > Soil > Grasslands | place: USA... | reverse complement strand
TGATTGTGTCGCCCCTAACGGGGCTCTGTTCTTCGATCTAACCTTTTTCCCACGTCTTCCGACGTGGGCTCAATAATCACGCGCCTCCGGCGCTCGGCTTATCGTGACCTTTTCTGCGCTCTTCCCGTGCTGTTGAGCAGTCCCATGCTTAAGTAAGTAGCATTGGGCTTGGAGCCTCTGCTCTTTCCTGTGTGTTACACTATTCTTTTCAACTACATACCACAAAAACTCATGCTCCTTTCCAAAGAATATGTCGGGTATCTAGCCCGGCAGGTGGCCCAAAAACTGGTAGCCGGCGACTTCATTGAAACCGCCAATGTTCGGGCGGTTGGTGACGCGCTCAACAATGCATTGCTGGAAGAACTGCAGCTTGAAGACCGCATCAATGACGAGGTGCGGCTGATCCTGGAGCAATACCAGGACGAGATGCAGAAGGCAGGCGCCAGTTACCAGGAGATGTTCAAGAAGGTGAAGGGCGAACTGGTGCGTAAGTACAAGGCGGTGCTGTGAGACTTTCGCGTGACAAAGTGAACAAGCTCGCCCACACGGTGGCAGACGCGCTGGCCTCGCTGGATAACGTCGAGTTCCTCGAAGACCGCAACAGCATCCGCATGGAAGCCCGCCGCCTTCTGGAAGAGCTGCTGAAAGAAGAAGAGAAAATTGACTCTGCCGCCCGGAAGAAGATCGAGAGCCAGAGACGAACGATCCTGGAAGGTACCCAGGAATGGGACATACTCTACAGAAAATACTACAACGAGGAAGTGAAAAAGCTGGGAATCTGATCTACTGGATTCTGCGGCGCTCCTCGGCCGTCATCTGTGCCCAAAGCTGATTCAGATTTTTTTCAAGCCATTGATTCTGCGGCTCCAGATCGCGGGCCGTGCTGAACCACTTGTAAGCCTTTACCCGGTCCTGCTGGACGCAATAGCCGCTGGAGTACAGCGCGCCCATCTGCACCGCCGCACGCGGATCGTTTTCTTCGGTAGCCGCTTTCAGGTACATCAACCCCTGCTCGCAGCTCTGCGGTACTCCTCGTCCCTGCAGATATCGTTGCGCGCGGATCAGAGCGGCGCTGGGCTTGGTTTTCTCCGGCGGCAACGCTTTGGAATTTGCACTCGCAGCCTGCTTTCCAGCGCCGGTGTCTTCTTCCTTCTGATCGTCGGCAGCCGTATCAGTCTTTGCGCTGGCCACCGTATCGTTCTTATTGGCAATTTCCGGAGCCGCTGCCGCTTTGTTGTCAGCTCGACTGGGAACGATTGGAGCAGCGGCGGCTTGTGATGGGCTGGGGTTTGAATTGTTCGGCGTTGCCGGCTGGCTTGGATGATTACTTCCCTGCGGCTGTGACTGCGCCGGGGGGTTGGGCACTGGCGATGATTTCGGATTGGCGCGATAGCTGGAGCGCCACTGGACAAAAATAAGTCCCAGAATCGCCGCCAGGATGGCCAGCAACACCAGGGTGCGCAGACCTCCTCGCGAAGATGATTCATCTTCCAGCAGGTAGTCACCCTCACTCTGCGGCTCAGAATTCAGGCCAAGAAATGAAGGGCCCCCAATGGAGGTGGAAGGCGTAATCTGCTCCTGAGTTGCAAAGATGGAACCGGGCTGCGGACTTCTGCGGGTTGTTTTCCCTGCTGGCTCTGGCGCCGGGGGTATCTCCGGCTCGCTGGGCAAAGTTGCGGTCTTCCGTCCGGCCAGTTCAGGCGGAGGCAATTGCGCGTTGGCCAAAGCATTGGCGCGAGCCTCGTCGCTGGTTGCGCGGCGATCCTGCATGCGCCGCTCGATTCTTGTGCCGCACAGGCCACAAAACTTATAGCCGGGTTCGTTCTGGTGGCCGCAGGAAGGACACTTCGCGCTTCCTGACTGATTGGTTCTGCGTTCCTTAGTGCGCCGCTCAACGCGGACGCCGCACATGCCGCAGAACCGGTTCTCTGCGCGGTTCTCACCACCGCAAAATGTACAGATCATAGAGCCCAAACTCCTGAGGCACACATCTGCCTTTAAACCAACAGCAACTCTGTATTTTGGATGATACCTGTGGGCCATGTGCTGTAAGGGTTAAGGTATTTTTAGCGCAAACTACTCAGCCATCAGCACTCAGCACTCAGTACTCAGTACTTAGTACTTAGTACTTAGCAATTAGCAATTAGCAATTAGCACTTAGCACTTAGCACTTAGCCCCACTACTGTTCACTTACGAAAAATGAAGTTACGTGTCAGTGTCGCGCCTACGGCGCTGGCGCATTCTGCACCGGAAAGAGCAAAAAAGAAGCCCGAATTTCGCGAATCTACGCGAATCAAAGCAATGGGTAAATGAATATAAATTCGTAAATGGGAAATTTGAGAAGCAGGTTTTCATTTATCCATTTACCAACTTATCCATTTACCCATTCTTCCCTGCTCGGATTGCGCTCTAAAAAAAAAAGAGAATGCGCTGAATGCTGAGTGCTGAGTGCCGAGTGCCGAGTGCCGGCTGCACCAGTTCCGGTGAATTTCTGTAATTGGAAATTTTTTCTGTAATCCAGAGCTGCCTGCATGAATTTCTTTTAACCTGAATCACCTCACTGGCCGAAAGAGTTAACGGTTTCTAAACTGGACAAAGATGCTCTCCCCCGGCATGCGTTCTGAAGATCAAACCCGCTCTGATGCTCTCCCCCTTTTCCGTCCAGAGGCCCTGGCTGAACGGCAGCAGAAGTTTTACGGCGAGATCCTTCTGATTCGCCCGTTCTCGCTGACATTTTTTTCCTTGCTGGGAACAGCCATTGCCGCCGTGGTGCTGGGTTTTCTTTTGCTCGGACACTACACCGAAAGAATCCACGTGGTGGGTACCGTTGGAAGTTCTGAACATGAGGCAGAACTTTACGTCCCGCAGCCGGGGCTGGCGCTTCTTCATCCTGGAGACCGCATTGTGGTCCGATGTCGGGCCTGTACACTCTCTTCCACCGCCGCACAGAATGCCACCGTCAAGCAGATCAATTCCACCGCCATCAGTCCTGAAGAAGCAAGCACTCAACTCCACATAACCGCGCCAGACGCAATGTACAAAGTCGTGGTGGCGCTCGCGCCACAAGCAACACCGCCCGGCGGAACCAGAGTGGAAGCCGATCTGCCTGTGCGGCGCAGGTCGCTGTTGCAATGGCTGTTTGGGAAGGACCACGACGCATGAATCTCTTCAGCAGACTGCGGTGGTCCCGGACCAGGCTCCCGGTGATCTTTCAGAGCGAAGCAGCGGAGTGCGGACTGGCCTGCCTGGCGATGATTTCCGGCTACTATGGCAAGCGCATTGATTTACCTGCGCTGCGGCAGCGATTCAGCATTTCGCTGCGGGGCACTTCTCTGGCTCATATTTTGCGATTCGCCGACCGGCTCGAACTCACCGGAAGGCCTTTGCGGGTGGAGCTCGAAGACCTTGCTTACCTGCAAACCCCGTGCATCCTGCACTGGGACATGAACCACTTCGTCGTGCTGCGGGAAGCAAACCAAAAACAGGTGATCCTCCACGATCCATCGCTGGGCGTGAGGAAGATGAGCTATGCGGAAGCCAGCCGCCACTTTACCGGAGTTGCGCTGGAGCTCACGCCTACACCGGCCTTTACTTCTGCAGATGAAGCACGGCCTCTGCGGCTGAGCCACCTTACAGGAAGAATCGTCGGGCTGAAACGGGCGCTGGGCCAGATTTTCATGCTCGCATCTGCACTGGAGCTGTTTGCCATCATCAGCCCCCTGTTCCTGCAACTGGCCGTGGATAAAGTAGTTTCCGCCTACGATCACAGCCTGTTGATGACGCTGGGAATCGGGTTCATGCTGCTGGTGGGCCTGCAGGCTTTGTTGAGCGGGCTTCGCAGTTGGTCAACGCTTTACTACGGCACGTCGTTGAAGCTGCAATGGTACTCGAATCTCTTTGCTCATCTCGTGCGCCTGCCGGTTTCATTTTTTGAGAAACGCTTCTTCGGCGACATGATCTCCCGCTTTGAAGCAGCGGAAAACATCCAGAGAACACTGACCAACAACTTCATCGAGGCGCTGCTGGATGGCCTGATCTCGATCTTCATGCTGGTGGTGATGTTCTTTTACAGCCCCAGGCTGGCCCTGGTGGTGCTGGGATGCCTGGCGGTTTATGTAGTTCTGAGAAACCTCGCTTATCAGCCGCTGCGCACCTCCATGGAAGACCAGATCATGAGCATGTCACGCCAGCAGACCTTCTTTCTGGAGACCTTGCGCGGCATCCGCACCATCAAGACCTTCGGGCGCGAAGACAACCGCAAAACCCGCTGGATGAACCTTCTGGTCACCACCACCAATGCGCAGGTGGCCACCGAAAAGCTGAACATCATCTTCAAAACCGCCAACACGCTGATCTTCGGTATTCAATCGGTGGTGGTTATATGGCTGGGAGTGATGCTGGTGCTGAACGGACGATTCACGGTGGGCATGCTCTTTGCCTTTGTGGCTTACCAGGAGCAGTTCAAATTCCGGGTAGCTACGCTGGTGGACCGCATGTTTGATTTCCGCATGCTGTCTCTGCAGATGCAGCGGCTCTCAGACATCGTCTCAGAGAAGCCTGAAACTATGGCGTTCGAGCTTCCCGACTCCGCGCCTGCGGATGCATCGATCGAAATCAAGTCTCTGCATTTCCGCTATTCGGAAGCCGAGCCCTGGCTTCTGCGGGACATCAATCTGCGCATACAACCAGGCGAATGTGTGGCCATTGTCGGCCCTTCCGGCGCGGGCAAATCCACGCTGCTGAAACTGATGGCCGGGCTGCTGCAGCCGCAGATTGGGGACGTGATCATCGATGGACATTCCGTGTGCGCCAGCCGCGCCGCCATCCTGGGCAAGGTTGGATTTGTTTTACAGGACGATTCCCTGTTTACAGGAACCATTGCCGAGAATATTGCCTTTGCCGCCGACGATGCGGATATGGCCAGGGTGGAAGAGTGCGCCCGGCTGGCCTGCCTGCACGACGACATCCTGTCCATGCCCATGAGTTACAACACGCTGATCGGAGACATGGGGAATGCTTTGTCCGGCGGACAGCAGCAGCGGCTTTTGCTGGCGCGCGCTCTTTATCAGCAACCCTCCATCCTGATTCTCGATGAGGCTACGAGTCATCTGGATGTTCCCACGGAGCAGCGCATTGCTTCCATGTTGGCCGAGCTGCGCATGACCAGGGTATTTGCCGCACACCGTCCGGACACCATTGCCATTGCCGACCGCGTGATTACTCTCACGCGCTTCGGAACTTTGCACAGCATGGAGAAGGAGACAGCCAATGAACCCACGGATAAAGTTGGGAAAGGAGAGGAGTATTCGGGCGCATTGACGCCGAAAAACTAGCGTGGCGTCTCTTAAAGAGATTTACAAATATTCCATTTGCCTGGACTGAAGAAGGCCATAACCAACGATACGAAAGGAAATATATGGACAATCAGGACAACAGAGTGCTTAACCGTCTTGGCGCACGCATACTCACCGAAGAAGAAGTCAAGGTGGTGAGCGGCGCTATTGTCACCGCCACTAAGTGCACCATCGGTGTTACCGGAAAAATAGATGGTGATCCTCACGAGTGCTAGCAGGACCTCAGCCCTGAAGCGGGACCCAGTTCCGCTTCAGGCCATCAAGAGGAGTACCAATGAAGATCATTATTTTGTCTCCGGACGACGACAACCACACAGCTCCCATCCAATGGGCTTTAGAGAAAGCCGGATACACAGTTGCGTGCTGGATGGGGCTGGCATGGACCGAGGCGGAGCAGGCGTCCCTGCGTTTTGGCAGGCAAACAAGAGTCGCGCTTGGTCCGCATATCGTAGAGCCGGGCGATGTGGTGTGGATTCGCCGGCCGGAGCTGCCCGCTGCCAATCCGAATGTTTCAGAGGCAGACCGGAAGTTCGCTGAACTGGAATATCGTGGCTTCTACCACTCCATTGCCTACGTGCTGGAAAAACTGCCGGTGTGGGTCATCAATCGATACAGTTTCTCGCGATTCATCATTCACAAAGCCGTTCAACTGGTGATTGCAGGCGAGTGCGGCCTGAAGGTGGCTGAGACCCTGATGTCGAATTCACCGGCGCCGGTGAGAGATTTTGTCGCGAACAACCCGCACCGGGTGATCTGCAAGGCATTCACGCAACACGTGTGGGAAAGATCCGATCATACGGTCGCAGTGACTGAAACATTCGAACTGCAGCGAGACCGGCTGCCGCGCGACGAGGTGCTCACCTATGCTCCCGCCATCTATCAGGACCTGATCGAGAAGCAGTTTGACGTGCGCATGGTGATCATGGGCTGTCATGTGTATTCCTATGCGCTCCACAACCCTGAAGGTTCGCTGGACTGGCGGCAGGACGCGGGGCAGAGGAGAATCCGGGTAGACCGCATCGCCACTCCGCCGGAGATTGAAAGAGCCGTATTGGCGTTTACGCAGGAAACCGGTATTTGCTTTGGCTCGCTCGACTTTGCCGTGGACCGGCAGGGAGAGTGGTGGTTTCTTGAGATCAATGAGCAAGGCCAGTTCCTGTGGCTTGATCAGTTCAATCCAGAGCTGAAAGTGCAGGAGAAATTCTGCGCCTTCATCACCGCGCCCCAGGGCTCTACCGAGCCGCTGGAGAAACGTGAAGGATTATTTCCGCCACTGGCTGAATACGAGGAGTTAGTGCTCAGAAAAGAGCTTCCTCCTGTGGACATAAAGGTTAGTGGCAGTGCCGGTTCCATGGCATTTGTCTCCAGTGAAGGATGAGGGAATCAGTGTTTTGCAGGGATCCGCGGAATTGCCATGGGATAAGAGAAGGCCATTTCAATTCAAGGAGAACTTGTAATGAATAACAACAGAGTCCTCAGCCGCATGGGTGCCCGCGAACTGAGCAAAGAAGAAGTGGATGAGGTCATGGGTGCATCGTGCCATAAACAACCATGCACATTGACCGTGTGTACGATCGATTCAACTGGAGCTCGCGATGGCGATGTGAGCCTCGGAGAATGCTAAACCTCAACCCCATGCGCGCCGCTCAGCGGCGCGCATCGCTCCTGATCTGCAGAAGAACCGGATCATCCGGTAAAGGGTGAAGGCGATCACAAGTAATGTAAAGGAGAACTTAATGTCGAACCAGAATGACAGAGTCGTTAGCCGTGTGGGCGCGCGTGAACTCACCTGGGAAGAAGCAACTCGCGTCAGTGGTGCGCGTGGTGCAATTGGTACAGACACCGTCTGTACTCTTCCCTCAACTACCAACCCCAAAGGGGATGGCGACCAGTTCCTGGGTGAATGCTGACCTTAGTGCCGCTGCGCCGGCAGTGGACGAACGGAGTTGTTCCACCAAATAAGCAAAGGAGAAAACAATGTCGAACGACAAACAAAATAGAGTACTCAGCCGTCAGACCGCTCGTGAGTTGACCCAGAAAGAGATCGAAGGCGTGGGCGGTGCAATGCGCACACTTACCGCCTGCACCTTTGACGAGCAGTTTGGCAAAGACGGTGACATTGGCGAGTGCTAACTGATTGTGAGGAAGCAGCGATAAGCCGCTTCCTCATTCCGCACCATCAAGAGACACTTTTCTGCTCCACAACTCCGGTTGATGGCTGCCGAAATGGTGGAGTTTGATCTGCATTTGAAAGGAGAAAAAACATGTCAGACAAGAAACCCGAGAGAGTGCTGAGCCGCCGCACGGCCCGCGAACTGAGCCAGGAAGAGATCAAAGGAGTGGGTGGGGCTCTCCGTACCCTCACGCTTTGTTCCTTCGGCCCCAAGGGCCCGGACGGAGACATTAACGAGTGCTAACCGGTACAAAGGGACGGCCTCAATCCAGGCTGTCCCTGGTACTGCATTCAATGGAGAAAAACAGATGAAAATCATCATTGTGGCGCCCGAGCATGATAACCACACAGCCCCCCTCAAGTGGGCCCTGGAAGGCGCCGGCTATGAAGTCGCGTGCTGGCCAGGCCTGGCATGGCGGGAGCACGAACAGGCTTCCCTCCTCTTTGAGGACGAAACCAGGATGACTCTGGGCCCCCATACGGTTGAAAAAGGCGATGTGGTCTGGGTCAGGCGGCCGGAACAGCCGGCACATCATCCCAAAGTCTGCGAGGCCGACGTAAAGTTTGCCGAGACCGAATACCGCTCCTTCAATTACTGCATTATGTTCCTGCTGGAAAAAATGGGAGTGTGGTGCATCAATAAGTACACGGCTTCGCGCATGATCAACAACAAATCAGTACAACTGCTGCTGGCCCGCAGTTGCGGACTGCGCGTCCCTAAGGCGCTGATGTCGAACTCGCCCCAGGCGGTGCGCGAGTTCATGGAGCGGCACCGGCACAATCCCACTATCTGCAAGCAGTTCATGCCTCACATCTGGCAGAAGGATGAGACCCGCGGCATCGCCGTGACGGAGGCCTTCCAATTGACGGGCGAGCAGTTGCCTGCTGACGAGGTGCTGACCTATGCGCCCGGGATCTACCAGGACATGGTGGTCAAGCAATTCGACGTGCGCATGGTGCTGCTGGGAAATCGTGTTTATTCCTATTCATTGCGCACCCCCAAAGGCTCTCTCGACTGGCGACAGGATGCAGGACAGGGCCACATCGAGGTAGAGTTCATTGCTACGCCTCCAGAGGTGGAAAAAGGAGTGCTGGAATTTGCGCAGCAGTCTGGCGTGTGCTTTGGTTCGCTGGATTTCGCCGTGGATTATGAGGGCCAGTGGTGGTTCCTGGAAATCAACGAGCAGGGACAGTTCCTGTGGCTCGACCAGTTCAACCACAATTTGAAAGTGCAGGAGAAGTTCTGCGCTTTCATCACCGCGCCTGAAGGCAGCACCGAACCTTTGGAAAAAAGAGAAGGCTTGTTCCGCGGCCTGCCGGAATACGAGAGACTGCTCGAGAATAATGAAGTGCCGGCCCCAGCGCCACCATCGCCGGTGTCTCCGTACATCTCGAAAGAGCCGTGAACAGCTTCAACCGCAGAGAACGCAGGGAAGATTGGGTAAATGGGTAATTTGGTAAATGGGTAATTCAATCACAAAGAAAGGCATCTTCATTCCTATAATTTACCCATTTACCAAATTACTCATTTACCCATTTCCTTGGCGTTCCCTGCCCTAAAAATAGCTGCCCTAAAAATAGCTGGGTGCTTACGGTGGATACCTTAACCCGAAGCGCAATTTTCATGTTTTCTGGGTGGGACGTTAGTCCCATGTCCGACTGCGGTAAAAAAATGAAACTTTCCCTCTTGACAATCCCTGCTAATGTATTAGCATGTGCTAGTGCATTAGCAGGAGGCATCTACCTTGCCCGCTGAAAAACACCTGGAATTTGGACGCCGCGAACGGCAGATCATGGATGTGGTCTTCCGGCGCGGCAAAGCTTCTGTCTCAGAGGTTCGCGCCGAACTTCCCGACCCGCCCAGCTATTCGGCTGTCCGGGCCATGCTGGGATTTCTGGAAGATAAAGGCTATCTTCGGCATGAACAAGAAGGGCTGAAATACGTCTATTTGCCAGCCCTGGATACGGCGCAGGTACGCACCTCGGCGCTCAAGCACATGGTGAGGACATTCTTCGGCGGCTCTGCCGAGCAGGCTGTGGCTGCCCTGCTGGAGATTTCCGACACCAGGCTTTCCAGCAAAGATAGGCAATACCTGTCACAACTGGTGAAGAAAGTCCGGCAGGAAGGGAGATAACCATGAACCAGATGATTGCAATCCTCGTCGATGCATCGGCAAAAGCTACGATTCTTCTGGCTATCGCCTGCCTGGCCCTTCGCCTTCTCAGAAATCGCTCGGCGGCAACACGCCACCTGCTGCTGACATTCTTTCTATGCGCGGCGCTGCTGCTGCCTGCAATCACCTTGCTGATGCCGGCGTGGCATGTGCCCGGCATTCCGCAAATCGCATGGAATCAGAATGTGAAAGATATTCCGGCTGCAAACACCGAGAGCACGCTGGCCATTCAGCTGTCGGTGGCGTCGGTGAGGAAGACAAGAGACGTTGTGCCGGCAACCACAAGGCAGAGCACGCAGCACGCGGCAGCAGCGCTTCCATCTGCGTCCACGCCAGCGGATCAGCCACTGCCGGTTGTGTCTGCAACCGCATCCGCGCCCTCTGCCACCCGCAGCTTCAGCGTGAATTGGAATCAGCTTGTGCTTATGCTCTGGATTATGGGGGCAGCGCTTCTGGCCGGACGCTTCTTTCTGGGCAAGCTGCGTCTCTTCAAACTCATTCGCAAGGCAGCGCCTCTGGGTGATCCGGTGTGGCGCAATCATATTCAGCATGTTGCCTCTGAGCTGGGAATCCGCAGGCAGGTAGAACTGCTGGAGAGCCACGATACAGATGTTCCACTGGCTGCGGGCACTTTGCGTCCCAAAGTCGTTCTATCCCCGGATTACGCCGAGTGGTCTCCGCTGCGCCGCCACGCTGTGTTGCAGCACGAGCTGGCGCACATCAAGAGGCTGGATGCTCTTACCCAATTCATCGCTCGCCTGGCAGCCGCCATGTACTGGTTCCATCCGCTGGTATGGATCACGGTGAGAGCCATGAGGGCGGAGTGCGAACGCGCCTGTGATGATTACGTGCTTGCCGCAGGAACCAAACCGTCGGAATACGCGCACGAACTGCTGGAGATCGCCTCTTCGTTGCGGCATCCGGAATTGAGTGCTGCCCTGGCCATGGCTCGCCGCTCGCAACTGGAAGGACGGGTTCTTGCTCTGCTGAATCCCGCAGTCGTCCGGGGCTCTGTCTCGCGCAAGATGATGCTCGCGGCTGCTGGGCTGACTCTCTGCATCGTGCTGCCGCTCGCAGCAATCCAGGCCGCCGGACCACAGAAGACATCCGCGCCCACCGGCAATGCTTCTGCTGCAGCGCCAGCCGTGCCGGGCACCCCTGCGATCCATGCTCAACCGGTGGCGCCTTCTGCACCGTCGGCGGTAGTAGCGCCCGCAGCACCCGGACAACCGACAATCGCCGAGCCAACCGCAGCGCCGCCTGCCATGGCATCTGCGCCATCGGTCATCGTCGCACCGCCCGCCCCTGCGTTGGTGGGTGCGAATGCACCCGTCATGGCAGTTCCACAGCAGCCTTCCACGCCGCCTGCTCCACCTGCTCCGCCTGCTGCTCAACAGCATGTTGGCTCATCGGGAATCGAAGGATGCAACGGCAGTGGCAAGCATAACTCCCATGTAGATATTGAAGACAATGATGGATACAGGAAATGGATTGCTTCGTGGTCGGGCGATGACTGCCAGGTCGATCTGCACGCAGAAGGCGACATCCGCTTCAGTGCCGACGCCCTGGAGCTGCAGAGCATCTCTTCCGGCGGATATTTTGAAGTGAATGAACGCCACGGAGCAGAGCTGCGCCACGTGAGGGTTACGCCCTCCGGCAACGGCTTGCAATATGAGTACAAGGTCAATGGAACGCAACAGCAGTTCGACCAGAATGCCAGGGCATGGTTCTCGCGCTTCCTTTTGAGCCTGGAGCGCACCACCGGCTTTGCCGCCGACAGCCGCGTTCCCATGCTGCTGAAAAAAGGCGGCCCGCAGGCAGTGCTCGACGAGATCAGCAGTCTCCAGAATGATTACGTTCGCGGCCTCTACTTCCGCAAACTGCTCGACCAGCCGGACCTGCCGGCTCCTATCGTGAACCGCATCATCACCCAGGCGGGAGAGCAGATCAAGACCGATTACGAGATGGCGCGTGTGCTGATGGAGGTGGCCCAGAAATATCCGATGAAGGATGAGGCATCGCGTACTGCCTTTCTCACGGCTGCAAATCATCTGAAGACCGATTATGAACACGCGCGCGTCCTGATCACGCTGCTGAAAATGCCGAATCTCTCCAGGGAAAACATCCGCATGGCACTGGAGTCAGCGGCTACCATCAAGACTGACTATGAGAAGTCCCGTATCCTGGTGACGCTGGCGGAGATGAAGAGCTTTGACGAAAACGAAATCTCCACCTACCTGAAGCTGGTGCCGGAGATTCATACGGATTATGAGAAGTCGC
>Ga0066662_10001148_pt1 | contig 11991 bp, 10 predicted proteins | sample GraSoiAngelo_111_FD_133939 | JGI IMG/M metagenome (GOLD analysis project Ga0066662, IMG submission 133939) | Grasslands soil microbial communities from the Angelo Coastal Reserve, California, USA - 14_0903_12_40cm | ecosystem: Environmental > Terrestrial > Soil > Grasslands | place: USA... | reverse complement strand
GGCTGTGCCTGTGGCGGCCGTGGGGCCAGCGCTGAGGCGACCTGGGCGAGGGTGATGGCCCGCGCCTGACGCTCCTGCACCGTCTTGGCAGGCGCCTGGGGTGCCGGAGGTGGCGGCGGCGCAATCGAGCCGACCATGTCGGTGATGGCCCGCCGGACCTGCTGGCGATCGCCGCCCAGCTCGGCCGCCGAGAGCGTCAGCAGCCGCAGCCCGTGCTGTGGCACCAGCTCGTCATAGAGCTGGTCGTGCTCGCCGGGTTGGTCGCGGCAGATCACGACCAGGCGATGCCGCGGGTAGTAGGCGTCGACCACCAGCCAGTCCTCGCCGGCGCCGCTGCCGGCGCGCAGCCAGGCGAACCGGTGGCTGCGCCGCCCGACCTCGTTCAGCGCCCGGTCGCACACGTTCAGCAGCTCGGCGTGCTCGAGGACGGTGCCGGGTCGGGAGAGCATCCTGGCGGCACTCTACTCTCGGCCGGCCGCCGTCCGCCGAGCCCGATGATCGCCCGTGTCCAACCCCTCACCCGCACCCGCGCCGTGCGCGGCCTGTTCGATTATCGCCTGCGCGAGGACCAGTCCGAGGTGCGCGTCGGATCGCTGCTGCGGGTGCCGTTTGGGCGCGCGCGGACGCTGGGCGTGGTGGTCGAGCTGGCCAACGGCTCGGCGCTGCCCGACGCCCGGCTGGCGGAGCCCGAGGCGGTGCTGGGACCGGGCATGCCGGCCGACCTGGTCGAGCTCGGGGAGTGGATGGCGCGCGAGTACTGCTCCACTCCGGCGCGTGCGATGTCGCTGCTGCTGGCGCCCGGGAGCAGCGGGGGTGCCCGCCCGCGCCGCCTGCTGTTCGCCGAGCTGACCGAAGCTGGACGCACCGCTCTCGGCGACGGGAAGGGCCTTAGCGAGCGCCAGCGGGCGGCGCTCCTGGCGCTGCACGCCAGCGGGCCCGCACCCGCCTCGGAGCTCGGTACGCCGACGCTGCGGCGGCTGGAGCGGCGGGGCCTGGTCGCGATCGCGCAGCGGACGGTGGAGCGCCGTCCAGACCGCCACGGTTTCGGCACCGCCAGCGCGCAGCCGCCGCCGCTGACCGCAGAGCAGAAGGACGCACTGGCCCCCGTGCTCGGCGCCCTGGAGAACCACGAGCCGCGCCAGCTCCTCCTCCACGGCGTGACGGGATCCGGCAAGACCGAGATCTACCTGCACGCTGTCGCGCGCACGCTGGCGCTGGGGCGCGACGCGATCGTGCTCGTGCCGGAGATCGCGCTCACGCCGCAGGTGCTGGAGCGCTTCCAGGCCCGGCTCGGGGACGTGGTCGCGGTGACCCACTCGGGGTTGAGCCAGGGCCAGCGCCACGACGAGTGGCTGCGGCTGCGCAGCGGCGAGGCACGGGTGTGCCTGGGGCCACGCTCGGCCGTGTTCGCGCCGCTCCAGCGACTCGGGCTGATCATCGTCGACGAGGAGCACGAGGCTTCTTACAAACACGAGGGCGATCCGCGCTACGACGCCCGCGCGGTGGCCGCGCGGCGCGCGCAGGCACATGACGCGGTGCTGCTGCTCGGTAGCGCCACCCCGCGTCCGGAAAGCGCCGGATCGCTGAAGCGGCTGCAGCTGCGCGCGCGCATCGACGGCCGCCCGCTGCCGCCGGTCGAAGTGCTCGACATGCGCGGCCAGCACCATCCGCTGCATCCCGTGACGCGTATGGCGCTGGCCGACCTGCGTCGCGGCGGCGGCAAGGCGATCGTCCTGCTCAACCGCCGCGGCTGGTCGAACTTCCTCACCTGCCGCTCCTGCGGGCGGGTGTGGATGTGCCCGCACTGTGACGTGGCACTCGTGCTGCACCGGGATGGCACCGTCGCCTGCCACCACTGCGGCCATCGCGCGCGGGTGCCGGAGCGCTGTCCGGCATGCGCCTCGGTCTCGCTCGCGCGCCACGGCGCCGGAACCGAGCGGATCGAGGAGGAGCTCGCCGCGGCGCTCGGCGGTGAAGGGTTCCCGGTGCTGCGGCTCGATGCCGACTCGGTCGGGCTGGCCACCCGCGCGCGGACGCTGGAGCGATTCGCGGCGGCGTCGGCCGGGGTGCTGATCGGGACCCAGATGGTGGCGAAGGGGCACGACTTCCCCGACGTGACGCTGGGCGTGGTGCTCGACGCCGACCAGACGCTGCGCTTCCCGGACTTCCGTGCCGAGGAGCGGACGTTCGCCCTCCTTACCCAGCTGGCCGGCCGCGCCGGTCGCGGAGCCGCCGGGGGAAGGGTGCTCGTGCAGACGCTGGCGCCGGAGGCGCGCTGCATCGCCTTCGCTGCCCGCCACGATGCCGATGGTTTCCTTGCCGACGAGCTGACGCGACGGCGCGCGCTCGGCTACCCGCCGTTCTCGACCCTGATCCGAATCGTGTGCGCGGCGCCCGACGCGGCCGATGCCACCACGCTCGCCAGCGCGGTCGGCGAGCGGATCTCGCATGCACCGGCGGCGCTGCTCGGACCCGCACCCCTGTTCCGCCTGCGGGGGCGAGCCCGCAGCCAGCTGCTGCTCAAATGCTCCGAGCGCGCGCCCGCCGTCGCCGCCGTCGGCGACGCCGTCGATGCGCTGGCCGAGCTGGCCGCCAGGCGCGAGGTGAGCATCAGTGTGGACGTCGATCCGCAGTAGGCACCTCCTAGACTGAAGGCGTGGCGGAGCTCGAGACAACCAGCGCAGAGCAAGTCTCCGAACCGGAGCCGGCCGAGCCGGAGCTGGATCCGCAGGTGCTCGCGCGGCGCGACGCGGCGCTGGCGCGGATCCGCAAGTTCGGCGACCCCGTGCTTCGCACCCGGGCGCGCCCGGTGGACCGCTTCGACGGCGCGCTGCGCGAGGAGCTCGCGCGGATGGCAGAGCTGATGGGCGACGCCCTCGGCGTCGGCCTGGCCGCCACGCAGGTGGGCGTGCTGCACCGCGTGCTGGTCTATCGCGTCCAGCAGGAGGCGCCGGCGAACGCGCTGGTCAATCCCGAGATCGAGTGGCGAGGGGAAGATGAGGAGGCCGCCGAGGAGGGCTGCCTGAGCCTGCCGGCGGTGCTCGTGGACGTCGAGCGGCCGATCCACGTGCGGGTTCGCGCGCAGAATGAGCACGGCGAGGACGTGGTGGTCGAGGCATCGGGACTCGAGGCGCGCGTGATCCAGCACGAGATCGACCACCTCGACGGCGTGCTGATCCTGGACCGCACCACCCGCGAGCAGCGCAAGGAGGCGATGCGGTCGCTGCGTGAGGCTCAGCAGGCCGCCTGAGGCTTGCGGACCGTCTTCCTGGGGACCTCGGCGTTCGCGGTCGCGGTACTGCGCCGGCTCGCCGAGTCACAGCACCGGCCGTCGCTCGTTCTCACGCGTCCCGATCGTCCCCGCGGGCGGGGCAGGCGGATGGCGGCGCCGCCCGTGGCCGACGCCGCCCGCGAGCTGGGGATCGAGCTCGAGCAGCCGGCGTCGGTGAACGAGGAGGCGGCACGGGAGCGAATCGCGCAGCAGCGGCCGGAGGCGGTGTGCGTGTGTGCGTTCGGCGCGCTGATCAAGGAGCCGCTGCTCTCCGAGCACCTGATGCTGAACGTGCACCCCTCGCTGCTTCCGCGCTGGCGGGGCGCGGCGCCGATCGAGCGCGCGATCTTGGCCGCAGATGCCGAGACCGGGGTCTCGATCATGCGCGTCACCGCCGGGCTCGACAGCGGGCCGGTGTGCCTTCAGGAGTCCGAGCCGATCGGCGCCCGCGACACCTACGGCACGCTCGCGGAGCGGCTTCAGGCCCGCGGTGGCGAGCTCCTGGTGCGCGCGCTCGACGAGTCGCCGGCGTTTGCCGAGCAGGATGAATCTCAGGCCACGTACGCCGAGAAGATCACGGCCGAGGACCGGCGACTCGATCCGATCCGCACCGCCTCCGAGCTCGAGCGCGTGGTCCGGGCGCTGACGCCTCACGTGGGCGCGTTCGTCGAGCTTCCACAGGGGGGGCGGCTGGGAGTGCACGAGGCGCGGGTGGCCGACGCGGGGGGGCTTGCCGTGGGCGAGCTCTCGACTGAGAGGGCACGGCCGCTGCTGGGCTGCCGCGAGGGCGCGCTCGAGCTGGTGGTCGTGCAGCCCGAGGGCCGGCGGCGGATAAGCGCCGAGGACTACCTGCGGGGGCTGCGGGGACGCCGGCCGTGAACGTCGCCGCTGTCGTCACGCCCGCTCGGGCCCGCGCGTACGCCGTCGTCCGACGTGTCTTCGAGCAGGGTGCCTACGCCGACCGGGCCCTGCGCGCGGAGGCCGCGGATCTCGACCCGCGCGAGCGCGCCTTCGCCACCGCGCTCGCCTACGGGGTCGTGCAGCGGCGGGCCACGCTCGACCATGTCGGGGCGGCGCTGAGCTCGCGACCGCTCGAGAAGCTCGATCCTCCGGTGCTCGCGGCGCTTCGGTTGGGGCTGTTCCAGCTCCTGTTCCTCGACGGCGTGCCGGATCACGCCGCCGTCAACGACAGCGTCGAGCTGGCCAAGCCCGCGGGCGCGACGCTGGTCAACGCGGTGCTGCGGCGGGCCGCGGTGGAAGGGCGCTCGCTGCTGGTCGGGCTCGACGACGGCGACGCGCGCGGCGCGTCCGTGCTGCATTCGGTGCCGGAGTGGGTCGCGGGCTGCTGGTTTGACGAGCTGGGGCCGGAGCAGGCGCGTGCCCTGCTGCGGACGGTGAACGAGCCGGCCGAGGCGGCGGTCAGGGTCAATACGCTGGTCGCGACGGTCGAGGAGGTCGCCGAGGAGCTGGGCGAGGTGGCTGCGCCGGCGGCGGCGCTGCCGGAGGGCCTCGTCCTGCACGAGCCGTTCGACGCGCACGGCTCGCAGCTGTTCGCGCGCGGGGCGATCATGCCGCAGTCGCGCGGCTCGATGGCGGTGGCGCGGGCGCTGGACCCGCGGCCCGGCGAGCGCGTGCTGGACCTGTGCGCGGCGCCGGGGGGCAAGACCACCCATCTGGCCGCGCTGATGGCGGATCGGGGGGAGGTGGTCGCCGTCGAGCGCCATCCCAGGCGGGCGCAGGCGCTGGCGCGAACCTGCGCGCGGATGCGCGCTGAGTCGGTGCGGATCGAGGTCAGCGACGCCGAGGAGTGGTCTTCTGATCGCGGGTTCAACCGCGTGCTGGTCGATCCGCCCTGCACCGGCCTGGGCACGCTGCAGTCGCGACCCGACCTCCGCTGGCGGGTGAGCGAGGAATCGCTGCAGCAGCTGGCCTTGCTGCAGCGCCGGATCATGGCCGCGGCCGTGCGCGCGCTGGCGCCCGGAGGCACGCTGGTGTACTCGGTGTGCACGATCTCACGGCGCGAGTCGGAGGAGGTCATCGCCGACGCGCTGGCGGCGGATTCGCACCTGGAGCTGGACTCGCAGCTGCAGCTGCGGCCGGATCGGGACGGCACCGACGGTTTCTTCATCGCTCGTCTCCGGCGTCGGGCGCCGGCGTTACCCTCCGACAGACGGTGAGCGACCCTGCGATCAAGCTGGGCCCGGAGTGTCCCGGTTGCGGCGAGCCGTGGCTGCGCCCGACCGCGGTACCCGGCCGCTACCGCTGCGTGTACTGCCTGCAGCGCTACGAGCTGGTGTCGGTTTGCCCCAACTGCGGTGAGCACTCGACGATCGTGCGCATGTCGAGCACCGCGGTCACCGCGTGCAATCACTGCCAGGGCAGCATGCTCAAGGCGGTCTAGGTGCAGGGCGGCGCCTCCGAGCGCGCGCAACTGCTGCGCGAGCGCCTGATCGCGCCCTCGATCCTTTCCGCGGACTTCGCCCGCCTTGGCGCGCAGGTGGATGAGGTGCTGGCGGCGGGCGCCAAGGTGATCCACGTCGACGTGATGGACGGCCACTTCGTGCCGCCGATCAGCTTCGGCGCGGTGATCGTCTCGGCCATCGCCGACCAGGTGCACCAGGCCGGCGCGTTCGTCGACGTACACCTGATGATCGAGCGCCCCGAGCGCTACGTCGAGGAGTTCGCCCGCGCCGGCGCCGACGGCATCACCGCCCACGCCGAGGCCACGCCCCACCTGCACTACGCGCTGGCCACGATCCGGCAAGCGGGTTGCACGGCTGGCGCCGCGATCTGCCCAGCCACGCCCGCGGCCGCGCTGGCGGAGGTCGCTCCGGATGCCATCGATCTGGCGCTGTGCATGACCGTCAACCCAGGCTGGGGAGCCCAGCAGCTGATCCCGGCCACACTCGAGAAGCTCGCCCGGATGCGGGGGACGCTGCCCGAGCACGTCGCGCTCGAGGCCGACGGCGGCATCCATCAGGAGACGGTCGCCGAGTGCGTGAGAGCTGGGGCCAACCTGCTGGTGACCGGGTCCGCCGTGTTCGGCTCGCCGGACCCTGCTGCGGCCTATGCCGAGATTGCGGCTGCCGCCGGACTCGGAGCCGGCCCCAGCCGGTAGACCAGCCACAGCAGCACGGATAGCACCAGGGCGGCGCCGAAGTAGCCGACCTCCACGCGCGTGACCTCGCTGGCGATGGTGTGGAAGGCCACGAACAGCACGAACAGCACAGCCGAGAACAGCCACGCCGCCGCGGCCACGCTGGCCCGGCCGCGCGCCAGCGCAGCCTGGTTGAGCGTGCCGGCGACGAGATGCAGGCCCATGCCCAGTCCTACGAGGGCCAGCCCGGCGCGCCCGTAGTCAAAGCCCTTATCGCCGAGCAGAGCGGTCATCACCGGCGGCCCGACCAGCAGCAGCCCCAGCGCCACCGCGCAGGCGAAGCCAGCGATCACGAGCACCGTCAGGCGGATCGCGTGGTGGAACTCGCTCGCGCTCTCCCGGACCTCGAGGCCGGCGAGGTGCGGCAGGATCGAGGTCTGGATGGCCTGGAAGAGCTGGAGCGGCGCGCGCACGATCAGCAGCACGTTGAACACGAAACCGGTCAGCCCAGTGGTCAGCGCCGCACCGGTGGAGTTGGCGGCGACGATCAGCACCCCCGCGTTCATCAGCGTCTGCTCGGCGAGCATGATCCCAACGACCGACACCGCGAACCCGGCTCCATGCCGCAGCGTCAGGTCGGTGGCGGCTTCCTCGAGCTGGCTGTGGACCGGGCCCTCGCGGGCGGCGTCGGCGGCGGGCATTCCCCGCGGACCGCGCCGGCGCACGCGCGAGAACGCGAACGGGATCACGCACAGCGAGGCGAACGGGGCCACCGCCATGCCCAGGCCGACGGCGCCCTGACCGGAGCCGATGCCCACCGCCACCGCCAGCGCGAAGAGAAAGCGGGAGGTGGACTCGAGGAACACGAGTCCGCCGTAGAGGTCGAAGCGTTCGTGCCCGGCGAGCCATCCCCGCGCGAAATAGCTGGCGGCGTACGCGAGCACGCCGACCACGAGGATCCAGTACAGCGCGCTCGAGCCGTCGAACATGCCGTGCTCGATCTGATTGCGCAGCACGAGCGCGCCGATCAGGAACACGGCTGCGAAACCGCCCTGGATAATCGCCGGCACGCGCAGCGGATGGCCGTGCAGCCCGCGCGCCCGGCGGTCGGCGATCATCCGCGAGAGGAGCTGCTCGATGGGGCGGTAGATCACCGAAAGGACGACGAACATCACCGCCCAGCACAGCGAGATCCGGCTGTAGGAGGCCGGGTCCAGGACGTGGCTCGAGGTGGCCAGGTAGGCGAAGGTGAAGATGCCGGTCGAGGCGATGCCGATCGAGAGCACCCGGGCGCCGGAGGCAAACGACGCAGTGCTCGACTTCGCGGGCGCGCCGTTGGCGGAGCTCGCCTCGCTCTCCGTCTGCGCGCCGGCCGGTGTCTGCTGCGCCTCGGCCGCGGCTTCGTGCATCAGCCCATCCGGACCAGCAGCATCGTCCAGGGAAACGGCGAGCGCGCCACCTCGATCTCCCCGTAGCCGCGAAGGAGCCGCACGAACGCTCGCCTTGACCAATGGTTCACGTGACCCGGCGTGTTGCCAAGGTCCCGCAGGTAGGCGCCGCGAGCGACGTTCAGCGCTCGCCACAGAGGCTCGTGGGGCACCGAGACGAGCAGGTGCGTCCGCGCAACGCGGGCCATCTCGGCCAGCATCGCCTGCGGCTGCGGGATGTGCTCGAGCGCTTCGATCGCCGCCACCAGGTCGAACTCGCCCTCGCCGAACGGCAGCTCCACCCCGGCGGTCGCTCTGAACTCCAGGTTGGGTTGGCTGCGTGCCTGCCAGTGCGCTTCGAGCTTCGGATCGGCCAGGTCGATCCCCACGACCCGGCCGTTCTCAAGCCGCCTCGCCCACTGCTCGGTCAGCACCCCCTCGCCGCAGCCGACGTCGAGCACCGATTGCGGCGCTGCCCGATCGAAGAGCTCCCGGATTTCGCGCTCGAAGCCGCTCATCATGTGGCGGACGAGCGGATTGGAGGAGCCGTACTTGTCGTAGGTGTTGCCGGTCGGCACCACCTGACCGGGATCGCCGACCGCCGCCCGAGCCCGGGTCATACGCCAAGTGCCTGGCGGTCGGCCTCTGGCCGCTCCCCCCGGTCCGTCGGCGCCCCGGGCTCGTAGTGCGAGGGCTCCACGCCGAGCTGGAGCTCGATTCTCCTGACCCGCTCGAAGGTGCGCTGGGAGAGCGTGCGCTGGGCGTCGAGCAGGTCGCCGATGACGCCGAGCGAGCCGAGCAGCATCGCGGCGTTGAACAGCACGGCGCCGGCGATCAGCGACTGGATGTGGCCCCGCGCCGCGGTGTGGGGGCTGTCGATGAAGTAGATCAGGAAGCGGACGAACAGCGCCATGGCCGCCAGCCCCATCACCATCGCCCCGCCCCAGAACACCTTGAGCGGCTGGTATTGCGAGTAGATCCTGAAGATCGAGAGGGCGTTGCGCCTGACGTATGAGGCGGTCGAGGGAAACAGCCGCGACTCGCGGGTCTTGGGGTTGGTGCGGATGGGGACGTGCTCGACGGCGACCAGCAGCTTGCCGGCCTGGATGATCGTCTCGAGCGTGTAGGTGAACCTGGAGGAGACGGCCTGCGTCTGCAGTGCCGCCTCGCGGTTGTAGGCGCGAAACCCGGAGGTGGTGTCGGGGATGTCCGTCGAGGATGCCTGGCGGACTACCCAAGATCCCCAGCGCTGCAGCAGCTTCTTGGCTCCGGAGAAGTGCTCCACGGTCCCCACCTGCCGGTCGCCCACGACCATGTCCGCCTCACCCCGCAGAATCGGCGCGACCAGCTTGGGTATGTCTGCGCCCTCATATTGGTTGTCCGCGTCGGTGTTGACGATGACGTCGGCGCCGAGCTTGAGCCCGGCGTCGAGCCCGGCTTGGAAGGCGGCTGCGAGGCCCTTGTGATTGGTGAGGCGCACGATGTGGTCGACGCCGTGCTCGCGGGCCACCTCGACGGTGTTGTCGGTGGAGCCGTCGTCGATCACCAGCCATTGGACCTCGTCGAAGCTCTCGGCCTGGCGCGGCAGCCGGCTCAGCGTCAACGGGAGCTGGTCCTCCTCGTTGAAGCACGGAATCTGGATGATCAGCTTCATGGCCTTCTAGTCCGGCATGGGCTGCCGGAGACCACCTGCGCGGACACGGAGTATGCGGCTGACAGGCGCTCTTAACAACACGGTAGCGGGATACTCGTAGGAGAACATGGACGCGTCCACCGCCACCCGACCGGCGCCGGCAAACGCGCTGCGGGCCCGGGGGGCGCCGCCTTCACGCGCGCGGCGCCAGCAACGGCGAGCCCGGTCCAGGCGGCGCCCGGAGCTGCACCGGCCGGCGCTGGTGCTGCTGCTTCTCACCACCTTCCTGCTCCGGCTGTGGGGCATCAAACAGGGCCTTCCGTACAGCTACAACGTCGACGAGGCGACGCACTTCGTACCGCGGGCGATCGCGTTCTTCTCGCACGACCTCAATCCGCACTATTTCCTCAACCCGCCCGCGTATTCCTACCTGCTGCAGATCGTCTTCGAGCTGTGGTTCGGCAGCGCCGATGCTCTCACGCGCAGCTACGCGGTGAACCCCACCGAGGTGTTCGTTCTCGCGCGCGTGGTGGCGGCCCTCGCCGGGACGCTCGCCGTGTGGTTCACGTACCTGGCCGGGCGGCGGTTCTTCTCGCGCAACGTGGGGCTGCTGGCGGCGGCGATCTTCGGCCTGGCTTTCCTGCCGATCTTCTACAGCCACCTCGCGCTCAACGACGTGCCCACCCTGGCTCCGGTGGCGTTGTCGTTGTACGGGATCGCCGGCGTCATGCGCGGAGGCGGGCGTCGGGACTATCTGCTGGCGGGGGTCGGCATCGGTTTGGCGGCGGCCACCAAGTACACGGGCGGGATCATGCTGCTGTGCCTGATCGCCGCGTTCGCGTTCGATGCCGCCGCCGGTCCGTGGCGGGTCGCGACGCGCAGGTTCCTCCTGGCCGGCGTGACCGCGCTCGTTTCGTTCCTGCTTGCGAACCCCTACTCGGTGCTCGACTTCTCCGCCTTCCAGGCCGGTGTCTCCTCGCAGGCATCGCTGGCGGCCGGGCAGGATCCCGTCAAGCTCGGCACGGGCTCGGGCAGCGGCGTGGCCTACTACCTGTGGACTTTCACCTGGGGGCTGGGGTGGGGCCCTTCGCTGGCCGCGCTCGGCGGCGCGGCGCTCTTGCTCGTCCGTCGCCGCCTCGCGCTGGCGCTGGCCCTGCTGCCGGCGCCGATCGCCTTCATCCTCTTCATGGGCAACCAGCAGCGCTTCTTCGGCCGGTGGCTGATGCCGCTGTTCCCGCTGGTCGCGATCCTCGCCGCGTACGGCGCGGTGGAGCTGGCGCGGTGGGTAGGGCGGCGATTTCAGATACCGGCGCCGGTCACGGTCCTCACGCTGGCGGTGCTGCTGTTGGCGCAGAGTCTCGCCGCGGTTCTGCACAACGACGCCGTTTTCTCCCGGGCCGATACCCGCAACCTGACACGCGCCTGGATGGTGGGCAACGTGCCCGCGGGGGCGAAGGTGGTGATCGAGCCGGTGGTCTCCGACGACTGGGCCGCCGATCTCGGCGTCTCGCTCGCGTGGACACCGAGTGGCGACCGCTGGTACCGATATGCCACATGGCTGACCAACGTCGATAGCCGCGGCAACGTCCTGCCCGGCGGGCAGCGTCGCTACGTCGTGGTCGACCAGTACGAGCGGACCCTGCGCCCGGAGCTGCTCGACGAGTACGTCGCCAGTGGCTACTGCTGGCTGGTGATCGGCTCGCTGCAGGCAGGTCGCGCGTTCGCGCAGCCTGGGGATGCCCCGGCCGCGGTTCGCTATTACGCCGAGCTGGCCACCCGGGCCCGGCTCGTCTACCACGTAAGCCCGTTTGCGGCCGGCGCTCACCCGGTGCCCTTCAGCTTCGACTGGTCGATCGACTACTACCCCCGTCAGTACCGGCGGCCGGGCCCGGAGATGAGCGTGTATCGCCTCAGCGGGGGGAAGTGCAGCTAGGCATATCCTTGGGCTGTGGAGACCGAAGTCGATCGCCGGCACCTGGCTCGTGCCATCGAGCTGGCCGAGCAGGGCCGCGGACGGGTCAGTCCCAACCCGCTGGTCGGCGCTGTGCTCGCGCTCGACGGCGAGCCCGTGGGGGAGGGGTTTCATGCCCAGCTGGGCGGGCCACACGCCGAGGTCGAGGCGATTCGCGCGGCCGGCGAGCGCGAGCTCTCCGGGGCCACGCTTTACGTGTCGCTCGAGCCCTGCGCTCATCATGGGCGAACGCCGCCGTGCACCGAGGCGATCTGCAGCGCGGGCATCAGCCGCGTCGTCATCGCCTCCGATGATCCGTCCGCCCATGCCTCAGGACGCGGACTGGGCGTCCTGCGCGACGAAGGCATCGAGGTGGTCCTCGCCGACGGCGAGCTGGCGCGACGGGCCCGCCAGCTCAACCAGCCCTTCCGCAAGCACGCGCGCACCGGGCGGCCGTGGGTGCTGTTCAAGTCCGCGGTCACGCTCGACGGGAAGGTGGCGACGCAGAAGGGCGACTCGAAATGGATCTCCGGCGAGGCGAGCCGCTACCTCGCTCACCACTGGCGCGCGGAGTGCGACGCCGTCGCCGTCGGGATCGGCACCGCGCTCGCC
>Ga0066662_10001147_pt1 | contig 11996 bp, 12 predicted proteins | sample GraSoiAngelo_111_FD_133939 | JGI IMG/M metagenome (GOLD analysis project Ga0066662, IMG submission 133939) | Grasslands soil microbial communities from the Angelo Coastal Reserve, California, USA - 14_0903_12_40cm | ecosystem: Environmental > Terrestrial > Soil > Grasslands | place: USA... | reverse complement strand
GTGACGCGGATCTCGTCCTCGCCGAAGAACGGGGCGTACGGCGACGTCCAAACGAGGAGAACCGCGCCGGGCTGCTCGACGCGCACGGGCTGCTCGCCCGGCGACGGCTGATCCTGCTGCGCGAGCACGTTCCCGTCGGCGTCGAGCACGGTCGCCGCCTTCGCTCCGACGAGGTCGGCGGAGGGCCCGAGCACGCGCTGCGCGATCTCCTGCCGCGACGTCGCGAGCGTCATCAGGCTCCGGATCGCTTCCTGCAGCCGCAGCTGCTCCGACTGGCGCCACTGGGCGCGCACGAACTGCGGCGGGTCGAGCCCGAGCAGGAAGCCCACGCCGCTTGCGATCGCGAGCACCTGGACGACGGCGGCGGCGACCGAGCTCGTGCTGCTGACGAACGCGGTGCTGATGATCGCGAGCGTGAGCGTCGCCGACGCGAACGCGAGCATCCGCATGCGCTTGGACGAGACCGACGGCTGCCGGTTCCCCGCGCGCCAGAGCCGCAGCGTCACGACGACCGAGAGCACGGTCCAGTGGACGAGGAACGCGATCAGGTAGACGAGGAACGCGGACGAGCGTTTCTCGCCGGTGGCGGGGATGTTCGGCAGCGCGAATGTCCAGGCCGTCAGGCCGACCGTCAGCAGCCCGACCACCCGTTGCAGGCGCTTCGACGGCGGGACGAAGGCGGTCGCGAAGCGGTACATCAGGTACGGGAAGAGGACGAGCAGCTCGATCTCGATCCGCTGGAAGCCCTTCTCCACGAGGCCGTTCGGGTGCGCCGGCAGGAGGCGACCAACGGTCACGATCAGGCCGAGACAGAGGAAGGCGACCGCGATCCAGCCCGCCGTCACGTCGCGGCGGCGGCGCCACCGCCGCAGGCCGACGATCGCGAGCACCGCGAAGATCAGGCTGCTTACAACGGCGAGCGCTGTGACGAGGGCGTGCAAATCGGGTCCTCCGTGGTGGGCCGGCACTGAGGTCGCTCTCAGCTTAAGCCGCTCTTAGGCGTTATGGGGACAATGCGGCAATGACGACCAGAGTCCTTGTGGTGGACGACGACCCCGCCGTCCGCTCGGCGATCGCCCGCGCGCTGCGCGTGGATTACGACGTCGACGAGGCGGAGGACGGCGCGGACGCGCTCGCCCAGCACGGCGCCACGCCATTCGACGCGATCGTGCTCGACCTGCTGATGCCGGAGGTGAGCGGGCTCGAGGTCTCGCGCGCCCTGCGCCGGCGCGGCGACGCGGTGCCGGTGCTCGTGGTAACCGCGCGCGACGCCGTCGACGACCGCGTCGAGGGACTGGACGCAGGCGCCGACGACTACCTCGTCAAGCCGTTCGCGATCGAGGAGCTGCGTGCGCGGCTCCGCGCGCTGCTGCGCCGCACCGGTGCGGGCGACCAGTCGCTGCGCTACGCGGACGTGTCGCTCGACCCCGCGACGCGCGAGGTGTATCGCGGCGAGCGCCGGTTGCAGCTGACGCGCACGGAGTTCAACCTCCTCGAGCTGTTCCTGCGCAACCCGAAGCAGGTGCTGACGCGCTCCCAGATCTACGAGCGCGTGTGGGGCTACGACTTCGGCGCGACGTCGAACGCGCTCTGGGTCTACATCGGGTACCTGCGGCGCAAGCTGGAAGAGGGCGGCGAACCGCGCCTGCTGCACACCGTGCGCGGCGTCGGCTACGCCCTGCGCGAAGAGCCGTGAGCTTCCGTCAGCGCTTGATGCTGTTCACCGCGCTCGCGATCGCGGTGACGGTCGCGGGAGCTTCGCTCGCCGTCTGGATCGTGGCGAAGCACGAGCTGTACAACCAGCTCGACCAGACGCTGTTCGCGCAGGCCTCGGGCGGCGACCACGGCCCGTTCGGCAGCGGCAACACGCTCACGATCGCTCCTGACGGGGACCGGCACGGCAACGGCGCGATCCCCGTCACGCAGCGAGCGCTCAAGACCTCCGGCACGCACACGACGTACACGGTCAACACGACGATCGACGACCAGGCCGTGCGCGAGCTGGTGGTCGGCATCCCGTCGGGCGGCGTCCTCATCTCCGCGTACCCGCTCGCGCCGACGCAGCACGCGCTCGCGCGGATGCGCTTCTGGATCCTGCTCGTGGGTGGGATCGGGATCGTGCTCGCCGCGGCACTGGCCGCGTTCGTCGCGAATGCGGCGCTGCAGCCGATCCGCCGACTCACCGCGGCGGCGGAGAGCGTCGCTGCAACCGGCGACCTCGGCGAACGCGTGGCGATCACCGGCTCGGACGAGCTGGGTCGCCTCGCGGCACGCTTCAACACGATGCTCGAGGCGCTCCAGGAGTCGGTCGGCCGCCAGCGCAGGCTCGTGGCCGACGCGTCGCACGAGCTGCGCACGCCGCTGACCGCCGCGCGCACGAACGTCGACCTCGTGCGCGAAGGCAAGCTGCCGGAGCACGAGGTGCGCCACGCGCTCGACGAGGCTTCGATCGAGCTCGACTCACTCACCTCGCTCGTCTCCGACCTCGTCGAGCTCGCACGCGGCGAGGAGCGCAAGCTGCGGGTCGAGGACGTCGCGCTCGACGATCTCGTCACCTCCGCGGTCGAGCGCGCGCAGGCCCGCGCGCCCCACGCCGTCTTCGTCACCTCGCTCGCGCCGACACAGGTGCGCGTCGATCCGGTTCTTGTCGAACGGGCGATCTCGAACCTGCTCGACAACGCAGTGAAGTACAGCCCCGCCGGCGCACCGATCGAAGTGATCGTGCGCGAGGGCCAGGTCGTCGTCGCCGACCAGGGCCCCGGCGTCGCCGAGCAGGACCTGCCGCGGGTCTTCGACCGCTTCTACCGCGCCGCCGCCGCGCGCTCGAAGCCGGGCGCCGGGCTCGGCCTCGCGATCGTGCGCGAGGCGGCCGAGGCGCACGGCGGCAAGGCGACCGTCGAGAGCTCGCCGAGCGGCGCGCGGTTCACGATCACCCTGCCCGCGACGTAGGCTCCAGCGCCGAATGGCGCTCAGACGGAACCGCGACTTCGTGCTGCTGCAGGCGGGGCAGCTCCTGTCGTCAACGGGAAGCTCCTTCAGCTCCGTCGCGTATCCGCTGCTCGTCCTCGCGGTGACGCACTCCCCGGCGAAGGCGGGGCTCGTCTCGTTCGCGCGGCTCGCGCCGATCCCGCTGCTCGCGCTGCTCGCCGGCGTCGCGGCCGACCGCCTGCCGCGCAAGCCGCAGCTGCTCGCCGCCGACGCGGTCCGCGCGATCGCCCTGGCGGCACTCGCCCTGCTGGTCGCCGCCGACCCCGTCTTCTGGCCGATCCCCTTGCTCGCGGCCGTCGAAGGCGCGGGCGATGCGGTGTTCCAGGCCAACATGGTCGGCGCGGTGCGCGCCGTCGTGCCGACGGAGGAGCTCGCGGCCGCGGTGACGGTGCAGCAGGCGCGCTCGGGGGCGGTCGGCGTCGGCGGGCCTCCGATCGGCGGCGCGCTCTTCGGCATTGCGCGCTTCTTGCCCTTTGCGGTCGACGCGGTCTCGTATGCCGGTTCGTTCGTCGCCCTGGTCGCGATGCGCACGCCCTTCCAGCAGGTGCGCGAGCGCGATCGTGCGCCGCTCCGCGCCCAGCTCGCCGACGGGATGCGCTTCCTCTGGCGCGAACCGTTCCTGCGCGCGACGACCATCCTCTACGGGATCGGCAACTTCACGATCCCGGCGTTCCTGTTCGTGCTCGTCGTCATCGCGCGGCGGCACGGCCTCTCGGGCGGCGAGGTCGGAGTGCTCGTCGCGCTCTTCAGCGCGTTCCTGCTTGTCGGTTCGCTGCTCTCGCCGCTCGCGCGCCGGCATCTGTCGCTGCGGACGATCATGCTGCTCGAGCTCTACGCCGGTCCTGCGGTGCTCGCCTACGTCGCGTGGCCGAGCGTGTTCGTGCTCGCCGCGGCGGTGCTGCCGCAGGCGCTCGTCCTGCCGATCACCGACTCGGTCGTGATCAGCCGCCGCATCGCGATCACGCCCGACCACCTGCTCGGTCGCGTCGAGGCGGCGCGGATGACGTTCGCGCGGCTCGCACAGCCGCTCGGGCCGCTCGTCGCAGGGCTGCTGCTCGCGTCGGTCTCGAGCCGCGCGACGGTCGCGGCCTTCGCGGTCGTCAGCGTCGCGCTCGCCGTCGCCGGCACCGCCGCGCGCGGGCTGCGGATCTAGCTCTTGGCCGCGGCCGCGACGAGCTCGGCGACCTCGGTCGGCGTCGTGCCGACCTTGATCCCGACCGCTTCGAGCGCGTCCTTCTTCGCCTGGGCGGTGCCCGAGGAGCCGGAGATGATCGCGCCCGCGTGGCCCATCGTCTTGCCGGGCGGCGCCGAGAAGCCGGCGATGTACGAGAAGACGGGCTTCGACATGTTCTCGGAGACCCACGTCGCGGCCTTCTCCTCTTCGTCGCCGCCGATCTCGCCGACGAGCACGACGTACTCCGTCTCGGGGTCGGCCTCGAACTTCGCGAGGATGTCGATGAAGCCGGAGCCGACGACGGGGTCGCCGCCGATCCCGACGATCGTCGAGTTGCCGAGCCCGCGCTGCGCCACCTCGTGACCGATCTGGTAGGTCAGCGTGCCGGAGCGCGAGACGAGGCCGATCGATCCCGGCTGGAAGACCTCGGCGGGGATGATCCCGACGTTCGCCTTGCCGGGCGAGAGCACGCCCGGGCAGTTCGGCCCGATCAGCGTGACGCCCTTCGGCCGGACGTAGGTGTACGCACGCAGCATCTCGTGTGCGGGAACGTGCTCGGTGATGCAGATCACGGTGCCGATGCCTGCGTCGACCGCCTCGTAGATCGCGTCGGGCGCGAAGCGCGCCGGCACGAAGATCAGCGACGTGTTCGCCCCCGCTTCCCCGACCGCCTCCGCGACGGTGTCGTAGACGGGAATGCCCTCGACGTCCTGGCCGCCCTTGCCCGGCGTGACGCCGGCGACGACGTTCGTGCCGTAGGCGCGATTGCGCAGGCCGTGGAAGCGGCCCTCCGACCCGGTGAGCCCCTGGACGACCAGCTTCGTGTCGTTGTCGACGATGATCGCCATTACTTCTGGCTCTTCCGTGCCTTGAGGACGATGTAGTCGTTCGACCAGCTCTTGCCGTCGTCGCTCGTGTACGGCGTCAGCAGCTCGCGGACGCGGTCGGCGTCCTCACCCGTGCAGCCTGTGCGCGCGAGCCACTCGTCCATGTCGTGCTCCTTCGAGAAGTAGAGCTCCTGCTCGACCTCGAGCGCCGCGCTCTCGAGCAGCTCGCGCCACTCCTCGGGGCTCAGCGAGCGCACGTGCGTCGGGTCGCGCAGCTTCTCGGCTTCCTGCTCGTCGTCGGTGCGATAGAGCATGTCCTGGACCACGACGACGCGGTTCGAGACGCGCGCCATCTCGCCGATCCCGGCTCCGATGTCGTCGAAGTGGTGCGCGGCGATGCGCGAGACGACCACGTCGAACGAGCCGTCGGCGAAGGGCAGATCCTCGGCGCGGCAGACGACGTCGGGCTGCATGCCCGGCGATGCGTCCGTCGTCACGACCTCGGCGCCTTCTTCGCGCAGGCGCCGCGCCACGTGGCCGCCGCCGGTCGCGACGTCGAGCACCTTCACGCCTTCGTGCGGGTTGCAGAGCTCGACGACGGTGTCGAGGTCATCGCCCGTCGCATGCGTGACCGAGGTGCGGTACAGCTCGGCGCGCTCGTCCCAGGCGTTGGTCATTTCGCCAGCTCCACGGCCTTGCGCGCGGCGTCGAGCATCGTCGGCTCGACGTACAGGTTCGGCGGCGCCGCCTCCTGCAGGATCTTCCGGCCCTCTTCGGCGTTCGTGCCGTCGAGGCGCACGACGATCGGCGTGTCGAGCTTCAGCCGGTCGAGCGCCTCGAGGATCCCGCGCGCGACCTCGTCGCCGCGCGTGATGCCGCCGAAGATGTTGAAGAGGATCGACTTGACCTGCGGATCGCGCGTGATCACCTCGAGCGCGTCGACGACGCCTTCCGCGTTGCCGCCGCCGCCGAGGTCGCAGAAGTTCGCGGGGCGCCCGCCGGCGACGACCACGACGTCGACGGTCGACATCGAGAGGCCGGCGCCGTTCCCGCAGATGCCGACCTCGCCGTCGAGCTTCACGTAGACAACGCCCTTCTCGCGCGCGAACGCCTCGAGCGGATCGGCCGCGCTCGTGTCGCGCAGCTCTGCGATGTCGGGGTGGCGGTAGAGCGCGCTGTCGTCGACGGTGAACTTCGAGTCGAGCGCCTTCACCTCGCCGTCGGGCGTGACGATCAGCGGGTTGATCTCCGCGAGCATCGCGTCGCTGTCGACGAAGCAGGCGTAGAGCTTGCCGATGATGTCGGCGATCTGCTTCTGCTCGCTCGCGTCCTCGACGCCCGCGCCGTAGACGAGCGTGCGCGCCATCCACGGCTGGTAGCCCTCGAGGGGATCGACGTGCAGGCGGATGAGCGCGTCCGGGTCGTTGGCCGCGACTTCTTCGATCTCGACGCCGCCCTGCGTCGTGAACATGAAGAGCGGCTGCTTCGCGCCACGGTCGAACGTGACCGAGAGGTAGTACTCCTTCGCGATGTCGGAGGCCTTCTCGATCCAGAGCTTCTCGACGACGTGGCCGCGGATGTCGAGCCCGAGCACGTCCTTCGCCTTCTGCTCGGCTTCGTCGGGGTTGTTCGCGAGCTGAATCCCGCCGGCCTTGCCGCGACCGCCGGTCAGCACCTGCGCTTTGACGACGACCTGCCCGCCGATCTCCTCGGCCGCGGTGCGCGCGTCCTCCGCGGTCGTCACGAACCGCCCGTCGGAGACGGGGATGCCGAACTTCGCGAAGAGCTGCTTGCCCTGGTACTCGTAGAGATCCATAAGCCGCGCGGCACTCTAGCTGCGCGATGAGTTCGGACGGCGCGGTTAGTCTCAACGCCGATGGACGCGATCGCAGTGCAGGACTTGCGCAAGCGCTACGGCGACGTGCAGGCGCTCGACGGCGTCTCGTTCGCGGTGCGCGAAGGCGAGGTGTTCGGCCTGCTCGGCCCGAACGGGGCGGGCAAGTCGACGACCGTGCGGACGCTCGTCACGCTCACGACCCCGGACTCGGGCTCGGCGTCGGTCGCGGGCCACGACGTGCTGCGCGAGCGCCTCGCGGTGCGTCGCGCACTCGGCTACGTGCCGCAGGACTCGGGCGTCGACCAGCTCGGCACCGGTCGCGAGAACCTGCTGCTGCAAGGACACGTCGAAGGGATGAGCGGCCGCGACCTCCGCGCGCGCGTCGACGAGCTGCTCGAGCTCGTCGGTCTCGCGGCTGCCGCCGACCGCGTCGTGAGGGGTTACTCGGGCGGGATGCGCCGCCGGCTCGACATCGCGCTCGGCCTCGTGCATCGGCCGCGCGTGCTGTTCCTCGACGAGCCGACGACCGGCCTCGACCCCGAGGCACGCGTCGCGATGTGGGCGGAGGTCTCGCGGCTCGCGCAGGCGGAGTCATTGACGATCCTGCTCACCACGCACTACCTCGAGGAAGCCGACCAGCTCGCCGACCGGCTCGCGATCGTCTCGCAGGGCAAGGTCGTCGTCGAAGGGACGCCCGCCGAGCTGAAGGCCGGCCTGAAGGGCGACGCAGTGACCGTCGAGCTCGAGAACGGCGCCGTCGACGAGGCGCAGCGCGTGCTCGCGAGCGTCGGCGCGACACCGGACCAGGTGCTCGAAGGGCGCACGATCGTCTCGCGCGTCGAGAACGGCGGCCGCGCGCTGCCTGGAATCATCTCCGCGCTGGAGAGCGCGGGCATTGCCGTCGCGTCCGTGTCGCTCTCGCGGCCGTCGCTCGATGACGTCTATCTCCATTTCACGGGGCGCGACTTCACGTCCGAGGACCGCGCGGCATGAAGACGCTGAGCGACACGTGGTTCATGGTCGTCCGCCAGGCGCGCAACCTGAGGCGCGAGCCGATCTGGCTCGTGCTGCTGCTCGGGCAGCCGATGGTGTGGCTGCTGCTCTACGGGCAGCTGTTCAAGAACGTGACGAAGCTCGGCGGCTTCGGCACCGCGTCGTACATCACGTTCCTCGCGCCGGCGATCGTGGTGATGAACGCGTTCTTCGGCGCGACGTGGAGCGGCATGTCGATGATCTACGACCTCGACCACAAGATCGTCGAGCGCTTCCTCGCGACGCCGGCCTCGCGGTTCGCGATCGTGCTCTCGCAGATCGTGCGCTCGGCGCTGACCGCCGCGATCCAGGCGGTGATCATCCTGCTCGTCTCGCTCGCGCTCGGCGTGCGCGTGCACACGGGCGCGGCGGGCTGGGTCGTGATCATCCTTGCGGCGATCCTCGTCAACAGCTCGTTCGCGGGCGTGTCGCAGGCGATCGCGCTCCTGACGCGGCGCGAGGCGACGATGATCGCCGTCGCGAACTTCATCGGGCTGCCGCTCCTCTTCCTCTCGACGACGATGATCGCGCGGCCGCAGATGCCGGGCTGGATGCAGGAGGTGGCGAAGTTCAACCCGGTCGACTGGGGCGTGCGCGCGGCGCGCGAGGTCGTGCTGCCGGGCACCTCGTGGGGGCACGTCGGGATGTACCTGCTGCTGCTCTTCCTGCTCTCGGCGCTGACGGCCGCCTGGGCGACCTACACGTTCCGCGCGTATCAACGTTCCCTGTGATCCTGGTTCGCCGCAGGCGAAACGGGGATCAGGGGCCGGGCGCTTCGATCAGACAGACCGCCTGACCTGCCGTCACCGGCTGCCCCGCGGCGACTCCGAGCTCGGCGACCGTCCCGCCGCGATGCGCGGTGACCTCGTTCTCCATCTTCATCGCCTCGACGATGCAGATCACGTCGCCCGCCTCGACGGTGTCGCCCTCGGCGACCTTCACCTGGAGGATCGTCCCCTGCATCGGGCTGACGACCGCGTCCGACCCGGCGCCGCCCGCGCCGGCCGCCACCCGCTCGCGGCGCCGGCGGGCGAGCTCGCGGTACGGAGCCTCGGGGACGAGCACCTTCACCTCGACCCGCCGGCCGTCCACTTCGGCCACTGTCGTCTTCAGACGTGTCGCCTGCGTGGACAACGATCCGTCCGAGGCTGCCGGTAGCGTTGTTGCCCGATGGGAAAACTGTTCCGCCTGCTCTGCGAGAAGCTCGGACTCGACCAGGCCGTGGCAGGTCTCGCCGTCGATGAAGCACGGGTGCGAGAGGAGCGCTTGGTGGAAACCGAGCAGCGACTTGACGCCGCCGATCTCGTACTCCGAGAGCGCCCGCAGCATCCGCCGCCGCGCCGCGTCGCGGTCGGTGCCGAACACGATCACCTTCGCGACCATCGGGTCGTAGAGGCCGCTGATCTCCGACCCGGCGGCGACGCCGGAGTCGACACGAACCCCAGGGCCCGTCGGCTCGCGGTAGCTCGTGATCCTCCCCGGGCTGGGCAAGAAGCCGCTGGACGGGTCCTCCGCGTTGATCCGGCACTCGATCGCGTGCCCGCGCAGGACGACGTCCTCCTGGCGCAGCCATAGCGGCTCTCCCGCCGCGATGAGAACCTGCTCGCGCACGAGGTCGAGCCCGGTCACCTCCTCGGTCACGGTGTGCTCGACCTGGAGGCGGGTGTTCATCTCCATGAAATAGTAGGAGCCGTCGGAGGTGAGCAGTCCCTCGATCGTGCCCGCGGAGCGGTAGCCGGCGGCGCGCGCAGCGTCCACCGCGATCGCACCGATGCGCGCGCGCAGCTCGGGCGTGACGGCGGGCGACGGCGTCTCCTCGACGAGCTTCTGGTGGCGGCGCTGAATCGTGCAGTCGCGCTCGCCGAGGTGGATCACGTTTCCGTGCGCGTCGGCGATGACCTGCACCTCGACGTGACGCGGGCCCTCGAGGTAGCGCTCGACGTAGACGCTCGCGTCGGCAAAGTAGGACTGCCCCTCGCGCTGGGCCGACTCGAAGGCTTGGGCCGCCTCGCCCGCGTCGCGGACGACCTTCATGCCCTTGCCGCCGCCGCCGGCCGCCGCCTTGATCAGGAGCGGGTAGCCGATCTGCTCCCCGAGCGCGACGACCTCGTCGGCCGACCCGACCGGGTCGGTGGTGCCGGGGATGATCGGGACGCCGGCCGCCTGCATCGCCTGGCGCGCGCGGGTCTTCGAGCCCATCAGCTCGATCGCGGAGGCCGGCGGGCCGATCCACGTCAGGCCCGCGGCCTCGACGGCCGCCGCGAAGCCGGCGTTCTCCGAGAGGAACCCGTAGCCCGGGTGCACCGCCTCCGCGCCGGCGCGCTGCGCGGCGTCCAGCAGCTTGTCGACGACGAGGTAGCTCTCCGCGGCCGTCAGCCCGCCGAGCGGGTACGCCTCGTCGGCGTAGGCGACGAACGGCGCCGAGCGATCGGCGTCGGAGTAGACGGCGACGGAGCCGATCCCCATCTCGCGGAGCGTCCGTGCGATCCGAAGCGCGATCTCGCCGCGGTTGGCGATCAGGACTTTGGCGAACACACTCCGTATTCTCTCGACGATGAGCCCTAGGCTAGACGGAGGCGACCACGGAGCGCAGGTACCGGCTTTGCCGGTGCCGGAGCGGAGACTGAGCCTCGCCGACCAGTTGACCGTCGCGCGCGCGATCTCGGTGCCGATCGTGGTCGCGCTGTTCGCGATCCCCTTCACGGGCCACGACTACTGGGCGACGGGCCTCTTCTGCGTGGCGGCGGCGACGGACTGGTTCGACGGGCGCATCGCGCGGCGCACCGGCCGGTCCTCCCCGCTCGGGTCGCTGCTCGACCCGGTTGCGGACAAGCTGCTCGTGATGGCGACGCTGATCGTGCTCCTCGACCAGCACGTGTTCCCCGCCTGGATGGTTGCGGCGATCGTCGCGCGCGAGCTCCTGATCTCCGGCCTCAGGCAGGCTGCCGTCGAGCGCGGGGTCGTGATCGCGGCGCGTGACCTCGCGAAGGTGAAGACGTGGGCCCAGTCGGTCGCCGCAGCGGTCGGCGGGCTGGCGGCCGCGGGCGTGTGGAGCACGCGCGTCTCCTGGTGGGCGCTCCTCGTCGCGCTCGTCCTGACCTGGGTCTCCGGGATCGACTACGCGCGCTCGGCCCCGCAGCTGCTCCGCAGCCGCGCCGTCCCCGCGCCCTAGCGACCCTCGGCTACGCCGTCGCCGCCCGGCTGCGCGACGCGCACCACGCGTCGAACGCCGCCCAGGCGCTCAGGTAGTCGGCCAGCTTGCGGAGCCCGTCCTCGACCTCCGCCCGCACCGCGAACGTGCAATGGACGCAGTAGGGCCGGTCTGGAGGGGTCTCGTGTTCGCCACACCGGATGCACATGACACCGATGCAACGGTGCGGCGCGCCCGGCGGTTACGTCTCTACCGCGTCCCGAATGCCCGCTTCCCACCACGGATCGGGCGTCGGCGGCCCCGGTTCGAGCGCGGCGGCCAGCGCCTGCTCGATCTCGGGCGGCTGCTCGGGTGCCAGCTCGAGTTCCAGATCGCAAAGCATACGGTGCGCGATTGTTCCCTCGTTCGAGGGATTCCGTCCATCACCCCGGTTTTCCCCCGATCGGGTGATACCTGCGGGGAGTGCCGACCTAGAGAATCTTCTCCAATGCGGCACCTGATTCGGAGGAACCCCACCATGCTTCAGTGGAACCGGCACTACTCGGCGCTCATCCTGGTGATTGTGCTGGTCGCCCTCTCGGCGATCGTCAGCAACTTCACCTGGGTTCTCAACTTCACCTGGTAACAGGCTGATGAGCGGCAGGGCGCTACCTCCCGCGAGGCTTCTCGCGGTTGTCGCCCCCGTCTCCCTGGTCGGCGTGGCCGCGTTCGTCGCGGCCACGATCGTTTTTGCGCGCAATCCCGGCTCCGCCACGACGGTCGCCGGAGTCGCCGCATTACTGATCGCATCGACCTTGGCGGAGCGGTTCCCCGTGCCCGTGGAGGGCGCGGACGCGAACGGCGTCTCGCTCGGGTTCGTCTTCACCGTCGCCGCCCTCGTCCTCTTCGGCTGGGCGCCGGCGACCGTGGTCTGCGTCGTCGCCCCCACCGTCGTCGCGCTGATCTGGCGCCTGCGGCCGCCGATCCGCGCCATCTTCAACGCGGGCG